>Ga0209422_1000125_pt1 | contig 18243 bp, 14 predicted proteins | sample BlaSpr_A8_OM2_M3_FD_187983 | JGI IMG/M metagenome (GOLD analysis project Ga0209422, IMG submission 187983) | Forest soil microbial communities from Thunder Bay, Ontario, Canada - Black Spruce, Ontario site 2_A8_OM2_M3 (SPAdes) (version 2) | ecosystem: Environmental > Terrestrial > Soil > Boreal... | reverse complement strand
CGCGCAGGCCGCTGCCGAGCGCGATGCGGGCGACTTCGGCGGCTATGCCGCCAAAACCGATCAGGCCGAGCGTCTTGCCGGTCAGCTGCATGCCGTCCTCACGCAGCCAGTTGCCGGCGCGCATTTCGCGGTCCATTTGCGCGATGCCGCGCGCCGCCGCCCACATCAGCGCGATCGCGCATTCCGCCACGGCGGTGTCGCCATAGCCCTTGATCAGATGGACTTCGATGCCGAGCTCGGCGAGCTCCTCGGGGTTCATGTAGCTGCGGGCGCCGGTGCCGAGAAACACGACATGCTTGAGGCCGGTACAGCGCCGCGCAATGTCCGTCGGCAGCGGGGTGTGATCGATGATGACGATCTCGGCGCCATCGAGCAAAGCCGGTATCTGATCGGCCGTGATGTCGGGGTTGCGGTTGATGCGCAGCGGCGGATCGCCCGGTTTGTTCAGCCGCTCGAAAATATCCGCCAGCGACCCGTTGGCGTCGACAAAAACTCCGCGCACAGCCATCTCCGTCGGTTTTCAGGAAGCAACGCCGGCGAGTGCCAGCACCGTATGCATCAGCACGTTCGCTCCCGCCGCGCAATCGGCTTGCGTAGCGTCCTCCAGCTCGTTGTGGCTGACGCCGTCCTTGCAGGGCACGAACACCATCGCCGCCGGCATGACGGTGTTGAGATTGCAGGCATCGTGTCCGGCCCCGGAGGTGATACGGCGGTGCGAATAGCCGAGCGCCTGGGCGGCGTGCTCCACCGCATCGACCAGTTTGGGATTGAAATGGGTCGGCGGCTTGCGCCAGACCAGATCGAGCGTGACCTCGACCTTGCGCCGCGCCGCGATCTCGGCAATCGCTGCGCGCAAGTCCTTGTCGAGCACATCCATGATCCCTGCGTCGGCGCTGCGGCAATCCATGGTGAAGGCGATCTCGCCGGGAATGACGTTGCGCGACGGATTGGCGATGACGGCTTCGCCGATGGTGCCGACCGCGTTGGGGCCATGCTTGCTGGCGATACTCTCCATCGCCAGCACGATCTCCGAGAGCGTCGCCAGCGCATCGCGGCGCAGCGGCATCGGCGTCGATCCCGCATGGCTCTCGAAGCCGGTGATCCTGCCGTCGTACCACAGCACACCCTGGCCGGAATCGACCACGCCGATGGTCTTGCCTTCCGCTTCGAGAATCGGTCCCTGCTCGATATGCAGTTCGACGAAGCTGGTGAATTTTTGCGTGCCCACCGGCGCCTTGCCGCGATAGCCGATGCTGTCCAGCGCCTCGCCCACGGTGACGCCGTCGGCGTCCTTGCGCGACAGGATATCGTCAATGGTGAAATCGCCGACATAGGCGGCCGACGCCATCATCGCCGGCGCGAAGCGCGAGCCTTCCTCGTTGGTCCAGTTGCAGATGCAGATCGGGATTTCGGTCTCGATCCCGGCATCGTTGAGGGTACGCACCACCTCGAGCGCCGCCAGCGTGCCGAGCACGCCGTCGAACTTGCCGCCGGTCGGCTGGGTGTCGAGATGCGAGCCCAGCCCGACCGGCGGTTTTGTCATGTCGCGGCCCCGGCGCAGTCCGAACATCGAGCCCAGCGTATCGACGTGCACTTCAAGGCCCGCGGCTTCGCAGGCCTTTCTGAACCAGTCGCGGACCTGCTTATCCTCAGGCCCGAGCGTCAGCCGCCGCACCCCGCCCTTGGCGGTGGCGCCGAACTTTGCGGTTTCGTGAATCGTGTCCCAGAGGCGGGCGGAATCGATTTGCAGATTGGACGCGATTTTTGCCATTCAGCCTTCCAAAACCGTTGGTGCGTGCTTTCGGGCGGCATGGTAGAACTACAAGGCACATCCTGTCGAGGCACGGAGCACGATCGATGATTGCCGGACTGGCGAAGAAGGAACAAGGCGGCTTCAGCGAGACGGAAATGCTGCCGAGCTACGAGGCGCGGCTGGCCTGCCGCAACGGCATGGCCGGCAGCACCGCCGGCGTCGCCAACGGCTTCGTGCAGGGCAATCTCGCGATCCTGCCCGAAAAACTCGCAGCCGCCTTTCACCGGTTCTGCCAGCTCAACCCGAAACCATGCCCCGTGATTGGCATGTCGGATGTCGGCGATCCCCGCATTCCCGCGCTCGGGATCGATCTCGACATCCGCACCGACCTGCCGCGCTACCGGGTCTGGCGCGACGGCGAGGTGGTGGAGGAGCCGACCGACATCAGGGAGTATTGGCGCGACGATCTCGTTGCCTTCGTGCTCGGTTGCTCGTTTTCGTTTGAAGAGGCACTGATGGCGGACGATCTGCCGATCCGCCATATCGAGCGCAGGGTGCGCGTGCCGATGTACCGCACCAATATCGCTTGCAAGGCGTCCGGGCCGTTCGCTGGCCCCATGGTGGTGTCGATGCGCCCGTTCAAGCCGGCGGACGCGATCCGCGCGGTGCAGATCACCTCGCGCTTCCCGGCGGTGCATGGCGCGCCGGTCCATCTCGGCCATCCGCATTCGATCGGGATCAAGGATATCGCCAAGCCTGATTATGGCGACGCGGTTCCGGTGGAAGCCGACGAGATTCCGGTGTTCTGGGCCTGCGGCGTGACCCCGCAGGCGGTGATCGCAGCCGCAAAATTGCCGTTCGCGATTACGCATGCGCCGGGCCTGATGCTGGTGACGGACTTGCGCAACAAGCAGCTCGCGGTGCTCTGAGTCTTCAGCGAGAATCTCAGAGTCGTCATGCCCGGCCTTGTGCCGGGCATCCACGTCTTTCTTTCTTGATGAGAGGAAGACGTGGATGGCCGGGACAAGCCCGGCCATGACGAGAAGGGAATCAACCGTGCCCATGCTCCGGCAGCGTCAGCCCGAAGGCCTTCGACAAGTCCGCGATCTGCGCCGGCGTCAGATAACGCGGGTTGAGACCGCGCAGCAGCAGATAGAGTTTTGCCGTCTCCTCAAGCTCTTCGATCGCGAACACCGCGGCCTCCAGTGAATCGCCGGAAACCACCGGGCCGTGATTGGCGAGCAGCACGGAGGAATATTTGCCCGCAAGCCCCTTGATCGCATCCGCCACCGCCGGATCGCCGGGCCGATAATACGGCACCAGCGCGGTGGCGCCGCATTTCATCAGGTAGTAGGCGGTCATCGGCGGCAACGCCGCGCGCGGATCGATCTCCGGCAGCATCGAGAGTGCCACCGAATGCGTCGAATGCAGGTGCACCACCGCGCGGGCGCTGGTTCGCGTCTGGTAGAGCGCGGTATGCAGCGGCACTTCCTTGGTCGGGGCATCGCCGGAGGCGAGCCGACCATTGGCGTCCAGCCGCGATATCCGCGCCGGGTCGAGAAATCCGAGCGAGGCGTTGGTCGGCGTCACCATATAGCCGCCGTCCTCGCACCTGACACTGATATTGCCGGAGGAGCCGGGCGTCAGCCCGCGCTCGAACAGCGAACGGCCGAGCCGGCAGATGTCCTCGCGGAGCTTCGTTTCGTTCATGGCAGCATCCTCAATGCCGCCTTGTCTCATGCTTTGGCAGCGCGGCCAAGCCGTGATACCCAGAGGCAAAGCCGTACCCGAAATTCGGCTTCGAGGAACCGCCTCAAGGAGTTGCCGCATGTCCGAAGCCGTCATCCCAAAACCGCGTATCGCCATCATCGGGCTGGGCTCGATGGGGTTCGGCATGGCGGCCTCGCTCAGGCGCGCAGGTTTTGACGTCATCGGCTGCGATGTTTCGGCCGACATCGTCGCGCGGTTCGTTGCCGACGGTGGGAATGCCGCAAAGACGCCGGCGGAGGCCGCAAAGCAGGCCGATATCGTCGTCAGCGTCGTCCTCAACGCCGCCCAGACCGAAACCATCCTGTTCGGCAAGGACGGCGTCGCCGAGACGTTGGCGAAGGATGCGGTTGTCGTTTCGTCCGCGACCATGGACCCGGATGCGGCGCGGCGGCTGGCCAAACAACTGGAAGCCACCGGCCGGCATTATCTCGACGCGCCGATCTCGGGTGGTGCGCAACGCGCGGCCCAGGGCGAACTGACGATTCTGGCATCTGGAAGTCCCGCCGCCTTCGCCAAAGCGCGGCCCGCGCTCGATGCGATGTCCGCAAAACTCTACGAACTCGGCGACGCCCCCGGCCAGGGTGCCGCGTTCAAGATGATCAATCAGTTGCTCGCCGGCGTGCACATCGCGGTCGCCTCGGAAGCGATCACCTTCGCCGCCAAACAGGGGCTCGACCTGCAGAAAGTCTACGAGGTGATCACGGCGTCGGCCGGCAATTCCTGGATGTTCGAGAACCGCATGCCGCATGTGATCGCCGGCGATTACAAGCCGCGCAGCGCGGTGGAAATTTTCGTGAAAGACCTCGGGATCGTGCAGGACATGGCGCGCTCGGCGCGATTCCCCGCGCCGCTGGCTTCCGCGGCGCTGCAGATGTTCCTGATGGCGTCGGCGTCGGGCATGGGCCGTGACGACGACGCCTCGGTGGCGCGGCTGTACGCCCGGATCGGCGGCGCCGATCTGCCCGGCAAAGTGAAATAGAACACAAGAGGACAGTCGATGCCCCGTTTTGCCGCCAATCTTTCCATGATGTTTACCGAGGTGCCGTTCCTCGACCGTTTCGATGCCGCGGCGAAGGCAGGTTTTACGGCGGTGGAATTCCTGTTTCCCTATGAGCATCCCGCGGAAGCCGTCGGTGAGCGGCTGCGCCGCAACGGCCTGACGCAAGCGTTGTTCAACCTGCCGCCGGGCAATTGGGAGGCCGGCGAAAAGGGATTTGCGGCGCTGCCGGATCGCTTCGCCGATCTGAAGCAAAGCCTCGCCACCGCGCTGCCTTATGCCAAGGCCACCGGCGTCAAGCGCTTGCATTTGATGGCGGGCATCGCCAACCGCAACGAGACCAAAGCGGTAGAGGCGTTTTACAAATCGGTGGCGTGGGCGGCGGAATTTTTCGCGCCCCACGGGCTCGACGTGGTGATCGAGCCGATCAACCCGCGCAACGTGCCCGGCTACTTCCTCAACGATTTTGCCTTCGCGCGCGACCTGATCAATGAGCTGAAAATCCCCAACCTGAAGCTCCAGTTCGATATCTATCACTGCCAGATCATCCATGGCGACGTCACCACGCGGCTGCGCGAGATGATGCCGATCGTCGGCCACATCCAGATCGCCAGCATTCCCTCGCGCAACGAGCCGGATGGCGAGGAATTGAATTATCCGTTCCTGTTCGCCGAACTCGACCGGCTCGGCTATGGCGGTTTCGTCGGCTGCGAATATAACCCGCGCGGCAAGACCACCGACGGGCTCGACTGGTTCAAGCCCTATGCCGGAGTGAAGCCGTGACGCTGGCGCTGGGCTGCATCGCCGACGACTACACCGGCGCCTCCGATCTCGCCAACACCTTGACCCGCGCCGGCCTGCGCACGGTGCAGACCATCGGCGTGCCCGCAAGCGATCTCGCGCTGCCCGAAGTCGATGCCGTGGTAGTCTCGCTGAAGAGCCGCTCGATCGAAGCGAAACTTGCGGTGTTGCGCTCGCGGGATACGGAGAAATGGCTGCGCGGGCGCGGCGCCGATCATGTGCTGTTCAAGATCTGCTCGACCTTCGATTCCACCGATGCCGGCAATATCGGGCCGGTGATGGACGCACTCCGGGCCGATAGCGGCGACGTGATCGTGCTGGTGACGCCGGCGTTTCCGGAGACCGGGCGAACCGTCTACATGGGCAACCTGTTTGTCGGCTCGGTGCCGCTGAATGAAAGCCCCCTGAAGGATCATCCGCTCAACCCGATGCACGATTCCAATCTGGTGCGGGTGCTGGCGCGCCAGAGCAAGACCAAGGTCGCCCTCGCCGATCTCGCCGTCATCGCGAAGGGGCCGGAAGCCGTTCGCGCGCGCCTTGCCGATCTCGCGGAAAAAGGATTTGGCGCGGCCATCGCGGACGCCGTTTTCGAGCGCGATCTGGAAACCATCGGCAAGGTCGCACTCGATCATCGCCTGTCCGTCGGCGCGTCAGGCCTCGGGCTCGGTGTCGCCCGCGCGCTGGTCGCTTCCGGCAAGGTCAAATCGAACGCGACGAGCGCCATTTCCAGCGCAGCGGTCGGCGGACCGGCGGCATGCCTTGCCGGCAGCTGTTCGCAGGCCACCCTGCAGCAGATCGCCAACGCAGAAACTGTGATGCCGGTGTTGCATCTCGATCCCGACCGTGTCGTTGCGGGGAAACAGGAAGCCCGGCGCGCGCTGGCCTGGGCCAGCGATCGGCTCAGGGAAGGCCCGGTGCTGATCGCCTCCAGCTCGGAACCGGATCAGGTCGCGGCTCTCCAGGCGCGCCATGGCCGCGATGCCGCCGGGCATGCCATCGAGCAGGCGATGGCTGACATCGCCGAGGGGTTGGTGCAATCCGGCGTGCGCCGGCTGGTGGTCGCGGGTGGCGAGACCTCAGGCGCGGTAGTGGACCGCCTGGGGATACCCGGTTTTCTGGTGGGCGCGGAAATCGCCGCCGGCGTGCCGGTGTTGCGCGCGGTCGGCGTCAAAGGCCGCGACATGCTGCTTGCTCTTAAATCAGGCAATTTCGGGGGTCCGGAATTTTTCTCCGATGCGCTCGGGCTAATGCGCTGAACGACATCGTCCGGCAGGTGCAGTAATCGGCTCCGATCGCCCGCGAGGGCGGCGTGACGAGACCATGGCTCCGCGCCCTGGCTGGATCGCTTGGGCACAGCGGACAGGTACCGGCGAAGTGAAGGCGGAAAGCCCGCCGAATATTGGCTATTTATCCCCGATTCGGGTAAATCAGCCGGTCGAACTGGCCTTTTGGCGCGCGAGCGCCAGGCCCTTCGAATTGACTGGGGAATACCCGCTATATGGTCGCACTGGTCCGCATCGCGCTGAGCCGGCCCTATACGTTTGTCGTGCTCGCTTTGCTGCTCCTGATCATCGGGCCGCTCGCCGCGCTACGTACGCCGACCGACATCTTTCCGGACATTCGCATCCCCGTGATCGGCGTGGTCTGGCAGTACACCGGGCTGCCGCCGGATCAGATGTCGGGCCGCATCGTCACGCCGTTCGAGCGGGCGCTGACGACGACGGTCAACGATATCGAGCATATCGTCTCCAATTCCTACAACGGCTTTGGCATCGTCAAGATATTCTTCCAGCCGAACGTCGATATCCGCACCGCCAACGCCCAGGTCACCGCGATCTCGCAGACGCTGATCAAGGCGATGCCGCCGGGCGCCACGCCGCCCCTGATCCTCAATTATTATGCCTCCACCGTGCCGATCATCCAGGTCGCCCTGTCCGGCGACGGGCTTACCGAACAGAACCTCGCCGATATCGGCATCAACCAGTTGCGCACACCGTTGATCACGGTGCCCGGCGCCGCGATCCCCTATCCCTACGGCGGCAAGATGCGCCAGATCCAGATCGACCTCGATCCGCAGGCCTTGCAGTCCCGCGGCCTGTCGGGGCAGGACGTCGCCAACGCGCTCGCCGCGCAGAACCTGATCACGCCGGCCGGCACCCAGAAGATCGGCGCGTTCGAATACAACATCCAGCTCAACAATTCGCCGCTCAGGATGGAAGAGCTCGGCGACCTGCCGATCAAGACCGTCAACGGCGCGATGGTCTATGTTCGCGATATCGCGACCGTGCGCGACGGCAATCCGCCGCAGACCAATATCGTCCACGTCAACGGCAACCGCTCGGTCTTGATGATGGTGCTGAAAGCCGGCGCGATCTCGACGCTCGATATCATCGCCGGCATCAAGCAGAAGGTGATCGACGTCAAGGACCAGCTGCCCGATGCGCTCAGGATCGGCTTCATCGGCGATCAATCGGTGTTCGTGCGCAGCGCGATCTCGGGCGTCGCCTATGAGGGCATCATCGCCGCCTTGCTGACCAGCGTGATGATCCTGTTGTTCCTCGGCAGCTGGCGCTCGACACTGATCATCGCGGTGTCGATCCCGCTTTCGGTGTTCGGCGCCATCATGATGCTGTGGGCGATCGGGGAGACCCTCAACATCATGACGCTCGGTGGGCTTGCGCTTGCGGTCGGCATCCTGGTCGATGAAGCCACCGTCACCATCGAGAACATCAACTGGCACTTGGAACACGGCAAGGAGGTCGAGACCGCGATCATGGACGGCGCCAACCAGATCGTGGTGCCGGCCTTCGTCTCGCTGTCGTGCATCTGCATCGTGTTCGTGCCGATGTTCTTCCTGACCGGCGTGGCGCGCTTCCTGTTCGTGCCGCTCGCCGAAGCGGTGATGTTCGCGATGCTGTGGTCGTTCATCCTGTCGCGCACGCTGGTGCCGACCATGGCGAAATACCTGCTGCATCGGCACCTCGCCTATGCCGAAGGCGAGGAGCCGCCGCCGTCGCGCAACCCGCTGGTGCGGTTTCAGCGCGGCTTCGAGGCACGGTTCGAGGCCGTGCGCGACTTCTATCGCAGCCTGCTGACGCTGGCGATCCACGGGCGCGGGGCTTTCGTGACCGTGTTCCTGTGCTTTGTCGGAGCCTCGTTCCTGCTGGTGCCGTTCGTCGGCAGGAACTTCTTTCCGTCGGTCGATACCGGCTCGATCCTGATGCATGTCCGCACCCAGATCGGCACCCGCGTCGAGGAAAGCGCCAACCAGTTCGCCGAGGTGCAGAAGGCGATCCGCAGGATCATTCCGCCCGGGGAGATCGACACGCTGGCCGACAACATCGGCATGCCGATCTCAGGCATCAACATGACCTACAACAACACCGGCGTGATCGGTCCGCAGGACGGCGACATCCAGATCAAGCTGAAGGAGGGGCATCGGCCGACCGCCGAATACGTCCAGGCGTTGCGGGAGCAGCTGCCGCGAGCTTTCCCCGGCATGACCTTTGCTTTCCTGCCGGCCGATATCGTCAGCCAGATCCTGAATTTCGGCGCGCCGGCGCCGATCGACCTGCAGGTGCGCGGTGCGGACGTGAATGCGAACTTCGCCTATGCGAACAAGTTGCTGAGCCGGCTTCGCCGCATCCCGGGCATTGCCGACGCGCGCATCCAGCAGTCGCCCAACAACCCGACCTTCAACATCGATGTCGACCGCACGCGGGCGCAATATGTGGGGCTGACCGAACGCGACGTCACCAACAGCCTCGTCGTCAATCTGGCGGGCAGCGGACAGGTAGCGCCGACCTACTTCCTCAACCCCGACAACGGCGTATCCTATTCGATCGTGATGCAGACGCCGCAATACCAGATCGATTCGCTGAGCGCGCTCGAGACCTTGCCGATCAGCGCGGGCAACACGGGCGTGCCGCCCATCCTCGGCGGCATCGCCGACATCAAGCGATCGATCTCGAGCGCGGTGGTCACGCAATACGACATTCAGCCGATGGTGCAGATCTATGCGACGCCGGAGGGGCGCGATCTCGGCGCGGTCGCCGCCGACGTCAAGGCTGTTATCGCTGACACCGCGACGGAGGTGCCGAAGGGCTCTTCCGTGGTGCTGCTCGGCCAGGTGCAGACCATGAACAACGCGTTTTCCGGGCTGTTGTTCGGGTTGCTCGCCGCGATCGTGCTGATCTACCTCCTGATCGTGGTGAATTTTCAGTCCTGGTCCGACCCGTTCGTCATCATCACGGCGCTGCCGGCGGCGCTGGCCGGCATCGTCTGGACGCTGTTTGCGACCCGGACCACCCTGTCGGTTCCCGCGCTGACCGGCGCGATCATGTGCATGGGGGTTGCCACCGCCAACAGCGTGCTGGTGATCTCCTTCGCCAAGGAGCGCTATGAGGAACTCGGCGACCCCGTGGCGGCGGCGATCGAAGCCGGCTTCGTGCGGTTCCGCCCGGTAGTGATGACGGCGCTGGCGATGATCATCGGAATGATGCCGATGGCGCTGGCGCTGGGCGAGGGCGGCGAGCAGAACGCGCCGCTCGGCCGCGCCGTGGTCGGCGGGCTGATTTTCGCAACCGTTGCCACCCTGATATTTGTTCCCGTGGTTTTTAGTATGGTACACAGGAGGCAGGGCGCCAGGGCCGCCGCCGCACCGGAGACGTTACATGCCCATTGAACACAGCTCTCCGGTCTCGCGCCGGAAGTTGGGCATCGTCGGGATCGTCGCCGGCATCGTCGCGGTGCTGGTGGTGGTGACCGGCATCCGGGCGCGCGAGGAAGCCAGCGCCCGCTTGCGGGAATGGACCGACAGCCAGGCGATTCCGACGGTCGCCGTGGTGCTGCCCGATGCCCGGGCGCTTAACGCCACCCTCGATCTGCCGGGCCGGCTCGAGGCCTATTACCGTGCGCCGATTTTCGCCCGCGTCTCCGGCTACCTGAAAAGCTGGAACGCCGACATCGGCGCCAAGGTCAAGGCAGGGCAAGTGCTCGCCGAAATCGAGGCGCCGGACCTCGACCAGCAGCTGTTGCAGGCGCGCGCCGATCTCGCCAGCCAAGAGGCCAGTGCGAAACTGTCCGAGGCAACGCTGACCCGCCGTAGGACCCTGATCGCCTCGAATTTCGTTTCGATGCAGGAAATCGACGAGCGCTCGGCCGACCTCTCCAACAAGAAGGCCGCGGTCAATTCCGGGCAGGCCAATGTCGAGCGGCTGGAGGCGCTGGCCGGCTACAAGAAGATCACCGCGCCGTTCGACGGCGTGGTCACCGCCCGCGATACCGACGTCGGCGCCCTGATCAACGCCGGCGGCGGGAGCGGCCCTCCGATGTTCGTGATCTCCGATATCCGCAAGCTGCGCGTCTACGTCAACGTGCCTCAGAGCTACGTGCCGGCGATCAGGATTGGCGCCAGGGCGGTGATCTCGATGCCGGAATATCCGACCCGCACCTTCGAGGCGACGGTGGAGGCCTCCTCGCAATCGGTCGATGTCGGCTCGGGCACGACGCGGATGCAACTGGCGCTTGACAATGCTGGCGGCGAGCTGATGCCGGGCGGCTATGCCAATGTCCGGCTCAGCCTGGTGCGCGACGCCGTGCCGCTGCATATTCCGGCGAGCGCCCTGATCTTCAACCAGAACGGCCTGCGCGTCGCCACCGTCGGCGCCGACGACAAGGTTCAGTTCAAGACTGTGACTATCGCCCGCGACCTCGGCAAGGATATTGAACTGGCGTCGGGCATCTCCGCCGATGACCGCGTCATCATCGCGCCACCCGATGGCATCGCCGATGGCGATCAGGTTCGCGTGACCGGCGCCAAGGCTCCCAAGCCCGAGCCTGCGAGGATTTCGGAGAAGCAGGACGGTAAGGGTTAGGGCTCTAACCCGCTTGTGCGCGGCAGCGGTAGGGTGGGCAAAGGCGCTCTTTGCGCCGTGCCCACCATCCATCACAAAACCTTCGTCGTGAGTGGTGGGCACGCGGAGCCTGTCATCGGGCGCGCATTGGCGCGACCCGTTGGCTTTGCCCACCCTACGATCTCGCTACGCGTGTCGCCACTCCAGCACGCCGTCCTCTGCCGTCACGATATCGCCCGACGACCCGACCGGCGTGCGGTCCATGTGCAGAAGATGCGCCAGCGTCGCGCTGTCCTGCGCGGGCACCCGCGCCAGCGCGCGCGCATTGTTCTGCGTCCGCAGCATCACCACGCCGTGCTCGACCTCGCCGCCACGGCCGTAGATCACCGTAAAGCTTTCAACGCCGCCCCTGCCGCTGGCCTCGGTGACAAACTCCGGCACTGCGCCGCGGTGGCTGTCCGCCTCGGCCTGCACGCTGGTGTCTTGCGCGAGCGGTGTTGTCGGCGCCTGCGGCGACAACACCAACGCGTGATGTTTGGTGACAAAACCGCCCTGGCCGTAGAGCAGGCCGAGTTTGGCGCCATTGCGCAGCTTGCGCACCATCGCGCAGGCGGCATGGGTCATATAGGTGTTGAGCGGCGCGCCGAAGAACGTCAGCCCGCCGGTCACCGTCGGCTGCACCTCGGGCCCGAGCCCCAGCGTCCGTCGCGCCATTTTCGGCACGCAGGGAAAGCAGCTGTAGAGCTCGATGGCGCCGAACGCGCGACCGTCGCCGCCGACAAGGTCCATCACCGCGTTGAGCACCGCATTCTGCGGGTGACTCTGGAAGAACTGGTCGCGGATCAGGTAGTCGCGTGGCTCCTCTGCCGATGCGCCGCCCCAGACGTGAATCAGGCTATCCTCGGCGATACCGGCGGCGCGCGCCTTCGCGAGGCTGGTCATCAGGAGCGCCGCGCCCATATTGACGGTTGGATTGGCGACCTGGAGCTTGGTGTAGGGCCACGCGATCAGGCGGTTGTCCGCCGTCGGCGTCATGACTTCTTCAGGCGTGAATCGGCGCTTCAGCCAGGCATTGGGATTTTGCGCGGCGACTTGCGAATAGCGCGACCATAACTCGCCCGATTCCGCCATCGCCTCGCGCGGGGTCTGGCCCCAATGCGCGGAGGTGGCGGCTTCGTAGAACGGATAAACCGTCACCGGCCTGAACACGCCGAGTTTCACCGCCATCGGCTTCTGGAATGCGGCGCCGCGTTTCGGCTCCTCCACGTCATGGGCGAAGGGCGTCCACGGCAAATTAACGCCGGTGCGTTCGGCCTTGGTGGCGGTCGATTGCGCCTCCGCGCCGCAGACCGCGGCCACGCTGCATTCGCCGCGCGCGATGCGCAGGGCGGCCTCATGCAGATAGCGGATCGGGCTCTCGCCGCCGACCGGGCCGTAATAGAGGTGCTTCGGCGCGATGCCGAGGCGTTTGGCGAGCTGCTGCTCCGGATCGCGGTAGCGCCAGCTCAGGAAATTGACGACGTCGAGCGAGCCGATTTCGCCGAGCAATTTGCCCCCGCTGTCGGCTTCTGCACGCTTAAGCGCCTGTTCCAGCAAGGTGAGGGGCTCAAGACCTTCGGCTATGTCGGTTGTGCGATCGGTGGTTTCGCCGACGCCGACGATGACGGGAATGCGGTCGGCGGGGAGGGAGGCATTCGGCATCTTCTTGATTTCGCTTTCACCTATTGGTTTCAATCGTCATTCCGGGGCGATGCGAAGCATCGAACCCGGAATCTCGAGATTCCCCGATGCGCAATTGCGCATCTGAGGTCTGGTGCTAAATCACTCCGCCACCAGCGCGTTCATGTGTTCCACCGCCTCGACAAAATCCTCCTTGAATTCCTGCACCACGGCGCCGGCGGATTTAACGCTGTCGATCAGGCCGACGCCTTGCCCCACAAAATAGCTCACGAGGTCGCGCGCCTGCGCATTGCCGGCGGCGGCAGCGCGGTCGATCGAGTTGAAGGCGTCGCGGCTGATGATGCTCTGCAACGGCATCGGCAGCGCGCCGGGGCTGTCGGGCCCGCGATCCCAGGCATCGGTCCAGACCGAGCGCAGCTGCCGCGCCGGCTTGCCGGTGCGGCCCTTCGAGCGGATAGCGTCGCGCGAAGACGCCGCGATCATCTTCTCGCGGAAGATTTCCGTGGTCTCCGATTCCACGGTCGCAAGCCACACCGAGCCGGTCCAGGCGCCGGCGGCGCCCATCGCCATGCAGGCCGCCATCTGCCGCCCGGTCATGATGCCGCCCGCAGCCAGCACCGGCACGTCGCGAATCGGTTTGATCGCCTTGATGACCTCGGGCACCAGCACCATGGTCGAGACCTCGCCGCAATGGCCGCCCGCTTCGGTTCCCTGCACCACCAGAATATCGACTCCGGCCGCCACCTGACGAAGGGCGTGTTCCTTGGCGCCGACCAGCGCCGCCACCGGGACGCCGTGCTGCCTGCCCATGTCGATCATCGCCTTCGGCGGCACGCCGAGCGCATTGGCGATCAGCTTGATCGGGTGGCGGAACGAGACTTCGAGCAATTCCAGCGCGCGCTCCGCGTCGAACGGCTGCGGCTGGTTGTCGGCGACATTGGTTGTCGTCAGTTCGATGCCGTACTTCTTCAGAAGGTTGCGGGTGAAGTCGCGGTGCGCGGGCGAAATCCGCGCCTCCAGGCTCTTCCAGGTGACGTTCTTTTCGCCTGCGGTCGAGATGTTCTCGGGGATCAGCACGTCGAGCCCGTAGGGCTTGCCGTCGGCGTGATCGTCGATCCATCTCAGTTCCTGTTCGATCGATTCGGGCGAATGCGCGGTGGCGCCGAGCACGCCGAAGCCGCCGGCGCGGCTGACGGCGGCCACCACGTCGCGGCAATGACTGAAGGCCAGCAGCGGAAATTCGATGCCCAACATGTCGCAAATCGGCGATTTCATGATCGTGATCACTCCCTGCGGCAGCTTTGACGCGGCTCGTCCTTGGTTCGATTGGCAAAATGCCTGAGGCGACGCTAGCCCATCATCGGCGGGAAAGCCAAGCCGGTTTCCCTCGCGCCGTCTTGCGCGTAGACGCCGAAAGGCCTGCCGCAACGGCGTTGTTTTCGCGCATTCCGTGTCGCAAAATATGCGGTCCGGACGCGCCGTTTTGTCTCTTGCGCTTTCGCGTGATGGGTAGAATGCTGGACGGCAACAGCAGAAAATCCCCGTGGGAGTTCGAATGTCCGCCTTGCAAGCCGCATCAAACAAAAGCAAACCCGAAGCGTACGACGTTGTCGTGGTCGGCGCCGGCTTTGCCGGAATGTACATGCTGCACCGACTGCGCGGGCAGGGGTTTTCGGTCCGCGTCTACGAGCAGGGCGGTGACGTCGGCGGCACCTGGTACTGGAACCGTTACCCAGGCGCGCGCTGCGACGTCGAAAGCATGCAGTATTCCTATTCGTTCTCGGAGGAATTGCAGCAGGAATGGAACTGGAGCGAGCGCTACGCGCCGCAACCCGAGATATTGAAATACGCCAACCACGTCGCCGACCGCTTCAATCTGCGCCCCGACATCCAGCTCAATACGCGGGTCGACCGCGCCGTCTTCGATGACAGCGACAACGCATGGTCAGTGACGACCTCCGACGGCAAGACCGTGAGCGCAAGATTCGTCGTGCTCGCCACCGGCTGCCTGTCGAACGCGCGGATGCCGGACATCAAGGGATTGAAGGATTTCAAGGGCGAGGTCTACCACACCGGACACTGGCCGCATGAGCAGATCGATTTTACCGGCAAGCGCGTCGCCGTGATCGGTACCGGCTCCTCGGGCATTCAATCGGTGCCTGTCATCGCCGAGCAGGCGAGCCAGCTTACGGTGTTCCAGCGCACCGCGAACTTTTCCATTCCCGCCCGCAACGCCATGCTGACGGAAGAAGAACGCCAAGCGTTTCGCGCGAAATATCCGGAGATCAGGCGCTTTGCGCGTGAACAGTCGCGCAACGGCATCTACACCGAAATGCCCGATCGCGGCGCGCTGGAGGACGGCGACAACGAGCGCCGCGCCAAATACGAGCAGCGCTGGGCCAACGGCGGTCTCACTTTCATGTCGGTCTACAACAACCTCGCGCTCGACACGGCGGCCAACGACACCGCCGCCAATTTTGTCCGAGAAAAAATCGCTGACATAGTGAAGGATCCCGAGACCGCAAAACTGCTGCAGCCCAACAATCATCCGATCGGCTCGAAACGCATCTGCATCGATACCGATTATTTTACGACCTTCAATCGCCCGAACGTGACGCTGGTCGACATCAGGACGAATCCGATCGAGGCGATCTTGCCGAACGCGGTGCGTGCCGGGGCCAGGGATTACGAGGTCGACGCACTGGTGCTGGCCACCGGCTTCGACGCCATGACCGGGTCGGTCGCCAAAATCGACATTCGCGGCCGCAATGGACTGACGTTGAACCAGAAATGGGCGGAGGGGCCCAAGACCTATCTCGGCCTGATGAGCGCTGGCTTTCCCAATCTGTTCATCATCACCGGCCCCGGCAGCCCGTCGGTGCTCTCCAACATGATCGTTTCGATCGAGCAGCACGTCGACTGGATCGCCGATTGCGTTGCCTACATGCGCGACCGCGGGCTTGAGGCGATGGAAGCCAACAAGGACGCCGAGGAAAAATGGGTGACCCATGTCAACGAGGTCGCGCACACCACGCTCTATCCGCAGGCCAATTCGTGGTACATGGGCGCCAACATCCCTGGCAAGCCGCAGATCTTCATGCCCTATATCGGCGGCGTCGGCGCCTACCGCCAGATCTGCAACGACGTCGCGGCCAAAGGCTATGAGGGCTTTGCGATGACGGCGGCGGAGCGGCCGTGGAAAGCGGCCGCGTCGTCCTGACTTGTCGTCTTTACGAGCCAACGGGTCGATGCAAAGCGCCGCCCGATGACAGGCTCCGCAGAAAAATCCAGCAAGATGTGATTAAAACTGGGGAGGGGAAGCTGCGATGGGCACTTTCGAGAAAGGCGCGGTTCGCATCCATTTCCAGGAGGACGGTTCCGGCTTTCCGCTGCTGCTGATCGCCGGCGGCGGGCTGAACTCGACGATCTCGGGCATCACCGGCAGTTATCCCCCCTTCCACGCAATCGAGGAGTTCAAGCGCGAGTACCGCTGCATCGCGTTCGACCTGCGCAACGCCACAGCCGGTCAGTCCTCAGGCCCGCTTGAGATTGATCGTCCCTGGGATTCCCACACTGATGACCAGCTCGGCCTCATGGACCATCTGGGCATCGACAAGTTCATGGTACTGGGCTTCTGCATTGGCGGCCCCTTGATCTGGAATCTTCTGAAGCGGGCGCCCGATCGCGTGGTCGCGGGCGTGCTGGCGCAGCCCAGCGGGTCGCGTCCGGAGATGCGCGGCCTTTTCTACGAAGGCAATATGAAGGTCTGGGGGCCGGAACTGGTCAAACGCCGGCCAGAGATCACGATGGCGCAGGTCGATCAATTCCTGACCAGGATGGTACCGCACCAACGACGACTTCGTATTCACCGTAACGCGCGACTTCGTACGCGATTGTCAGACGCCGGTGCTGATCCTGCCGGATGACAGCCATCACCATCCCTATGCGGTCGCCATGGAGACGGCGATCCTCGCGCCGAACGCCGAAGTCAGTATGTTCCCGTGGAAGGAGCCCAAGGAGCGGATTCCGCTGGCGGTGCGCCAGATACGCTCCTTTCTCCGCGCGTATCGGCCTGCTTCGGCTTAGGGGGCGGCGACTCCCGAGCAATAAGCTATGCGCCACGCGCTCCCTGGGCTGCCGGGAACACCATTCTGTCGTCGGTGCGGCAGTAGCGGTCGGCGAACATGCGGCCGACCGGGTGATAGCGCTCCGTGTGCACGCGCATCGCTTCGCCATCCCACAACTCGTCGCGGATGTGAAAGTGGATGCCTTCGCCCATGATGAGCTGGCGCTTGCCGTCCACATCCATAGTTTTCCAGACCTTGCACTCCATCGCCCACGGTGCGTCGGCGAGGCGCGGCACGGCGACCTTGGTCGACGGCGCCAAGCTCAATCCGAGATAGCCGGGCTCGCCGATCTCGGGCGGGAAGTCGCCGCTGGAATCGTGCATGGCATGCGCTAGCGGCTCATCGGTGAGGTTGACCACGAACTCGCCTGTCCGCCGGACGTTGACCAGAGTGTCCTTGGCGCGGCCGTCGGGTCGCGGGTTGACGGCGAACATGCAGAGCGGCGGATCTTCGCAAAACACGTTGAAGAAGCTGTAGGGCGCGGCGTTGACCACGCCCGTAGGCCCAACCGTCGTCACCCAGACGATCGGCCGCGGCAGTACGAATCCTGCCAGCAGCTTGTAACGTTCGTGAGGCGTGAGGTCGTCGGCGGCGTATTCCATTGTGCATTCCTTGTTGGATCAAAATTCCATGAGCAGGGCCACGGCATGCTCAGCTATTGCGCCTCAAGGCCGCGCGCGCTTCCAGCGTCCGGAGCGTCGGCGGGCCGTAGGCAGTATTCAGGTAGCAGATATTGCACGGCACATCGAACAGGTCGCCCAACGAGGCAAGCATTTTGACATCCTACTGTGCAGCACATCACGGTATTGGCCGCTATTGCGTATGATCAGGATTTGATCCGATCCCTGCTCGCAGACTGACAAGCCGACGAAGACCCGACATCTGGAGCATTGCCTGGGAGGAACGCTCCATTGGAAAATTCATGCTCCATTGCGACGCACGGCCCAGCTCATTTACCCGACGGGCAAAACACTTGCGCCCCATGTACTGATTTGGCCGGTTTGTCCAGCCCCATCAGAAAAAAATATTCTGGTTTTCCGAAATACAAATCAGCGCTATATTCTCACCCGTCCCGTCCCGAAAGAGGGGCGAGTCGCGATCGTCACGGCCGCGGGGCGGGATGCGGTGGACGCGGATGCGCCGATAACGAACGGCGCAGATGCGGACGGAGAAGACGTGTGGTCCTGACACCCCGACGCTGGTGTCAAGTTTGCGCCAAGGAGCGCTGATGACGGTGGCCAAAGAGCCCGGGCACCGGGG
>Ga0209422_1000124_pt1 | contig 18271 bp, 16 predicted proteins | sample BlaSpr_A8_OM2_M3_FD_187983 | JGI IMG/M metagenome (GOLD analysis project Ga0209422, IMG submission 187983) | Forest soil microbial communities from Thunder Bay, Ontario, Canada - Black Spruce, Ontario site 2_A8_OM2_M3 (SPAdes) (version 2) | ecosystem: Environmental > Terrestrial > Soil > Boreal... | reverse complement strand
TTTCCGCCGAGATGCGCGAGAAACGTCGAGTCCGACGAGAAGATGATGCGTACGCCCTCGATGCTTTCGACCGCGCTGCGCACCGCTAGCGCGATCGCATCGGAGCCGACGGTGATCGTCACGTCGCGGGCGACGCGCGACTTCGACGTAGAGCGCATGTCGACGGCGCCGATGCTGCCGCCGGCATCGCCGATCGCGGACGCCAGCTTGCCGAACGCGCCGGGGTTCGCCGGCATATCGACGCGCATGATGAGCGTGTAGCCGATCGCCTGTGAAGCCATAAAGCTGGGGGGTTCCCGTCCCAAGAAGGCCGCCCTTCCCTGGCCTGCTAGGTTCCGGACACCGTCATCTCGGCGACGCGAAATGACGGCGAGACGACGGAACCGTCGAAACGTAAGTCGTTGGCGACCGCGTCGATCCCGGCCAGCATTTCGACGAGGTTCCCCGCGATCGTGAATTCGTCGATCGGGTAACTCAGCTCGCCGTTTTCGATCATGAAGCCACGCGCGCCGCGGCTGTACGTGCCGGTGACCGATTCGGTCGAGAAGCCGATAGTGTCGGCGATCAACACGCCTCGCGCGGTCGATTCGATCAGCGCCGCGAGGCTGGCGGGTCCCGCTTGCAGATAGAAATTCGTCGGCCCGACGCCGCCCGACGAAGCGTTGCCGGTACTCGCGGCGCCGAGTTTTCGACCGTAGTAGGTGTCGTACAGAAACGTCTCGAGCACTCCGTCTCGGAAGACGACCGTCCGGCGCGTCGGCACGCCTTCGGAATCGAACGGCGCGCTGCCAAGACCTCGCGCAAGCGTCCCGTCGTCGAAGATCGTGACCAGGCCGCTGCCGATCTTGTGGCCGACCTTACCGATTAGGAACGAATTGCCGACCGCGACGTTCGCGGCATTGAGCGCGGAGAAGACGTCCGATAGCACGAGCGCCGCGATGTCGCGTTCGAAGATGACCGGGCAACGCATCGTCTGCGGTTTGCGTGCACCGCACATGTCGATGGCACGTCGTGCCGCGGTTCGCGCGATCGAATCTACCGCTTCCACGGACGCGTAACCGCGCGCCGCCGAGCCGTAGTGCGCGGACCGTTTGCTCGCGCCATCCTGCGCGATCGGAGCGGAGTCGCGCGTCACCTGAGTGCCGCGATAGGTGCCGTGGAACCCGTTCGAGTTCGCGAGCGCGAGCGTGGCGACGACGTCGACCACGTGCGAACCGCCGGAATTCACGATGCGCGGATCGTAGGCACGCGCCAGCGCCTCGAGCGCGAGCGCATCGTCGATCTTCGCTTCGTTCGGACGTCCCCGAACGTCGGCGGCATACATCTCGAGCGCCGAACCATCGCCGGAGAAGGCCGGCGACTCGGGCAAACCGGCGTACGGATCCGTCGCGACATGCCGCGCCGCCTCGACCGTCTCCCGCGCGAATGTCCGCAGACCGTCGAAGCTGAGGTCGCTCGTGGCGAGCGTCGCCTTCTTTCCGTCGACGAAGACGCGCAACGTCAACGAGCGGCCCGTCGACTGCTCGAGGGTCGCGACCTCACGATCGCGTGCCTCGACGCTGAAACGCTCGACGACGGTCAGCGTCGCTTCCGCTTCCCCGGCGCCGGAAGCCAGCGCGGTTTCGACGGCGCCGGCGGCGAGCTCGATCGAATCAGCCAAGCGACGAGCCGCCGACGGTGACGCTCGCGATCTTGACGGTGGGCATCCCGACGCCGACCGGGACGTACTGTCCGCCTTTGCCGCAGGTATACGACCGGCCGGCGAAACGCGTGTCGTTTCCGACCATGACGACGCGCGTCATGACGTCGGGGCCGTTGCCGATCAGCGTCGCGCCGCGGATCGGTGCGCTCAACTTGCCATCCTCGATCAGGTAACCTTCGGCCAGCATGAACACGAAATCGCCTTTGCTGATCTCGACTTGGCCGCCCGCAAACGATTTCGCGAAGACGCCCTTCTTCACTGAGGCGATGATTTCGTCGTACGTCGAAGCGCCGTCGGGCATGTAGGTATTGCACATTCGCGGTAGAGGCGGAACGCGAAACGACTGGCGCCGGCCGCTTCCCGTCGAGTCGGCGCCCATCAAACCGGCGTTGAGTCGATCCTGCATGTAACCGCGCAGGATGCCGTTCTCGACCAGGACCTTGTGCTGCCCCGGCGTTCCTTCGTCGTCGATCGCGATGCTGCCACGCTCGCCCGTGAGATTACCGTCGTCGAAGATCGTGACGAGATCGCTCGCGACCCGCTCGCCGACGCGACCGCTGTACAGGGAGCGTCCCTGGCGATTGAAATCGCCTTCGAGCCCATGCCCGACGGCTTCGTGCAGCAAGACGCCTCCACTGCCCGCACCGACGACAACCTCCATCTCGCCGGCCGGCGCCTCGATCGCTTCGGTATTCACGCAGGCGATGCGCGCCGATTCGCCTGCGATCTCTTCGGGAGAGCGTCGCGTGAAATAGCTGATGTCGGTTCGGCCGCCGTCGCCGAACATTCCGGTGCCGCGCACTGTGCCGCTCGCGACGCTCTGCACCGCAAGCGCGACGAGCGGACGCCGATCGCGCACATATCGCCCCTCGCTGGTGGCGACGATGACCTCTTGCGACTCCTCCGAAAGCGTCGCGTTGACCGTTCGGACGCGCGGATCGAAGGAGCGCGCGGCGACGTCGGCGCGCGCCAGCAGCCCGACATAGGCCGTAGATTTTTCATCCGCCGACGGCTCGTCCGCAGCATCGTATACCGAGCGCGCCGGCGCCGGTTCGCCGACGATCCGAACGACGCTCACCTTGGCGGCGCGATCGCGCGCGATGAGGGCCGCGACCCGTGCGGCACGGAGCAAGGCCTCCTCGGAGAGGTCGTCGCTGTATGCGTATCCGGTGCGCTCGCCGGAAATCGCACGGATGCCGACGCCGCGCGAAACGACCAGGCCGGCTTCATGAATCTTGCCGTCCTGCAAACGAAACGAACGGCTGATGCGCCGCTCGTAGAACGCGTCGGCGTATTCGCCCGCGCCGAGCGCGTGCGTCAGGATCTTTTCGAACGCCGCTGCGTCAAGATGCATGGCGGCGAGGTTCGCGCGAACCGCTAGAATTCCGCCAGCGCGTCGAGCGCGCGATCCTGCGCTTTATAGACGGCTTGCGACTCCGAGCGCGGATCGTTGACCAGGAACGCGAAGGCAACGCGACCGTGAGCGCGGGTCTGAACCGTGCCCGCGAGAGCGTTCACGTCACGCAAATGCCCGCTCTTCGCCCGCGCGCGACCGAGTGCGGCGTGCAGTTCGTGATAGCGAACCGTCCCTTCCAACGCGACCCGCGGTAGGCTCAGCAAGAACGCTCCGCGATTTGGACCGCGCAACGCGGCGGCGATCAGCTGTGCGAGCGCGAGCGGCGCGATCTTGTCGCTGGGAGCGAGGCCGCTGCCGTCGTACGCCGTCAGATGCGGATGGAGGACGCCGAGCCGGTGTAACTCGCTTCGTTCGAAGGCAAGCCCCGCTTCGTCGGTTCCGGGCCGGCCGGAGCGTTCGCCGATCAAGCGCAACAATTGTTCCGCGCTGTGATTGTTGGAATGAACCAGCATCTCGCCGACGATCGCGGCGAGCGGCTGCGAGTGATGCAGCCACAGCGTCTCTCCGACAAACGGCGCCGCCCCGTTTTGCGCGCCGCCCATCACGACGATCTTCTGCTGCGCGAGGACTGCGACGAGCGCTCCGCCGACGTATGACGGAATCCCGAGTACCGGCTTCCAGTACTTCTGCGTTGCGCCGGACGCGACCGTGCCGTCGACGACGAACGCGTTGGACGTGCCGCCCGCGCGGCGCTTGATGGTCACGTCGGTCGTCCAAGCCGTTTGAATCACTCCGTCGATCGTGATGCCGTCGTTGGGTGGATCGATCGTGACACGCGCCGGGTGGCCCGGGAGGGTCGGCATGACGTGAAACTCGACGGTGCCTTGATCGAGCGAAAGCGCGCTCGTCGCAGCAGCATAACCTTCTTCGAGATCGCTCGGATCCCAATGCGAATTCTGTTCGGGGCCGGCAAACGCGCCGTCGTCGACGATCACGGGGCCGTCGATCCGCCGAATGCCGAGTCGTCGCAACGTCCCGACCCCTCCGCGCAAGTCCTCGGAGGTCAACAGCGGATCGCCGCCTCCTACAAGCCACAGCGGACCGTGCAAGACGCCGTCCGCGCCGGGCTCGTCGAGCGCGACGAAGCTCGTCTCGAAGCGGTGTTGCGGGCCGAACACGTCGAGCGCGGTAGCCGCGACAACGAGCTTTAACGTCGAGGCCGGCGTCATCGGTACGCTCGCGCGATGCGTATAGAGGACGCCGCCGTCGGCAGCGAGGATCGCAACGGCGCCGCTGTGCGCGAAGATCTCGTCGTTGAAGATCGCATCCATGCGCCGCCATAATGCGGCTCGGTCCGCTCGCGTCCAAGGCGGTGCCGTCGGAAGCGGCCGTGCGATGGGCGCGGGTGGCGGACTTGCGCTCGGCGGTGCGCCCGGCCGAGTGCAATTCGAAAGGCATAAGGTCACGGCCGCGAGCCCCAGCGCGGAGCGCAGCGCTGTCGTGACGCTGGGCCGCCCACTAGCCATCTTTTTCCCAGCGCAAGATCGCGAGGCCGTCCGGGACGAGACCCTCGCACCATGTGAAATAATAGGAACGCGGACCCGTTCCTTTATACCGATACGCGTGCCGCCCGCCATCGACGACCTTCGCACACGCGCGCTGGAGTTGTCGGGCGAAGTCGGGCCGGGTCGCCAGCGGCTCCTTATCGACGAAGAGCGCGCGCTGCGGCCGATTCGCGTCGGGATACCACGCGCGCGCTTCACGGCCTTGCCAGTTATAGCCGATCAAGACCGGCGCGATGCCGGCGTCGAAATCCATGACGGCCGAAAAACCGTAGCCGTCGGTCATGACGATGGCGTCGCGTTCGTGCGCGAGCCGCGCGGCGTCGGCGGCGACCAGCGAATAGGTCCAGATCTCGAAGGGGCCGCCGTTCTCAAGTTGTGCGCGGCCGCCGCCAAGGACCGCGCGGTATGTCGCGACCGGCGCGAAGGTGAACGCGAACAGCAGCGCGAGCATAAGCGCCGCCGGTGCGACGGCCGCGATCGACCAGCCGATCCGCGCGCGTTGCGAAAGCTTGATGTACGCGACGCCGAGCATCGCGCACAGCGAGACGAAAAAGCCCGCGATCCACGAGAACTCGACCGGCTCGAAGAGCGAGAGGAGCATCACCAGGATGAACTGCGGGAGCGCGGTCCATGCGAGCAGCGCGTTTTTTGGCCGGAGCGCGCAGACGATCGCCGCCACCCAAATCCCCGGCGAGTAGCCTGCGATCTGCGCGAGCAAGACGTGGAGCGTCGACGATTCGCGAACCTGTTCGTGCCGGTGCACGAGTGCGAAGGTGAGCGTCACCCAATCGTGCGTCGCGTTCCAGATCAAAAACGGCAGGAGCACGACAAACGCGCTCGCGAGCATCAACGGCAAGCCGCGCCGCCAGTATCGACGATTCTCGCCGAACAGCGAGTAGGCGACGATGCCGAAGGGCAGCGCGAAGCCGAGGATGCGCGAGAGGAGGACGCTGCCGATCGCAAGCCCGAGCAGCACCCAATCGCTCGCGCGATCGCGCTTGAAGGCGCGCGCCGCGAACAGCAGGGCCAGCGCCCAAAACATCAGGTAGGGCCCGTCGGGCGATGCCGTCCCGAACACGACCGAATCCAGCGGCGTCAAGGTCAACGCGAGCGCAGCGATCGCACCGGCGCGCCGATCGCCGGTCAGCTCGACGGTCGCGGCCGCGAGCGCTAGCGACGCGACGACGCCGCACAGGACGAAGCCCCAACGCACGAAGCCAGGTTGGTGGCCGAGCCAGGCGAAGGCGGCGATCGTCCAGGCCACCGCCGGCGGATGATCGACGTACCCGAACGCGAGGCGACGGCTCCACTCCCAGTAATATGCTTCGTCGCCGGTGAGCGGTAAGGTGAACGCCGCGACCGCGCGCAGCACGATGACGAGCGCGATCGCGCCCCAAATCAAACGCGTCGTCACTCGTGCGGTTGCCTCAAACCTCCGCTGACCGGGATGACGGCGCCGTTGATAAAGCCGGCTTCATCGGAGATCAAGAAGCGCACCGCGTACGCGACGTCTTCCCACGAGCCGGCGTGTCCGGTCGGATTCTTCGCGGCGACCTCGCGCGCAGCGGCGCGATCGATCTCCTTGTCGCGAATGTCGCCCGGCTCGATCGCGTTGACGGTGATCCCGTATTTCGCTTCTTCCAGCGCGAGCGTTCGCGCGAAACTGACGACCGCTGCTTTCGCGGCCGCGTAAAAACTCAGCCCGCGCGCCGGCAGCGTGTCGTGCGAGCCGTTCATCCCGAAAAAGACGAGCCGCCCGAAGCGGCGCTCGCGCATCGAGGGCAGGACGGCGAACGCCGCTTCGACCGCGCTGCGCAGATTCGCGTCGAGCATCGCACGATAGTCGTCGAGCGTGGAGCGCTCGAAGCGGCGGATCAACATCGGTCCGACCGTGTGAATCAGAATGTCGATGCCGCCAAATCCGGATTCTACGGCACGCACCGCGCTCGTCGTTTCGCCCTCGAGCGAGTGGTCGCAAGCGATGGCGAAGGCCTCGGCGGCGCGGCGCTGAACGGCGGCGAGCGTCTCGTCGGGCGGCGATCCGCCGGGCCGAAAGGTGAAGGCGACGCGATAGCCGGCGCCGGCCAAGTCGGCCACGATGCCGCGAGCAAGACCGCGCGCCGCCCCCGTGACGAGGACGGCGCGCGATGTTGGCTGGTTGGCGCCGGTCATAGGAGAGCGGTTCAGACCGCTCCCCGAACGGACCTACCGCAGGCTACATCCTGTTGCCTTGGCTGGTAAACGTCCACGAGGCAGACATGGGTTGGCCGTTCATGTCGCGCGCGCGTACGCTCACAGTGTGAACCGTCGCTTGCAACGGTGAGGTCGGGAGATACGTGAAGCCGGTTTGCGAGCGGCTGGCTGCCGCCGTTATATCGACGCCGTCGAGCCGAATGCGAAGGCTGTTGGGATCGACATTCCGGCTGAACTGCGCCGCGATCTGCGGCTCCATCGAGCGAACGACGGCGCCGTTGAGCGGCCGCTCGTTGCTGAGGAGTTGCATGCCGCTCGTGGGCGGCAGCGGAGCGTTGCCTTCGGGTCCCCCGACGCCGTACGACGTCACCGAGGCGAGCTGGTTGGAGTCATCCCAGTTGACCTGGGCACCGAGCGCCTGCGAAACGAATCGCAGCGGCACGTACGTGCTCGCGCCGATGATGAATGGTGCGACGTCGATCGTCTGCGGCTGCCCGTCGACCGTGGCCTGAGTCGAGCCGATGTTGAGCGAGATCGTATGGCGCCGATTGGTCGCGTTGATCTGACCGTTCGAGTAGACGACGGTCGCTCCGAGTTGTTCGAACACGCCTCTGAGCGGCACGAACACGCGACCCGCGCGCTCGATCGGCGTCGGGTTCAGGGCGACGACGTTGCCGTTGATCTGGACCGAGATTGCCAGCGCGGGTGCCGAGACGATCAACATCATCGCGAGCAGCGAGGCGCTAACGAGCGCGGCGGTTATGGTGCGGTGAAAGAAATGCAAGGTAATCCTCCTAGAGTTCTATCCTATGCGGAGTGTGAGTTGGCGTTGCGAGGTTTCGTTGGTAAGCGGATCGGTCGAGGTGACGGTCAATCCCACTTGCGCTCCGCTCGGACTTTGCAGCGAGACCGATTGCGAGAAGTATCCGTTGCCGTCGGCCACCGCATCGCCCGTGAAGTTCCCCGCGTTGAACGTGAAAATTCCCCCGAAGCTGGCGACCGCTCCGGCGACGATGTGGACTTGCCCGCCCGGAACGGTACGGCCCGAAACCGTGAACGTCGATCCGACGGTCGCCCCGTTCCCCGGTTGCGTCAGGTTGAGGAAGTTCGTCCGAGTCGTCGAGCCGCCCGCAGCCGCGCCAGCCCCGGACACAAAGGTCCAAGAGCGACGGAACGGCGCGCCGTTCTGATCGTTCCCGTTCACCGTTACGCTGTGTTGCATCGCTTGCAACGGCGATGCGGGAGCGTAGATGATGCCGGTTTGAGAGCGGGTCGTTTGGTTGGTAACGTCGAGGCCGTCGAGGTACACGCGGACGCTGTTCGGATCGACTGCGCCGTTGAAATCGGCGCGGACAGTCGGATGATTCGAAGGGACGCTCGTGCCGTTACGCGGGCGCTCGTTGGTCAGGCTAATCGCGCTCTGCGCCGGAGGGGCAGGCGCGGCTCCACCACCGCCGCCGGACTGCGTCAGCGCGACGATCTGGTTGGCATTATCCCAGTTGACCGATGCGCCCAGCGCCGAAGAAACGAACCGCAACGGAACGTAGGTGCTCGCGCCGATGATGAACGGCGCAACGTCCATCGTCTGCGTTTGCCCATCGACGACGGCTTGGTTCGAGCCGATGCGCAGTGAGATGTTGTGTCCGTTGCCGCTCGCGTTGATCTGGCCGTTCGCGTAGACGACGGTCGCTCCTAGTCGTTCGAAAACGCCGCGCAGCGGGACGAAGACTCTGCCCGCACGCTCGATCGGCGGCGGATTCAGGGCGACGGTGTTGCCGTTGATCTGCACCGAGATTGCCAGCGCGGGTGCCGAGACGAACAACATCGTCGCGAGCAGCGAGACGCAGGCAACCGTGGCAGTTATGGTGCGGTGGACGAAATGCAAGGTAATTCTCCTAGGCTCGTACGTGCAAACCCGTACGTGGTGCAACCGTACCCAGAAAAAGACTCGTCGCTTGTCGGCAGTCCTTGCGAACGACCGAACGGCGTCGTTACTGCGCGAGCAAGTGGCTAATGCGCCGCCGAGGCTTGCACGGGGACGTCGCCCGGTTCGACCATGTGCTCTTCCAGCAACGCGCGTTTCGCGGCTCTTCGCCGCTGCGACGAGTCGACCGCGCCCATGATCCACGTGTACATGACCGGAACGAGCGCGAGCGTCAGGATCAGCGAACTGATCAGGCCGCCGATGAGCACCGTGCCCATCGAGGCGCGTTCTTCGGCGCCCTCCGTGAGGCCGAGCGAGAGCGGCAACATGCCGAAGACCATCGCGCACGTCGTCATCAGAATTGGCCGGAACCGAATGTGCGCAGCTTCTTTCATGGCGGCGACGAGATCGAGCCCCTTCTTGCGCTGTTGATTTGCATAGTCGACGAGCAGGATGCCGTTCTTCGAAACCAGGCCGTAGAGCATCACGATCGCGATCATCGAGAAGAGGTTCAGCGTCTGATGCCTGACGGCGATGCCGACGAGCGCACCGACGATCGCCACCGGCACCGAGAACATGATGATGAACGGCTCGACGAATGAACCGTACAAGACCACCATGAGCATATAAACCAGAACGGCCGAGGTGACGAACGCGATCAACATCGCCGTCATCGTCTGGTTGAGGAGATCGGTGTCACCTTCAGCGATATAGCGCACGCCGCTCGGCAAGAAGCCCGGCGTATTGAGCTGTTTCAGAATGATCGGGACGATGTCGCCCTGCGTCACGTGCTGGGTCGGATCGATGCCGGCCGTGACGCGAATGACGCGCTCCCGATTGAGCCGTTCGATCTTGGTCGGCGCGATCGTCTCCGCGAAATCGGCGACGGAAGCGAGCGAGATCAACTGTCCCGACGAAGCGCGAATCTGGATCTGCTTGATCGTCGCGAGGCTGTTCCGTTGCGTTTCGGGCAGCTCGAGGCGGACGTCGGTGAGACCCGAGGGCAGCCGTACTTTGGTCGCAACGACGCCGCCGATCGCGATGCGCGCCGCCAGCGCCGCCTGGCCCGGTTGAATCCCGAGCATGGCGGAACGCAGCGGATCGATGTGAACGTTCAGCCGCGGGCCCTTGGCCTCGGCGGCGCTCTGCGCGTTCACGGCGCCCTTCTGCTGATCGATGAAGGCGACGAGCTTGTTGGCTCCGGCCTCCAGCTCCGCATCGGGTCCGCTCAACGTAAAGGCGATCGGATCTCCACCTTCACCCTGCACTTGATAGACCGCACCGGGAACCGTCCAGCTCAGTTTGCGCGCGGCTTCCAGAACCCGATTCGTTTCCTTGCGCCGTTTCTTGTCGAGGATGACCGTAAAGCGCGCGACGTGGCCGCCGATGACGCTCCCAAATCCGGACGGCTTCGCACCGACCACGCTCGAGACGGACTCCACGGCGTCGATCTTGAGCAACTCTTTCTCGAGGCGCGCCATCCCCAGGCCGGTGGTCGCCAGCGGCGTTCCGATGTGATAGGTCAGCGACCCGCGCAGAATACCGGGCTCGCCGTTGGGGATGAACTCGGTACCGATTTTGGGCCACGGAAAGAACGGCAAGCACATCGCAAGGCAGGCAACGGCCGTAAATGCGAGCGAGAGCCAACGCGACGACACAAAACCGAACATCTTGCTGACGGGGGGCACGTTCTTGAACGTTTTTTCAAGAAGCCACGAAACCGCCCATAACAGCAAGACCAAGGCCGCGATCGACACATTGAGAAACACCGCGAAGACCGGGTTCATCACGAGCGTCAACGAGTCGAACACGAGCACCGCGCAGGCAAACGGGACGAAGACGCGATGTTCGAGCGCCCAGGGCAGCGCCTTGTTCGCATACCAATTCGCGAGCGCGTCGAACCCGCGCTGGAACCAGCGAGCCCACACCGGCACGGCCGGGCTGCGCTTCTTGACCGACCAGCGACCGGCCAAGAGTGGCGTCAGCGTAAACGAGACGAACAGCGAGAAGAGCGTCGCGACGACGATGACGATGCCGAATTCCTTCATGTACTTGCCGACGATCCCGGAGAGGAACGCGATCGGCAAGAAGACGACCACGTCGACGAGCGTGATCGTGATCGCGGCTTGACTGATCTCGGTGCGGCCGCTGTAGGCCGCATCGAGCGGCTTTTCGCCCATGTCTCGATGCCGCGTGATGTTCTCGAGTACGACGATCGAATCGTCGACCAGGATGCCGATCGTGAGCCCCAGTCCCATCATCGAAATTAAGTCGACGGTGAAACCCATCAGTTTCATGACGACGAAGGTCGCGAGCAGCGAGGTAGGAATCGAGATCATGACCACGAGCGCGTTGCGCCAGGCGTGGAGGAACAGCATCATGACGATCGCCGTCAGGAAGATACCTTCCAAGAGGCTCTGCAGCACGCCGTCGATCGATGCGCGCGTATAATCGGCGTTCGCCTCGACTTCGAAGAAGGTGACGTCTGGGAAGCGAGTCTTGAGATCAGCGAACTTCGCGCGAACCCCTGCGGTCGTCTTGAGTTCGTCGGCGTCGTTTTGTCGGTTAATGTCGAGCCGAATCGACGTCAACCCGTTGAAGTGCGCGGGGCGGCGGATCTCGACGTGCCCGTCGTCGACCTGGGCCACGTCGCCGATCCTCAGAAATTCCGGCGACCCCGGCGTCGTGAGCGGTATGCGCAGGATGTCTTGGGGCTGCACGATGTCGGCGTGCAGGGAGACCGTCGTCTCCTGCGTCGGCGTATCGATCCGGCCGCCGGGGAGGTTCGCATTATTGATCGCGAGGGCGGTGTTGATGTCGGCGAGCGTCGCCTGCGTGCCCAGCAGCTTCGACTGATCCGGGAAGACGTGGATCTCACGCTTCGCATCGCCCGACGTGTCGATGGTGGACACGCCGCGAACACCCTTTAGCTCCGGCACGACCCGGTCCGTCACGAGGTCGCTCAGCGCCGCCAGCGACATCTTGTTGCTTCGGACGGTTTCGACGATGATCGAGTCGGACGTCGAGGCTTTCTCGACGGTCGGCGGATCGAGATCGCTCGGCATGTTGACCCGAGCCGTGTCGACGCGGCGTTGCGTATCGATCGTCTCGTAATTGAGATCCGTGTCCAGCTTGAAGCGCGCGACGACGACGGCCGTCCCCTCCTGAATGATCGCGCGCATCTGATCCATGTTTTCCATGCCGTCGAGCTGGTCTTCGATCGGTTTGACGATCAATTTCTCCATCTCGGCGGGGGCGGCGCCCGGATAGCCCACGACCACGAACGCGACCGGGAAGGCGACGTTCGGGAACAAGCTGACGCCGAGCGCGAAATACGACATCACGCCGTACACGGCGAGGCCGATGAAGACCATCGCGGTGATAACCGGGCGCGTAATCGCGAAACGGGTCAGCCACACAGGGCAGTGTTCTCCTCGGCTTGGGCGGGACGGTACCGTCCGTTGGTACGCCCAAGGTTTCGCGGGTGTTTCGCGTCTGCCCGGCTAGCGGCGGCCGCTTTTTACGTCAAATATATATAAAACGGCCCCGCCGTCACCGGCCGGGCCGTTCGTTGGAGAGCGCGACGAGGGTCACGGTCGCGATCGCGCGCCCTTCTTTAACGAGTCTTAAAGACCGCGGCAAGGCCGAGGTGCGCACGAACAGCGTCGACGTCTGCAGCCCCGCCTGCAGTGGGCCGGCGTCGAAATCGCCGGCGCTCGAGCTCGCGACCACGTGGCAGCCGGCGATGTCGGCGTCCACGATGACGTAGTACCACGAGCGATCGCGCGCGTAGAGGACCTTCGCGGTCGGAGCGCCGGCGACGGCCGGAATGAAGCTCGCGTGGAGAAAATGCGACGCGGCGACCGTTCTGAGCGCGTCCTCATCACGAGTCGAAACGTGAGACCCGATCGAACGATCCAGCGCGACGCCGCCGCCGAGCCCGACGACCAGCGCGATCGACGCCGCAAGCGCGAATCGCATTGGGACGTTTGCCCGCGGCCGGAATGCGATCACCTTCGCAGGCGCGAGTGCCGCCGCCGAGGCGGCGATGCGGCGACCTAAGCCGGCCGGCGGTTCGACGCGCGGCAGCGTCGCATCGTCGAGCGCGGCGACCGCCGCCTCGGCGCGCCCGACCTCGCGAGTGCAGCGTGCGCAACCCGCGAGATGCCGGTCGATGCCGAGCCGTTCTTCGGGCTCGAGCGCGCCGAGAGCGTAGAGCTCGGCGTATTCGCCGACGTGATCGCCGAAGGTCATCATATGGTCGCCTCCTGGCGAGACAGCATCGTCTGTAAGCGGCGCAGCCCGAGCGAAATCCGGCTCTTGATCGTCCCGAGCGGGACGCCGAGGCGCGCGGAGATCTCACGATGCGAGAGTTGGCCGGCGTACGCCAGCGCCAGCGCCGAGCGCTGGTCCGGCGGCAGCACGGCGAGCGCGCGCTTGAGGCGTTCGCTCTCCACCACGTCGCGGATCTCGAATTCGTAGGCCGTCGTCTCCGACGCGGCGAGCTGCGTTTCGATCTTGCGATGACGCGCCGCGCTGCGGAGGCGCGTGACCGCTTCGTTACGGATGCAGACCATCAGGTACGCTCGCAGAGAGCCGCGCTCGCGGCGGTACGAATCCGGCCGCCGCCAGAGGCGCAACAGGACGTCGTGAACGCAGTCTTGCGCATCGTCGTCGTCGCCGAGGACGTGACGCGCGACCGAGAACAGCGCCGTGCCGTAGGCTTCATACACGGCTTCGAGGCCTTCATTGCGGCGTGCGATGAAGTCCGCGACGAGCTCGTCATCGTTCGGTTCACCCAAGTGCGCGATCGGTCACTTTGGTGCCGCCGCCCGTCGCGAGTTCGACGGTCCTGTAACCGAGGACGCTTAAGAGTTTGTCGTCGGGGACTTTGAGCGGGCCCGGTTTGGCCGCCGTCCCCGGCGCCGGCTGCGGATACGCCGTCGCCGCCGCCGTCGCGAAGCGAATATTCCCCTCGGTGTGCTGGATGATTTGATGGATGTGGCCGTTGAGAACGGTCACCGCGTCGAAACGGCGCAGCAACGCGAGGACCTTGGTCCCGTCTTCGGTCGTCCAGCCCCACTCCGGGTAGAGCGCGTAGAGTGGGACGTGCCCGAAGACGACGATCGGTGTCGACTTCTTTTGTGCGGCCAGATCCTTTTCGACGAAGTCGATCTGCTCTTGGCCTAGCTTGCCGTCGATCTCGAAGTTGAAAACGTTAACCAGCGACACGAAGTGGATGCCGCCCTGATCGAACGAGAACCAGCCGCTCGGCGCGTCCGCGCGTGCGAAGTTTGCGAAGAAGTTCTTCGGCGAACCGATGACGTCGTGCTCGCCCGGCAGGACGATGAGCGGGGCGCGCAGGGTTCCGAGGAGTTGTTTCGCATCGTCGAACTCCGTCGTTTTCGAAAGGTGCGTGACGTCGCCGGTATGCACGACGAAAGCCGGCTGTTGGGGCAAGGCGTTGACCGCGTCGATCGTTTTGCGTAACGTCCCGGCGACATCGGGATTCTCGGGGCGTGTAAACCCGATGTGGCTGTCGCTGATTTGCACGAACGAAAATGGGCGCGCGGCCTCGGCGCGTTCCGTGGTGAGCAAACCCGTCGCCGAAAGCGACCAGGCGATTCCCGCTCCGGTCCAGCCGACGTGTTCGATGAAATCCTTGCGTCTCATGAAGATGCTCCTTCTTTATGCGGCGGGGCGGGCGTAACAATGACGACGGCTTTCATGTAGGGATGCAGCTCGCAGAAATACTTATAGGTTCCGGGCTTGCTGTAGACGTGTTGCCAGGTATTGTTGGTGTCGAGCCCTTCCGAGTCGTAGGACTTGTCGGTTGCCGTCACGGTGTGCGGCTCGTTGTCGTCGTTAACGAAGGTAACGCGGTCGCCAACATGGATCTCGGCCGGCGTCGGATTGTACTTGAAGTCCTTGATGTGAATCGTCAGCACCGCCGGCAAGAGCGCCGGCGGGGTTGCGGCGTGCGCGCCGGCGCCGCGGAGTGCGAAGGCGAGCGCGACGAGCGCGAGACTCGGGATGAGCTTGTTCACGAATGGCCTCTCGGTGGGTGGTTTCACCAATACTACGTCGCAGAGGGCGCGGCTGGATGACTCATCCCGCCGGGCAGGCTCGTGCGTAGTCAGAGCGGAGCCCGAAGCGACTCCGAACTCCCAATCACAAAAAGGAACAACCGATGAAACCAATCCTTACCTTCGTCGCCCTGGCCATCGCGCTCGGCGCACCCCTCGCGGCACTTGCCGACGAAGGCACCCCTCCGTCGAACGCCCCGGCGACGACGGCGATCTCCGGTAACGCGGCTCCGGCCGCCCCGAAGGACAACGAGAAAACCAACCTCGTCGTCGTGAAGAGCGCGAAGCGCTCCCCGCTCTCCGACTTCGTGATGCCCAAGTACCTCACGATCCAGCAAGAGAACGACGCGCGTCAGCGCGAGTACGAAGCGCTGTTCGGTCTCAACCACACGCCGTAACGGCGGAGCCGAACCGCGGAGCGCTGCGCCGGACGGGACGCCGTCCGGTTCAGCCATACCTCATCGTTCTTGGCAGACGCTTCCCGCCGGCCAGAAAGTTCGGGGGCAGGACCGCCGCGATGAGGCACTTTGCGAGATCGCCGATGATGAAGGGGGCAACGCCCATCGCGAACGCGGCCTTCATACTTCCCGTGAAGGCCTCCAGCCAGATTGCGCCGCTGATGATGACGACCGCCGTCCCCAAAAAGATTGCGAGGAAGCGCCGCGGCGCGCTACCGCCCCATCCGTGATCGAAGGCAGTGCCGATCAGGTATGCTGCGACCGGCATCGCCCAAAGATAACCGGCGGTCGGGCCAAGGAGAGCACCGAAGCCTCCGCCGCGGGCGAAGACGGGAAGTCCCGAGGCGCCCTCGGCGAGATATGCGATGATCGCCGCGACGCCGAGGCGCGTTCCGAGCAGCGCGACGACGATCGGGAGCGCAAGCGTTTGTCCGGTGATCGGGACGATACCGATGTTGATTGAGAACTTCGCGCCGGCATACATCAGCATCGAGCCGGCCAGAACCAGGGCGACGTTCAAAACGGCGGCGCCCGTCGGTGACTGAACGCGAGCTTTAAGCATGGCGGCACGCTCGATTCACGTCCCTCGAGTGAATCCCTTCCCCGTCCGGTTCAGCCTCTGAGCAAACTTCCAAGGACGAATGCGACGTTGGCCGGACGCTCGGCGAGGCGGCGCATGAAGTACGGGTACCAGGCGCGGCCGAACGGCGCCGCGATACGCACGGGATAACCTTCGGCGATCAATTGCCGCTGCAAGCGCGGCCGCACTCCGTAGAGCATCTGAAACTCGAAGCGTTCACCCGCACGCAAACCCAGCGCCTTGGCGAAGTCGATCGCGTGCCGAATCGCATTCTCGTCGTGCGTCGCGATCCCACTGAAGCCGCCGCCGCGCAACGCGCGTTCGATCAGCTGCTTGTAGTGAAGATCGACGTCGGCCTTGCGCGGATAGGCGACCTCCGGTGATTCGAGATACGCGCCCTTGACCAAGCGCAGGTTGGGTTGTAATGGGAGCAGGTCGTCGAGATCGCCCGGAGTTCTGTAGAGATACGCCTGCAGCACGACCCCGACGTTCGAGCAGCCCGCGTTGCGCAATTCGCGGTAGATGCGCAAGGTCGAATCGACGTACCACGACTCTTCCATATCGATTCGCACGAAGATCCCGAGCGTCGCCGCATAGTCCACGAGGTCGCGGATGTTCTTGGCGGCCAACCCCTCGTCGATCGCGAGCCCGAGGTGCGTCAATTTGAGCGCGACGTTCGCTCCCAACTTCTCGCCGGAGATTCGCGCGAGGAGCGCCCGGTACTCGGTGACGACCTCACGAGTCTCGCCCTCGCTGGCGACGCCTTCACCGAGAATCGCCGAGGCGAGCATGAAGCCGTTTGCGTTCAGCCGGCGAGCGACGGGAACGAACTGGTCGAGCGTCTCACCGGCAACGAAGCGTTTGGCCCCGAGGCGCAAACCGTAACGGCCCGCGAAGCGGTTGAGCGCCGCATTCCGCGACGCCCCCAGCAAGAGAGCACGTCCGATGGTAACGTTCACGGCATGAAAGTTGGTGCGCGAGACTGGATTTGAACCAGCAAGGGGTTGCCCCCGCTAGCACCTCAAGCTAGTGCGTCTACCAATTTCGCCACTCGCGCACAGAGGCTTCGGCCCGCTATTGCGACACGCCGGGCGGCGCGACCTCCGCTATTTCAGCTTGGGGTCGAGCGCGTCACGCATGCCGTCGCCGAGGTAGTTGATCGCGAGCACGGTGATCAGGATACAGAGGCCCGGGAAGATCGCGACCCACGGCGCGTTCGTCATGTTCGACTCGGCGTTGGCGAGCATATTGCCCCACGACGCGGTCGGCGGCTGAATCCCGAAGCCGAGAAACGAGAGGGTCGACTCCAGGATGATGACGCCGGCGATCTCGAGCGTCCCTTGGACGATGATCGGTGCGACGGCGTTGGGGAGCAGATGCCGGAAGATGATGCGTCCGTCGCGTCCACCGATCGCCCGCGCCGCTTCGCAAAACTCTTTCTCGCGCAAGGAAAGGAACGACGCGCGCACGAGGCGCGCCACCGCGGGCCAGGACAGGGCGCCGATGATCACGACGATGACGCCGAAGCTGAGCGACGCACGCGTCGACGTCGCCGCGACGATCGCGGTAAGCACCAGCAACAGCGGCAAGAGTGGAATCGACAGAAACACGTCGGTGAGCCGCATCAGCGCGTAGTCGACCCAACCGCCGTAATACCCGGCGACCGCTCCCAGCACCGTCCCGATCGTCAGCTCCATCAGCACGGCGAAGATCGCCACTTGAAGCGAAATCTGCGCGCCGAAGACGAGCCGCGAGAGCAGGTCGCGGCCGTTCTCATCGGTCCCCAAGAGATGGCCGGCGACGCCCGGCGCCAGCGGATAACCCTGCCAGTGCACCTGGTCGATTGCGTTGGGATCCTGGAGGTGCAGCAGCGGCGCGAGGATGGCGACCAGGGAGACGAAGCAGAGCGCGAAGGCGCCCGCGATCGCGAGCTTGTGACGGCGGAAGCGTTTCCAAACGCCGTGGCGTTCGAGTCGGAACTCGGATTCATCGGCGGCGAGGGCCAGCGCGCCGGGTGTGAGGGTCGTAGCCATTAGTCGTACTTGACGCGTGGATCGAGCCACGCGTACGCGACGTCCGCAACTAAGTTGAAAAAGACCACGAGGAACGAGACCATCATCAGGTAGCCCATCAGCAGCGAGAAATCGAACTGCCCGAGCGCGTTGAAGAACAACCGGCCCATGCCGGGCCACGCAAAGATGGACTCCGTCACAATGGCGCCGCCGACCAGGCTCGGCAGCGAGAGCGCGACGACGGTCACGACCGGGATCAGCGCGTTCTTCAATCCGTGGTGGACGATGATGCGCAAGCGATCGACGCCTTTGGCGGCTGCAGTGCGCATGTAATCGGTCTTCATCACCTCAAGCATCGAGCTGCGCGTGAAACGGCTCCAGGTCGCCAGGAACA
>Ga0209422_1000123_pt1 | contig 18312 bp, 15 predicted proteins | sample BlaSpr_A8_OM2_M3_FD_187983 | JGI IMG/M metagenome (GOLD analysis project Ga0209422, IMG submission 187983) | Forest soil microbial communities from Thunder Bay, Ontario, Canada - Black Spruce, Ontario site 2_A8_OM2_M3 (SPAdes) (version 2) | ecosystem: Environmental > Terrestrial > Soil > Boreal... | reverse complement strand
CCGCATCCGACACGAATCTCGTTGGCATCTTTCGTTTGCCGGCCGAGTCACGGCGGCAAGCACCGACGTCGCTCATTTTCGCGACGGGTTCACTTGCTGTGAGGCTATCGGACATCGGTCAATCCCTGAAACGCGGCGAAGCTTTGGGACCATCAGCAGCGGCAGATGCTCAATTTCTTGTCGAGCGCCTCGTCCCGTTTGTGTTGTTGGGCGTCGAACACCGAAAGTCTCCGTTGCTCGGCTTCGCTCGCTGGCGAGTGTGGTTGAAAATCTCCGGCTCGCGGCTGCACCTGAACGGCCGGTGCGCGGTCGGGCGCCGATCCAGCGAGCGGGTCTGCGTGGGCGCTCATGGCGTTTGAAATCAGAACGACTCCAAGAATCGGAGTAGCAAGAAGATGAGCACGCATGGATTTGCTCCCGAGTGAAGATTGCCGTCCTTTGCTGTGGCGATTTCAGTTCTGTTAGGCGGAAGGTGCACGGCCGACATAGCCCGTTCAACTAAATAGGAGTTTATTGTCGGGGCGGAGCCGCATCTCGACGCAAACGCGGTTGCGTGATCCAGATTAGACGTTGAGTGCAAGAATAAGCGTTGATCAAAGCGCAGTATGCGATTGTCCGCGCGCGGCGTGCGCTGGAAATCTAAAGATATTTTTAATTGAGCAGGTCGTGTTCGTTACCGATGTCTCTCGGATCATCCCTGCTGAAAAAAATCAGCAAATGCCCCGATCATGGGAGAGTACGATGAACGAAGACGATGTCGCAGGCGTCGGCAATTACAAGGGCGCGGCGGCGGGGTGGGGTGCGCTGAAAGCGGTTGCAGATGCCGTCCGCGGTCAGAAGGCCGTCGTCAAGGAGACCCGCGGCCTGCTCAGCATGAACCAGCCGCATGGATTCGATTGCCCGGGCTGCGCCTGGCCCGATCCCAAGCACACTTCGCCGTTCGAGTTCTGTGAGAACGGCGCCAAGGCCGTGTCATGGGAAGCGACGGCCAAACGGACGACGCCGGAGTTTTTCGCCGCGCATACGGTCAGCGAACTCCTGGAATGGAACGATTTCGACCTCGAGAATGAGGGGCGCCTCACGCATCCGATGGCCTACGACCGGGTAACGGATCGATATCTGCCGATTTCGTGGGACGATGCGCTGAAGAGGATCGGCGCGGCACTGCGCGCGTTGCCGCACCCAGATATGGCGGAGTTTTATACTTCGGGCCGGGCATCCAATGAGGCAGCGTTTCTCTATCAGCTGTTCGCGCGAGAATTCGGAACCAACAACTTTCCCGATTGCTCCAACATGTGCCACGAGGCGACCAGCGTCGGTCTGCCGGAGTCGATTGGCGTCGGCAAGGGAACGGTGACGCTGGAGGATTTCGATCATTGCGACGCGGTCTTTTGCATAGGCCATAATCCCGGCACCAATCATCCGCGCATGTTGACGACGCTGCGCGCCGTTTCGAAGCGCGGGGCACCAATTATCGTCTTCAACCCGCTCCGCGAGCGCGGGCTCGAGCGGTTCACTTCACCACAACACCCGATGGAGATGTTGACGCTGAGCTCGACCGACATTGCCTCGACCTACTATCTGGTCAAGGTCGGCGGTGATATCGCGGTGCTCAAGGGAATCATGAAGACGGTCGTGGCACTCGACGCCAAGAGCCTCGCCGAAGGCGGCCCGGGCGTTCTGGACCGCGAATTCATCGCAAGGCACACAACCGGCATAGGTCAACTTCTCGCCGACCTCGACGCGACCTCCTGGGAGGCGATCGAGGAGGCCTCGGGCCTGTCGCGATCGGATATCGAGTGCGTCGGCAACATCTACGCCAAGGCGGAGCGGGTCATCATTAACTACGGCATGGGGATTACCCAGCATCGTCATGGTACCGGCAATGTGCAGCAGATCGCCAATCTGTTGATGCTCCGCGGCAATATCGGGCGTCCGGGCGCCGGCATTTCTCCGTTGCGCGGTCACTCGAATGTGCAGGGAGACCGTACGGTGGGCATTACCGAGAGCCCGGATGATGAGCTTCTGAATGGGATAGCCCGGGTGTTCGGATTCGATCCGCCGCGACACAAGGGCCATAACGCGATCGAGGCCGTCGAGGCGATCCGGGATGGACGCTCGAAGGCCCTGGTCTGTCTCGGCGGCAACCTTGCTGTTGCGATGTCCGACCCGGAAGTGACGTTCAGGGCGATGCGGAACCTCGATCTCGCGGTGCATATCGCCACCAAGCTCAATCGCTCGCATTTGCTGCTGGCGAAGCAATCCTTCATCCTCCCCTGTCTCGGGCGAACCGAGATCGATATTCAGGCCACTGGCCCCCAGTCAGTCACCGTTGAGGATTCGATGTCGATGGTCCACGCCTCGCGCGGCGGCCTGAAACCGGCTTCCGAGCACCTCAAGTCGGAGCCGGCGATCATCGCAGGGATGGCGCTGGCCACGCTGCCGCACACCCGTGTCGGATGGGCGGAGCTTGTTGCGGATTACCGCAAGATTCGCGATTGCGTCGAGGCGGTGTTTCCGGACTTCGCTGACTTCAATGCCCGCATCGAAAAGCCGGGCGGATTCCGGCTCTATGTGGCGGCGTCGGAGCGGGAGTGGCTGACACCGACCAAGAAGGCCAATTTCCTGGTCTGTCCCGGAGTTGATGAGGATCCGCGTGCCGCGGATCGCGAAGCGCTTACGCTCACAACGATCAGAAGCCATGATCAGTACAACACCACGATCTACGGCATGAATGATCGCTATCGCGGAGTTACGGGGCGCCGTGACGTGGTATTCGTCAACGAGCGCGACCTCGCAAGCCGCGGCTTGAAGCACGGCGATCTGGTCGATATTACCGTCGTGCCTGATGCGGGAGCGAAACCGCGCAAGCGGGTGATGCGCAATCTGACGGCCGTCGCCTATCCCATCGCGCAGGGCTCGATTGCCGCCTATTATCCGGAAGCCAACGTGCTGGTTGCGCTCGATCATTACGATCTAAAGTCCGGAACACCCTCCTACAAATCTACGCCGGTCCTGCTCAGCCCTTCGTCAAAGCACGAGGTGGTTCGCCGACTGCTTGAGGCGGCCGGCAAGTAAAGCGGAAGGCAATGGTGAAGTCGTAGGGACGGTCGCAGGGAAGGCTTCGCCAAAGCGCATGATCCGTGGCGGTCGATGAGGACCACCACGCGATGCGCTTGGCATTAGGGTGCTTGTATGGACCCGATCAGTAGTCCGGCCGCGGGCTCAGATGACCGAGGCCGCCAACATCGCCGCCGGCGCTTGTGTGGCGCGGGCCTTGGCGGCCTTCCGCACCTTCTCGAACGCGCGAGCCTCGATTTGCCGGATGCGCTCGCGTGATACCTTAAACGTTGCCGCGAGTTCTTCGAGCGTCTGCGGATCATCGGCCAGAAGGCGTGCCTCGAAGATGCTCCGTTCGCGGCCGTCGAGTACATCGATCGCGGCGATCAACGCCTGGCGTTGGCGCTCCGTCTCGTCCTGTTCGACCACGATGGCTTCCGGCGAGGGTGACTGATCGACGAGATAGTCCTGCCATTCGCCCGCTTCACCGTCAGCGCGAACCGGCGCATTGATCGATTGATCGCCGCCGAGCCGGCGATTCATGTCGATGACGTCCTGGTCCGGGACATCAAGGCTCTTGGCAATCAAAGCAACCTGATCGGGATGCAGGTCGCCGCTTTCCAGCGCTGCGATCTTGTTTTTTGCGGAGCGCAATTTGAAGAAAAGCTTCCTCTGGTTTGAGGTGGTGCCGATTTTCACGAGTGACCACGAACGCAGGATGTAATCCTGAATGCAGGCCCGGATCCACCACACCGCGTAGCTGGCGAAACGAAAGCCCCTTTCGGGCTCAAACCGGTTCAATGCCTGCATCAGGCCGATGTTGCCTTCGGAGATGATTTCTGAAACGGGCAGACCGTAGCCGCGGTAGCCCATGGCGACCTTGGCGGCAAGACGCAGATGACTTGCGACAAGCTGGTCCGCAGCATCGCGGTCGCCGTGCTCGCGCCACCGTTTGGCGAGCTGAAACTCCTGGTCCCTTTCGAGCATTGCAAAACGCCCGATGTCGGAGAGATAGCCTTTGCCGCGTCCATTCCTGACAAAGGCCGGCTGACGCCGGGTTGGAACCGTGAGACCTGCGAATTGTCCCTCAATGCCCATATCAGTCGCTCCGTGGTGAAAAAACCTGGATGTTTCTGTCGCTCGAAACTCAAGCTGATGACCACAGGATAAGCGGGGGTGGCCGGGGAGCCATTAAATTGAGGTTTAGGACATTAAATTCGGGTTCAGACGGGGACCGGCCGCCACTCGAATTGGCATTGCTTTGGTGAGGGCCACTTTCGCTCGATGCCGAGTAAAGGCGAACTCACCCGGAAAGCGCCGGCGTTCTGCTGTTCGCCGACCTCCCAGGTGAGCCCATTGAAGCCGCGAAAGCGGAACGTCGGCGGCCTCCGGATCGCCTTGCCGCTCAGTAGGTGTTGCAGTAGGGCAAGGTGTAGGTCGCGTAATACGGACAATCGAGGCCGTAGTCGTAGCCGCCTCCGACGAAGTGTCGTCTTCCAGCCCCGAAATGATCACGGCCGATACCGGCGATGTGGGCTCCGCCGAGGCCACCGATGTGGGCTCCGCCGAGGCCACCGATGTGACCGCCGCCAAAGCCGCCCATGTGACCGCCGCCAAAGCCGCCCATATGGCCGCCACCAAAGCCACCACCACCGTGTCCGCCGCCGCCACCGCCGCCGCCGCGAGCCTGTGCACCGGTGGCAACAAGGCTGCCGGCAAGCAACGCGCTTGCCAAGATCATCATCAATCGTCCTCGCATGACATTTCTCCTTTTGGATGGGCGGATGTTCCGCCACAGGACTTTCATCAGATGTCGGTGCGTCTCAGCGAGAGAGACGCCGACGTCGCGATGCTCTGGAGATGGGAACTCTTGTCTGCCGTCTCTATTAAATTCTCTTTGAACAACAGGCGCATCCCAATCTTCGCACGCTGATGCTGGTGTTTTGGCCCCGCGTTTTCGGAATGCTAAATTCGTTTTTAGTTGAGAAAGCCGCATCGTTTCGCGACGTGTAATCACATGATGGAATCGGCTCGGATCGTTGATCGCCAGATTTGGCGGGACATTGGTCGTTCTTCCGGCGGTCGCTCGATCCCGGAAGAGACCGCGGTGGCGCTTACCTATAACGGCGGGACCTATGCGGTCATGATGGCGACGCCGCAGGATCTTGAGGATTTTGCGGTCGGGTTCAGCCTGAGCGAAGGTGTCATCAGCTCTCCCGCTGAGATAGATTCGTTGGACCTCGTGCATCTCGATGACGGCATCGAAGTGAGGATGTGGCTCAGCAAACGCAAAGCCGATCGCCTGCAGGAGCGACGGCGGTATATTGCGGGACCGACGGGATGCGGATTGTGCGGCATTGACTCAATCTCGGAAGTCATGCGTCCAGCCGCCGTTGTCGGATCCGGCCGGCAATTCTCGTCGGAGCAGATCATGGCCGCCATGCGGAGCGTATCGTCGCGCCAAAAACTCAACATCGAGACGCGCGCCGTTCACGCAGCGGCGTTTTGGGAGGCCGTGGGCGGTATCATTGCCCTGCGCGAGGACGTTGGCCGTCACAACGCGCTCGATAAGCTCTCGGGCACGCTGGCGCGCGGGTCCGTTGCGGCCGCCGAGGGGATCATACTTCTCACCAGCCGGGTGTCAGTGGAGATGGTGCAGAAAAGCGCCGTCATCGGTGCAGCTGTCATGGTATCCGTTTCAGCGCCGACGGCGCTGGCCGTTCGCATGGCGGAAGCGGCAGGTATCACACTCGTCGCCATCGCCCGCGCTGACGGATTTGAAGTGTTCACGCACCCTGGGAGAATTCGGTTTGGGGCGGTTTCCGGCGCCGCCCACCAGTAAGGCTTTGCCGACGGATATCATCCGGGGGAAAGGGATAGACCATCATGAAGATCGGCATAGTTGGTGCAGGAAGAGTCGGCAGTGCATGCGCACTCGCGGCCGTGGTTCGCGGTAGTGCTCGCAACATCGTCATTGTGGACCGAACCCGCAAACGCGCCAAGGCGGTTGCGACTGACCTCAGCTACGGATCGCCGCTTTGCCCCAAGACGTCGGTGGTGGACGGGGATTTTGCCGATTTGGCGGACGCCGCCCTGGTGATGGTTACCGCCGGCATCAATGAAAAGGCCGGCGGGGCCACGGATCGCAACGACCCGCGGGGTCGGCTGCGGCTTCTGGACACCAATGCCGAAATCTATCGCGACATCGTTCCCCGGATAGTCCGCGCTGCACCGCGTGCCGTTATATTGGTTGTAACCGATCCGCCGGATCCGCTGGCCGATATTGCCCGCATCAGCGCAGGGCATGATCGCGTCCTGAGCACGGGGACCTTCCTGGATAGCTTGCGATTTCGCGTTCACCTGGCGGAGCACTTTGATGTCGATGCCAAACAGGTCGAGGCGCAGGTCGTTGGGGAGCACGGGGTCTCGCAGGTATTTCTGTGGTCGGCCGCCCGCATTGCCGGTGTGCCGATCGGCGTCCTTGCCGGCGAGCGCGGCGAAACGCTGGATAGCCTACGCGGGCAAATCGAGCAGAGCGTGCGGTTTGCCAATATCACCATCATCGAAGGCAATGACGCGAGCCAGTTCGGCATCGGCATCGTCGCGGCACGGATCGCTGAGATCGTGCTTCGGGATGAGCGGGCGGTGATACCGATAGGGAGCTACCATCAAAGGTTCGGCGTTACGCTGTCTCTCCCAAGCGTCGTCGGTCAAGGTGGGGTCGTCCGGATTCTCGAACCGGAAATGTCGCCCGAAGAGAAGCAGGCGCTGCTAAGGAGCGCCGCCGGTCTAAGGCAATCGGAAGACAGGATTTGAGCGCACCGAAACTGCTTGGCGATCATCGCGTTCGGACGAAGCGTGCAAGAAAGCCCCAAATTGGCTTCGCGTGCCTGGCACAATGACAAAATTGGTACCAGCAATGACGCGATAGTGACCCGTTGTGGTCGGCAAGGTCACCCTCCGACATTATTTTCTTGGGCAGACACGCAGCGTTTTTGGCGAGGTGCAATGGCTCGCGCCGGATCGTGTCTGATCAACGGAATCTACAAGGAGACTACCATGCGAAGGACGATTCTAACCATTCTCGGCGTGTTGCTGATTGTCGGATCGACAGTTCAGATCGCAGCGGCAGCCGGACGCCACGCGCACAAATCGGTTCGCGAGCGCGAGCAGGCGACCCAGCAGCTCCGCAACGCCAACGACTCCTTGATCTCGCCGTCCGTCGAACAACAGGACTTGTCCGACTACAGCGAAGGTCATGTGATCTCGGCACCAGCCGGTCGGTGATGCCTTCCGATCAGGCAAAAAGCCCGGCCGATGCCGGGCTTTTTGTTTTTGGCAGCGGGATGACTTTTCCTCGAATCGTCATCCCGCTCCAACTTTTTGATGGAGCATGATCTTTTCGGATAACCGGCGTCCACGTTTCCGGATCATGCTCTAGGTGGCAGGCCTTGGTGAAGCGCTGGAGGGTGCCGACGACACGCGCCAGACGGTGTTCCCGACATCGTCGGCGATCAGCAACGCGCCGGCCCGATCGACTGCCAGGCCAACCGGCCTTCCACGCGCGTGGTTATTGGCATCGAGGAAGCCCGTCACGACGTCCTGCGCCGGGCCGCTGGGCTTTCCGCCGCTGAACGGCACGAACACCACTTTGTAGCCGTTAAGCGGCGTTCGATCCCAGCTTCCGTGTTCGCCCACAAATGCTCCGCCGCGATAGTTTGCGGGAAGAGCGGTGCCGGTGTACATCGCCAATCCCAACGGCGCCACGTGGGAACTCAGCGCATAGTCCGGCGCGATCGCCGAGGCCACCAGATCGGGCCGCTGCGGGACGATACGGGGGTCGAGGTGCTGGCCGTAATAGCTGTACGGCCAGCCATAGAAGCCTCCGTCCCGCACCGAAGTCAGGTAATCCGGAACCAGGTCGGGCCCGATCTCGTCGCGTTCGTTGGCGATGGCCCAGAGCTTGCCGGTTTCGGGTTCCCATTGGAGCCCGGTGGGATTGCGTACACCGCTGGCGTAGATGCGATGCGCGCCTGTTGCCCGGTCGACCTCCCAGATCGCGGCTCGTTCATATTCGGCTCCAATTCCGTTTTCGCCGATGTTGCTGTTCGATCCGACGCCGACATAGAGCTTGGAGCCGTCCGGACTGGCCAACAGAGTCTTCGTCCAGTGATGATCAATGGGCCCGCCGGGAAGATCGGTGAGCTTGGTGCCCGGCGCGGTAATGCTGGTCTGTCCGTCCTCGTATGGATAGCGCACAATGGCATCCGTGTTCGCGACGTAGAGGTCGTGGCCGACCACGGCGACGCCGAACGGCGAGCTGAGGTGGTCCAGAAAGACGGTCCGCAGCTCGGGAACACCGTCGCCATTGGTATCGCGCAACAGCGTGATGCGGTTTTCGTCCTTTGCCTTGGCGCCGGCGAACCATTGTACCCAGCCGGTGATGATATCCTTGGGTCGGTAAATCGGCGCTTTCGGACCATTGCTCTCAACGACAAGGACGTCGCCATTGGGGAGGACGTAGAGTGACCGCGGATGCACAAAGCCGGTCGCCAAGGCATGGACCTGCAATCCCTGCGGCACCGTGGGAGTTTCGTCCTTTCCCCACCCGACGGCCTTCGCGATTCGTATCGGCGGCATCAGATACTGCTGCAGCTTGGGCAGCTCGGGATTGGCGCCGATCTGCGTTCTCGGGTCGCCGCCATTATCGTCGCAGCCGGCCAGCGCCAGGCTGGCGGCAGCGACGGAGAGAACGGCGAGGCGACGCGTCAGCTTCGCCGACTTCAGCTTCTTAAGGGCCTGCATGATATCTATCCTCCAACGCGATGACGATTCGACAGGGCCGAGCCAATCCCGGCGGTCACGATGAGAACGGCGACGACAAGCACGGAGAGCGTCAGGCCCGTGGGCACCACCGCGGTGTAACCGTCGCGGCTGTGAACGAAGGCATTGAACAGCGAGAGCACGACGGCGACTGCGTAGCCAACCACGCGGGGCCAAGCCGGCCTGTCGATCTGCCTGCCGCTGGCAAGGTCGATCACATAAGCGATAACGGTAAGGCCGGACACCAACAGGCCAGCTACGATCAGCCAGATCGAGAACCTCTCCCACATCACGTCAGGCATCTGCCAATAGACAAGATCGGTGACGAGCGCGCCCACGAAATAGGCGGCGGAAAACGACGCCAGCATTCGGTGGATCGGTCGCCCCCGCGGCTTCGTGGTTGACCTCGAACTGGCGTCGCTTATGAACGTGGCTTCCGTGATAGTCGCATGCTTCATGCTTCGATCCTCCAAAGATCGCGCGCGTCCGCGCGCTTCCGAAATAGAGCGCGGTCCATTCTCCGAGCTCCCAAACGGGAAGTGAAAGCTTCGCGCTCATAATCCAACACTGTCTCGGTCATGGGTTCTCTAAATTCGAGTTTATTTTTATGGACCAGTCCGACCGGTTGTTGCGTGAACACCGATCGAAAAAGCCAACCGAAACTTCTATCGCTGCATCTGCATGAGCTGATCCATCGGCATCATGTTGTGGTTGAGGTTCGCCATGATCCAGAGCGATCCGCACATCACAAGAAGCACGATCAGGACACCGAATGCGAGCGCCAGCACATTGTTGGTGTTGTCGGGTCCCGTCGTGATGTGCAGGAAGAACACCAGGTGCACGCCCATCTGCGCAATCGCCAGCACCACAAGCGCCACGGGAATGCTGGGCTGCCACACCAGATCGGTGCCGGCGACAAAAAAGGAGGTTGCCGTCAGCAGGATGGCAAGCCCGAGGCCGGTGAGATAGCCGAGGATCCTCAGGCCGACGCCGCCTTCGACGTGCTCGTCGCCGGGGGCCAGATCCACGCCGGTGTCCACGTTGTCGTGTCCGTTGCTCATGCCGCACTTCCCAACAAATAGACGACGGTGAATACAGCGATCCAGATGATGTCGAGCGCGTGCCAGAACAGCGCAAAGCACAGAATGCGGCGCAAAATATCCGGTCTGAATCCCTTGGCGACGACCTGCGCCATCATCGTCAATAGCCACAGGATGCCACCCGAGACGTGCAGCCCGTGACAGCCCACCAGCGTGAAAAATGCCGACAGGAACGCGCTGCGCGACGGCCCGGCTCCGCGCGCAACAAGGCTTGCGAATTCCTTGCCTTCTATTGCGAGAAATCCCAGGCCGAAGGCGCAGGTGACGGCCATGGCAAGCTGGAACCAGATCGCGCTGCGGTTATCGGCGGCGATGGAGGCGAGGCCGCAGGTGAAGCTCGACGCCAGAAGCAATAGGGTTTCGATCGCAACGTTGCGCAGATCGAACAGATCGTGCCCGCTGGGTCCTCCGGCTGTCTGCCCAAGCAGTACGGCGTAGGTCGCGAAGAACGCCGAGAACATCACCATATCGCTGAGGATGAAGATCCAAAATCCGTAGCCGGTGACGATGCGCTTGGATGCCGGCCCGCTCCATTCGCGGGCCGCGACGGCCCCGGGATAATGCGCGTCGGTGAGTGCGATTGTGCTCATTCGGCGGCCTCTCTGCTCAGTACCGCGTGGCGCAGCGCCCAGGTGTTGCGGTCGATGCGCGCCACTTCCGCTGCAGGAATCGTATCCTCGTCATGGTCGCGCCAGGCGAACACGACGAAGGTTGCGAAGGCGCCAAGCGCGCCTACGGCAACCATCCACCAGATGTGCCAGATCAACGCGAAGCCCATGACGGTGGCGAAGAAGGCGCAGACGAAGCCGGTCGGCGAATTGCGCGGAATCTCGATATTCCGATACTCCGGAGTTGTGTCGGACCAGCCCTGTTCCCTTGCGCGTTTTTTGAACATCCAATAGGCGTCCTCGCTCGACACCTCGGGCAGGAAGGCAAAATTGAAGGCCGGTGGCGGCGAGGCGGTCGACCATTCGAGCGAGCGGCCATCCCAGGGGTCGCCGGTTTCATCGCGCAATTGCTCCCGCCGGCGGACGCTGACGACGAGCTGGGCGATTTGGAGCGCGATGCCGCACATGATGAGCGCCGCACCGAGGGCGGCAACGATCAGCCAGGGATGCCATTGCGGCACATCGTAGTGCTGCATGCGCCGGGTCATGCCGAGCAGGCCGACGACATAGAGCGGCATGAAGGCGACATAGAAGCCGACCAGCCAGCACCAGAATGCCGCTTTCCCGAGGCCTTCGTGAAGCCTGAAGCCGAAAGCCTTGGGAAACCAGTAGGTATAGCCCGCGAACGCCCCGAACAGAAAGCCTCCGATGAGGACATTGTGGAAGTGCGCAACCAGGAACAGGCTATTGTGCAGAACGAAGGCGGCGGGCGGCACCGACATCAACACACCGGTCATGCCGCCGATGATGAACGTCACCATGAACCCGATCGACCACAGCATCGGCGTCTGAAACCGCACCCGGCCGCCATACATCGTGAACAGCCAATTGAACACCTTCACGCCCGTCGGCACCGCGATGACCGCGGTCGCAATGCCGAAGATCGCGTTGACGTCGGCGCCGGCACCCATGGTGAAGAAATGATGCAGCCAGACCATGAACGAGAGGATGCAGATCGCCATGGTTGCGAGCACCATCGAGCGGTAGCCGAACAGCGGTTTGCCGGAAAAGGTCGAAATCACCTCCGAGAAGATGCCGAACGCCGGAAGCACGAGAATGTAGACTTCCGGGTGACCCCAGGCCCAGATCAGGTTCATGAACATCATCATGTTGCCGCCGCCCTCGTTGCTGAAAAAGTGGAAGCCGAGATAGCGGTCGAGCAGCAGCATCGCCAGGGTCGCGGTCAGGATCGGAAACGCCGCGACGATCAGGAGATTCGTTGCAAGCGTGGTCCAGCAGAATATCGGCATGCGGAGATAGTTCATGCCCTTGGTGCGGATCTTCAGCACGGTGGTGACGAGATTGATGCCCGCGACCAGCGTGCCGACGCCTGAAATCTCGATCGACCACAAATAATAGTCGACCCCCACGCCAGGCGAATAAGCGAGCTCAGACAGCGGCGGATAGGGAAGCCAGCCGGTGCGCGCGAATTCGCCGATCACCAGCGAAATGTTAACCAGCAACGCTCCGGTGGCGGTCAGCCAGAAGCCGACCGAGTTGAGCGTCGGGAAGGCGACGTCGCGAACGCCGAGTTGCAATGGCACGACAAAGTTCATCAGCCCGATCACGAACGGCATGGCAACGAAGAAGATCATGATGGTGCCGTGCGCCGAGAAGATCTGATCGTAATGTTCAGGCGGCAGGAAACCCTGACCGTGGAACGCGAGTGATTGCTGCCCCCGCATCATGAGGGCGTCGGCAAACCCCCGCAGCAGCATTACCATTGCGAGCAGCGTATACATTACGCCGATGCGCTTGTGGTCGACGCTGGTGATCCACTCCCGCCACAAATACGGCAGATGCCCCCTGATTACGACCCAGCCGAGGACGGCGAGGATGGCGAGGGCGACCACGCCGGATGCGACCATCGGGATCGGCTGATCGAGGGGAATGGCGGCCCAGCTAAGCTTACCGAGCATCGGCTACTCCTGACGGCAAATCGGCTCCTATCACGCCCGACGGCGCGCCTGGCGACGGCGGGATTTTCTGCGTCACGATCGACTGGAAGAGGTTCGGATCGGCCAGGCGGTAAATCGCCGGCGGGTTGTTCATTGATGGCTTGGCAATCTCACCATAGACGCGCTCGTCAAGCGCCTGCTTGGCGTTCGACGCGTCCTGCGCCCATTTCGAAAATTGCTCTGACGGCACGACGTGAACATCGAAGTGCATGCCGGAAAATCCGTCGCCGCTGAAGTGCGACGAGAGGCCTTGAAACGTCCCCGGCCGATCCGCCTGCAGATTGAGCCGGGTAGTCATGCCGTACATCGTGTAGATCATGCTGCCGAATTGCGGGATGAAGAACGCGTTCATCACGCTTGCCGAGGTCAGCTGGAATTGCAGCGGCGTACCGGCAGGAACGGTGAGCGTGTTGATGGTCGCAATTTTCTGGTCGGGATAGATGAACAGCCATTTCCAGTCGAGCGACACCGCCTGGATCGCGAGGGGCTTTTCCGGTCCCTCGATCGGCTTGGCGGGGTCGAGCTGATGCGCACCGATCCAGGTGACGCCGGCCAACAGGATCACGGTGAGTGCGGGGACCGACCAGACCACAAGTTCGATACGGCCCGAATACTCCCAGTCCGGCCAGTGAAATGCCTTGGTGTTGGACGCGCGAAACCAGTACGCAAAGGCAAAGATCGCGACGATCGTCGGCAATACGATCGCCAGCATGATCGCGAGCGAATCGATCAGGATGGTCTTGTCGGCGACCCCGATCGGGCCCTGTGGATCAAGGATATTCATCGCCGAACCCGATCGCTGAACCCGTGATAACCGAGCCGCCGCCCGAACGTTCCGTTGCGGGACGAGAGCGTTTTGCGTGACCAGGCCGAGTTAAATCCATTCAGCCGGCGACGCCATTAAATTGAATTTTAGAAATGATCAAACAAAACGCCTGGCGCACGTTTCCATTTTCCTCGCACTCATTGACCATGCGTGATGGCCGCATCGATTTGCTTTCATGATCCGGATGCTGATTGCGTATTGCGAGCCATCGACGTGAAAGCAATTTAACTTTCCTGAAGCCCAATTCGGCAAGATGGGACAGGCGTGGCAAGCCTGGGCAAGCGCGATCCGGCTCGGTGAACTACGATCGAGACGTCTTGGGTGTGGGAACAGGGCAAAGCCTCATTGGGTAATTCGAGGCGTACCGATTTCGACCGGAGTACGTCCGATGACTGAGCCAACCGACACCGGCAAGGATATCGGTAACGATATTGGCGCGACATCGCGACGGCGGTTCCTGCGTCGAGGTGGTGTGTTGGTGGGCGGCGCCGTGATCGCGGGCGGGTTCGCTGCAAGCGAAACGGTGGTGGCGAGCGAAAGCGGCGACAACCTGCCGCCCAATGTCCCGGAATGGATGAAGACGCCCGGCGATCCCATGGGAAGCCAGCCTTACGGAACGCCTTCGCCGTTCGAGAAAGGTGTCGTCAAGAATATCGAAAAGGATCTGCCGCAATACCTGTCGGCGTCGGGGCGGACGCCGTTGCAGGATCTCGACGGCATCATTACGCCGAATGGATTGTTCTACGAACGTCATCACGCCGGTGTTCCCGCCATCGATCCGGCGCAGCACAGACTGATGCTCCATGGGCTCGTCGACAGGCCCCTGATCTTCACCATGGATGACCTCCGGCGCTTCCCATCAGAATCGCACATCTATTTTCTCGAATGCTCGGGCAACCCGGCCTACAAGAAACCCTACGGCAAGACGGCGTCCGACCTCGTTGGTCTCGTAAGCTGCGCCGAATGGACCGGGGTCAGCCTGAAGCTCGTGCTGCAGGAAGCGGGACTGCAGGCCGGCGCGAAATGGGTCGTCGCTGAAGGCGCCGATGCGGCGGCATTGACCCGCAGCGTACCGATCGAAAAATGTCTTGACGATGCGATGCTCGTGTACAGCCAGAACGGCGAACGTCTTCGCCCGCAGCAGGGTTATCCGCTGCGGCTCCTGCTGCCCGGATTTGAAGGCAATATGAGCGTAAAATGGCTGCGCCGCCTGCGCGTTGCCACCGAGCCGACCTACTCGCGGGAGGAGACCTCGAAATACACCGATCTGATGCCGGACGGCACGGCGCGCGAGTTCACATTTTACATGGAAGCGAAATCCATTATCACGCGCCCCTCGGGTGGGCAGCGGCTGAGCGCGCCCGGGTTTCATGAGATCAGCGGCATTGCCTGGAGCGGGCACGGCAAGGTCAGCCGCGTCGAGGTCTCCGTCGATGACGGCAAGAACTGGCAGGAAGCGCAGCTGCAGGAGCCTGTGCTGACACGGGCGCTGACCCGGTTCAGGCTTCCGTGGCATTGGGACGGCCAGCCGGCGGTCATTCAAAGCCGCGCCATCGATGAAACCGGTTATGTGCAGCCGACGCTGGCCGAACTTCTCGCAGTTCGCGGCGAAAATTATTATTACCACAACAACGCAATATGGCCCTGGCGCATCGCAGCCGACGGCGAGGTGACCAATGAGAATGCGTAGGTCTTGCATCCTGATACTTGCGGTCGTCATGCTGGCATGTGTAACGACGGCGCAGGCGCAAGGTCGGTATGGCATCGGCCGCCCCGCGACCTCGGCGGAGATCGCGGGCTGGAACATCGACATCGATCGCTACGGTCACAATCTGCCGCCGGGAAGCGGCAGCGTCAGTCACGGCCGCGAGGTGTTTGATCAGCAATGCGCGGCCTGTCATGGCGCCAGGGGCGAGGGCGGCATCGGCGAGCAACTGGTCGGCGGCCAGGGCACGCTTGCAATGCCAAAGCCCGTGCAGACCGTCGGCAGCTACTGGCCCTATGCCCCGACCCTGTTCGATTACATCCGCCGTGCCATGCCGCAGAACGCGCCGGAGTCGCTGAGCAACGACGACGTCTATGCGGTCTCGGCCTACATCCTCAGTCTGAATGGGCTACTTTCCGCTGACGCGATCCTCGACGCCAGGACCCTTAGTGAGGTCAAGATGCCGAATCGTAAAATGTTCGTCGATGATCCGCGTCCCGACGTCAAAAACCCGGCATGCATGGCGCACTGCTGAATTCGAACTGGCATTCACTTGTGCCGCAAGTTGCGGTTCACCCGGCCGATGGCGCCGCGCCTGGATGACCGGAATTGGAGGTGCCGAAGCGTTCCTTGATGGATGTCAATTTTTCGCGCGGAACCGCGGTATCGCGCGATTGTCATAGCAATGTCCGAGGAGTAACATGACGATGCAACGGGATGATCCAGGCCGGGCTGTGGCGGCTTCGTGGTCATGGCTTGATTTAGGAGGAGTGCGGCTTTCATGAGGGAGCGCCTCAAGTCGTTGATCCCCCGACGCGATTTGTTTCGAGCCGCGATCGCCGGAGTTGCAGCCGCGGCCACGGGCGCTCTGATGCCGGAGCCGGCGGCCGCCGAGCCTGTTGACCTCAAAGAAAAGCGCAGAGCACGCTACCAGGCGAATTCCCCTGAGGTTCGAGACTTTTACCGCGTCAATAGCTATCCGGCCCGATAGGGAGGCGTCCGTGCTGATCAAAAAGTCGGAACGTCATCGAAATCGCGGAAGCGTCGCTGGCTCACGCTCAACCAAACCAGGCGGCGATCTGGATCGGCGAGCCTTCCTGAAGCGTTCCGGTATCGGTGCCGGCGCGCTCGCGGCGGTCGGCAATCTCCCGCTCGGCAGCATCCGAAAGGCCGAGGCCGGCCCGCCAGCTCCCGCGGGTGCGGCTGTTACGACCCGGAAGAACATCTGCACGCATTGCTCGGTCGGCTGCTCGGTCATCGCCAAAGTCGCCAATGGGGTGTGGATTGGCCAGGAGCCTGATTACGACAGCCCGATCAACCGCGGCTCGCATTGCTGCAAGGGCGCGGCCGTCCGCGACGACGTGCTGAGCGAGCGCCGCCTGCGCTACCCGGTAAAACTCGTCGACGGCAAATGGACACGCATCTCCTGGGAAACGGCGGTCGAGGAGATCGGTGACAAGCTTTTGGAAATTCGCCAGAAGTCCGGACCGGATTCGGTGTACTGGCTGGGCTCGGCCAAATTTACCAATGAGGCCGCCTACCTCAATCGCAAGCTCGCCGCCTTCTGGGGCACCAATAATTCCGATCATCAGGCGCGGATCTGCCATTCCACCACGGTCACTGGCGTCGCCAATACCTGGGGCTATGGCGCGATGACCAACAGCTACAACGACATTCGCAATGCCAAGACCATTCTCCTCATGGGCGGCAATCCGGCCGAGGCGCATCCGGTCTCGCTGCAGCATATTCTCGAAGGCAAGGAACTCAACCGCGCCAACATGATCGTGGTCGATCCGCGAATGACACGGACCGCCGCGCACGCCACCGAATATGTTCGCGTGCGCCCCGGCACCCATATCGCCACGATTTATGGAATGCTCTGGCACATTTTTGAAAATGGCTGGGAGGACAAGGAATTCCTGAACCAGCGGGTCTATGGCGTCGATGAAATCCGCAAGCAGGTGGCGAAGTGGACACCCCACGAGGTCGAGCGCGTCACAGGTCTGCCCGAGGCTCAGGTCAAGCACGTTGCCGAACTCTTCGCCAAGCAGAAGCCCGCGACCCTGATCTGGGCGATGGGCCAGACCCAGTTCGCGACCGGCACAGCGAATGTCCGTGCCAGCTGCATCCTGATTCTCGCCACCGGCAACGTCGGACACGCCGGTGGCGGCGCCAATATCTTTCGCGGCCACACCAATGTGCAGGGCGCCACCGATCTCGGCCTCGATGTGACGACGCTGCCGCTTTATTACGGTCTGGCCGAAGATGCCTGGCGGCATTGGTGCCGGGTGTGGGAAGTGGATTACGAGTGGATGAGTTCCCGTTTCCCGAACAAGAAGCTGATGGAAACGCCGGGCATTCCGAGCACGCGCTGGTTCGATGCGACCTTGCTGCCGAAGGACCAGGTCAGCCAGCCCGATAATGTGCAGGCGATGTTCATTATGGGACATGGCGTCAACACCATTACGAGGATGCCGGAAGCCAAGCGCGGCATCGAGAAACTCGAACTGCTCGTTGTCTGCGATCCCTATCCGACCGCGTGGTCGGTACTCTCGGAGCGCAAGGACGGAATTTATCTTTTGCCGGCCTGCACCAGTTTCGAGATGGACGGCTCGCGTACCGCCTCGAATCGCTCGCTGCAGTGGGGCGAGAAGATCGTGGAGCCGGTGTTCGAATCCAAGAACGACTACGACACGATGTACCTGTTCGCCCGCAAGTTCGGTTTTGCCGACCGGATGTTCAAGAATATCAAGGTCGAAAACAACGCAGTATCGGCGGAGGATATTCTGCGCGAGATCAATCGCGGCGGCTGGTCGACCGGCTATTGCGGGCAATCGCCCGAGCGGCTCAAGGCGCACATGAAGAACCAGGCCAAGTTCGATCTGGTCACCATGCGGGCGCCCAAGGATGACCCGGAAGTCGGCGGCGACTATTACGGCCTGCCGTGGCCATGCTGGGGAACCCCGGAGTTCAGGCATCCCGGTACGCCGATCCTCTACAACACCAGTCTGCCGGTGAAGGAGGGCGGCGCCACGTTCCGTGCCCGGTTTGGCGTCGAACGCGTCGTCAAGCGCAAGGTGATGGAAAACGGGCAGGAGGTCGAAAAGGAGGAGCACGACAACCTGCTCGCGGAGGGTTCTTATTCCGCCGGCTCCGAGATCAAGGATGGTTA
>Ga0209422_1000122_pt1 | contig 18350 bp, 12 predicted proteins | sample BlaSpr_A8_OM2_M3_FD_187983 | JGI IMG/M metagenome (GOLD analysis project Ga0209422, IMG submission 187983) | Forest soil microbial communities from Thunder Bay, Ontario, Canada - Black Spruce, Ontario site 2_A8_OM2_M3 (SPAdes) (version 2) | ecosystem: Environmental > Terrestrial > Soil > Boreal... | reverse complement strand
TAACTCAGGGTGCGCTCTAAGCGCGTCCCCAGCCAACTTCAGGGCCTCGTCGTAGTTGCCGCTGTTTGCGTCAAGGTCCGCCAAAGCTAGTTGAGCGTCCGTCATTTGGGGCTGCAATTCTAGCGCCTGCGCCCAAGAAGACTTGGCTGGGAAGGGGAAACCGAGCGCGTTCTGGGCAACACCGAGGAAGTAATGGCCCGCCGCGGATTTGGGCTTGCCCTTCAGGCCTTTCTCGAGTTCGGTCCGCGCCTGGTCGTACTTGCCTTCCGCGAGGAGGATTCGACCGTTGAACAACGAGCCCTGCGGATCTTCCGGGTTGGCTTTCAATAGTTCCTGGTTGATACCCTCGGCCTCCCTGATTTGCCCCAGTTCAATCAGGGTATTGATCAAGAGCATCTTAACCGTAGTGTCGTTCGGTTTGGATTTCGAGAGCCCCCGAAACTCGACCGCCGCCTTTTCCCTTTGACCCGTGAAGATGTAGAAAAGGCCCAGGGCTCGGTACGCTTCCGGATTGTCGGGTGCGATCGTTTTCAGCTCCGCGCACAGTTTCTCGGCGTCGGCGATTCTTCCGGTCGCGAGGTATACCGGCGCCAGAGAAAGCCGCGGGAGCACCGCGTGGGGGTCCAGTTCGATCGCCGCCCGTAGCTCCGCTTCTCCTTCGGCCATTTTCCCCACAGAAAAATCGAACTGGCCTAATGCCGCGCGTGCCTGGGAAGACTTCGGGTTTGCCTCCGCAGCCCTCTTGTAAACGCCTTCGGCCTCGGCGGGCTGGCGCGCGGAAACATAGATTGCGGCCAGGTTCAGATAGCTATCCACCCGTTGGGGGTCGATCTCAATGGCCTTTTGAAATTCTCCAAGGGCTTTCGGCAAGTCGCGTGTCGCCGCGTACGTCGCGCCCAACATTTCGCGAGCCGGAACATTTCTCGGATCTTCTGCAATGAGTTTTGCTGCGAACTGTTGGGCCTGCTGGTACTGTTTCCCGGCGAAGAGCAGGCCGGCCAGCTGTAGCTCGGCCTCAGAGTTCTTAGAGTTCAGACTGACGGTCGTCTCCAACTCGCGGAGAGCGTCATTAAAATAGGACAGCTTCAGGTAGGTTTCGGCAAGTTGATAGTGCGCCTGCTCGAACTTCGGGTCGAGCGCGATAGCATTTCGGAATTCGATTTGTGCCGCGCGGTAGTTGCCCGCTTTGAAGTACTTCTCGCCGCGGTTCAGGTAACCCAGCTTCTTCTTGTTCGGATCAGAAGTACAGGCGGACAACATCACTGCCAGCGCCAAGGCGTAAAAGAGCCAGCTCTTTGACATCACATTCTGCATGCCTCTCGCCGCGCATCCATCTAGCGCCTGTTGCGTCCGCCTGCACTTCACACTGGGCCGTTTTCTTTGACGATCTCAAATACTTCTCCGAAAACGAAAAACCCGCATCGCTCCGAGTGGTACAAGGAAGGAGCACAAATACAGTAAGGTGCTGCCGCCTTCCGGAACCGTCGTCCCGGGGCCCAGTCCCCCCACTGTTGTGGTTGTGGCGCTGTTGCAACCTGTGGAGATGGTGTTATCATCCAGCGTCACTGCAGCAGTCAACGCGATGACGCTACCGCACCCATCTGTTGCACCGGTATTCAGCGTGTCGCTCGCGAGAGAAATAATATTTCCCTCGAACGACGTGGTTGTTCCGAGGGTCGCGGAGCTGTCAACCACCCAATACACGCTGTCAGTTGAATTGCCACCGACAATCGTAACGCTGGAGGCGCTTGCGGTCGTGAGCGTGCTCCCTATATCGATGACGATGGTCTGATTGCTTTTTCCGCCGAAGTCGAGGGTAAGGTTTCCCGTCAACTGAGCCGACGAAGAAAAAGTATAGACGCCCGCACCGAGAGTCTTCCCACCCAGATCTTGACCAGACAGATCGAGACCGGTGGATCTCAAGCCATACAGGGTATTGAACCCGCTGGTTGCATCGCTCTGGGCCGTAGCCGCAACCGCATTACCTTCTTGTACGCTTCCTGGTGGAATGACGATCCCCGGGCCATCATTTTCCACAGTTCCGAAAAAGCCAGTGATAGCACTACCTGGGCTGACACCCAGACTTCCGTTAAGGACGGTCGCTCCGGTATTGGTCACCGTCGAAGCGCCCAGTACGGCGAAGCTGCCCGCAGTTCCCAGAATGCCTTGGGCATGGGCATTGACTGCCAACGCCGAGAGAATCAACAAACCCAAGCTAAACACTTTCATCTTTCCTGCCGACAGGTGCCAGTATTTACTCATTTGCTTCCTCCTCGCTAGCTCTATTCCGAGATGGCCCTTTGGCTACGGTTGACACTTTAGCCCGAAGTTTAATGTTGTCAAGACTGATAATTTTTGCGACCAGTCGCAAGCACTTGCGACCACCTCACAAACTCTTCAGCCCAAAGAAGATGGCAGAAATCACGGCCCGCTTACGATTTGAAAGAATTCCTGTCGCTGACAACTATCCGGACTGCCGCGAACAGCATGCTACACAAGTGTGAGATGTTCTTGGGTTGAGCAGACGAAGGCGGTTGTGCGCCGTGTGCAATCGTATCTATAATCAGGTCGTAAATAAGGGTCCCTACCAATGTCGACTCCAGCGCCTGACCCTTCGCTCCCGCCTGCCGGACAAAACCTGACCCCTCGACCTCGAGCCACGCCGATTGCCGGCTATGCAGTGAGGATGGGGTCGCCAAGGAATATGCTTTTCTTGATTTTTGTGATCGTGTCCCTCTTTGTATTCCAGATACCGCTGAGGGCCCTTCTGCATTACTCGCTCTGGGGAGACAACCATTATGGCAAGTACTCCTACACAATGGCGATCCCCTTGATCAGTATTGCACTCGTGTTTTTCGAAAGGAGCAAAATCTTCACGAGTGTCCAATACTGTATTCGGACTGGAGTTATTCTGCTTCTCACAGGAGTGATATTGAATTGGTTCGCGGAGCGGGCGCTGCCTCAGCTCGGAGCGGACAACTCCCTTTCAACAAAGATACTGGCGCTAGTTATATTCTGGCTTGCGGGATTCATCCTCTGTTATGGAATACGAGCATTCCGGGCGGGAGCGTTCCCACTCTTGTTCCTCCTCCTGACGGTGCCGATCCCTGATTGGTTGCTCGACAAGCCCATTACGGCTGTGCAATACGGATCAACCGAAGTGTGCTCTCTGTTATTCAACCTAGCTGGGGTCCCGGCTCTGCGGAATGGCTTGGAGATCTCCCTGCCCAGGACCACTATCGAGGTGGCGAAGCAGTGCGCTGGGATTCATTCAACCATAGCCATCTTTATTATTAGTCTCATCTTCGGGCACCTTTATCTTCCCTCCATCTGGAAGAAGGTCGTGCTGGTTCTTTTCGCATTGCCCGTTGTGTGCGTTACCAATGGCTTGCGAATTGCCAGCCTGACGCTGCTGGCGGAGTACGTCGACCCAAGCTATTTGCACGGTAGTCTTCACCATAACGGAGGCATAGGTTTCTTCCTGTTGGCGTTGTTATTCTTATTTGCAATTCTTCACCTACTCCGAATAGGCCAAAGTCCCCACAGGCCAAAGTCCCCCATCCCTCGGGGTGAGCTTGCCCGGAACTCCGTTAAAAGTTAGCAACTCTCGACCGTCATAAGCTACGCAACCTTCGCTTCCTCGGCAACAACCCTTCTTAGAAGCCGTGTTCGCCAGCGCGGTCAAACAGCAAACGTTTCTTGGAAGCTTGGGCGAAGTGGCCTGATGAGTTCGACCGGCTCGACCGGCCCAAAACTCCTGCGCCTGGATCCGATTTCATACGAGATGCTCCGACAGCAGGTTCTGCGCCGTGATGGCTGGCGGTGTCGATCGTGGGGGACGATGTCGAACCTTGAAGTACACCACCAACAGTTTCGCAGTCAATCCGGCGATGATTCCGAACGGAACCTCATTACCCTTTGCGCTGCGTGCCACGCCACTACGCATCACCGCTGAAGATTTCGTTGCAGGCCGAGGTACCTCTAAATTCCTGAAAGCAATTCACAAGCAGTTTAGGTAACTGCGACGAGCGGGATTGAAACGCGATCCATCTGGACAAAAGGAGTAAACTTCCGCGCTAAGAAGAACCATCCTCCTACTCTTCCCTCCGATCGGTCACGAAATCAGCTCGTCTTCAAAACACTCGTCTGGCGGTCGTCCGCTGAAACCTAGTGCGTTCAATTGGTTTAGTTCTTGCTGTTCGATGGATTTCGACCCAATGCTGTTCTTAAGCGGGTTCTAATTACCATTTTGAAAAAGGCGTCACACTTTCGACCAGTCTACGTGTGCTTCCGAGCGCCCGCTCGGACGTGCACTAAAGTGACTTTCGTGCTCTGCTTTGGTGTGCGACAACAGAACCATGATCTTCGCGTATTAAATTCAATTCGCGCTGAGAAAGGGCCTACTCCCCCATGGTCGATCTTCTCGATTCCCGCAGCTTGTCAATAGACAAGCTCGTTTGGTGTGTCATCATAGCGTTTGTTCTGTCGATTACTGCTCTCGGCCAAACCCCACAACTTCTCTTAGGCAGTCAGACGGTACAGTCGTCTCTGGATAACAACAATAGTGAGATGGCAGAGGCATTTCCTGTCAAAGCGGCTTCCTCTGGCCAGATCAATACGCTTTCCGTGTTTCTTGATGGCTCAAATACTGCGGCGACGGTCTGGGTGGGACTCTACACAAATTACTACGGCCATCCGAACCAGTTGTTAAGTCAGGCAGTGATCCAACAGCCTGTGTCTGGAAACTGGAATTCGGTAACGATTCCCGCAGCGCAAGTGACGCTAGGAAAGCGATACTGGATCGCTCTGCTAGGCGTGAATGGCCAGATTGCGTTTCGAGATCGTTCCGGCGACTGCAACTCCGAGACAAGCCAACAGACGACTTTGACTTCTTTGCCGGCTACCTGGCGGACGGGTTCGCAATGGCCGACCTGCGTTCTCTCCATGTTCGGCTCCGGAGGCGGGACTAGCACTGTGTCCGTAGCCGTATCTCCGACTACCACTTTCTTGCAAGCTGGTCGACAAAAGCAATTTACTTCGACAGTGAGCGGAACAACCAACACCGCTGTGACCTGGACGAGCGCAGGTGGTACAGTAACGAGCGCTGGTCTGTACACCGCGCCATCTGCGGCAGGTACTTACACAATCACTGCTACCAGCGCAGCTGATTCAAGCAAATCAGCCTCTGCTGTGGTCACAGTGCCGCAACTCACGCTGCTGTCGATTTCAGTTTCGCCTGGCACAGCCAGTATTCAAAGTGGAGCCCAGCAACAATTTATCGCATCCGTTTCGGGAAGCAGTACCACTGCCGTGGCCTGGTCAGCATCGGGTGGCACAATCACGACCAACGGCCTGTACGTGGCTCCGAGCGCCGCCGGAACTTATACCGTTACGGCCACCAGCGCAGCCGATTCAACCAAATCGGCCTCAGCTGTGGTCACAGTAGCGCAGCCCCAGCAGGTGGCAATTTCGGTTTCGCCCGGCGCAGCCAGCATTCAAAGCGGAGCTCAGCAACAATTTATCGCATCCGTTTCGGGAAGTAGCAACACTGCCGTGGCTTGGTCAGCATCGGGTGGCACAATCACGATCAGCGGCTTGTACGTGGCTCCCAGCGCGGCTGGCACCTATACCGTCACTGCCACCAGCGCCGCCGATTCGACCAAGTCAGCCTCTGCTGTGGTCACCGTAGCGCTGCCCCAGCAGGTGGCCGTTTCAGTTTCGCCGATCTCGGCCAGCATTCAAAGCGGAGCGCAGCAACAATTTATCGCGTCGGTGTCGGGAAGCAGCAACACCGCCGTGGTATGGTCAGCATCGGGCGGCACAATCACGACCAGCGGACTATACCGGGCTCCGAGCGCAGCCGGTACTTACACTGTGACTGCGACCAGCGCCTCCGATTCAACCAAATCGGCCTCTGCAATAGTCACAGTGCCTCAACAAGTGGCGATTTCAGTTTCGCCGGGCACAGCCAGCATTCAAAGCGGAGCCCAGCAGCAATTTATCGCGTCAGTTTCGGGAAGCAGCAACACGGCCGTGGCCTGGTCAGCATCAGGCGGCACAATCACCACAAACGGACTATACGTGGCTCCGAGCGCAGCCGGTACTTACACAGTGACTGCGACCAGCGCCGCCGATTCGACCAAATCGGCCTCTGCTGTAGTCACAGTGCCTCAACAAGTGGCGATTTCAGTTTCGCCGGGCACAGCCAGCATTCAAAGCGGGGCCCAGCAACAATTTACCGCGTCGGTTTCGGGAAGCAGCAACACCGCCGTGACGTGGTCAGCATCGGCCGGCACAATCACGACCAGCGGATTGTACGTCGCTCCGAGCACAGCTGGTACTTACACCGTCACCGCTACCAGTTCAGCCGATTCAACCAAGTCAGCCTCTGCCCTTATCACCGTAGCGCAGACCGTGACAATTTCAGTCTCGCCAGGCACAGCCAGCATTCAAAGCGGAGCTCAGCAACAATTTACGGCCTTCGTGTCGGGAACCAGCAACACGGCGGTCACGTGGTCAGCGTCGGGTGGCACCGTCAACACCAGCGGCATGTACGTTGCTCCAAGCACGGCCGGCACTTACGTGGTGAAAGCAGCTAGTGTCGCGGACCCTACAAAGTCCTCTTCTGCGAGTGTGAGTGTGTCTGCGCTGCAAAATGTTTCGATCAGTATCTCTCCGACTACAGTTGCTATGCCTCAGAAATGGCAACAGCAATTTGCCGCCGCAATTTCAGGTTCCAGCAACACGGCTGTAACCTGGGCCGTTACACAGGGCACGGGAACCATTACGCAGTCCGGACTCTACACGGCTCCGCAAGCTGTTGAAATTGACGTTATAGCTGCCACAAGCGGGGCGGATAGTACCAAACAGGCGACTGCAAGCGTCTCTGTGGTTGCACCGCACACGGTTTCGCTAAGGTGGTCGCCCTCTACGTCCTCAAACATCAGCTCCTACAATGTGTACCGCGGCACTGCAAACGGAGGTCCCTATAGTTTGCTCAAGAACAGCCTTAGTCCTACTGCCTACACCGACGCGAACGTGCAATCCGGGAGCACTTATTACTATGTGACTACAGCGGTAAGTTCAAGCGGAATGGAAAGCGGTTATTCGGCGCCAGCGCAAGCCGTGATTCCCATGCCTTGAAACTACCTCGTCAAGGTGTGAAACGAAGTAAGCCCGCGGCGCGAGCTAGACTCGCCGCGGGCCTTTTCGTTAGGTCACCGCTTTCGAGGTCGATGATAGATTCTGGTGAGTGCAGTTCAGTATGAGGGAAAGATATAAGACGAGACTCCGCCTTGCATGCCTCAGGAAGGGGTGTATTTCAAGGAAAAGGAATCGTCGCCGGAGCCTCGTTTGAATTGCCGCTCTTCTTTTTGTTTCCCGCAATCGCCCTCACGACGTAAAAGTACTTTCCCCGAGGTGCCACAGTCCTATCGATGCACTGGGTGCCCGGTAGCGGTTCAGAATTCAACTGGTTGCTGTCATCGTAGCTGTTCGATGTGCTACTCCGATACACGTAGTACCCGAGGATAGCATCGTCTTTTGTGCTGGACCTAGGAATACTCGCGTTCCACGACAGCGTCACAGAGTGTGCTCCCGATTTAGATTGAGAGGCAGAGTGGCCCGCAGAAGAATTCGACGGTATCGATGCGCACGGCGGCACAATTTGTGGAGGGGACGTCACCTTCGCACCTCCCTGGGTCGGAGCAAACGGAAGCAGTTCGCTGACTTGCGCAATGCAGCTCATCGGGAGCGATACCAATAAAATGACCACTCCCTGCCTCAGACAGCTTCGGATACGATCTGATGAGAATCTCATAGCAATCCTTCCGCCGTGTGCAGCGTCAGCATCGTAGCAACATTTTAGAATGGCCGGCAGATTAAATTCATCATCTGCACGTGGCAGTAGCGAAAGCCGGTGGTACGTCACAAATCAGCAGTGCGTAAAGGACGCAGATGCCCGCAACGTGCGGGATCTTCTGGATGAAAGGGTTTGATTGCAAAGCTCGAGCGGCGCACCTTTGCTACTATTGCCGCGCTGCCACATTGGCGTATGCCTCTTTTCACGTCCAGAAGAGAACAAGCCGTCACATTCTTGCACGTCAGCAACGACTGCGAGTCGTCTGTGAAGAACCTACAACTACCGCCTGGGCAATTATCCACGCCGTTTGAGGCTAGCATTGTCTGTGTAATAGTGATCTCGGCGCACGTCTCCTCGGAATGTGTTCCTGCCCTACCGCCTCCTAGCGAGTCTTCTCGACAAGCGGCACTGCTTCCGTCTTTCCACTCTTCAAGCTGCGGTAGGCTGCGTCCAGGACTTCCTGATTTTGCCAGCCTTCTTCGCCTGGAACCGGAAACTCAGAGTTACCTTCGATCGCCGCGGAGAACGTGTCCACCTGCCGTGCATATGCATCAGTATTCGAGACAATTTCCTTCTCAACGATGCCGCCACCTCGACGAAATTGGATCTCAATCGGCTGTTCAACACTGAATGCATCTTCCGCGCGCAGCACCCCGGCTTCACCCACGATCTCGAGCGGCGTGCGGTATTCCGCACGCGCAGAGACCAGAACCGACCCAAGGGTCCAACGCGCAAACTCGAGGGAGAGAACAGCGGCGGCTTTCACCTCTCCAGAGTCCTGGTCCGACATCCCGCTCGCGGTTACGCGGACGATCTCATCACCGAGGATATAACGCAGTGCGTCGATACAGTGCACTCCTACATCGGCAATGGGCCCGCCACCAGCGATCTTGGCGTCGGTTAGCCACTTGCGGGGTGGGTCCGAGCAGCGTAAGAAAACTCTGCCCGCGCAAATACCAGCCTGCCCACCTGCCCCGCGGCTACACGCTCACGAAAGCTCGCGGTGCTGCGTTCGAAACGAAAGACGTGGGCGACACCAAGCAGCAGTTTCTCCCGACGAGCAGCTTCCACCATCTGACCGCACTCGCCGGCGTTCATGCCCATTGGCTTTTCGCAAAGCACCGGCTTGCCGCTTTCAATCGCAAGCAGCACGTCTTTTAAGTGTAAGCAGTCGGGCGTCGCCACGAAAATGGCGTCAACCTCCGGGGAACGGCAAAGGTCGGCGGCCGAGTCAAAGGCATGGGAAATTTTGTACTCGGCGGCGGAAGCCTGTGCCTGCTTCATGTCGCGGCGTGACAACGCGGTCACCCGGCTGTTGGACGCGAGTGCGAAACCGGGCATCAACCGGCGCACGGCATGCAGCCCGAAACCGAGAATGCCATAGCGGATCATAAACCGAAGCGTATTAGTTTAACTCTCACGCATCGCCCGCCGCACATTGAGGTCACAACGAGAGTTCGGAAATGGATGGCCCTTTCGTCGCCGCACTGACTATTCAAGTCCCAATGAGTAGTTGAGTCAATTGGGACCACAAGACCGTTCAAGTCCGGGATGCTTCGGCATTTTGAGATCAACCGGGCTCGACCCAGGCTTGGTTTTAATTGCAGGCAGCCTTCGAGCGACGTTCCTGTGAGTTACCATCCTCTTTCAATGCTGCGGTTTCTTCTGTATCGGAGCGAGTCGTACACTCCTGACTATGAAGAAAAACGAGCCGTGCATTGGTTGATTCTCAGCCAGTTTCCTTCCTGACAATTCCTTGAGATCAATCGAGATTTGGTCGCACGATCGAGACCCGTCATTCTCTGGTCGGCGCCATGTCTTTCTCGATGATTCTCAAAAGTCGAAGCCGCTCTTTGAGAACTGCCCTTCTTCGGTCGGTTTTAACACCTCAGTTCCTCTAGAGGTCATTTTTAATGCCTCCGGTTTTAAAACCATCGTTTATCGCAGCATTGCCCTTCTGGCTACGTCCCTCTGTGTTGCTTTCGTGCACTAACGTGTCGTCTCTGCTCCCCTCTCGTGTGCGATAAAGAAAATATGATCTTTACGCAGTAACACAATTCGCGAGAAAGGGCCCCTCCCCCATGGTCAGTCTTCTCACCTTTCGCAGCAGGTCTATAGACCTGCTCGCTTGGTATGTCATCCTCCTATTCGTTTGGTCGGTAACTGCTTTTGGACAGACCCAGCAAGTTGTCCTAGGTACCCAGAACGTAGAAACGTCGCTCGACACCGACAACAGTCAGCAAGCAGAAGCGTTTCCGGTAACGGCGGCTTCCACAGCGCAGATTAATTCTCTTTCCTTGTTTCTCGACGGCTCAAATAGATCGACCCAGGTTTGGGTGGGACTGTACTCAAATTACTACGGACATCCACATACACTGCTAAGGCAAGCAATGATCTCGCAACCCTTGTCGGGCAAATGGAATTTGGTGCCTATTCCGTCGGTCGGAGTGAAGCTGGGAACGCGGTATTGGGTTGCATTGCTAGGGTTGAACGGTCAGATTGCATTTCGAGACGTCACCGGTGGCTGCTATTCAGAAACCAGTCAACAGACGACGTTGAGTTCGCTGCCAGTGACGTGGCAGACGGGCTCGCGATGGTCGACTTGCGTAGTCTCCATGTTCGGCTCTGCGTACCTCAATTCCGTGTCTGTGTCCGTGTCCCCGACTACCGCGTCCTTGCAAGTTAATCAACAAAAGCAATTCGCTGCTACGATCAGTGGAACAAACAACACGGCCGTGACTTGGACGGCCTCGGGTGGGACGGTAACCAGCGGCGGTCTGTACACCGCGCCGTCCTCGGCGGGAACATACACCGTGACCGCTGCCAGCGCAGCAGACTCAACCAAATCAGCCTCCGCTGTTGTTACCGTGTCACAACCCGCTCAAGTCTCGGTTTCACTTTCACCCACCACGGCGAGCCTCTCAACCGGGGCGCAAAAGCAATTCACCGCTTCGGTGTCCGGGTCAACCAATACAGCAGTGACTTGGGCTGCCTCAGGCGGCACTATAACGAGCGGTGGTCTGTACACCGCGCCGTCCTCGGCGGGAACATACACCGTGACCGCTACCAGCGCAGCAGATTCAACCAAATCAGCCTCCGCTGTTGTCACCGTGTCACAACCCACTCAAGTCTCGGTTTCACTTTCACCCACCACGGTGAGCCTCTCCACTGGGGGACAGGAGCAGTTTACTGCCAATATATCGGGGACAAGCAACACGGCCGTGACCTGGTCTGCATCGGGCGGCACAGTTAGCACCAGTGGGCTGTACGTTGCTCCGAGCACGGCAGGCACTTACACGATCAAAGCCGTAAGCGCCGCGGACCCTACAAAAGCCGCCTCCGCAACCGCAAGTGTGTCGGTTGCACCTGTGGTTTCGGTCAGTGTTTCCCCGACGTCGGTCGCTATGCCTCAAAAATGGCAACAACAGTTTGCCGCCACAGTTTCAGGTTCAAGCAATACGGCTGTAACGTGGTCCGTCAAACAGGGAACCGGAACGATTACGCAATCCGGCCTCTACACCGCACCGCAAGCTGTGGAAACTGACGTCATCACCGCTACCAGTCAGGCGGACAGTACCAAGTCGGCCAGTGCGAGCGTCACTGTGGTTGCGCCGCACACAGTCTCCTTGAAGTGGTCGGCCTCTACATCTCCCAACATCAGCTATTACAAAGTGTACCGGGGAACTGTAAATGGAGGACCTTATAGCCTGCTCGCGACTAATGTGAGTGTCACGTCGTACACAGACTCCAGTGTTCAATCCGGAAGTACCTACTACTACGTGACGACAGCGGTGGATTCAAGCGGTGTGGAAAGCGGTTACTCCGATGTCGCCACAGCAGTGATTCCAATGCCATAATTCGTGGTGAGGGCAAGCTGATCAAGCGCCTAGGTTCTGGTACGCAAATGTTGTATGAAAACAGAAGCAGCCCGCACGCGAACAGTCGCGATGCGGGCCGCTCTTAACTTCCCGATCCCCTCTTGCACCATACAACTGCGCTTCGCTTAACTACTGCAACGTTGCAACGATCTCCACGGCAGCATAGTTCCACTGATCGGTGGTCGGGGCACTGTCGTGAATATCGACTAAAGCATTGGCGGTCGATGGTGCGGTGGTCGACTGGACCCAGTAAGTATCGCCAACCTGCGTGTCCACGCGTTGATGCACGATCATTTGCCCGCTCACCGGCGTTCGGGCAATCGCTTTGTCCCAATCGTTGCCCACTGCAAATACCCAGTTGCCAGCCGATACCCCGGGCAAATATATGTCCGGCGCACCGGTGGGAGCACTCGCTTGGTTTACGATGCCGGGACCGGAAGCATTGGTGAAAGCGATTACTGTAAGCGATCCATGATACGTACCCACACTTGGCTGGGCGGTGGCGGTTATGGTCACTGGCGCATCCGAAGCGTACGCCATCCAGATTTCCGCCGTTCCCGACTGATGGTTGCTTCGTTTCACCAAAGTCCATGTTAGCCCTGAACTACTCACGGTCGCCGTTTGCGGAGAGCTTTGTGGACCGTCGTAGGAGACAAAGGCTATCAGTAGCTCTCCGTTCTGCGATGTCGTAAGCGCCGGTGAGGTCATTGTGCCCGAACCGTCCACCGACTCCTTTGCGTCCAGCCCAATCACGTTTGGCGGATGGGAATTGTCAACCGTAACGCTCACTGCCGCCGACGTGCCGGTGTTGCCGGTGATGTCGGTCGCGCTGGCAGTAAGTCGGTGCGCACCCGCAGTCGAGGTCTCCGTATCCCAGGTCGTCATGTAAGGCGGCGCCGTCAGCGGCGTTCCTATCTCTGTGCCGTCCACATAAAAGGTCACGCTGGCGATGCCTTCGCTGCTGGCAACATTGGCCGCCACTGTCACCGTCGCCGAGACCGTTGCGCCAGCGTCTGGAGCTGTAATCTGTACGGTTGGTGGGGTGCCACTCGAATTTGAAACTGTCACCGCCACTACCGCGGACGTGCCGATCACTCCCGTGGGGCCGGTGGTTTGTGCTGCCAGCCAATGACTCCCATTCGTCGCCGTCGTGGTATCCCACGTCAGGGTATACGGAGGGGTCGAAAGCAAACTTCCCAACGGCGTGCCATCGATAAGGAACTGCACTCCGCTGGTGGTCGCGGTGCTTGCGGTCAACTGCACCGTCCCCGACACGGTCGCGCCATCGACGGTCGTATTCACACTAATGCTGGGTGGCGCCGGTAAAACAGGCGTCACGGTTTTCAAAATCGTCACAGCATCGCCGTTAATCGTGAGCTCTACGTCGGTCTCGTTGTTCGCTTTGCTGGCTTCAGCGAGATAGTTGTCCGGATCTACGATCGCCCGCAGCCAATAGGTCCCGTTGGGCACGCCCGCAATCGAGATCGATTGGCCATCGTCAGTTTGGTCGTACTCGTCGACGGCTCCAATGTCCAAGCCACGTAGAGAAGTTGGATCTGAGCAAGAGCCCAAATTTCCCAGAGCGCCTGCATGAGGCAAGGACGAATTGTAGATAAACGAATCGTTGATGCAGAACGAAATCTTTCCGCTGGTCGCAACAGGCGTCCCCGGCCCCCCATTTGCCCCCACCGTGTACAGTCCGTATGTGGTAAATGGGAAGTGAAAATGTCCATGGGCTGAGTCGAAAACAAAATCTCCTGCAACGCGGACGGTTTGCGCAACGGTCCAATTGCCGGATGAACTGAGCGAATAGATGTATTGAGTTCCCTGGTAATTGCCCGATGCGGCGTTGTAAGCGGGTTGGATCACCAGCGGGCCGGGCCCTCCATTGTAGGTGTCGTGAGTGTATTGAAATTCAGCGCTGCTCCCGCTCCCGACGACCGATATGTCGGCCGTGGGTATGATGTCGCTAAGATCGGGAAATTCGAGCTGGCCCGAATACGACGTGGCGGTAAAAGGGCCCGCGGTTACGTTGCTTCCGTTGACCGTGACCGTTTGATTTACGGGGCCGAACGTGAATGACGTCTTCGCAGGCGTCAGGGTGTAAGTTCCGTTGGAAAGACTGGCGAAGCTGTAATTGCCGGATGTGTCGGCCGTCGCCGTTCCGATTGCCGATCCATTCTGCGTCAAGCTTATAATCGCGCCGCTGCCGCTGGCCGAGGGACTGATGTTGCCAGAAAGAGCAAATCCCGGCCCTGTTGCCGCAACCGTGAAAACGGGTACAGTCGCTGGCCCGCCGTTGACCGTCACGTTCTGAGTAACGGGAGTAAACGAGTATCCCGCCTCGCTCGGCGTTACGGTGTAGGTTCCATTGGCAATGTTGTTAAATGTGTATGCTCCCGACGTCACCATAGCCGTTGAGATGGCCGTACCGTTCTGCGTCAACGTCACGGTGGCTCCGTTCCCGGTAGACGCCGGACTCACGCTGCCCGTAACGGTGTATACCAATGCTGTAGCCGTAAAGACCGGGACCGTCGCAGGGCCACCATTCACCGTCACGCTTTGACTCGGCGGAGTGAATGAGTATCCCGACTCGGTTGGCGTGACCGTATAAGTTCCGTTGGCGATATTGTTGAACGTGTATCCGCCTGAAACTACCGTGGCCGTGGCGACGGTCGTACCATTCTGCGTCAGCGTCACCGTGGCTCCGTTGCCACTAGCCGGACTCACGCTGCCAGTCAGGGTATACGTCACCGCTGTAGCTGTGAAAAGAGGCACCGTCGCGGGCCCGCTATTCACCGTCACACTTTGGCTCGGCGGAGTAAAAGAATATCCCGCCTTGGTCGGCGTGACCGTATAAGTTCCGCTGGCGATATTGTTGAACGTGTATCCGCCTGAAACTACCGTGGCCGTGGCGACGGTCGTACCATTCTGCGTCAACGTCACCGTGGCTCCGTTGCCACTGGCACTCACGCTGCCTGTAATGGTGTAGGTCACTGCCATAGCTGTGAAAACCGGGACTGTCGCGGCGTTCCCATTGACCGTCACGTTTTGACTCGGCGGATTGAACGTGAATCCGGTCTGGCTCGGCGTCACCGTATAAGTTCCGTTGGCGACACTGTTGAAAGAGTAGGTGCCTGAAACCACGCTAGCCGTGGCCACGGTCGTCCCGTTCTGCGATAACGTCACCGTAGCACCGCTACTCGCTGGGGTGATCGTGCCGGAAATGCTACCCGTAGTTCCGCCGCCAGCGGCAGCCAGAACTTCGACGATACTTAAGTTGTATCGGTCACCAGTTGGAGCCGTGTCGTTAATGGTGACGCTGGTCCCGCTGAGCAGAACGGGACTACTCTGCATTTGAACCCAATAGGTGTCAGCCACGGGCGCCAGGTCTTGGTTGATTATTGCTTGACCAGCCCCCGGAGTCCGCGTGATCGCATTATCCCAATCGTTACCAACTCCCAGGACTAAAGAACCATTCCCCTCAGTAATCAGCGTGGCCTTCGGCGCTCCGGGATCGGCGTTTCCGGTTCCCACCGCGCCCACCGCCCCCGAACCGTTGGTCCCCGAGGTATTCACCCCATTAAAGCTCATCACCGTGATCGAGGAGTCGACGGGCTGAGATAGCGTGGCGGTGACCGTGACACCACTCAGCGGCGACGTAGCGAACGCGCGCCAGATTTCCGCCGTACCTTTTTGCACATTGGTTCTTTGCACCAGTACCCAAGTCAGGCCGGCTCCCGCGACTTGCGTTACGGTGGTGTTGGGTGTTGAAGTGCTGTCCGCTGAAATGAACGCGAGCAGGAGTTCGTTCCCCGCCGAAGTGGAAAAAGCTGATGTGCTGACCGTTTTTGCCGCCGTGGTAGGGTTTTTGGAAGTGGCGACGTCAACGCCGATGGCCGCCCACGCATGTACAGTCACCATTAGAGTGACTGTCAGCGTGACCAAGGCTGCCGCGAGACAGCCGCGTGGAGTCGGAGCGCTCATTTTCTTGCTAGTCAGAGTACTACGATGGTGGGCCCGTGAATCTTCTCTGGATCGAGAACGGTCCCAAGTATACATACGCCGGAGCGTTCGTCAACGTTGCGAATGATCTTTAATTTCGGCGATTCCCATGATAGGAAGAGTTGGTGAAGTCCTGGCGGTAATGAATGACGTCGTGTGTCGCCGACACGCGAATACCCCGACTCCGCCGGAGTGTTATGCTATTGACAACAAATGAGTTACTGGCTTCGTTTCGCAAAATCAGAGCCCTACCGTTGAGCGGTTCCTTGCGTGTCACCGAGATTCAGTTAAAGTTCTATCCTATAGCTTTGAGCTAATCACAACAGTACAGATATTTTGTAACTGATGAAACGACACCTCTCACATGCAATTTCGAGATGAGATTGTTGATCCTGATTTTTGCCCGCTTGCGGCGCCAGTTCTGGGACACTGAGCCTTCCTCAATTAATCTTCATCGATCGCCGTTCTCGTTCTCAGACATCGTGGGAACCTCCCCTAGCACCTGTAGGTTGAGCGGCGCTGGAACGTTGTCTCCCTTGCGCAGTCGCTGCAATCGCTCGAGTTGATTCATAGCTTGAAAGAGCTGACGATTGATCGTTGTCTGGTAGCGCATGATTGTCGGGATCCAAGACCTAGAGAAAGGATTCGCTTTCTCGAATGCCTCTGCTTCATGCCAAGCCGCAACACCGAGCCGCCAGTACTCTTGTGCGATCTTCTCAACCAATACCTCCTCGATTGTGCCGACCGGTTCTAGGTCCCGTTGCAGGCTGGTGAGGAAACGGTTGTACTGCCTCTTGCCCTGGCGATGAATGAATGGGAGTCTCTTGGCAAGTAAGCCGTGCCGTGTACTATTCCAAGAGCTCATCGCTTTGCCCGCGGATGTCTTCGGCCCTGTCGACTTCTTCGCGTTCTTTCGGTTGGCCTCAAGTTTTCGCGGTGAGGACCCATTCGACGGGATTGCCAGAGTCTGCGTGGATTCTACAGTTGTCTCCTCCACCTTGATCGGTTCGGCCGGATGCGATTCGGACAAAGCTTCGTCGTTTCCTGCCGGCGGCAATCCCATATTCGTTGGACTCTCGTCCATTATCGAAACCTCCTCGCCACCACATGTCGTTCTTTTCGCGGGGCTGATTAATTTTGAAATACTCAATTCAAATTTTGACCCGGCAAATTTGTCGTTTTCATTACGATTGTAACGAGGTGGTTATCCGACTCTGCGCAAGTTCGGCGTCACCAATGTTTAGCATGAGCGCTTCTCGGCTCGCTCTGTTGCGAGCAGGCGATACATACAGCTAGCTACGCGGTTGTGGCATGTGCCGACCGTAGTAGCCGGTGAGCAGGTCGAGCGCGAATTCAACCACTAGGTCACTTGTCAGTTCTCCCAGATCATTTACCCATAGAACGCTGCTCAAGTCAGCGGGAGCAGTGGCCCGCAGTCTCTTTCTTTGAGGTGGGGGTCCGGTCCCGAATAAGGACTTTCTGAAGGGCGCCAAGCCTAATTTAAGGGTTAGAAGGTAAACATCGGGGTCCGTGGGCAGTTGGTCGAGTTCAAGGTATATTGCTGAGCTTGACTGTAGTTCATGATCGACGCCTCCACGCCGCCAGCAGTCGTTGGGTTCTCGCGTTAACCTGTGTGGCGGAGTTGCTTGATTCTGCTACAGTCAACTCGCATCGGGATCGGACGAATTCATTATTCTCATTACGATTGTAATGAGCGGGCATGTACAACTCGTGAAAAGTGCACAGCGTGCTAAACCTGTGCTGCCTGAGTGAAGGCGTTAATACCCCTTCTACTACGACGCGCTTCCCTTAAGCGCAACGATTTAAGTATTGTCAAATCCCGTCAACAGCCACTCCATGGTTTTTCCCGACTTTCGAGCTAATCGGAGCAGAACCGCTGCTCCTATTTCGCTGGCTCCCTGCTCATACCTTGAGAGCTGACCCTGACTGATTCCGAGTTCGCGCGAAAACGCGGCTTGGTTTGCCCCAAACCCTCGAATTTCACGTACGCGGCGCCCGACGCTCTTCCAGTCGATTTCGGGTTTTCTTGAAGTTGGCATATGAGTTTGACATAATGTATATGTGCATATATCATGCATATGTACATTTACATGAATCGGGCCACGCCGTTGATCTTTTATATCCGGTCTTCGATTGCTAAGTAATCGCCTAGCTAGGTACCGGCGAGAGGATAGCCAGATGGGAAAGAGCAACAGAAACATCAACTCCAGCACTCACAAACAACCGACCGCCAGTGCTCAATTTTCGAAACGCTATCGGCTCTCTGTCGAATCCGGCGATTTGCTGTGGCTTGACGGTCATTGGTATGTGACACATTCCGGTCTCATTCGTGTCGCCCGACGAAACCACTGCTCTGGCATACACGTCGAACCAGTCGCGCAATTTTCTGATCCAGCAAGTTCGCGATGGGCATTCAAAGCTACTGTTTACAAGTCGCGAACCTGCAGAGGCTTTGTAGGTTATGGAGATGCTGCTCCATCCAACGTCTCGTCCCTTGTCCACGGCGCCGAAATGCGTGTAGCAGAAACTAGAGCCGTCAACCGTGCTCTGCGCAAAGCGTACGGAATCGGCATCTGTTCCGTCGA
>Ga0209422_1000121_pt1 | contig 18437 bp, 19 predicted proteins | sample BlaSpr_A8_OM2_M3_FD_187983 | JGI IMG/M metagenome (GOLD analysis project Ga0209422, IMG submission 187983) | Forest soil microbial communities from Thunder Bay, Ontario, Canada - Black Spruce, Ontario site 2_A8_OM2_M3 (SPAdes) (version 2) | ecosystem: Environmental > Terrestrial > Soil > Boreal... | reverse complement strand
TGCGGTTCACTGTTGTTCATTGCCTCGTCGCCGTGTATCAAAGCAATTCATCTGCCATCACGTTCGAAGGAGATGGAAATCAGATTTACTCGCCATCAGCTGCGGTGCAGTTGAACATATTGTCGTTTCCTTCTCGCGAAACCGACCCAAGGTGACTGATGTCTGGCGTCATGTTCATGACACGGCTTATCACATGACACTTCTTCACGCTTGACTCACGGCAATCTGCGGCTTCACGCGCTCGTATATCGCGAGGGTTGCGGGTTGAGGGTGACCGTTCCACTTTGGCCCTCTTCGTGCAAAAGCAATGTTCGTGAACGAAGGTGCAGAGTTAACTTCGGCACAGTGGATGCGCGAGCTATCACGCAATCTAGCTGCGAAGAAACCTTGCCGGGCCAACCACTCTGCAAACTCTCGCTTCAGGTCGCGAGCCTCGCGATCAACTTAGGACTGCTGGTATCACCAGTACAAGAAGGAGAAATGAATGAGTTATTCATCAAACGGAAATCGTCCCAAGCTTAGCGAGAAGGGACTCTTAACTCCGGACAATTGCGTCGTGGCGCTGATCGACTATCAGGGCCAAATGCTGTTTGGAACAAGCAATTTCGATCGCCAAGGAATCATCAACAACGCCGTAGCATTCGGAAAAGCCGCAAGGGTGTTCGGTGTACCTGTGATTTTGACCACGGTCGAGACGAAGTCCTTCAGCGGGAACATGTGGCCGCAGCTGCGAGCCGTATTCCCGGCGCAGGAACCCATCGAGCGTTCATCTATGAATTCGTGGGACGACAAAAACGTTGTCGCCGCGATCGAAAAAAGCGGACGCAAGAAGATTCTCATCGCCGGCCTTTGGACCGAGACTTGTGTTGCGCTTCCGACGGTCCAGGCGATTCACGACGGCTACGAAGTCTATGTGGTGGAAGATTGCTGCGGTGACGTGAGTCAACTCGCTCATGACAACGCTATGAAGCGAGTAATCCAGGCGGGGGCGAAACCCGTGACGTCACTCTCAACCATGCTGGAGTGGCAGCGCGACTGGGCTCACAAGGAAACTTACGATGCCGTGATGGACATTGTGAAGAACCATTACGGAGCGTATGGGATCGGAGTCGAGTACGCGTACACGATGGTGCACGGTGCTCCAGCCACGAAGTTCCCCGAATACGTCGTTCCCACTGCCGCCGTGGCTCACAAGTAACAAACAAGGGGGCGGAAGCTTGCTTCCGTCCTCTCTCTCACAAGGGGAAGGAAAACGAATAGGAGATTCCTGTGTCTGCTGAAATCATCTTGCACAACGCCAAGATCGCCACGAATGGAGTGCCCTCATTTGTCGAGGCGATCGCTATTACTGATGGAAAGGTGACTGCCACCGGTGGAAATGAAGACATTCTGCGTCTACGTGGGCCGGCGACCCGCGTCATCGACGGCCGGCAGCGCACCGTCATCCCTGGACTCAATGATTCGCACATGCATCCGATCCGCGGCGGGCTCAACTACAACCTTGAGTTGCGCTGGGATGGTGTGCCTTCGCTCGTCGATGCTCTGCGCATGTTGAGAGAGCAGGCTGCTCGAACGCCTGCTCCGCAGTGGGTCCGAGTTATCGGCGGGTGGACAGAGCTTCAATTCGTCGAGCGTCGGATGCCAACGCTTGATGAGATCAACGCCGTAGCGCCAGATACGCCGGTCTTCGTGATGCATTTGTATGACAGAGCGCTCTTGAACGGAGCCGCGCTGCGAGCTCTGAGCTATGACAAGAACGCTCCGGACTTTCCGGCCGGCGAAGTTCAACGCGATCGTCACGGGAATCCCACAGGGCTTCTCATCGCGAAGCCGAACGCAAATATTCTCTACTCCACCCTGGCCAAGGGGCCGAAACTTTCGCGCGAGGACCAGCTCAACTCTTCGAGGCTCTTTTTCCGTGAGCTAAACCGCTTCGGAATCACCAGTGTCATTGATGCGGGCGGCGGTTTTCAGAATTATCCCGATGACTACGCCGTTGTGAACGAACTGCACCGCAATGGAGAACTTTCCCTTCGGCTTGCTTACAACCTCTTCACTCAGAAACCAAAACAGGAACTGGCCGACTTCCAGAGCTGGACCAAAATGACAAAGGCTGGGGCCGGCGATGATTTCTATCGCGTCAATGGCGCAGGGGAAATGCTGGTTTTTTCCGCCGCGGACTTCGAAGACTTTCTTGTGCTACGGCCGGACATGCTCCCCGTTATGGAAAGCGAGCTGAAAGCCGTCATTAGACATCTCGTAGAAAATCGCTGGCCGTTTCGCTTGCACGCGACATACAACGAGACGATCGAGCGAGCATTAAACGTTTATGAAGACGTGAATCGAGAGATTCCGTTTGACGGCCTGCACTGGTTCTTCGATCACTGCGAAACCATCAGCGATCGCAATATCGAGCGTGTGAAGTCGCTCGGCGGAGGTATCGCCGTGCAGAACCGCATGGCATTCCAAGGTGAGTACTTTGTCAAGCGATACGGGGCGCAGCAAGCCAAACGCACACCGCCAATTCGGAGAATGCTCGAGATCGGCGTTCCAGTAGGGGCGGGCACAGACGCAACGCGCGTCTCAAGTTACAACCCATACCTATCGCTCTATTGGCTTATTACTGGCGAGACCATAGGCGGTCTTGGTCTGTATCCGAAAGAGAATCGGCTCGATCGAGCGGAAGCACTCAAGCTCTACACGATGGGCAGCAGTTGGTTTTCAACAGAAGATGGTAAGAAGGGAGCGCTTGCTCCCGGACAGCTGGCGGACTTGGCCGTTCTTTCCGCGGATTATTTCTCGATTCCAGATGAGAAGATCAAGCAGCTCGAATCCGTGCTCACCATCGTAGGTGGGAAGATCGTTTATGCCACCGAAGAATTCTCAAACCTCGCGCCGCCAGCATTACCGGTGAGTCCAAGCTGGTCTCCTGTCAAAGAATATGGTGGTTATGCAAAGGGTGAGCACCAGGCTGTTGGCGCGTCCCACTCCGCTTCCTGTTCGCACATCGAGGACTCCGCAGCTGACCGGGCGAAATCGCACTTGCAAGTGCTGGGCGACCTCGGCCTTTGGGGGCTGGGTTGCGACTGCTTTGCATTCTGATTGGAGCGACGGAGGAGGGATGGAAATGAAAGGGTTGTTCTTATCGTTTGTAGTTGGTCTGGGTGTGGGTGCTCTTTACGGGCTCATCCGGGTCAAGAGTCCTGCGCCGCCTATCATCGCCTTACTCGGCCTGTTAGGAATGGTGCTTGGCGAACAGTTGGGGATCTGGGTCAAAACAAAGAAGCTCGATGTTCCGCGTGCTGTGGCCATCTGTCTTGTCGGCGAACGCTATGATTCGGGGGCCGTCCGAAACGCTTTAGCAGAGTCAGCGCCCGAGGTTGTCGAGCGAACTAAATGATTGTCAAGTTAGGAGAAGACGAAATGCGCTTCAACAAAATTACCGTTGGAACGTGCGTAGCGCTAGTTCTGGCGCTAGGTTTAGCGGTTGGATCTTCGCACGTCACCACTTTCGCCCAAACTGCGGAGACAACCGAAACCCTAAGCGTAACTGTCGGGCCGCAGTACGACACAACACACGTCTACGTGGCGCCGGAAGATTTTGATCGCTTCGTCGCGAGCTTGCTTGCAACATTTGGCGGCACAACGACCAAGCAGGGAGTCTTCACAGTAACTCCGACCCAGAGCAGCACTATGTCGCAGCTGGTTCTCACCCCCGTGGGCTCGGTATCGGTTTTTGGGTTCAAAACACCGATTCCATATCCATTCGGCTTGGAGCGTACGGGCTACTTGGTCACCGACATGGACGAAGCGGTCCGAGCCGCCAAGGCCACTGGCGCAGACGTGTTCGTCGCTCCCTTCAACGATCCGATCGGTCGAGACGCGATTATTGAATGGCCCGGCGGTGTCAACACACAATTGTATTGGCATACCACTTCGCCGTCTTACACTCCGCTCCAGACAATTCCGGAGAATCGGGTCTATGTGTCACCGGTCAAAGTGGACGCCTTCGTACGCAGCTTTCTTGCCTTCTCCCATGGAACCGTCGTGTCTGATGATGCGCAGGCACCAGGCGTCGAAATCGGAAGACCTGCGGAGATCTACCGGCGAGTGAGGATCGAATCAAAGTTCGGGAAGTTGACCGCTTTTGTTACTGACGGTCACCTTCCATACCCCTACGGCCGAGAGATGATGGGATATGAGGTGACGAATCTCTCGGAGACGCTTACCAAGGCCAAAGCCGCTGGTGCGGATGTGCTTGTTCCTCCGTACAAGACTGACGAGCGAGAGGCCGTTGTTGTCAGGTTTCCGGGAGGATACATCGCTGAGATCCACTCAGTAACGAAGAAATAGGACACAAACAGATGATGCGATGGAAGAAGCAGGACCGCACACGGCATGACAAGGAAGATACAGATGCGAACCGTTGTGATATTGATCGTCCTGTCTTCTGTGGGTTCGCTGCTCTCGCAAGGCCAATCGATTCCGATTAACGAATCCCCCCTTCCGGCACCAACCTATCACTTGCTTCGCGAGGACGACGATTGGAGTTTCCTTGCCGATTCCGCGGAACGACAGGATTTTTGGGATCCCATCAAATATATTCCTTTGCGATCAGGGCGGAATGGCTGGTTCCTATCCATGGGCGGCGAAGCTCGCGAGATTTGGGAACAGATCGGAAACGACAACTGGGGCCAACAGCCGTTCATGAACGGCTATTTCAACGAACGTTACATGTTTTACCTTGACGTTCACTATGGCAAGCACGTCCGCTCGTTCGTGGAGCTAAAAAGCGGTTTGAATTCTTACCGTATCGGCGGTCCGAGGCCGATCGACGAAAAGAAACTGGATTTTCAGGCCGCATTTTTCGAAGTCGGAACGGGAGATGATCGAAACTGGATCAAGTTCAGAGCCGGCAGACAGGAGATGGAATACGGATCTGGTCGCATAATCGATGTGAGGGAGGGCCCAAATGTCCGCTTGAGTTTTGACGGATTCAAGGTAAAGACCGGCATCGGCCGTTGGCAGATTGACGGCTTCGCCATGCGACCGGACCTGGACAAGCCCGGGGTTTTTGACAATGCGCCCGACCACTCAGTCGATTTTTGGGGCGTGTATGGCGTCCGACCTTTGACAAAGAGCATCACTCTGGAGACTTACTACCTTGGTCTCGACCGAAAGACAGCCGCATTCAACCGAGGTGTCGGCCAAGAGGAGCGGCACAGCATCGGTGCGCGTCTCTCTCGTCCTGTCGCCCAAACGAAACCCGGTTGGGATTTCGACTATGAAGCTCTTTGGCAATTTGGCAGCTTCGGTTCCGCAAATATCCGGGCATGGACTGTGGCATCGGAAACCGGGTACCGGTTTCCGACTGTTCCGCTGAAACCGCGATTCAGCGCCAAGGCAGACATATCGAGTGGCGACGATCCTAGGACGAATACGCTTGGCACGTTCAATCCCCTGTTCCCGAAGGGCAATTATTTTGGCATCCTCGCCACGGCAGGTCCTGGTCCCATCAACTTTATCGACGTACACCCTCATGTTGAAACGGCCTTGCCGCACAGCGTGACGGCCTCTGTTGATTGGATATTTCAGTGGCGAGAAAGTTTGCGCGACGGTGTATATTCCGTCCCCGGATTTCTGATTATTCCCGCAGGAAAGAGCGACGCGCGTTTCGTCGGGCATCGTCCAGGCATGGAGGTGCACTGGCAAGCGAATCGTCACCTCTGGCTCCAAGCCGACTACGGAATTTTCTATGCGGGGAGATTCGTTAAAGAGAGTCAGCCAGGCCGCAACCTCAATTACTGGGCATTGTGGGCCGGCTATAAGTTCTAGGGGCCGTTGAGGAATTGGTCGAAGTAGAACCGTTGCACCGAACTGAATCTAGGCCGTCAAGTCCCGCCGCATAACAGGACGAACGTGAGAGCCAATGTGTTATTCGCAGAATTTTAACGATACTGCCATTCCTGATGGTGATCGTCCCGAGGTCTGCCCTGAGCGATGCTAATGTCATGCATGTCTCACGTCTGATACGAGCATTCGCGAGCCGGTGGACGAACTCGATCCCGATGATAACGACTACTGCCTTTCGCCGGGCGCGCTCGACATTGTGTTTCGAACGGACAACCGTGGACACCATCACTGACATCAAGCAGCCTCGGTTGCAGAAAAATGTGGCGCTGATGTCACTAGCTATGACGTTTCTGTCAAGTTGAGTGACACCGGTTGGGAGTGTTCTATGCGCCACTGTCGCTCTGTTGATGTGCGAACACGTGGCTAAAGCCCGGTCCCAGAGTGCAGACACGTCCGAGTCGCGGCACGGTAATTGCTAGGGTAGTCGAAAGGGTTACGAGCTTCCCTCGACACCCACGCCGCGATTGGAGGAAAAATGAATCGTTTTTTTGTTTTACCAATGCCAGGGCAGACTCGCCGCCCGGAGCTCCGCGCCGTTTCGAGGTTCTTGGCTGTGTTGATTTGCTGTGGCCTGGCTGCGCCAGCGCAGCAAATTACGCAGCGCGGGAACACGAGCGCATCATTCAGCACTCGGGCGATTCATCTGCTGGGATTCACGAACGCGAGGAACAACAGCACCGGGACGTTGTCCGTTCAGGACGATTCGCTGCAATTCCAGCAGAACGGGAAGCCTGGCGCGAACGTGAAGATTGCATCAGTTCGGGATGTCTTTCTGGGTGCGGAGAGCAAGCAGGTCGGCGGCTTGCCAATGACATTGGGCAAGACGGCGGCTCCATTCGGTGGTGGCCGAGTCGTCAGTCTCTTCGCCCATAAGAAGTACGACACCCTGACTCTGGAATATGTGGACGCTGATGGAGGAATTCATGGTGCGATTTTTCAGTTAACAAAAGGACAGGGCGAGCTTGTAAGGAATGAACTGATAGCTCGAGGCGTAACCATCAGTTCCCACCAAGATCAGTTAACGAAAGAAAGCGCTATGGAGGCCAGGCATGAAAACAAGTAAATGTAATTTATCGATCGCTTATCTGATCGCGTTGGTGGCGGTCATCCTTGCACTTCCTGGTCAGCTGCCTGGCCAGACTGGGGCCGCGAACTCCTCCGGTGGCAATGGGACTTCCGCCACGCGCAGGAGCGTTCAAGTCGATCAGGTTGCCCCTGGGAACCTGGACCTCGCCTATTCGTTCCAAATCGCGATTTACGAAAATCTCCTGGACGAATTGAAAAAGACAAAGCAATTCCAGCAGGTGTTCCGCGACGGCGACCTGAAGGCCAGCGAAGTTCCAAATTTGCTGGTGCTCAAAACAACTGTAGAGAAGTACACGCCTGGCAGCGAAACTCAGCGTGCAGTGACCACCGTGAGCGGCGCCACGAAGTTAACTGTACGGAGTCAACTTCTTACACGAGAGGGTAAGGTCGTTCTAGAGCGCACCGTGAATGGCGACGTTCGCTTCTTCGGCAGCAATTTGCGGGCTACCCACAACCTGGCCCGCAACATCGCGAAAACGATCAAACAATCAAACCTGTCCGCTTCCGGGCGACCAACCGCGATCCTGACCGGCCAACTCTGAGTCAGGAGGAAAACATAGGTAGGCTTTAGAGGTAAGGGGAACTCCAACAGGAGCGGACGAGAGGTTCAAAGTATGCTGAGGCTAGTGGGTCTGTTTCTTATCTTTTTGACGGTGTTTCTGGCGTTTGGCCAGCCCACCTCAAAGTATCAAGTGGGTATCATCACTGAAGTTAAAGTTCATAAAACTGCCGGAAGTGGCGTCTCTGACGCCGCGAGTTATGACGTTTCGGTCAAGGTAGGCGACACAATTTAAGTGGTGCTGTATACGCCGCCGCTGGGCGAGGGAACCGTTAAATATGCTGCGGGGCGTGACCTGCTCGTAGGGAACCGCACAATTCGCTACAACGATATATTGGATCAATCGTTTGAGGTGCCCATAGAAAGCCAAACGCGTACTGCGCCTAAACAGTCGAAGCCCGCCTCCCTGAAGGAAGGTAATCGTTGAGGTTTTGTGGGGATTTGCTGGCCTGCCCATCGGTACAGAGCAGGAGAAATGAATTGGAGAAAGAGACATGAGGCGAAAGGATAGAGCAACGTCACGCAGCAAACTCACACTTTCAATCGGAGCTACCGCGATGTTTGCGATGTTCATGCGTGTGGGAGAGGCGCAGGCTCAGACGGGTGATGTGGGCTTACCACAATGGGACGCGGCGGTCGTCGAGCCTTTGAGGCTTGGTGTCAACGAAAGCCAAGTGCTTGCACAACTCGCCGCTCACAACGAAAAACGCAAGTCATCGTTGCACGATTACACAGTACTTAGGATTTATCAAGTAATCGATCTCAGGGGAAAGGTGCACGCCGAGAAAGTCGGACGCATGGAGTTTCTCTCCCCGGACAAAAAGACTTTCACGGTCACTTCCGAGTCTGGCTCAGGCGTGGTCCGAAATATGGCGCTGAATCCGCTCATCAAGAGCGAGATCGAAACGGCAGCCGGCAAAGAACATCATGACAGCGCCATTTCCGCTGACAACTATTCCTTAAACCTGTTGGGCGAACAACAGGTGGGTCCGTATCGTTGCTTCGTTGCCGAGGTCCAGCCCAAGCGGAAAGACAAGTATTTGTTTGAGGGGAAGCTTTGGATTGATGTAGAGGATTACTCGGTGGTACGGATCGAAGGCCATCCCGCGAAAAAGCTATCTTTCTGGATACAACGCGCTGACTTCGTACGGCAGTACCAGAAAATTGATGGGTTCTGGCTTCCGCAGAAGGACCAGACACTGGTTCAGGTACGGCTGTATGGGAAAAAGGTTCTGACCATCGATCACCGGGACTACGTCGTGAATGTGGTTCGGAGCAAGGAACCGCGGACAATCATTCCCGAAGCCGCCATCGCTTTGACTTCGTCACGTTGACCCAGGAAACCCTGCCGTCCGGTAACACCGCACTCGCCCCTGCTTTCTCTTTCTGGCCAGAGTACGCCACGTCCGTTCCGGCAGCGCGGCCTCGCGCATTCTCTTTCTCATGACAATTGCGTGACTGTCACAAGGTTTCGACATGTCAAGTCGAGTGAACTCAAGTGACACCTCACCATCCACTGTGGGTTGTGCCCGAATTCATTGCATCTCTCGTTTTCTCAACGCTTTGAAACAAATCGCGTCGGGTGCCCATGGTTTGGGCAGCGCATTGCAATTTAAGTGATCAGGAGGAACAGCCTTGCGACAGTTGTCCGGTACCGCGTTGTCGATCTTGCTCTTCCTGAGCCTTGGTTTCGCTCAAGGCAGTTCCCCCGCAGCTGGATCAATAAGAGGTGATGTGTTCACGAAGGGCACAAATGGAGAACCTGCTGTTTTGCCCAGCGTTCGCATCGTCCTTCACGGCCCTATAACCAAGGAAACCGAGTCGGACGGACAGGGAGCATTCGCGATCGATAGCCTTCCCCCTGGGACATACGAGATCGAAGCGAATGCTCGTGGGTTGAGTGGCGGACTCGCGGTGGAGGTGACCCCGGGCGCGTCCTCCACTGTCCCTCTCGAAATGAAAGTGACAATGGTCAGCCACACCGTAAACGTGAGCGCAATCGAGGCTTTCGTAGCTGACGAATCTGCTCAGCACAACACCATCAGTCAATCAGTCGTGGAGAAAGCACCGAATCAAGAGGAGAAGATCGACAGTCTGCTTCCGCTGGTTCCAGGAGTAGTCCGGGGACCAGACGGCCGGATCAACATGAAGGGCGCGCAAGCGACGCAGGCCGGCTGGCTGGTGAATTCGGCAAACGTCACTGATCCGGCGACTGGGGGCCAAGCCATCAGCTTGCCGATTGATGTGGTCTCATCCGTTCAGGTGATTTCCAACCCTTATGACCCCGAATATGGAAAATTCACCGGAGCAGTCTCTAGCGTAGAAACCCGTACGAGCAACTTCGACAAATTTCACTTCTCCATACAAAATCTTGCTCCGCGGGCCAGAGATCGCGACGGGAGCATTGTTGGCATTGGAGGTTTCACGCCACGCACCACCATCACTGGGCCGCTGATAAAAAACAGGCTCGCGTTCACCCAGTCTCTGGAATACCGGTTCATCCGAACGCCGGTCGAGAGTCTGCCGCCGCTGCAACGCGACACAACGCTCGAGAGCTTTGATTCTTTCAGCCAATTCGATTTGAAGATTAGCGACCGACAAACCGCGACTCTGTTTGTTGCTGTCTTTCCACAAAAGTTTGACTATCTTGGGCTCAATCCGTTCAACCCACAGCCATCGACCACAAACTTACACCAGCGTGGAGATCAGATTTCTGCGCAACACAGCTACGTTGCGGAGTCGGGCGCATTGCTCTCCTCGCGGTTCGCCTATGAAGAGTTTGACGCAGACACATTTCCCAACAGTCAAGCTCCGTATCAGATGTTGGTCGAAACCACGGAAGGTGGCTTCTTTAATCGGCAAAATCGAGATACGCGTCGAGTCGAATGGCAGGAGCTCTACCATTTCAGCCCCAAACATTTTCTGGGCGACCACGAATTGAAGGTCGGCTTCGATTTGTCTCATAGTTCCTACGACGGGCGTCAGCAGTTCCTCCCGGTGTCGATCGTCGGTACGGCAGGTTCGACACTCGAACAAATCAACTTTGGCACGCCAACTACATTTTCTATCCAACAAAACGAGGTCGCCTGGTTCGGTGGAGATCAATGGACAGTTGGTCCGCGTCTCACCCTGGATTTCGGACTGCGCTTCGACAACGACTCCATTACCAGTTCGACACATGCCGCCCCGCGTGCCAGTTTGACATTCGCATTGACAACGGATCGCAGAACTCTGCTAAAGGCTGGAGCGGGGTTGTTTTACGATCGGGTGCCTTTGAATGCCCCAGCCTTCCCCAACTTTCCGGATCGCACAGTCCTCACTTTTGATCCAGCAGGTAATGTGACTTCTTCAGTCCCGTACTCCAATGTGATTTCTGGCGGATTGAAGAACCCACGAAGCGAGAGTTGGAATGTGGAAGTGGACCGCCAGGTACTGGAGAACCTGCTGCTCCGGGTGGCTTATCAACAGCGAAACACCGTTGATGACTTGACCCTAAATCCCGAAACGACTGCCGGGGGCAGCGTGGTGTCGTTGGCCAGCTCTGGACGGGATTTTTATCGCGAGTTTCAGCTAACTGGCCAGTACAAGATACACCGACAAACTCTGAATGCCTCGTACGTGCGGTCAAAGGCCACTGGCGATCTGAACGACTTCAACCAGTTCTTCGGGAACGACCCCCAAGCCGTGATCCAGCCGAACTCTCGCGGTCCGTTGGCCTTCGATGCGCCCAACCGCTTCCTGACATGGGGGGAGCTTTACGCGCCTTGGAAGTTGATGCTCATGCCAGTCCTCGATATTCACACCGGATTTCCGTATTCCGTTGTGAACGAAAGGCGTGATTTCGTCGGTGCGCGAAACGATGAGCGATTCCCACGGTTTGATTCGTTCGATCTTCAGGTGCTTAGGAACTTCGGGCTGCCCTTTCACGGCAAGGAGCACACCTTGAAGTTGGGGTTTGGAGTGTTCAACCTGTTCAATCACGCCAACTATCGCGATGTGCAGAACGATTTGGACAGCTTCCGCTTCGGGCAGTTTCTTAACAGTGCAGTTCGCACTTTCAGGGGGAAGTTGGTTTTTGGATTTTAGTGGTCGCGTAGGTCTTTCGGGATTCGATGTGAAGGTGTCCTATGAAAAAAGTAAACCAGTGTCTCATTCTCGCAGCCGGTAACGGGACGCGAATCAGGACGATCTCCGGCGGTCTTCCCAAACCTTTGGTTGATTTTCGCGGCAAACCCATCATCGAGCACATCGTTCAACGTGCGCACCGGGCCGGCATAGAGAACTTCGTGATTGTCGTGGGATATCGCTCGGATTTGATCCGCAATTGGTTTGAAGGCCGGTCGCTCGGTGTATCTGTGACATTTGTGGAGAATCCGGACTACCACAAAGCTAATGGAGTCTCCGCTCTGAAAGCCAGAAACGCCATGCACGAGAATTTCTTGCTGCTTATGGCGGATCATCTCTTTGAGCCGGAAACAGCCGAAACACTCATACAGCAGCCACTCGCATCCGACGAAGTGATTCTCGCCGTAGATCCCAACATCGATCGCGTTTTTGACTTGGACGATGCCACCAAAGTCCTCAGGAACGGCGACCGGATTGTGGATATCGGCAAGGAGATCGCACACTACGACGCCTTAGATACGGGAATGTTCCTTTGTAGCCCGGCTTTATTCGGCCGGCTCGAACTTGCAACTAAGGAAGGGGACTGCTCTCTTTCCGACGGCATGCGGCAACTGATTGCGGAAGGGCGCCTGCGCGCTCTTGAGATCGGCGAGGGACGATGGCAGGATCTGGACACACCAGAGGCATTAGCGCACGCCGAAGCCGTGTTTGATCCGTATCTCCACCACCAACCAAGTCACGAGAGCGTGGCACGTGTCTAGGACGTTGGCAAGAGCGCGACTCCCTCTCCGCATACTCGGAGCCATCCTTGGCATTTTGCTATTCGTCTATCTGATCCACCGGGCTGGTCCCGCCAAGCTCCTCGCAAGCATGGTCGCTTTGGGTTGGGGACTGGCGTTGGTAATCGCATGGGGTGGAGTCGCCCACATTCTTAAGACTTGGGCTTGGCGGCTTACCCTGCTCGATGGGAAGTATCAAGTATCGTTCGCGCGCATGCTTGGGTTGCGGCTCAGCTCTGAGGCGGTCGGGCAGTTGGGCGGCCTCGCACAGTTGTTCGGCGAAGGTCTGCGCGTGTCGCTGCTGGGCCCGGCAATTCCGCTCTCACAGGGCATTGCGTCAGTGACGATTGACCGTGCGTTCTTCGTCGTCAGCGCTGCCGTCGTGAGCTTCCTCGGGCTCTCCGCGGTCCTAATGGTGTTACCACTTCCTCACAAGCTCGTTCTTTATGCGATTGTCTTTGCCTGCGTTCTTCTGGGCTTTGTTCTTCTAAGTGCGATTGCCATCAGAAACCGCTGGCCGTTGTTTTCCCGAACCGGTGAGGTCTTAGGTCGGATTCGCTACCTTAAACCGTTGATCGACCGTAAGCGCGCACTGATTCACTCGGTCGAGGAGAGCCTTCTCGACTTCTATCACAGTACGCCCAAAGCATTTTGGGCAAGCCTCCTGCTGAACCTTGCATGCCACGCGGCCGCGATCGTCGAGGTCTATCTGATTGTGTGGCTTATGGGCGCCAAACTTACCTTGTTCGGCGGACTCGCAATTGAGGCCTTGACCAAGTTGGTCAACATTGCCGGCACTTTCAATCCAGGCAATATCGGAACCTATGAAGGCGGGAACATGCTTATTGCGAAAATGTTCGGCCTCACAGCCGCTGCGGGTTTGACGCTGGCTTTTGCTCGTCGACTGCGCGCTCTGTTCTGGACTGGTGTGGGTATTCTCTGCCTGATCGGCTTGTCGAACCGTACAAAGCGAGAAAAGATCAATGAAACGAACGAGGACATTATGCAGGTTGCATTCGAACGGATTTCTTCAGGAGCGCTTGAGAGTACTTCTTCACCACAGCGTCGCCGGTCTCACCTGGCCGTTGTTCTTGCCAACAATCCGGGCTTCGGCTCTCCGCTGCCCCAGGTCGGCTCCGTACCCATCTTGCTTCGAAGCATCCTGGGAGCAGCAAAAGCCGGCGCTGCGCGAATCGTAGTTGTTATTGATCGTGTGAACCGTCTGCCGGTACGGCAAGAGCTGCTGAGGACCGGGCGTGTGCCCAGTCATGTTGAGTGGTGTGGAGTGACTTCCGAAGAGGATTCTGTTCCGTCCCTGATCGGGCAGCTCGCTTCCGAGATTGATGGACATCTCGTTCTGATCGCCGGCGACAGGGTCTACCACCCTTCATTGCATAAGCGAGTCGCCGAATGGGATGGGACACAGGACGCTTTAGCACTTGTGAGCGACTGCCATATGATCGGCATGTGCTCGCTGTCTCGGGAGGCGTCGATCGACCTCGCAATCCACAACCCCACAACCGCCGGATCCATCGAAGACATTGAGCAATGGATGACTAAGACACACTCTGTGGAGAGCGAGGCCGTTGCCGACGAGCAATGGCAACGTGTTCTCAACGAGCGGCAACGCGTCCTGGCTGAACGGAAGTTAGATGGCTGGCTCGTCAAGCCAACCGACGGGATTTTTGCCAGAGCGAACCGCACGATCTCGATACCGATCAGCCGCCGGATCATTCCATTCCGAATCACGCCCAACATGGTCAGCCTGTTCACCCTCGGTGTGAGCTTCGCAGCGGGCGTTTTTCTTGCTTTCGGAGGTTACTGGAACATGTTGACAGGGGCAATCCTTTCCTGGTTCTCGAGCGTGCTCGATGGATGCGACGGTGAGGTTGCTCGTTTGAAATTGCAGGAATCTGCGTTTGGCTGCTGGCTGGAGACGATTTGCGACAATCTCTACTACTTGTTCATCCTCAGCGGCATGACGATCGGGCTGGTAAGAAGTTCAGGCAATCGGAGCTATCTGATATGGGGAGGTCTCTTGCTTTTTGGCGCGATTATGAGTTTTCTCATGACGGGCCTCCAACGTCATCAAATGACCAACGGACAGCCGGAACAGTATTTGCGGGAGTGGCACAAGAAGGCGGACAGCCGCAGCTCGAATCCTCTCTTGTATCTAGGGCGGCATACAGAATTCATCATCCGCCGCTGCTTCTTGCCCTATGTCATCCTGTTCTTTGCCTTTTGCGGCGTCATGAATTGGTTCCTGGTTGGCGCGACAGTTGGTGCGAACATCGTATGGATTGTCACTCTTTATTCTTACCTCAGTTTCACCCCGACCAGGGCAACTGCGCTGCAGAGCCCCGTTGTTTAGGCGCTGACAGGATGCGGAATGCATTCCCATCACGCACTGGAGCAGCTACAGTCTGAATGTGGCTATGCAGGAGATCCTTACCGGTAAGTTTGCCCCGCTGCCGTTGATGCTTTGGCCGCCCAAATCGCTTCGGATTGTGGATTGGAACATTGAGAGAGGCCAGCAACTGCAGGGTATTACGGACTTCGTGGCAAGTGCGAATGCGGACATTCTGATCCTCCAGGAAGTGGATGTTAACGCACGACGCACGCACCGCCTAAATATCGCCGAAGAGATCGCACGCAAGCTGGGAATGAACTATGCGTTCGGCCGCGAGTTTGAGGAGTTGGTCCAGGGATCGAAGAACTCCCCGGCTTACCACGGCCAGGCGACCCTTTCGAAGTGGCCTATTTTGAACCCACGCCTGATCCGCTTCTCGAAACAATCAAATTTCTGGCAGCCCCACTGGTTTCTGCCGAAGGTCGAGCCCTTCCAAGAACGGCTGGGAGGAAGAATCGCACTGGTCGCGGAGATTAATGTTGCCGGACGGAAGCTCGTTACTTACAACCTTCATCTCGAGAGCCGCGGAACTGATGCGCTGCGCATTTCACAGTTGGGAGAAGTCTTGTCGGACGCGGCTGGCTACGAAGCTGAATGCCCGGTAATCGTGGCAGGCGACCTCAACCTGGACGCTTCGAGAAAAGCAGTGGCGTTCGCTGTCGCGAAGGCTGGATTCCAGGATGCAGTGACGGCGCCGCATACTCCAACCACTCCTGCGCACGGCCTGTTTGAAGGAGGACGCCAGATTGATTGGGCATTTGTCCGAGGGCCCGTGCGGGCGTGCACCGGCCAGGTGCACCGTCGAGTCAAAGCATCGGATCACTACCCGATCTCCTTCATGCTGACTGGATAGATCCTGTCCGAGGCTACCTGTTCCGGTCGGTCGCCAAAGGCAACCGCATGGTTGGCACTTGGATTATGCCGCGCGAGAGACCGCGTCGCGATTGACCAGTAGCTCAAATATGGTGCCAAGTGCCCCCGGGCCTCTGGAGCTGCGATAGAACACCCGCAATTCATCAGGTTGCTCTACAGCCGACGTCTTCACTATCGAAAACGACGTACGATTGATCGGGTTTGGATTGCGCCAGACGATTTTCATGAAATTCTACCTTGCCTTGAAAGAGCGGTCCCTGCAAAACTCGCTCTTCGAAGTGTCAATACGGTGACACGTTGCCAGACAGTCACTTAGTGATTTCTCTGACGATGACGACACCCGTCTCCTCTGCACTCGAACTTCCATTTCATCTTTTGTCGCACCGGTAGTCGGAACGGATGCTTGGTTCAAACTAAACACCCATTCTGTGTCCCAAGGTTGTGGTGGCTTGTGTGGATCAGTGGTGGGTTCCGGGCGAACGCCACTGCATTTCGGCAGTGGCGTTCATGGTTGCGGGGGGGGCGGATTTGAACCGCCGACCTTTGGGTTATGCGATCTGACTCACCTTACGCTTGGGAATCGTTATTGGACAGCTGAAGGACAGCGAACGATCGCACCGTTAGCCTTGAAAGCTTTGAAATCCGCTTCTTCAAGAGGAAGAGGATCGTTGATCCCCAGCTCCTCTGGTGCCAGCAGCATCTTCACGTCTGGAATCGTTCTTGGCAACTCGTACATGCGCACTCCCTGCAGATCGAGAATTGTTTTGGCGTTCGTCAACGGGCGAAGCTTTCGGCACCACTGGCAACGGCTCGCCCGCCAGTCGTTTTTTCACCAGACCGACGAGGAAGTTCGCGAAGGGCGCAATATCCTCGCCGACACTCGCTTTTTCGAGAGTTTTCACGTAGGCGTTGCGATCGGTTACCGGAATGACCGTCCACGGGTATCCGCCCGACGCCATCATCGTGTTCATCAGGAACCGCCCGACGCGGCCGTTGCCATCCATATAAGGATGGATGTAGACGAAGATGAAGTGCCCGAGCGCGACGCGGACGGCCGGGTGAGGCTCTTCGCGCAGAAGGTCGAAGAACGCCGGCATGGCGTCCCTCACAGCGTCCCGGTTCGGCGGCACGTGCATCGACTTGCGGATATAGACCTGGCCGTTGCGATAGCCCGCGAGATCGGCGGGCTTCAGCAGGCCGATGGTGACGCTCGCGCGAACAGCTCCCGGTACCACGTACCCTGGTCCGCGTCCGCGACCTCTCCCGGATTTTTGCCCCCGAGAATTTTGCCGAGGCTTTTCTGTACGGCCTGAAAGGCCTGCCAGTAGCCCCGCGCCGCCATGGCGTTCCGTTGTTCGCGATCGCCCTCGTCGGCTTCCGGATTCCAGGTGCCGCTGCGGACGCGTTCGATGAGAGCGGGCGTCACCCGGTAGCCCTCGATCGACAGCGAATGATAGGCGTCCGTGACGTAGGCGTCGTTGACGCGCTTGAGGTATGCGTCGATATTGCGCGGCGGGGCCGGCGCTTTCGGGAAGCGTTCGATGACCGGCTCGCGCATCTTCTGCCAGAGCAGCCTCAGCCTGTTTACGTAAGGAGATGTTTCGCGGGCTCCGATGACCAAGGACGGCTTGTCCGTGAAGGGATCGTTCTCCCGCACGGCATAACCGGCCGCCGTCATCGTTTTCACGATATCGTCCGCGATGCGGTCGCGGCCGGTGTTGCGGAAGGCCCCGGCCAAACGTCCGGCGATCACCGTGTGACCGCCCTCAAGGAGCCGGGCGAGAAGACCGGAGGCGTCCCGTATCATCGGCAACACCGCGCGGACATCCGTCGCGTTGTTCGAAAATAGTTGGGGGAGCACGCGATCAGTGCTGATTCCACCGAGAACAGCCGCAGGCCGGCCTCTTCCTTCCGGTCCGCCACGGCCGGCAGCGCGATGCGAAGCTCCAGCAGGGACGTGCCATGCGGGAGTTTGGTGGCGAAGAACCCGGAGAGGTCGCTCGGCGGTATGTGCAAAGCACAGAATTCGCTGACGACATCAGAACTTTGACGTTTCCGACATCGTGGGCGTTGAATCAACTATTCTCATACCTTCAACAAGTTATCCGCTCAAGTAACGGGGAGAAAGAAAAAATAAATGAACACGACAACAAGCTTAGATAGTTCGACTTTGAAACGGAACTCGCCGCTCTTCTGGTTCACTCTTGTGATACCGGTGGCTATCATTGGAATCGGCATCAACTTCATACTCAACCCGGTTGGGGCCTCAACTGCCTACGGCATTCCGATCCACGATCCCGCCGCCTTTCCTTTTATGTGGGTCAAGGGAATTCGCGACATCTTTGCGGGTCTCGTAGTTCTGGTGTTCCTCTTGAGGGGAGACCGGCGCACAACCGCAATACTCTTCGCCATCGCAATTTTCATCCCGTTCGGCGATGGGCTGGTCATTCTGAGCCATCTTGGCTTTGCGCCGCCCATCTATATTCACTGGGGAACAGCGCTTTACATGATCATCGTTGCCGCGTTTCTTCTGAGAAGGAAGGCCGCCTGACTTATGCCTAAGTGCCGTTTCGTATCTTTTCGTCAGGTGGATTTAGCGTCGGCGAGGGAGTCTCTTTGCCGAGGCCTCGGATCCAGGTGGTTCACGGAACGGTTCCACAGAAATGCGCTCGTAACACACTTCCAGCACGGT
>Ga0209422_1000120_pt1 | contig 18650 bp, 18 predicted proteins | sample BlaSpr_A8_OM2_M3_FD_187983 | JGI IMG/M metagenome (GOLD analysis project Ga0209422, IMG submission 187983) | Forest soil microbial communities from Thunder Bay, Ontario, Canada - Black Spruce, Ontario site 2_A8_OM2_M3 (SPAdes) (version 2) | ecosystem: Environmental > Terrestrial > Soil > Boreal... | reverse complement strand
CGGCGCCGACCTGGCGACCCGGGCGGCGCCAAGCATGCCGCCAGCCCCGCCGATGTTCTCGACAATTACCTGCTGCTGCAAGGCGTCGCTCAAAGCGGATTGCATAATGCGCGCAACCGCGTCCATCGGACCGCCAGTCGCGAACGGCACCACCATCGTCAGCGGCCGGGTCGGCCAGGTTTCGGCTTTGATCGGTGCAGCGAGGATTGCAAGCAGGGCAATCACGACAAGCCGAAACATTCTTGGCTCCCGTAGAGTAAGCTCGCAGTTTTGTGTGGATTTAGTTGATTGAGATATTGGTCTCAAGTGCGATCTTGCCGTATCTGAAGATTTCGCCTTGGATAAATTTCACGTAGTCGTCGTTGCGCAGTGGCGTGCTGATAATCCCAAACAATTGCAGCTTATCCTGAAAGGTCGGGTCAGTGTTGATTTTCGCGAGCTCGGCGCTCAAGCGGTCAACCACATCTTTGGGGAGGCCGGCTGGTCCTGACAATCCAAACCACAAGCCGCCAAGAACGGTCGGGTAGCCTGCTTCTGCCATCGTTGGGACGTCAGGCAACATCGGCAAACGGGCGGTGCTCATCGCCGCCAGCGGTCGGATCGTGCCGGCCTGCAGGTTGGAAAGTTGCGACGGAAGGCCGTCGAGGATGACATGAATCTGGCCCGAGACGAGGTCGAGCATGGCCGGAGCCGTGCCTTTGTAGGGCACGTGGACCATGCGGACCTTGGACGCGGTCTTGAACATCTCGCCCCAGAATTGGCCCGGGCTGCCGACTCCCGACGATCCGTAATTCAATTGGTCTGGATTGTGCCTGGCGTAATCGACAAATTCGGCAAGGGACTTCGGCGGAAGCGCGGCATTGATGCTCAAGACCGCGGGAGCGGTCGCAATCAGCCCAAAGTGTGTGAAATCCTTGATCGGGTCGTAGGGCAGGGACTTGAATGCGGCCGGCGCGGTAGCGTGAGTCGTGCTCGATGAAAGCAGAAGGGTGTAACCGTCGGGCGCGGCGCGAGCGACAGCCAGGGATGCGATGGTGCCCGAGGCGCCGCCGCGATTGTCTACGATGACGCTTTCTCCGAGCGCATTGGACAATCGACCCGCAATGAGTCTTCCTACGAAGTCGCCCGCGCCACCGACCGGCACGGGAACAATCAATGTCAGGTAACGCCTGGGATAAGATTCTGCGAGCGCGAGGCTGGACGTCGCAAGCAGCGGGATGATCCAGGCCAACAGAACCGTCAGGATTCTCACATCAGATCTCCTCGTTTAGTAGCCAAACCTTGGCTTACGATTGTGCCGCTTCTTGGCCGGGACAATTGTCGGTCTGCTTTCCTTCGCACCGAGGGTTCGCCCGCGGCCGGCCCGACGTGTCGGTCTACGGCGCAAAGCGGGCGTTGGCAATCGACGTCGGTTAAGTGCCAATAGCGGAAGAGTCCGGATCTCCCGCTCGCATCCGTGCGCAAAACATCCATCGCTCCGGTTTTGCGGCGTCAGCGACATATCGGTATATCCGATGGATATCATCTGAATAAATCGGCTGTTGCCATGGCGGCCGGCATCCTAGCTTCTCCTCACTTTCAACCTCACACCCAACGGAGACCGATATGAGTGCAACTTCCATCCAATCAGTTCGTCCCACGCGTCGCATCGGCGCCTGGACATTGCAGGGTATCCTCGCGGCGGCGTTCCTTGCGGCCGGCGCCGCCAAGCTGGCCGGCGTGCCGTATATGGTCGAATTGTTCGGGCAGATCGGACTCGGTCAGTGGTTCCGCGTCCTGACCGGCGTGGTCGAAGTGACCGGCGCCGTCGCGTTGCTCGTTCCGGGCCTCGGTTCGATCGGCGCCCTGTGGCTCGGCGCCACCATGGTCGGTGCCGTCGCAACCCACCTGTTCGTCCTGCACACCAGTCCGGTCCCGGCGATCGTCCTCGGAGTCCTCAACGCGGTGGTTGTCTACCTGCGGCGCGATGAACTCGTGGCCTTGCTTCAGCGGATCAAGGGCTGAGCTTTTTGAAACTTAGAGATAGCCAAACCACAGGAGAACGAAAATGAAGACCGATGCACCGTTCACGCGTCCGATACGCGCTGAAGAGACTTCCCGGCAGATTGCTGTGCGTACGCGTGGACGCTCGCATGGGTCCATCACCCGACTGGTCAGTCCGGGCGACGTTGGTGAACTGATCAAGCCGTTCGTCTTTCTCGACTACTTCGACGCCGATCCAGCGGCTGCACCAAAATTCGGCTTTCATCCCCATTCAGGCATTGCGACTCTAACCGTAATTCTGGCCGGGCAGGCTTTCTACAAGGAGACCACCAGCCGCGAAGGCGTCATCGAGACCGGCGGTGTTGAGTGGATGCGCGCCAGCAGTGGCGTTTGGCATACCGGTGGAATGTTCGGCAACGAGCGGATCAAGGGCTTTCAGCTCTGGGTCGCTATGCCGCCCGAGCTCGAACTTGCCGAACCCCAAAGCCAATATCTTGGCGCTTCCGACTTCCATTTTGCCGGTCCCGCGAGGGTTATCGCAGGCGAATACGACGGTGTGAAAAGCATTGTTGAGTCGCCTCGTGGCATCACTTACCTCGATGTGCGCCTCAAGGCCGGAGAGCGCTGGATCTTTCACCCGACCAAGGGGCACGACGTCGCCTGGATTGCATCGCACCAGGGGATCGTGACAACGCCGGAGCAGGTATCGATGGGCGAAGTCGCCGTGTTCGAGGAGGGCGATCAGGCGATCGAGTTTGAAGCGCTCTCCGATGCCGGCTTCATCGTCGGCTCTGCGGTCAAGCACCCTTACGACCTGGTGACCGGGCACTACTCCGTGCATACCAACGCGGATTCCTTGCGCATCGGGGAGAGCAACATCGCCGATATTGGCCGCCGGCTGCACAACCAGGGTGTTTTGGCACGGGCAAAACGCTGAAGATTGGAGCGATTAGCCTGGTTGAGGACTCACTGAGCATAGAAGTTCAACGTATGGAGGAAAGCGATGTTTGGATCAGGTGGAGTTCAGCTTTTTCGACGCATAGCCGAGGCCCGGGAGTGCCCGGACCGATCCGACAGACGCTTGCCGCTCCGATCAGAACACTTCCCGGTCCAGGCAAGAGGCCGCGAGATCGTCACCCAGCACGGCGTCATTATCGCGTCAGCAGCCGATGCGGCGATGAGCGAGGAGATAGCCCGGCGCTTAAACGAAAGCGATTTGAGCGGCCAGGAGGATCAATGGGCGCTCTGACCAGAGACCTCAATGGTTGATATGACCGCCAATTGGGCGGTATATCATGCGTTTTAGCATCGGTTTGGTCGATAGGTAGATCCCATGCTCGACGCCGTCTCTCTCGATCAACTGCGCACGTTCATCGCCGCGGTCGATCAAGGAAGCTTTTCTGCCGCCGCCCGCAAGTTGTTGCGCTCGCAGTCTGTGGTGAGTGAGACAATCAGCAATCTTGAGGAACAGATTGGCGTGCGGTTGTTCGACCGCTCTGGCCGCTATCCCAAACTCACCCCGGCGGGATCAGCCATTCTGGGCGATGCTCGCAGCATCATCGCCGGGGTCGACTTGCTGAAGGCCCGGGCGAAGGGCATGTCGGGTGGCCTGGAGCCGGAATTGTCCGTGGTGATTGACGTCTTCTATCCGATCGACGCGATTACTCAGGTGGCCAGGGAGTTTCGGCAGATATACCCGGGCGTGGCGCTCCGCATCTATGTCGAGGCGCTCGGAGGAGCCATTAAACCCGTGCTTGACGGCCGTTGCAGCATCGGCATCATCGGATCGCTTCCGGTGATTCCGGATACGCTGACCTATGAGCGGTTGCCCAGCATTGCATTTCTCATGGTTGCCGCCCGCGATCATGCGCTGACGTCCTACCGAGGCAAGATTCCCAAGGAAGTTCTTGGAAAGCATACGCAGATCGTTCTCACCGACAGGTCGGAGCTATCCGCAGGACGCGAATTCGGCGTCATGTCGCCTGCCACCTGGCGGCTTGCCGACCTTTTCGCCAAGCATCATTTTTTGCTCAAGGGTCTGGGTTGGGGCGGCATGCCCTTGCATGCCGTGCGCAGGGATTTGGAAGAGGGGCGCCTTTCCGCCCTGTCTATCGAGGACGTGCCTCCGGATGGTTTGTTCCTCCCGATGTCGGCGGTGTGGCAAACCAAGTCACCGCCTGGACCTGCCGGCCGATGGTTTGTCGATCGCCTGAAGCAAATTCCGGTGGAAACGGGCAAAGTTGCGTCCCCTGCCGGAAAGAAAGCAAAGCGGTCCAGGAAGACTTAGGTCCGCCCGTGCCGCTCGCGGCAATACCGCCCCCTTGCGCACCGCGGCGCAGCAAGAGCGCCCTCAACTCGTCGCGCCCGCAGCGGCTTTGAGATCGCGCCCCATCCGCGTATCCAGACTGTAGGACCCGGCGCCAAAATGCGCGATCTGCAACAGCCCGCCGATGATCATGATGTTCTTCAGAAAATGAATCATCTGGTTCTTGTCGGCGAAGTTGGTGTGAAAAAATAGCGCCGTCGCCAGCGTGAACGCGGCGACGGCGAGTGCCACCTGCCGCGAACGAAAGCCGAGCAATAGCAGCAGCCCGCCGCCGATCTCGAAGACGACGGCAATCGCCCAGCCGAGAGACGGCAGCGGCAGGCCCACGCTGGCAATATAGGCCGTCGTCGCTCCATAGGCGGTGAGCTTGCCAAGGCCGCTCATCAGAAACGGCAGACCGATGAGCGCGCGACCAAGCGCGGGCAGGAATCGTGTGGCTTCCATGTTCAATTCTCTCTTTGCTGGTTTGGGGTCGATCGTTTCGAAATGGTGTCAGGATCGTTTCCGATATTATACTTTACGAACGTAAAGTAAAGTGGCATAGTTCGCCCGGTTAAATGGACAGAGGTCGGCAGGCGTCGCGCCGAACGGCTTGGTCAAACGGGCGGAGACGAAAGATGATCGAGGACCGGGACATCAGCGTCGCCATGAGGGATGGCACGCGGCTTGCCGTCGACGTTTACCGCCCGGATGCGCCAGGCAAATACCCCGTGCTGTACGCGTCAGCGCTGCACAACAAGGACATCCAGGGTCCCGACATCGCGGATATCTTGCCGCCGCAACCGGCGCACGCGCCGCTCTGGTTCGGCCCCATCGAGGCGGGCGACACACGACGGTTCATCGCCAACGGCTATGTCCATGTGATCGCGCAGCCAAGGGGATCCGCAAAATCAGAAGGGCACTACGGCAACGAGGATACCGATCACTACGATTTGATCGAATGGATCACGCAGCAACCCTGGTCAGACGGCAAGGTCGGGATGGTCGGCATCTCCGGTTATGCCGGTGAACAATGGCGCGCCGCCGCGCAGGGACATCCGGCGCTGAAAGCCATCTTTCCCTACGACGCGTGCAGCGCGTATGGCGGCATGTTCGGATTCCGGGATTTCAATCCTGGCGGCGTCCTGCACAGCTTTCCTTATTTGCTCGACGTCTTCAGCACGGTTCATGAGTCGCGTGACCGGCCCGCGGAACTTCCCGCCGCGGAGGAAGAGCTCTGGCGCCGAGCCATGCGGAATCCGGACTACAAGCAGTACATCAACCTCTACAACATTCTCACTCAAAAGGGCCAGCGGACGTTCATCATGTATCTCATGATGACACATCCATGGGAGTTCGACGGCACTGTCGAGCGCGCGGAAGAGACCTTCAGGAAAATCAAAATACCATTCTATACCGGCTCAGGAGCCTACGCCTACACTTACAAGCTTCATTGGCTGGGCGCGCAGCACTACTTCGGGAATGTCGATGCGCCAAAGAAGCTGCTGTTTACCGGGCCGGCTCACCTGGAGCGGCCGTTCCATCAATACCACGACGAAATCATCCGGTGGTATGACCATTGGCTGAAGGGGCAGAACACCGGCATCATGGACGAACCGCCGGTGCGCTACTGGCTCATGGGCGCCAACGAGTGGCGCACCGGAGCGAATTGGCCGCTGCCGGAGACGCAGTGGACCAAATACTATCTCTCCCATTGGGAGACGCTGTCGACCGAGCCTCCGCGACCGGCCTCGGAGCTTGGCGCGGCGGCGCGCGAGCCCGATGTCTTCACGCAGATGCCGGTGACGCGGACGACAAAGGTCGAGCGGCTGCGCTACATGACTGATCCCCTGCCGCACGACGTCACCGTCGCCGGCCCGATCACGCTGACGCTGTATGCGGCAATCGATCAGGAAGACACCAACTGGATCATCGTGCTCAAGGACGTTGGGCCTGACGTCTCTGTTCGGACCGCACGCGAGGGTGAGCGCGATGTTCCGTCGACACTGCCCGAACGCGAGCTGACCCGAGGTTGGCTGAAAGCGTCCTATCGGGCGCTCGACGAGAAGCGCTCGAAGCCCTGGGAGCCGTTCCACAAGCTCACGCAGGACGCAATCGCTCCCGTGAAACCGGGAGAAGTGGTCGAGTATCAGGTGCAAATCCTCGCCACGGCGAACCAGTTCAAAGCGGGTCACCGGATCTGCGTCGACATCACGTCCATGGATGTGCCCACCGGCACCGGGGCGATGACCAATGTCGAGTACATCCCGTACCACGTCTGCAGCAGCAAGACCGTCACCCACAGGATCTACCGGGACGCGGAGCGGCCGTCACATTTGCTGCTGCCAATCATCCCTGAATCCGCCGGCCGGCGTCCGGCCTGACCTCTGCACTAGGGAGCACGTGTTGCAATGACAACGATCCGATTTGAACGAGACGGCGCCATCGGAAATATCGTGTTGGCGAACCCGCCCTTTAACCGACTGGACTTGCGCTTTACGGAGGCTTTGCGAGTGGCCGTGCACCAGGCCAGCGAAAGCGACATACGCGTGCTTGTCGTTCGCTCCGAGGGGCCGCACTTCAGCTTCGGCGGCGAAGTGCGCGAATGGCCGGGAAAGGATGTCAACTGGTTCAGGACGTTCGTTGCCGACGTGAACGTGTCCTATCGCGCCATCGAAATGCTGAAGATTCCGACGGTGGCCGTGGTGCAAGGCATCGCCTTTGGCGGCGGCTTCGAGCTTGCGTTGGCGTGCGATTTTCTGGTCGTGGCCGAAAATGCGACCCTTCGCTGCGTCGAAGTCACGACAGCGATGCTGCCGATCGCGGGCGCCCTGCAGCGCATCGCCGAGCGCGCCGGTCGTGCGCGGGCGTCACGATTTGCCATGCTTGGTGAACCGATTTCCGGACGCGAAGCCGGCGTGCTCGGAATTGCGACGCATGTGGTGCCCGAGAACGAGCTTTCAGCAACCGCAGCTGCATTGGCCCGGCAACTCGCGACAGGGCCGACCAGGTCGTATGCCGCAACGCGCACCCTCCTCAAGGCCTGGTCTAGCGGGGGCGTTGCTGCAGCGGATCTCGTGATGCTCGATGTGGCGATGGAGCTCTACAACGGACCCGACGCGCAACGAGGGTTCGCCAACACGGCGGACGCCTTCAACAAGGACATTGAACCGCCAACGCTCGTTTTCGAAGGGAAATGAGCCGACCGCGCAAGATTGGTGAGCATCGGCAGTTGTCCAGGATTTCGTGATCGACGGGAGGTATTCGTGCAGCGCGAAAGTTACTTGCATGGCAATAGTGGACCGCCTCTGATCGGAAGGACCATCGGCGCCCTTCTGGACCAGGTGAGCGCGACTGATGGAGCTCGCGAAGCACTGGTTGTCGCGCACCAGAAGATTCGCTGGACCTACGCCGAGCTCAAATCGCGGTCCGACGCATTCGCGTCGGGGCTTCTGGCTCTCGGCCTGGAGCCCGGTGATCGGGTCGGGATTTGGTCCCCGAACTGCGCGGAATGGACCATCGCGCAGTTTGCGACGGCGAAAGCCGGTCTGATTCTGGTCAACATCAATCCGGCCTATCGCTTGAGCGAGTTGGAGCACGTCTTGCGCGCCGTGGGATGTCGCGCGTTGATAACCGCCGCCCGCTTCAGGACCAGCGACTATATCGCAATGATCCGCAAGCTTGCCCCGGAGCTGGGAAACGCAAGCGGCGAGCTGCATAGTTCTCGCCTGCCCGAATTGCGACACGTCATCTCGATTGCGGGGAAGCACGATGGCTGCCTGTCGTTTGACTGGATTCTGGAGAGGGGCAAGCAAGCCGGTAACAAGCGGCTTGAATCCGTGTCGGCTACGATCCAGATCGACGACGCCGTCAATATCCAGTTCACCAGTGGCACTACCGGATTGCCGAAGGGCGCAACGCTTTCGCATCACAATCTGATCAACAATGCCTTCTTCGTAGGCGAAGCGACCGGGATCGAGCCTGGTTCTCGCGTGTGCATCCCGGTGCCGCTATATCACTGCTTTGGCATGGTGATGGGCAATCTCGGTTGCGTCACCCACGCGGCGACGATGGTCTATCCATCCGAGTCCTTTGATCCGCTGAGCACCTTGAAGGCCATCGAGGCAGAGCGTTGTGACGTCCTCTATGGGGTACCCACGATGTTCATCGCTCAACTGAACCACCCCGAATTCTCGCGCTTCGATCTGAGCTCGCTTCGGCGAGGGATCATGGCGGGGGCGCCGTGCCCGATCGAGGTCATGAAGGAAGTCGCGTCGACAATGCACATGAGCGAGATAACCATCGCCTATGGGATGACCGAAACCAGTCCCGTGAGCTTCCAGAGCAGTCGAGACGATCCGTTCGAATTACGCGTCTCCACGGTCGGAAGGATACAGCCGCACCTCGAAGTCAAGATTGTCGACCGCCATGGTCGGGTCGTGCCGCGGGGGGAGGCCGGTGAGCTGTGCACCAGGGGATATTCCGTCATGCTCGGCTATTGGAATGACGAGGCACGGACAAGGGAGGCCATCGATCCGGCTGGCTGGATGCATACGGGTGATCTGGCGACCATCGACGACGATGGATATTGCCGCATCGTCGGACGGATCAAGGATATGGTCATCCGCGGCGGCGAGAATATCTATCCTCGTGAGGTCGAAGAGTATCTGTATCGGCACCCCGATATTCAGGACGTCCAGGTTTTCGGCGTGCCGGACGCAAGGTATGGCGAAGAACTCTGCGCCTGGATCATTTCGAAGGCCGGTGCCGCCCTCGACGAGGAGGGTGTCCGCGGGTTTTGTCAGGATCGCATCTCGCACTACAAGATCCCGCGCCACATCCGGTTCGTAGAGAGCTTCCCGTCTACTGTGACCGGAAAGGTCCAGAAGTTTGCGATGCGCGAGGCGATGATCGAGGAATTCGCCCGCTCGACGAGGGTCAGCGCATGAACCTCGGCGGAAACGGCATGGAGGCCTTTCAATATACGGCGTTGCCGGCGCGCGTCCTTTTCGGATTCGGCACCATCGCGAAGGTGGCCGACGAGTTGGTTTCTTTGGATTGCAAGAGGGCGTTCGTTCTTTCCGATCCGCATCATGCAACGGCTGCCGCGGCGCGTCTTATGCGCGTCCTCGGCGACCTCGGTGTCCAGCTTTCGACGGATGCCGTCATGCATACGCCGGTGGACGTCACTGAGCGTGTCATGGAGAAACTCGCCGCGTGCAATGCCGATTGCATCGTCGCTCTCGGTGGCGGCTCGACGATAGGCCTCGCCAAGGCATTGGCGCTCCGAACGGACCTCCCGCAGATCGTGCTTCCGACCACCTATGCCGGCTCGGAGGCAACGCCGGTGCTCGGCGAGACGCGCGAGGGGCAAAAAACGACGATCCGCTCGATGAAAGTACTCCCCGAGGTGATCGTATATGACGTGGAGCTCACATACGGCCTGCCGCCGGCGATATCGCTGGTTTCCGGGATAAACGCGATTGCCCACGCAGTGGAGTCGCTCTACGCAAAGGATGCCAACCCCGTAACGTCGAGCCTTGCAGAGCAGGGCATCGCCGCCCTTGGACGTGCGCTGCCTCGGATTGGTCCAGACCCGACGAACCGGAGCGCTCGCGCCGATGCTCTGTTCGGAGCCTGGGTCTGTGGAGCATGCCTCGGAGCGGTAGGGATGTCGCTGCATCACAAGCTGTGTCACGTGTTGGGCGGTGCTTTCGATCTTCCGCACGCCGAGACGCACACTGTGATCTTGCCGCATGCGATAGCCTATAACGCCGTTGGTGCACCGGTCGCCATCGGTCGCGTGGCTCGCGCGCTTGGTGCAGACCATGCTGCGCAAGCCCTTTTCGATCTTGCCGCAACGAATGGCGCTCCTACCTCGCTTCGCGAGATCGGAATGCTGGAGTCCGATCTGGACGAAGCCGCAAAGGCGGCAGTCAGTTCCCCCTATTGGAATCCGCGCCCCATCGAACTGGATTCGATTCGGACGCTCCTGGACGACGCTTACCACGGACGGCGCCCTTCTCAGTGGGGAATACGATGACATCGATCGTTGCAAACAATGGTGATCCGAAAAGGGAGATTTTCCCCGAGCTGACGCGCGACGTGATCGATCGGATGAAGGACGCTGAGAATCCGAGATTGCGAGAGATCCTGTCGCTGGTTGTCAGCCACGTGCATGCGATCGTGCGGGAGGCGAAGATCACGCATGACGAATGGTGGCAGACGATCGACTTTCTTACCCGTGCCGGCAAGATGTGTTCGGACAGCCGACAGGAGTTCATCCTCTTGTCGGATATTCTGGGGATTTCGATGCTGGTCGACGCCATCGATCACGTTGGGGGACCGGGCCTCAGTGAATCGACGGTTCTAGGCCCGTTCTATGCTGGACAGCAGCGAGAGCTCGCTGCGGGCGAGAGCATTCTTCTGCGGGAAGAGGAGAGTGACCCGCTGGAGATGCGTGGCCGCGTTACGGACTCCCAGGGACGGCCGATCGCAAACGCGCTCGTGGAAGTCTGGCAGACCGCGCCCAATCAACTGTACGATGTTCAGGATGAAAATCAGCCTGACGGTCATCTGCGAGGCAGCCTTCGCACTGACGCTGCCGGAGCTTACCGGTTCCGCACCATCATGCCTGTCAGCTATCCGATTCCAAATGATGGCCCCGCCGGCCAGTTACTTGCCGCGATGGGACGCCATCCATTCCGGCCGGCACATGTTCACTTCATGATCAGCGCGCCGGGATATCGCACGCTTGTCACGCATCTCTTCCTGGACGGGGACAAGTACCTGGAGAGCGATGCAGTTTTCGGGGTCAAGCCATCTCTCATCATCCGTCCCAGGCTGATAGCGGGTATCAACACGGTCGAATATGACTTCGGGCTTGCCGATCAGCGGGAGTCGACGCGAGGGCAAGTCGAGGAACTCCGTCGTCAACGTCGAGAGGTTTGAGAAACGCGCGGTCCGTGAGGGCGGCGCACAGAAAAGGTCTGAAGGAAATGCCTGGTTCGCTTCGCATTGCAATCGTCGGCGGCGGTATCGGAGGTCTGACTGCTGCGCTCGCACTTCGGGCACGGAGTCTCGATGTGACCGTGTTCGAACAGGCCGAGGTTCTCAGGGAGATCGGCGCCGGGGTTTCGATCCACCCAAATGCCGCTCGGTTGCTGAAACGCATCGGTCTTGATGACCAATTGCGGAAGATCGGTTCGCCAATCGGGGGCATCACGCTGCGCACGTCGCAAGGCGAGGCGATCACGACCCCTTCGGGGCCGGCAACGCCGGCGTTCTCGCGAGATGGTGGTCAGGGGTACAACGTTCATCGTGCCGACTTCTTGAACCTGCTGTTTGCCGCACTACCGAAAGGAGCAGTCAATCTCGGTCATCGGTGCATTCAGCTCAAGGAGGACGGCGATCGGGTCCATCTTTCCTTCGCAAATGGCGCTGCTGCGGCGGCGGACGTCATGATCGGCGCTGACGGAATTCGTTCCGTCGTGCAGCGCGAGATCGGCCTGCAAAGTCGCCCGACAAGCGAAGGAATCATGGCCTACAGGGGACTGATTCCCGCCGAGCGGCTCGCGTGGGCCAACGATCTCAAGGACCCCGTGCTTTGGCTCGGATCGGGTCGGAGTTTCCTGCTTTATCCCGTGGCCGGCGGGCAGTTGATCAACATGGTGGCCTTCGTTCCCACCGACACCGAGTCAGAGGAATCCTGGTCTGCGCCAGGCGACCTCAAGGCACTCGCCGCCGAGTATGCCGGTTGGGACAAGCCCGTCCAGGACACCATCAATTCGCTCGACGAAACCTTTCGTTGGGGTATCTACGATCGCGCCCCGTTGCCTTACTGGTCGACGAGCCGCATCACGCTCATGGGCGATGCGGCCCATCCCATGGTCCCCCACGTTGGCCAAGGTGCCGGTCAGTCGATTGAAGATGCAATCACGCTTGCCGTGCTTCTCGAAGGATGTACCGCCGGCGAAGTCGCGGGCCGCCTGAAGCTGTACGAAGCGCTCAGGCTTGCGAGGACCAGCCGAGTCCAGGCGCTCGCGCGCGCCGCAGGCAAACTCTATCGCTCCGAACATGAGAACCCTTCGCAGAAGGCTGAGCGCCTGCGCGAATGGATGGCGCAGGGAAAATGGGTGTTCGAGCACGATGCGGAAGAGGCCGCACGAAATGCTCTAGCGAACTCCTGGCCCTGAACAAAGTCGATCGAATCGAAAGAGCAGGAGAGGGGAAACATGTCTCAAGCAGCAGCTTTCGGAAACAGATGGTGGATCGTGTTCGGCGCCACGTTGTCGATGTTCGTGGCTCAAGGGCCGGTCATTCTGTACACGCTGGGCCTGTTCATCAAACCGCTGAATCAGGAATTCGGCTGGGATCGCGCGAGCGTCTCCGCCGCCGGCGGCATTGCTGCAATCTTTTCCGCGATCACCGTTCCCTTCGTGGGATCGCTCATCGATCGCTGGGGCGTCCGGACCGTTCTGCTTCCGATCGTTGTCCTTTGCGCCTCAAGCGTCGCACTCATTGCCCTGACCCCAAAATCGGTCGTCGCGTTCATGCTGTTATTTGCCATCACCGGTGTTTTGGGATCGGGCCAGGGGCCTCTTGGTTATGCAAAATGCGTCTCTGCCTGGTTTGACGACAGGCGAGGACTGGCCCTGGGAATAACGATGAGCGGGATCGGTCTGGGAGCGGCCTTCATTCCCCAGTACGCCCAGTTTCTCATCGGCAATCTCGGTTGGCGCGCCGCCTATGCCGGTCTCGGCCTGCTCACGCTGATTGTGGCCTTTCCGGCAGTGTTTCTGTTCATTCGCGAGCCGACCAGGGCAAAGACCGCGGCCGCGCAATCTTCTGCCCCCGAAGACCGGCCGCCCGACCTCGAGGTGCGGGAGGTGCTTGGCGGCCACCGGTTCTGGCTTATCGCTTGCGCCCTGTTGCTCGTTTCGACCGTGACCCAGGGACTGGTCGTCCACACAGTACCTCTCTTGACGGACAAGGGTTATTCGCCTGAAACGGCGGCGGCCCTGATGATTGCCGTTGGCCTCTCTACGATGGCTGGACGCCTGTTATCCGGATATCTGGTTGACAGGGTCTTCGCGCCTTTCGTCGCGGCCTTCTTCTTTTTGCTCCCGTGCCTGGGGATCTACTTGCTCGACAGCACCATCTCACCGGTCGTGGGCATCATCAGTCTCGGTCTGGCATCCGGTACCGAAATTGACATGATTGGATTTCTGACGTCCCGATATTTCGGAATGAAACGCTTCGGGCAGTTGTACGGATACCTGTTCGCCAGCTTCGTCGTTGGTTCGGCTGTCGGACCCTCCATGATGGGCCTGGCTTTCGAGCGGCTGCATTCCTACGAACCCGCCCTTTGGATGTTTTGCGCGTTCATGCTTCTCGCAAGCGGCGCGATACTCTCTCTCGGTCCCTATCGCTATCCGGTCGAAGAAAAGACCCCGGTAGGCGCTAGGCGAGTTGTCGACGCTCCTGCCACCGAACACGCCTGATGAAGAGCCAATTCCACACTTCGCTTGGCGGTCGGTCGGAAGCTATGTTAATTGAAGGCCAAATGGCGAAGAACACCAGGCCGGCTGCCGGACGCCGAGAGCGCCCGCGCAGGAGAGCCGAACAACAACGTTCGATTGAGACGCGAGCTTCGATCCTCAATGCCGCCATCGCGGAATTTGCCGAACGAGGATTCGAAGGAGCGAGCATTCGCGTCATCGCCGATCGGCTCGGCCTGCAACATCCGCTGATCACCTATCACTTTCGCAGCAAGGACATTCTGTGGCGGGCGGCAGCGGAGCATGCTTTCGCGCAGATACGGAACGAGTGGGATATTTCGGCGCCCGAAGGATCCGATTTGTCGCCGCTGGCGCGGCTGCGCCAGGAGTACGCCACTCTTTTCCGGTATACCGTCGCGTTTCCTGAATTTCATCGGTTCATGCGCCAGGAAACCTTGACGAACAATCCACGGCTGAAATGGGTGGCGGAAGCGGTACTGGCTCCGCTGCTGGGGCGATTGCTGCCTCAGATCATTGAGGTTCAGAAACAGGGTCTCCTTCCCGCCGTCGATCCCATTCTATTCCATTATATGATGGTAAGCCTTACCGCCACGCTCTCGGAATTCGGGCCGGAAATGCAGGTTACAAGTGGACTGTCCTCCGCAAACCCGAAGGTTGTCGAAGCCTATTGGCGTCTGGTTGACGAGATGGTCTTCGGCAAAAAGTCGGGGCGCAAAGCGGACACCCGCCGACATGCCGGCGTCAGCTAGGTGCCCATTTTCGCAAGTACGAACCAAGTGGACAGCGCGTGGCTCAGTAGCGATTTGCACTCGCCGACAGCATGGGCGATGCGGGCGCCGTGTACCCGTCGATCGTGGTGCCCGGGAAGCCAAACATGGGCGCCACGTGGTTGTTGATGTCGGCCGGGAAATTGAGCGCTGGTTTCGACGCCTCGTTGAGCTGAGCCATTTGCGCATCCGTCAGGATCAGGTCGAGCGCAGCCAGGTTCGCCTGAAGCTGGTCCGGTCGGCGCGCGCCGATCAACGTCGATTCGACGCCTGGGCGGCTCCACACCCATGCCAGCGCGACGGCGGCGGCTGTTGCGCCAACCTCCTCGGCCACGGCGCAGAGCGCGTCAATGACGAGATAATCCGTCTCACTTGGAACGCCCATCGCGGTGCGCTTGGTATCGACTGAACCGGCGTTCTCGCGGCGGAACTTGCCCGACAGGAAGCCGTGCTTGAGCGGCGACCAGGGCATGATGCCGATGCCCATCTCCTGCGCCATCGGGAACAACTCGCCTTCAGCAGTGCGCTCCAGCAGCGAATATTCCAGCTGCACGGCAATGATCGGCGCCCAGCTCCGGAAATGCGCAATGGTCTGCGCTTCCGAGACCTTCCAGGCCGGAAGATTTGAAAAGCCGATGTAGCGGACCTTGCCCGAGGCCACGAGGTCGTCGAGCCCGCGCAAGGTTTCCTCGATCGGCGCGGTGCGATCCCAGATATGCAACCAGTAGATGTCGATATAGTCGGTCTGGAGGCGCCGTAGCGACGCCTCGCATTGTTGCATCAGTGCCTTGCGGCCGGCGCCGCCGCCGTTCGGATCGCCCTCGAACAGGCTGCAACAGAATTTTGTGCCGATCACGACGCGATCGCGGTTTCCCTTCTTTGCGAAGAAGTCGCCGATGATCTTCTCGGAATGGCCGTTGGTATAGACGTTGGCGGTGTCGATGAAATTGCCGCCGCGCTCCAGATAGGCGGCAATCATGGTTTCCGAGTTCGCGACACTGGCGCCCCATCCAAGGTCTTCGCCAAACGTCATGCTCCCAAGGCAAAGTGGGCTCACGCGCAGTCCGGAACGGCCCAGCGTGATGAAGGAATTGAGCGACATATCGATCTCCTGGGATGTGAAGAATGGCGGGCGGCAATCCGCCGCCTTGTCTTTCATCGAACCATTCCGGAGACCCCAGGCGGTAGATTGAAGCTGCCAGCCTCTTGCATGATCCTTCCAAAATTCGCAGTATCATGTATCCCTCCATTGCGTGCGAACGGGGAAAAACTTGAAATCAGATGCCCCTCTCATGAGGGAATTAAGGGCGCTGATCGCCCGCCATGCGGAGGCACCGCAAGCACACCGGCCCCTCCCCATCATCATGGTTGCGGCGTCGAATCTGCCGACGCCGCCTTTCGCGTATTTGGCTGAGCCGGCCTTGCTGGCCGAACCAACTTTCGGGCTCGTGGCGCAGGGCGCGAAGCGCGTTGTTCTGGGCAATCAGGTTTTCGATTATGCCGCCGGTCAGTATCTCATCTTCTCGGTCGATCTGCCGTTGAGCGGGTCCGTCGTGCATGCCAGCGCGACAGAGCCGTTTCTCGGCTTCGGCCTGAAGCTGAAACCCGACGTGATCGCCGCGCTCTTGCTGGAAACGAGCGCGCCGCGAAAGGCCAGGACCGAGCCGCCAGGCATTGCCGTGAGCGACCTGACGGACGACTTGCTCGATCCGATCGTCCGGCTCCTTCGGCTGCTGGATCGGCCGGAGGACATTGCGGTCCTGGCACCGGCCATCGAGCGTGAAATCTTTTGGCGACTGATCAACGGCGCGCAGGGCGCAATGGTGCGCCAACTCGGCCTTGCTGACAGCCGCATGACGCAGATCGGCCGGGCCATCCGGTGGATTCGGGACCACTATGCCGAAACCGTCCGGATCGAGGATCTGGCGAACACGGCCGGCATGAGCCTCACATCCTTCCATCGTCATTTTCTGGGGGTGACATCCCTGAGCCCGCTCCAGTTTCAGAAGCAGATACGCTTGCAGGAAGCCCGCTCCCGCCTCTTGTTGTCGTCTCAGGATGTCGCCGCTGTCGGTTTTGCCGTGGGGTATGACAGTCCCTCGCAATTCAGCCGAGAGTATCGGCGGCTGTTTGGCGCGCCGCCCGGCCAGGACGGGGAGCGTCTGCGCCGGTCGAAAGAATTGAGCGACGCGGCTCATTGAGCCAGTCGCTCGCAGAAGCGAGCGCGTCGCCAAGTTCAACCCGCTTCTGCGGCGACTGCCCCGGGCGTTCAGAAGGCATCGTTTCGTCTCGCGTAGGGTCCGCTTAGGGCGTCATTTTTCGACCTCGGCGACGCACTTTGGTTCCGCACGGAATCTGTCTCCAGTCACTCGTACAGCCGTGATCGGGTTAGTCCAGGATCATATTCGCCGGCCAATCATCGTGCGCTTTATTCGCGCCGTTCCGATGCGGCGCATCGATCCGAGGCGACAATGCATTCTTCTTGTGACGGCCACCGGCGCCGTAGACACATATGGGTTCGCCGGACAGGCTCGGGCCATGGTCGGTCATGCATGCGGCGCTCCAGGGCGGGGCTGCGACCTCACGGCCCTCGATACTATTCGCTCGCGCCTCAGTCGCGATCATCATCGACAGGACTGCGACTGCGTGAAGAAATCTGAATTTAGTCATGCGTTTTCTCTCTATGCAACTGATCCGCGCGCGGGTCATCTGATAGCCAGACTTGCGTTCGAGGCCCGGTATTCCGGGGCGCGTCAGTATATTTTTCGAATCGAGATCACGGTTATGGGATCGGGAATAGGGGGTTCGAGTTTGGTTCGCATTGCAGGCAACGATCTTGGGTTTCCGCGCCGCTGACCTCGCCATTCGAGGCGTTCGAGCTGTTCGAGAGCGAACGCGGGCTGTCCTGCGGTCTTGAGATCGATCACAAATTCGAACTTGGGGGAAAGCAGACCGGACGATCGCTCAGCTTCTCGCCCTTGAGAATCCGCGCGACATAAACGCCCGCCGGATTTGCAGCAGCAAAGTTGGAGCGCAGCCCATCGGCCGCCGTCCTCTCTACACTCGCGCGCATCGTAGATCGCGGCCACCGCACCGCGACGCCTGCCCACCTAACTCGTCAGACAATCAGCAAGGCTTCCAAGCGAGAACGCGTGACAGACGGTTTGTTGCGATGGCTGGAGAGTTCTCACTATTTGGTGTTCGAGAAATATCAGGGCTGCAACGCAAGTCTGGTTATCAGGCGCTCACGCGCAGCGGTAACCAAACGGAGACACTCGATGATGACCAAATTTGCATTACTTCGCGTGGTTGCGAATCTCTCAACGGCGATTGCAACTACCTCACTCGCACAAACCGGTATTCAGGAGATGACCGCATACGCCTCTTACCATCGGGACGGAAATTTGGGAATTGCAACTACACCAATTCAGCGAACTGTTGTCGGTCGCGGGACAGCGGACGTGATGGCATCCGCAGCATCTATCCCTTCATCAAAGAGAGGACTCGAAACTACAACCAGACCCTGGTCGGCGCCGGTAGGCCACCGCCAGCCGCGCGCGGCCGATGTTCGCACGTCCACGTCTGTATCTCAGCAAGGTCTTGATGAAGAAGACGCGAACGTCGACCGCAAGATCAACAGCGTTTGTCGAGGCTGCTAAGTCGCAAAGCGGCGGGATATCCACGATCAAGGACTCTCACGATGAAGGTCTCATTTCTTCTGGTAGCACTGTTGCTCGTGCCGTCGCTCGCCACCTCAACGACGGCTCGGGCTCGAATCGACAACATCGCCGCTCGAGCGCATTCAAACGCGATCGAGGGCCGCCAGATCGCAGCTCCGCCATGGAGCGCTGCCTGCATGACGGATCACGGCCCAAGCGAATGCGGCGAGCCGATGTGGATTTACGGTAGCCGCAGCGAGATCGCTCGATACAGGAATGCGTTCTGACGCGCCATCTTCGTTCTGCCCATGTCCGTTCGGGGTCAATCGCGTCCTTGTGGGAACGGCCGCTTTGCAGTGCCATCTGCACCATAGACGACATCCGCGATCTCCCATCCGCCACCGAGGGCGCGATA
>Ga0209422_1000119_pt1 | contig 18713 bp, 18 predicted proteins | sample BlaSpr_A8_OM2_M3_FD_187983 | JGI IMG/M metagenome (GOLD analysis project Ga0209422, IMG submission 187983) | Forest soil microbial communities from Thunder Bay, Ontario, Canada - Black Spruce, Ontario site 2_A8_OM2_M3 (SPAdes) (version 2) | ecosystem: Environmental > Terrestrial > Soil > Boreal... | reverse complement strand
CGCACCCGTCGCAAGCAGTGACCCCGCCAGCAAGGCGGTTGCCAATACCATCATCGTTCTTCGTCCAGTCATGTCATTTTCCTTTCGACGGACAGAGCCGTCAGTGATCATCGAACTTCTCGCCCCCGCCACATATGGCGGCCCGACTCCGGATCGCTAACGGGAAATTTCGAAGGCGGTAATCGGAGCAGTCGATGGCGCCGGCATCAGCACAGAAAGGGACGAGGCGGATCAGCGCGCTGGTAGTGCTTCAGTGTCCGGGTCAGGCGCGCATGCTCTGGTGGTGCCAGCCAGACACTGCCGGATAAGATTTCCGAGCATTCTGAATTCGGCGCCGCGCGCGGATGTCGGTCGCCAGGCCAGCACCAGCGTCCGGAAGGGCTTGTCTGGAGAGAGTGGCCGAATCACAACATTGCGCGTTGAAGCGAGTTCCGAAGCCACCGCGATCTGGGGCATCAGCGTGATGCCGAGTTCCGCGGCCACCATCTGGATCAGTGTTCGCAGGCTGGTCGCCTGGAAGACCTCATTGCGAACCGGATCCACGATCCGACATGCCTGCAGTGAATGGCTGCGCAGGCAATGCCCGTCTTCGATCAGGAGCAGCTGCTCACGGGCCAGGTCGTCACGGCCCACCACCTTGTGACGGCCAAGAGGATGGTTGCGTGGCATTGCTACGACGATTGGATCTTGCGCGATTTCCATCGTCTCCACATCGCCGAGTTGGTAAGGAATGGCCGCCAGCAAAATGTCGAGCTCTCCTGCAGCCAGCTTGTCCAGCAGGACAGCAGTCGGAGCCTCCCGCACGTACAGCTTGAGCTTCGGCAGCGCGGTGCCCAGATGTGGCAGCAGCGAGGGCAGGACATACGGCCCGACTGTCGGGATTACCCCGAACCGGAGCGGTCCGGACAATGGCTCCTGCGCGTTGCGGGCCAACCCGACCAGCTCCTCGGCGTCGACTAGCAGGCGCTGGGCGCGCGTCGCGATCTCTTTCCCCAAGGGCGTCAGCATCACGTGGCGATGGCTGCGCTCAAACAGCGTTATGCCCAGCCTTGCCTCGAGCTCCTTGATCCCTCCGCTCAGCGTCGATTGCGTGACGGCACAACTTTCCGCAGCACGGCCGAAATGGCACTGCTCGGCCAGAGCACACAGAAAGCGGAGTTGTTGAAGACTGGGCAGGATGGCCATCGGTATGTCCAATGAAGCTGTGCGTTTTTATCCATTGGACCAATGGCAAGGAATCGTGGACCCTCCACACACACGAAATAAGAACCGGCGGACGATCTTTCCATCGCCGCCTACTATAAATCGATCGCTCGCGAACATCTCACCATTTGGTGAAGTACCATGAAATATCGTCAACATTTCGAATTCACCATCGTAGCCGCGGGGGTTGTGCGGCTTCACGGTTATGGGACCTCAAAAGACGGAGTTTACTTCCTTGTCGGATGCCTTGATTAGCTTGATCCCAACCTACGGCCCGTGGATCATCTTTGGTGTTGTTGCGCTCGAAAGTGCCGGCGTGCCTCTTCCCGGAGAGACAATCCTTTTTGCCGCTGCACTCCTTGCCGCCACCACTGCTCAAATCAACATCGTTATCGTTGTATTGGCAGCCGCAGCGGGCGCGATTGTGGGGGACGGTATGGGATACATGGTCGGGCGTCAGCTCGGTTTGCCCTTTCTTCGCAGATACGGCCGGTACATCCGCCTCGATGAGGATCGATTGCTGATTGGTCGATATCTCTTTTTTCAGTATGGGAACGCAGTCGTATTCTTCGGGCGTTTCATTGCAGTGCTGCGAATGTTTGCGGCTTTGCTTGCGGGCGCCAATTGCATGCCGGCAGGTCGTTTCTTCTTCTTCAATATAATTGGTGGAATCTGCTGGGCGTGTCTCTTCGGCTTCGGTGCTTATGCGGTGGGGGCCGAAATTTACAAGATTTCTGGAACGCTGAGCGTGATCTCATTGGGCCTATTTATTGCGGCGGGATATGCACTCTCAATTTTCATTCGACGAAATGAAGCCACGCTGCGCCGTCGAGCGGAGGCAGCTCTGTCAGATCATTCGTGCGGATGACCAACATCCGGCGGTGGCGCTCGGATTCCGACAAATCACTATCGAGTCGTGAGATTTTGAAGGCCACAGAGCGCAGCGGTTGGAAGCGGCCGCTTGGCCGCTTCTTTTCCATTATCCGCGGTGCATCCGATGATGACGGTGCCAACGAGGTTCCGGGGACGCGTTGCCGTTCTGCCAGTAGCCGCCATTGGTGTACGGATTGCCCGCTCCCAAGTTTTGGCAATTTGCATTCGGGTAGAACTGCGCGCAATAGCCGGGATCTTCGATAACGGCTTGCGCCAGCGCCGGAGTTGCGAAAGCTGCCGCGGCAAGCGCGGCGGCGCCAATCAATACGAATTTCATCCTGGTTTCCAATACCATCGTCGTTCTTCGTCCAGTCATGTCATTTTCCTTTCGACGGACAGAGCCGTCAGTGATCATCGAACTTCTCGCCCCGGCCACATATGGCGGCCCGGGTCCGAATCGCTAACGGGAAATTTCGAAAGCGGTAATCGGAGCAGCCGATGGCGCCGGGCCAGCACACGGGCATCGCCACTGAAGGCCACGGGAAATAATGCCGCATCGCGTGTCTGGAATTCCGCGCCGCGGCGCATCGGGACTAAAACTCAATTTAGTGGCGTTGGCGGATTGCGAACCTACATCAGTTTCAGTATTCGGCGTTGCAGTGAAAGCCCCACTATGTGTTGTCACGACTCCAAGCTCAATGGTACTGTGTTCGGCATGCATGATTGGCCTGACTCTTTACGGGGCCAAGCGGCCATGTATCGGAAACTTGCCGAGCAGACCGACGATCCTTTCGTGAAGAACGAGCTGCTTGAGTTGGCGTCGGTATGCGAGGAGGTCGCCGATAATATCGAAGACCATCTGACAGGCGAATCCGTGGGTCCGAACGCTTTCGGATGAAAGCTCCAACTGGCCAAATGCAGCAACGTCCGTTTCTGGGCAGTTTTCGGACCTCACGCGATGTCCGACTTGAGTCCGGAATGCGCACCAAAGCGGACGTCCACGGACCGCTCTGAATTTATGGGTTCACGCCCTGGACAGCTGCGTTCCGTCACGCCAACGATGCTCCTCCGCGACGACAAAACCGGCGCAGCGGAGCGATCCCGATCGATCAGGCCGCTTTCGCCATCTCGGCGACGCGCTCCCAGGTGGTCGCCTTCAGGCTCGGCCGCGCCTCCATCCGCGAAACCCAGGCAACGAGATTGGCGTGCGGCGCGCCGAGTTCGGTCCATTCCGGCGTCTCCGTGAAGAAGGCGACCGCCGGCGCCACCATGAGGTCGGCGAGCGAAAGCGCGTCGCCGGTGAAGAACGGCTGTTCGCCGAGCAGCCGCGCCAGTTCGGTAAATACCGTGCGCGCCTTCGGCATCGCGGCCGAAATCGCAGCTTCATCGGGCACAAGCCCCATCACCCGCGGCCCCACCACCCGGTGGAACACGATGACGCTGCCGACGCCGGGGAACAGATACCAGTCGTTGATGTTCATCACCTGGTCCATGCGCGCGGCGCGCCTGGGATCGGCGGGCGTCAGCGCGGGCGCTGGCAATATGCGGTCGAGATAGCGCAGGATCGCCTGGGTCTCGTAGAGCCTGAAGCCGTCATCCTCCATTACCGGCACCCGTCCGAACGGATGGCGCGCGAGATGCTGCGGCGATTTCATCCCGCCCGGCGCCACCGGCGCGACGCGATAAGGCGCGCCCTTCTCTTCGAGCGTGGCGAGCACCGCGCGCGCAAACGGGCTGCCGGGAATGGTGTGGACGGTGAATTCGGTCATGGCGATTTCCTTTGGTTGCTGCCTTAATTCGCGCCGCGTTCGGCTTCACGCGCGAAGTGTTCGATCAGGCCGGGCCAGCCGCCATCGACGTCCTTGCGCATCGAGGCACCCGCTTCCGCGCCCATGGTCTCGAACTTGTGGTGGGTGAGTTCAACCCGGGTGGCGTCCGGGCCGTCGGCGGTGAAGCGCACGTCGACTTCGGATTTCATCGCCGCGTCCGGCTGCCATCGCGCGTTGATCTGCCACACCATCACCAGCCGGTGCGGCGGCTCCCACACGGTGATGGTAGCGACCGGAGTCTCGGTGCCGTCCTGCGATATTTCGAGCCAGCGCCCGCCGAGCCGCGGCTCCATCAAGACTTTCGCGATCGGCTTCTTGCCGACACCGTGATCGTGCGGCCACCAGCGCGTCAGGCCGCTGGTGAAGACGTCGAAGGCATGCGCGATCGGCGCCTTGACGCGGACGGTTTTGCGCACCGGCGCGATGACGGTCATCTCGTTCATTCATCTGCTCCTCTTGTTTCGCCTGGCCTTGTGGGATTTTTCCGCTTCCAGCCTGAAAGCCTCGAGCGCATCGCCCCAAAAACTGTCCAGCCATTCGCGCAGCTCCCGCAGCCCTTCGCGCCGCAGCGAATAGATCCGCCGCACGCCCTCGCTGCGCTCCTCGACGAGGCCTGCGTCTTTCAGGACTTTGAGATGCTGCGACACCGCCGGCCGCGAAACCGGCAAGCCGGCCGCGAGCCCGTTGACCGCGCGCGGCCCGGCGCGCAGGCGCTCGAACACTTTTCGCCGGGTCGGATCGGCCAGCACAGCCAGGGCACTTCCGTAAGCCATGGCTAACGGTAAGCCATGGCTTACGGTTATGTCAAGCCGGCTTTTGCGGAGCGCGCGAGGTTTTGAGGCCACAAATACGCAGCGGCGCCGCTGCGAAAAGCGGCGCCGTCTGTACCCAGGCTCAATATCGGTGGCCTCATCCTTCGAGACCGGGCCAAGAGGCCGCTCCTCAGGATGAGGTTCTAAATCCTCATGGTGAGGAGCGCGGCAACGCCGCGCGTCTCGAACCACGAGGCCACGGGAGGCGAAGGGCGCCCCCTACTCCGACTTGTCGATATTCCAGAACACCGGCGTCGCCGGGCCGTCGAGCACCCCGGTGAGCGATTTGCGCCAGGCGCTGGGCTGGGTGAATTCGCCGAGCGGAATATAGATCACCTGGTCATAGGCTTCCTTCTGGACCTCGGCGGCGAACTTCTTCTGCTCCTCCGGCGACGACGCGCGCGCGAAGGCGTCTTTCAACTGTTCGATCCTGGGATCGTCGGCCCAGCCGAACCAGCCGCCATTCTTGCCCCGGCCGCCGATCGCGAAGTTGGCGATCGGATTGATCACGTCGGCGCCGGCCCAGTTGGTGAAGAACATGTTCCAGCCACCTTCCTTGATCGGCTTCTGGCTGGTGCGACGGCTGATCACGGTGCCCCAGTCGGTGGCCTGCACGTCCACCTTGAAGCCGGCTTCGCGCAACAACTGCGCGGCGATAATCGGCTGCGCCTTCAGGGTCACGACGTCGCCCGGCGCCATGATCACGATCGGCGTGCCGTCATAGCCGGACTCGGCGAGCAGTTTTTTCGCCTCCGCCATGCCGTTGCCTTTCACCAGCGTCTCCGAGCCGACGTCGGTAGCCAGCGGCGTGCCGCACATGAAATATGCGCCGCAGATCTTGTAATACTGAGGATTGCCGATCAGCGCGTCCAGCACGTCCTTCTGGTTCATCGCCAGGAAGGCGGCGCGGCGAACTTTCACGTTGTCGAATGGCGGCAAGAGGAAATTCATTCGCCCGACCGTCTGGAAGCCGAGCTTGTTCGGGGTTTCGACCTTGATGTCGGGGTTGGCGGCGAGTACCGGCAAGATATCGAACGACGGCACCTCCATGAAGTCGATTTCGCCCGACTGCAGCGCGTTCACGGCGGTCTGCGCGTCCGCCATGGTGATCCACTCGACGCGGTCGACCTTCACCACCTTGCCGCCGGCGGTCCAGCTCGGCGGCTCCTTGCGCGGCACGTAATCCTTGTTCTTCTCAAACACCGCCCGCACGCCAGGCTGGAACTCGGCGGCCACGAATTTGAAGGGGCCCGATCCGATCAGCTCCGGCAGCGGCTTGTCGGCTGGCGTTTCCGCCAGCCGCTTCGGCATCATGAACGCCACGAAGGACGACGGTTTTCCGATCGATTCCAGCACCAGGCCGTAGGGCTCCTTCAGCTTCAGCGTGATGGTCCTGACATCGGGCGCCTCGATGCTGGCGGTAAAATCCATCAGCTTCTGGCCCATGCTGTCGGCCTTGCCCCAGCGCTTCAGCGAGGCGACGCAGTCCTCCGCGGTGACGGGCGCGCCGTCGTGCCACTTCAGGCCGTCGCGCAGCGTGAAGGTGTAGGTGAGCTTGTCGTCGGAAACCTTCCACTCGGCCATCTGCGGCTGGATCTTGAAGTTGGCGTCCTCCGCTGCCAGGGTGTCGAAGATCATGTAGCCGAAATCGCGCACGATATAGGCGGTCGTCATCATCCCCGGCGTGCGCAAATCGGCATGCATCACCGCGGTGATGGTCTTGCCGGCGGCAAACGCCTGTGACGTCAACGCGGACGAAAGCGCAAGCGCCCCCGCTACCGCGGCGGATTTCCAGCGCGAGAGGTGGAACATTCTCGAATCTCCTGACGTGAAACTGGTCAAAGCCGGCTTATTCGTTATGCATGCGGAGCGTTATTTAGGCGCACTAACACGCTGTAACTTCAAGATATTTGAGACTTGCACCAAGCGCGCGGCGCGTCAATCGGGTATCTCGCTCATGGCCGTGCTGCGATCCAGGACGCGTCGCTTCGCGCATCTTTCACTTTACAAATACCTTGCCGGTCATTCTCGTAAGCACCGCGCGGTGCCGATGCGTTGTTCAAAGTCGGCTCTAACCCCAAGAGAATCCCCATGAACCCTGCCAACCTTCCGTTCGATTCCGAGGCCATGCTGCAGGGACTGCGCGCCTGGGTGGAATGCGAAAGCCCGACCTGGGACGCCGGCGCGGTCGACCGCATGCTCGACATCGCCGCGCGCGACATGGCGATCATGGGCGCGTCGATCGAGCATATCGCCGGCCGGCAGGGATTTGGCGGCTGCGTCCGCGCGCGGTTTCCGCATCCCAAGCAGGGCGAGCCGGGCATTCTGATCGCGGGCCATCTCGATACCGTCCACCCCGTCGGCACGCTGGAGACCAAATTGCAATGGCGGCGCGAGGGCAACAAATGCTTCGGCCCCGGCATCTACGACATGAAGAGCGGCGGCTATCTGGCGCTGGAAGCGATCCGGCAACTGGCCCGCGCGTCCTTCACCACGCCGCTGCCGATCACGGTGTTGTTCACGCCCGACGAGGAAGTCGGCACGCCCTCGACCCGCGACATCATCGAGGCGGAAGCCGCGCGCAACAAGTTTGTTCTGGTGCCTGAACCCGGCCGGTCCAACAACGGCGTCGTCACCGGGCGCTACGCGATCGCGCGGTTCAATTTGGAGGCCACCGGCAAGCCGAGTCATGCCGGCGCCATGCTGTCGGCGGGCCGCTCGGCGATCCGCGAGATGGCGCGCCAGATCCTTGCCATCGACGGCATGACCGGCGAAGACGCCACCTTCTCGGTCGGCGTCGTGCATGGCGGGCAATGGGTCAATTGCGTCGCCACAACCTGCACCGGCGAAGCCCTGAGCATGGCCAAACGCCAGCCCGATCTCGATCGCGCCGTCGAACGCATGCTGGCGCTTTCCGGCACCGCCAATGATGTGACGTTCACGGTGACGCGCGGCGTGACGCGGCCGGTGTGGGAGCCGGACGCGGCGACCATGGCGCTGTATGAGAAGGCGCGCGGTCTGGCGAAAGCGATGGGCAAGGAGTTGCCGCACGCCAGCGCCGCCGGCGGCTCGGATGCCAATTTTACCGGCGCGATGGGAATCCCCACCCTCGATGGCCTCGGGGTGCGCGGCGCCGATCCGCACACGCTGAACGAACATATCGAGGTCGACAGCCTCGCCGAGCGCGGCCGCCTGATGGCGGGACTGTTGGCGACGCTGGAGTGAGGGCATCTCGGCGCAGCCCGGATGGCACAGGATTTGCTAAAACGTTGCATCGGGGCGGCAGAATGCGAGAGTAGCATCATGATGGATTTCTGCGACACTCCCCGACATCTACCCGTCGTCCCTGCGAAAGCAGGGACCCATAACCACGACCGTCGATTGTCGCGCGAAAGCCGTCGACCTGTCCGCCGTAGCTTTAGCGAAGGCGGAACGGCGTCTCTCCACCGAGCGGCCGCGGCGTATGGGTCCCTGCTTTCGCAGGGACGACGGAGCGCCTGATGCTTGGATATCTGCTTCGCCGCGTACTGGCCGCCATTCCCGTGATGGGCGTGGTGGCGCTGGTCGTTTTCCTGTTGCTGCGGCTCACTCCCGGAGATCCCGCGGCGATCCTGGCCGGCGACAATGCGACGCCCGAGCAACTTGAGCGCATCCGCGTCTCGCTCGGATTGCATGAGCCGCTCTACACCCAGTTCTTCACCTGGATCGGCAAGCTCTTGCACGGCGATCTCGGGGTGTCGTTGATATCGAATGTGCCGGTGCTGAAGATGATCAGCCAGCGCGTCGAGCCCTCCATCACCATCGCCCTCTCCACCATCGTGCTGTCGGTGCTGATCGCGGTGCCGCTCGGCGTGATCGCGGCGTGGAAACGCGGCACCTGGATCGACCGCTTCGTGATGGGATTGTCGGTCGTGGGCTTCTCGGTGCCGGTGTTCGTGATCGGTTATGTGCTGATCCAGATTTTTGCGATCGACCTGCGCTGGCTCCCGGTGCAGGGGTTCAAGAGCATCACCGCCGGCTTCGGCCCGTTCCTCGAGCGCATCATCCTGCCGACCTGCACGCTGTCCTTCATCTATGTCGCGTTGATCGCCCGCATGACCCGCGCGTCGATGCTGGATGTACTGGGCGAGGATTATGTGCGCACCGCGCGCGCCAAGGGCATCAACGAAAGCGCCGTGCTGCTGCGCCACGCACTGCGCAATGCCGCGGTGCCCGTTATCACGGTGATCGGCACCGGATTCGCGCTGCTGATCTCCGGCGTCGTCGTCACCGAAAGCGTGTTCAACCTGCCGGGCATCGGCCGCCTCACCGTCGATGCCGTGCTGGCGCGCGATTATCCGGTGATCCAGGCCATGATCCTTCTGACCTCGCTGATCTATGTCACGGTCAATCTTTTGATCGACGTCGCCTACACCCTGCTGGATCCGAGGATCAGGTACTGATGGCCGTCGAAACCCTCCCCGAACCGTCGTCGCTCCCGATCGCCACGCCGTTCCGGCCGGGGCTCGGATTTCTCACGGCGACCCCGATCATCGCGGTGGCGACCGTCTGCCTGGCGCTGGTGATCCTGTCCGCGATGCTGGCGCCCTGGTTGTCGCCGCACGATCCGTTGCTGCTGGCGCCGGCGCAGCGCCTGAAACCCGCGAGCGCGCAATTCCTGCTCGGCACCGACGGTTACGGCCGCGACGTGCTGTCGCGGATCCTTTATGGCGGACGGATTTCGCTGCTGATCGGCCTCGGCGCCGCGGTCGTCAGCGTCGCCGTCGGCCTGGTGATCGGCCTGATCTCCGGCTTCTTCAAATGGGTCGATGCCGTGATGATGCGCATCATGGACGGGCTGATGGCGATCCCCGCCATCCTGCTGGCAATTGCCGTGGTCTCGCTGTCGGGCGCGAGCCTGATGACGGTTCTGGTCGCCATTACCATCCCGGAAATTCCCCGCGTGGCCCGGCTGGTGCGCTCGGTGGTGCTGTCGGCGCGCGAGGAGCCCTATGTGGAGGGCGCGATCTCGGTCGGGTCGAGCCTGCCCAAGATCATGTGGCGGCATCTGATGCCGAACACGATCGCGCCCCTGATCGTGCAAGGCACCTTCGTTTGCGCCAATGCCATCCTCACCGAGGCGATCCTATCGTTCCTCGGCGCCGGCATCAGCCCGGAGACGCCGAGCTGGGGCAACATCATGGCCGAGGGCCGCGCCTATTTTCAAATAAAACCGTCGCTGATCTTCTGGCCGGGACTGATGCTGTCGATCGCGATCCTCAGCGTCAATCTGATCGGAGATGCCGCGCGCGACGCGCTCGATCCCCGCTTGAAGCAGCGCGAGGGCGGGAAGTGAGTCTGCCACCCCGTCATTGCGACGAGCACTTGCGACGACGCAATCCAGCTTCGTCATTCCGGGATGGTGCGCCAGCACCAGGCCCGGAATCTCGAGATTCCGGGTTCGATGCTTCGCATCGCCCCGGAATGACGGTTGAGAGCTGCGCATGACCAACGTCATCCTCCACATCAACGACCTCGTCGTCAGCCTCGGCAAGAAACCACGCGGCGAAAAAATCATCGACGGCATTTCGCTGCAGGTCCGCGAACGCGAGACGATGTGCCTGGTCGGCGAAAGCGGGTCGGGCAAATCCGTGACAGCGCTGACCGTGATGGGGCTCTTGCAAAAGGGCGCGCTGGCGCCGTCAGGCGGAAGCATCAAACTGGTCGGCGAGGAGCTGCTCGCCGCCAGCGACCGCCGGCTGCGCCAGTTGCGCGCCACCACCATGGCGATGATCTTTCAGGAACCGATGACGGCGCTCAATCCGGTGGTGCCGGTCGGCCGCCAGATCGACGAGGTGCTACGCGTCCACACCGATCTCGATGCGCGCGCGCGCAAGCACCGCATCCTGGCCATGATGGAACAAGTGCGGCTGCCCGAGGTGGAGCGCATCTTCGCCTCCTACCCGCACCGGCTGTCGGGCGGCCAGCGCCAGCGCATCATGATCGCGATGGCGCTGGTGCTCGAACCCAAATTGCTGATCGCGGACGAGCCGACCACGGCGCTCGACGTCACTACCCAGAAGCAGATCCTCACCCTGATCCGCGACCTGCAGCGGGATCACGGTACCGCCGTGCTGTTCATCACCCATGACATGGGCGTGGTCGCCGAGATCGCCGATCGCGTCGCGGTGATGCGCCAGGGCCGGCTGGTCGAGACCGGACCGCTCGACACCATCCTGCGCCACCCGACCATGGAATACACCCGCAACCTGCTCTCGGCGGTGCCGAGCCTGGTGCCGCGCCGGCCGCGCGCGGAGTCCAGCGAGCCGGTGGTGCTGGAAGCCAACGAACTCGGCAAAATCTATCGCGAGCGCTCGTTCTTCGGCAAAACCCGCGAAGTGGCGGCGGCGCAAAATGTCACGCTGACGCTGCGCAAGGGCCGTACGCTCGGCATCGTCGGTGAAAGCGGCTCCGGCAAATCCACCGTCGCCCGCTGCATCGTGCGGCTGATCGATCCGACCTCCGGCGGCATCCGGCTGGCAGGCCGCGAAATCTCCGAGCTGTCGCGCCGGTTGCTGCAGCCGCACCGCAAGAAGATCCAGATCATTTTCCAGGATCCCTATCGCTCGCTCAATCCGCGCATCACCGTCGGCGAGACCATCGCCGAGGGCCCGATCAACTACGGCATGCCGCATGAGGACGCGCTGGCGAAAGCCCGCGAGCTGCTGGAGCTGGTCGATCTGCCGCCCGACGCCATCAGCCGCTATCCGCACCAGTTCTCCGGCGGCCAGCGCCAGCGCATCGCGATCGCCCGCGCGCTGGCGCTCGATCCCGACGTGCTGGTGGCGGATGAGGCGGTGTCCGCACTCGATGTCTCCGTGCAGGCGCAGGTGCTGGAACTGCTCGACGAGATCCAGACCAGGCTCGGCATCGCGCTGTTGTTCATCACCCACGACTTGCGCGTCGCAGCGCAAATCTGCGACGACGTCGCCGTGATGCAGCACGGCCGCATCGTCGAACAGGGCCCGGCGGCGCAGGTCCTCACTGAACCGCAGCAGGCTTATACGAAGCAATTGCTCGACGCCGCCCCCGGGCGCGGATGGGATTTTGCGAATTTCCGGCCGGTGGCGGCAAGTGCCGCAGCGCCTTGAACGTACTCCGCCTGTCATTCCGGGGCGATGCGAAGCATCGAACCACGATGTGCAGTTGCACATCGGGGAATCTCGAGATTCCCCGATGCGCAATTGCGCATCTGAGGTATGGTGCTACACACCATCCCGGAATGACGAGACCTAAATTGCTTCGCTCCTCGCAATGACGGGACGCCCACGCGGCATGCAAAACTGGATTGCTTCGTCGCTTGCACTTCCCGCAATGACGGGGCTAACGTCACGCGCGAAACGTTCGCCGAGACCATTTGATGACCCGTATCGCCGTTGGCGGCTTCCTGCACGAGACCAACACCTTCGCGCCGACGAAGGCGACCTATGACGACTTCGTGCATGGCGGCGGCTGGCCGTCGATGGCCCTGGGCAAGGACGTGCTCACCGTCATGCGCAACATCAACGTCGGCCTCGCCGGCTTTGTCGCGGCGGCGGAAGCCGAGGGTTGGGAACTGGTTCCGACCATTTCGGCCGCCGCCAGCCCGTCGGCGCATGTCACCGAAGATGCCTATGAGCGAATCGCCAAGGTGATGGTCGACGGCATCAAGACGGCGGGATCGATCGACGCCGTCTATCTCGACCTGCACGGCGCGATGGTCGCCGAGCATCTCGACGACGGCGAAGGTGAAATCCTCGCGCGCGTACGCAAAGTCATCGGCACCGAGGTGCCGCTGGTGGCGAGTCTCGACCTGCACGCCAACGTCACGCCCGAGATGGTCGAACATGCGGATGCGCTCATTGCCTATCGCACCTATCCGCATGTCGATATGGCCGACACCGGCCGCGCCGCCGCCAAGCAGCTGGCGCTGCTGCTCGGCACCCGACAAAAATTCGCCAAGGCGTTCCGGCAATTGCCGTTCCTGATTCCGCTCAGCTGGCAGTGCACCAACGACCAGCCCGCCAAAGCCATCTATCAAAAGCTGGCGGCGCTGCAGGGCGACGCGGTGCCGACGCTTTCCTTTGCGCCGGGCTTTCCGGCGGCGGATTTTTGTCACTGCGGGCCAAGCGTGTTCGCCTATGGCCGGACGCAAGGCGATGCCGATGCCGCCGCCGACGCGATGGCCAACATCGTCATCGCCCACGAGGACGATTTCGACGGCAGGATTCTTTCCCCCGACGAAGGCGTGCGCCTCGCCATGGAACTGGCGAGGACCGCCAAGAAGCCGATCGTCATCGCCGACACCCAGGATAATCCCGGCGCCGGCGGCGATTCCGACACCACCGGCATGCTGCGCGCGCTGGTCCGCAACAACGCACAACGCGCCGCCACTGGCGTGATCTACGATCCCGCCTCGGCAAAAGCCGCGCATGCCGCGGGCCATGGCGCCACCGTGACGCTGGCGCTCGGCGGCAAGTCCGGCATCCCGGGCGACGCGCCATATAAAGAGACGTTTGTCGTCGAGAAACTCTCCGACGGGCAGTTCATCGCCCCCGGTCCCTATTATGGCGGCCGCGACATGGATATGGGCCCGTCGGCCTGCTTGCGGATCGGCGATGTCAGGGTGGTCGTCGCTTCGTACAAGGCGCAGCTCGCCGATCAATCGATGTATCGTTATGTCGGCATCGAGCCGACCGAGCAGGCCATTCTCGTCAACAAGAGCTCGGTGCATTTCCGCGCCGACTTCGAGCCGATCGCGGAAAAACTCCTGATCTGCGCCGCGCCCGGCGCGATGCCGGCCGACACCGCGGCGCTGCCCTGGACGCGGCTGCGCCCGGGCATTCGCACCAAGCCGAACGGCAAGGCTTTCGTTCCTGAAACCAAGTCACGCTCAACTGGATAGAGACAACATGCCCACCATCGACCGCATCCAAGGCTTTGCCGACGAACTCACCGCGATCCGCCGCGATCTGCACGCCCATCCCGAAATCGGCTTCGAGGAAGTCCGCACCTCCGGCATCGTCGCCGACAAGCTGACGCAATGGGGCATCGAGGTGCATCGCGGGCTCGGCGGCACCGGCGTGGTCGGCGTGCTCAAGGGCAAGGGCAGCGCGGGCAAGCGCATCGGGCTCCGCGCCGACATGGACGCGCTGCCGATGGAAGAGAATACCAATCTGAAATGGCGCTCGACCATCCCCGGCCGCTTCCACGGCTGCGGCCATGACGGCCACACCACCATGCTGCTCGGCACCGCGCGCTACCTCGCCGAGACCCGCAACTTCGACGGCACCGTGCATTTCATCTTCCAGCCGGCGGAAGAAGGCCTCGGCGGCGCGCGCGCCATGATCAAGGACGGGCTGTTCGAGAAATTCCCCTGCGACGAGGTTTACGGGCTGCACAATGCGCCAGACCTGAATCACGGCGAGGTCGCGATCCTGCCGGGACCGGCGATGGCCGGCGCCGACTTCTTCGACATCACCATCAACGGCTATGGCGCGCATGGCGCGATGCCGAACTATTCCAAGGACCCGATCGTGATTGCGATGTCGCTCGGCCAGGCGCTGCAGACCATCGTCAGCCGCAACGTCAATCCGCATGCGCCGGCGGTGTTGTCGATCACCCAGTTCCACGCCGGCTCCGCCTACAATGTGATTCCCGGCGAGGCCAAGCTCTGCGGCACCGTGCGCGCCTTTTCCGACGAGACGCGCGCGCTGATCCGCGAGCGGATGCGCGCGATCTGCGCCGGCATGGCAGCGGCCTTCCAGGTCGAGATCATCGCCGATATCCGCGACACGTTCAGCGTGCTGGTCAACCAGGAGGAACAGTCCCGGGTGGTCGAAGCCGCGGCGCGCATGGTGGTCGATCCGGCGAAGGTCCTCACGCGGTCGGAGCCGAAGATGGGCAGCGAGGATTTCGCCGACATGATGCAGGCGGTGCCCGGCGCCTATTTCTGGGTCGGCCACGAAGGCTCGGTGCCCGTGCACAATCCCGGCTATGTGCTGGACGACAAGATCCTGCCGATCGGCGCCAGCGTGTTTGCCCGCATTATCGAAACCCGGCTTCCGGCAGGCGCCCATGCATAAAACGTCATCGCAGGAAGCCGTCACGTCGCTGCACGACCTTTCCGCGGTCGACCTGATCGCGGGCTATCGGGCCAGGCAGTTTTCGCCCTCCGAAGTGCTGGAGGATGTGCTTTCGCATATCGCGGTGTGGGAACCGCACATCAAGGCGCTGTACGCCTTCGATCCCGACGGCGCGCGCGCGAGCGCAAAAGCTTCCACCGAACGCTGGCAGAAAGGCGAGCCGGTGGGCGCGCTGGAAGGCGTGCCGGTCACGATCAAGGACAATATCGCCACCAAGGGCGTGCCGGTGCCGCTCGGTGCGGCCAGCGTGCCACTGGTGCCGGCGGCCAGCGATGCGCCACCGGCGGCTCGCCTGCGCGAGGCCGGCGCGGTGATCTTTTCCAAGACCACCATGCCGGATTACGGCATGCTGTCGTCAGGCCTCTCCAGCTTCCATCCCCTCACCCGCAACCCCTGGGACCTCAGCAAGAATCCTGGCGGTTCAAGCGCGGGCGCGGCCGCGGCGGCGGCGGCCGGTTACGGACCGCTGCATCTCGGCACCGACATCGGCGGCTCGGTGCGCCTGCCCGCGTGCTGGTGCGGCCTGGTCGCGCTGAAGCCGAGTCTCGGACGGATTCCGGTCGACCCGCCCTATGTCGGCCGCGTCGCAGGTCCGATGACACGGATCGTCGACGACGCCGCGCTGATGATGAGCGTGCTGTCGCGGCCGGATCGGCGCGACGGCATGAGCCTGCCGCCCAACGACATCAACTGGAGGGCGCTGGAAAAACCATTGCGCAAATTGCGCATCGGGCTGCTGCTCGATCCCGGCGTCGGCCAGGCGCTGGAGAAGGAAGTGCGCGAGGTCGCGGTGAAGGCGGCGAAGGCGTTCGAGTCCGCGGGCGCCGTGGTCGCCGAGGTCGACGGCATCATGTCGCGCGAGATCCTCGACGGGCTCGACAATTTCTGGCGCGCCCGGATGTGGGACGATCTCTCCAGGCTTGCGTCGGCCGAGCGCGCCAGGGCGCTGCCCTATATCGTCAAATGGGGGGAGCGCGGCGCGAAGCTGTCGGGCGTCGACGTGATCAGGGGATTCAATGCCACCATGGCGATCCGGGCCGCGGCGGCGAAACTGTTCTACGATCTCGACTACGTGATCTCGCCGGTGACGCCGGTGGTGAATTTCGCCGCCGAACTCGCCGCGCCCACCAACGATCCCGACCGGCCGTTCGAGCACATCGCCTACACCGTGCCGTGGAACATGGCGGAAAATCCGGCCGCCGCGATCAATGGCGGCTTCAGCGCCAGGGGCTTTCCGATCGGCGTCCAGATCATCGGCCGCCGCTTCGACGATCTCGGCGTGCTCGGCATGGCGAAGGCGTTCGAGGGCTTGCGTGGCGCGCAGCGGCCGTGGCCGAGGCCGCCGAAGGGTTAGGACGGCGTAACGCACTCTGATCGTCATGCGCGGGCTTGACCCGCGCATCCATCCTCTTCGTAAAGATGGATTGCCGGGTCAAGCCCGGCAATGACGATGGTATCAAGGATAATAGCGGAGGAATCCCCATGGCGTATGAGACCATCAAATACGAGGTCGCCGAGCAGATTCTCACGATCACGCTGAACCGGCCCGACAAGCTCAATGCCTTCAATGCCGCCATGCAGAAGGAAATGATCGACGCCTTCGATGCCGCGGACAGGGACGACAACATCCGCGCCATCATCGTCACCGGCGCCGGCCGCGGCTTCTGCGCCGGCGCCGATCTCTCCTCGGGCGCCGACACCTTTGACCGAGACGCGCGGCGCGGCCCGGTCAAGCGGCTTGCGAACGGCAAGGTCGACTACAGCGACCCCAATGTGCGCGACGGCGGCGGCCAGGTGACGCTGCGCATTTTCAAGTGCCTGAAACCCGTGATCGCGGCGGTGAATGGGCCGGCGGTCGGCATCGGCGTCACCATGCAGCTTGCGATGGATATCCGCATCGCCTCGGAGGCCGCGCGGTTCGGTTTTGTGTTTTCCCAGCGCGGCATCGTGCCGGAGGCCGCCTCGAGCTGGTTCCTGCCGCGCCTCGTCGGCATCTCGCAGGCGCTGGAGTGGTGCTATACGGGCCGGGTGTTTCCGGCGCAGGAAGCGCTGGCCGGCCGGCTCGTCAGCAAGGTGGTGCCGCCGGACGAGTTGCTGCCGACCGCGCGTGCGCTGGCAAGAGAGATCGCCGCGAAAACCGCGCCGGTGTCGGTGGCCCTGATCCGGCAGATGATGTGGCGGATGCTGGGCGCCGACGATCCGATGGAAGCCCACAAGGTCGACAGCCGCGGCATCTACGCCCGCGGCCGCTCCGCCGACGTGAAGGAAGGCGTGGTGTCGTTCCTGGAAAAGCGCCCGGCCGTTTTCAGGGACAAGGTGTCGGCGGACATGCCGGATTATTTCCCGTGGTGGAACGAGCGGGAGTATGAGTGAGAGAATTCCCTCAGCCGTCATCACCCGCCAACGGGTCGGCGCAAAGCGCCGCCCGATGACAGGCTCCAGCGGGTGATCCAGTAAACGCAGGCGCCAGCGATTGAATCGAGAAGCCTCGGCGTACTGGATGCCCCGCTTTCGCGGGGCATGACAACTAGCGCATCATCAGCGCGACGCGGCCGATTGCCTTGCGGTCGATCAACAGCCGCATCGCCTGCGCAAAATCTGCCAGCGGCAGGCGATGCGAGACGTTCGGGCGAATCTTGCCGGCTTCCGCCCAATCGATCAGCGCCTTCTGGCGCACCTCGCCGAGCGTGGGATTTTTTCGCACCGCTTCGCCGGCGCGGACGCCGAGCACGCTGGCGCCCTTGATCAGCAGCAGGTTGGTGCGGGCTAGCCCGATGCCGCCGGTGAATCCGATCACGAGGACGCGCGCGCCCCAGGCAATGCAGCGCAGGCTGTTCTCGAAAATTTCGCCGCCGACGGGATCGAACACGACATCGGCGCCACGGCCGTCGGTGATACGCTTCACCGCGTCGCGAAACGGTTCGCGTTGGTACAGCACGAGATGATCGGCGCCCCTCGCCCGCGCCACCGCGAGTTTTTCTTCGCTAGAGGCCGCCGCGATCACGGTCGCCCCCAACAACTTGCCCATCTCGACCGCGGCCAGCCCAACCCCGCCGCCGGCGCCATGCACCAGCAGCACTTCGCCCGGCCTGACCTGGCCACGATCGATCAGCGCGTGATACGCGGTGCCGTGGGCGGCGAGGAAGGTCGCGCCCTCGGCGTAGTCGAAGGTCGATGGCAACGGAATGAGTTGCGCGGGCGTCACCACGACCTCGTCGGCGTAGGCGCCGTGGCGCATTTTGACGATGACGCGATCGCCGACCGCGACGCCGGAAGCGCCATTGACCTCCGTCACCTCGCCGGCGGCTTCCACGCCCGGCGTGAACGGCAGATCGGGCTTGAGCTGATATTCGCCCGCCGCCATCAAAATGTCGGGAAAATTGATCCCGGCGGCGTGAACGGAGACGCGCACCTCGCCCGGCGCCAGCGGCCGTGAAGCAAATGTCTCCAGCCGCAACCGCTCGGGCGGGCCGAGCTCGCGGCAGACCACCGCCTTCGGCATCAGGCGGCGCTCGCCTTGCGCCGTTGCAGCGCCTCGCGGACCAGCGGCAGTCGGTCGTTGCCGAAATACATGTCGGTCCTGTCGATGAAGATGGTCGGCGAACCAAAGCCGCCGCGCGCCATCACTTCATCGGTATTGACCTTGAGCTGATCCTTGATCGCCTGCTGGCCGATCCCTGCGAGGAACTTTTGCGAATCGATACCGAGGCTCTTGCAGACTTCCGTCAGCACCGCGTCCTGCGAAATGTCCTGGTCGCCGCCCCAATAGGTCTCGAACACCGCGCGCGCGAACGGCACCATGTCCTTGCCGAGAAAGATGCAGCCGCGCATCG
>Ga0209422_1000118_pt1 | contig 18736 bp, 14 predicted proteins | sample BlaSpr_A8_OM2_M3_FD_187983 | JGI IMG/M metagenome (GOLD analysis project Ga0209422, IMG submission 187983) | Forest soil microbial communities from Thunder Bay, Ontario, Canada - Black Spruce, Ontario site 2_A8_OM2_M3 (SPAdes) (version 2) | ecosystem: Environmental > Terrestrial > Soil > Boreal... | reverse complement strand
TCGACCAAGAGCGGCAAGCTCGGCTTCGTCGCCGCCAAGCCGATCCCGCAGGTACTGCGCAACATCAATGCCTTCACGCTCGGCGCCAAGCTCGCCAACCCGAAAGCCACCACCCAAGTGATCTTCACCGGCGACTGGTCGATGCCGGTCAAGGAAGCGGAAGCCACCAACAGCCTGATCGACCAGGGCGTCGATGTCCTGACCTGCCATGTCGACGGACCCAAGACCATGGTCGAGAACGCCGCGCGCCGCGGCGCGATGGTATGCGGCTATCACGTCAATCAGTCGCCGCTGGCGCCAAAAGCCTACCTCACCGGCGCCGAGTGGAACTGGGAAGCGCTGTATCCGAAGTTCGTCAAGATGATCGCCGCCGGCGAAGAAATCCCGAACTTCTATCGCGGCGGCCTGAAGGAGGAGATTGTCAAGGTCTCGCCCTATGGCGAGATGGTCTCGGCCGAAGCGCGCAAGCACGCCGACGACATCAAGGCCAAGCTCACATCAGGCGACTACACCATCTTCAAGGGCCCGATCATGGACAACAAGGGCAACACCGTGATCGCCGCCGGAACCGATCGCGGCCAGAAGGACCCCGAGCTGGAAAAGATGGACTATCTCGTGGAAGGCGTGATCGGAGCGACTTCGTGACGTCAGGCGTTGCAGATCCCGTCGAAGCGGCTGCGATTTCTCCGGCCGCGGACCCTGGATTTCTGCAGCGCTACGGCGGGACCATCGAATACATCCTCATTCCGGGCGCGGCGCTGGTCGGCGCGCTCGGCGTGTTCGGCTTATTCGTGGCCTTGTTCGGCAAAAGTCCGCTCGATCTTTATTTCTACATGTACCAGGGCGCGTTCGGCACCTGGTTTTCCTGGCAGAACACGCTGACCCGCGCGGCCCCGCTGATCCTGACCGCGCTGTGCACGGCGCTGCCGGCGCAACTCGGCATGGTCATCATCGGCGGCGAAGGCGCGCTCCTGATCGGCGCATTGTCGGCCACCAGCATCGCGCTTGCCATGCAATGGGCGCCGCCGCTCGCGGTGCAGTTGGCGATGGTCGCCGCCGGCATGCTCGGCGGCGGGCTCTGGATCATGCTCTCGGGCGGTCTTCGCCAATATCGCGGCGTCAACGAAACTATTTCAAGCCTGCTGCTGGTCTACATCGCACTGGCGATCCTCAACCATCTGGTCGAGGGCCCGATGCGCGACCCGGCCAGCCTCAACAAACCGTCGACCCGCGAGATCGGCGCCGCCAACATGATCGGCTCAATCCCCGGCACCGACGTGCATTGGGGACTGGTGTTCGGGATTGTGGCCGCGATCGCATCCTACATCCTGATTTATCACACCGTGTTCGGCTTCGCCGCGCGCGTCGCCGGCGGCAACATTCGCGCCGCCAGGATCGTCGGCCTCGGGGTCGGCAAACTGATCATGACCATCTGTTTCCTGGCCGGCGCCTCGGCCGGCCTTGCGGGGATGGTCGAGGTCGCCGCCGTGCAAGGCCGCACCAACGCCAACCTCGCCGCCGGCTACGGCTTTACCGGGATTCTCGTCGCCTTTCTGGCGCGGCAAAATCCGCTTGCCGTTATTCCGGTTGCCATCCTGCTCGGCGGCATCAGCGCCAGCGGCGGGCTGTTGCAGCGCAGGCTCGGCCTGCCTGACGCCTCGGTACAGGTGCTGCAGGGAATTATCTTCGTCTTCGTGCTCGCCAGCGATGCGCTGTACGGGCGGATTGGCTTTCTGAAAGGCAAGTCGTGACATGGCCGACGGAACGATAGGCCTGTGGACGGTTCCGCTCGCGGTGTTCGGCGGCGCGATCCGCGTCTCGACGCCGTTTCTGTTCGTCAGTCTGGGCGAATGCATCACCGAGCGCTCGGGGCGCATCAATCTCGGCCTCGAAGGCACGCTGGTGATGGGCGCGATGAGCGCCTACGGCATCTCCTATCTCACCGGCTCGCCCTGGCTCGGCGTGCTCGCCGCCGGCGTCACCGGTTCGCTGCTCGGCGCGCTCCATGCCGGCATCTGCTCGCTGCCGCGGGTCAACGACATCGCGGTCGGCATCGCACTGATGCTGTTCGGCACGGGACTGGCTTTCTATCTCGGCAAACCCCTGATCGAGCCGACCGCGCCGCGGCTGCCCGCGATCGATTTCGGCTGGTGGAGCGATATTGCCCAGGTTCGCGCGGCGCTGCGGATCAACGTGCTGTTCCTGCTCGGCATCGCGCTGGCGCCGATCCTGTACTGGGCGTTCCGCACCACGCGCTGGGGCCTGTTGATCCGCACCGCCGGCGAGAGCTCGGACGCCGCCAAGGCGATGGGATATTCCGTGCTCGTGATTCGGCTGCGCGCAACCATGGTCGGCGGCTTCCTCGCCGGCATCGGCGGCTCCTTCCTGTCGCTGTTCTATCCCGGCAGCTGGAACGAAGGCCTCTCTAGCGGACAGGGCATCACCGCGGTGGCGCTGGTGATCTTCGCGCGATGGGATCCGATGCTGTGCATGTGGGCGTCGCTGGCGTTCGGCGGAGCCGCCGCGCTCGGCCCGGCATTGCAGTCGGTCGGCGTTACCTCCGGATATCACCTCTTCAACGCCGCGCCCTATATCCTGACGCTGGCGATCATGATCATCACCTGCTCGCCCAAGCGTACCCTGACCGGTGCGCCGGCCGAGCTTTCGATCACCCGATAACGAGACGCGCACAAGCGAGAGTAACGACATGCCCGAGCGCTTCATCAAATCCGAGCCCTATGCATGGCCCTATAACGGCGACCTGCGACCGGAAAACACCACGCTCATCATCATCGACATGCAGACCGATTTCTGCGGCGTCGGCGGCTATGTCGACAAGATGGGATACGACCTGTCGCTGACGCGGGCGCCGATCGAGCCGATCAAACGGCTGCTTTCGGTGATGCGGGCGCAAGGCTTCCACGTCATCCATACAAGGGAGGGCCATCGCGCCGATCTCGCCGACCTGCCCGCCAACAAGCAGTGGCGCTCGCGCCAGATCGGCGCCGGAATCGGCGATCCCGGCCCCTGCGGCCGCGTGCTGGTCCGGGGCGAGGCCGGCTGGGAGATCATTCCCGATCTGGCGCCGCTGCCGGGCGAGCCGATCATCGACAAGCCCGGCAAGGGATCGTTCTGCGCCACCGACCTGGAATTGATGCTGCGGCTGCGCGGCATCGAGAACATCGTTCTCACCGGTATTACCACCGATGTCTGCGTCCACACCACCATGCGCGAGGCCAACGACCGCGGCTTCGAATGCGTGCTGATCGAGGACTGCTGCGCCGCCACCGACAAAAGCAATCACGACCACGCGCTGAAAATGATCAAGATGCAGGGCGGCGTGTTCGGTGCGGTCGCAACCTCGGCGGACCTGATCGGGGCCCTGTCGTGATCATCGGCGAAACGCCCTTACCGGCTGGCGCGCTCGGCGTCGACGCCATCGCCATGACCATGAAATTCGGCGACTTCGTTGCCCTCGACAATGTCGAGCTGACCGTACGCCCCGGCTCGTTCCACGCGCTGCTCGGCGAAAACGGCGCCGGCAAGAGCACGCTGGTGAAATGCATCATGGGCTATTACCACCCGACCCAAGGCGACGTGCTGGTCGGCGGCCGCGAACAGGCGATCGCCAATCCGAAGGACGCCCATGCGCTCGGGCTTGGCATGGTGTACCAGCATTTTACCCTGGTGGGCGCGATGACCGTCGCCGAAAACCTGGTGCTGGCGCGCGACGATGTTCCGGCCGTGGTCGACTGGGCCAGGGAAAAGAAGCAACTGCAGGCGTTCCTGGCCGGGATGCCGTTCAAGGTGCCGCTCGACGCCCGCGTCTCCGACATTTCCGCCGGCGAGCGGCAGAAATGCGAAATCCTCAAGCAGCTTTATCTCAAGCGCCGCTTCCTGATTTTGGACGAGCCGACCTCGGTGCTGACGCCGGGCGAGGCCGATGAAGTGCTGGGCATGCTGCGCGGCATGGTCGTCAACGACGGCCTGACCATCCTGATGATCACCCACAAATTCCGCGAGGTGATGGCGTTCGCCGACGAGGTCACGATCCTTCGCCGCGGCAAGCTCGCCGGCCACGGCAAGGTTGCCGATCTCACCCCCGACAGCATGGCCCGCATGATGATCGGCGCGGAGGAACTCACCATTCAGCCGGGCCGGGTCGGCGAAGTGGGCGCGGCCCGTCTCGAACTGACAAAACTCAACGCGCTCGACGACGCGGGCGCGGTCGCGGTCCGCGACGTCTCGCTTGCCGTCCGTGGCGGCGAAATCGTCGGCATCGCCGGGGTCTCCGGCAACGGCCAGCGCCAGCTGGTCGAGGTGCTGGCCGGTCAGCGACAGGCCGAAAGCGGCGAAATCCGCGTCGCCGGCGACCTCTACCACGCGCATCGCGAGGAAATGCGCCGGCACAAGATGTCGCTGTTGCCGGAAGAGCCGCTGAAGAACGCGTGCGTCGGAGGCATGAGCGTTGCCGACAACATCGCCTTCCGCGAATTCGACCGCGCGCCGTTCGCCAGCGGCGGCTGGTGGCTCAACCGCGCGGCGTTTCGCGATGACGCCGAGAGGAAGATCGCGCAATACAGGATCAAGACCCGCACGCCGGATACGCCGATCGCCGCGCTGTCGGGTGGCAACGTGCAGCGCGCCGTGCTGGCGCGCGAGCTTGGCGGCGACGTCGAGGTTCTGATCGCCGCCAATCCCTGCTTCGGTCTGGATTTCGCCGCGGTGGCGCAAATCCATGCCGAGATCATGGCCGCGCGGAACCGCGGCGCCGCCGTGCTGCTGGTGAGCGAGGATCTCGACGAGCTGTTGGAGTTGTCGGACCGCCTGATGGTGATGTTTCACGGCCGGTTGGTCTATGAGGCCCGAGCCAGCGAAGCCGACCTCACCGAAATCGGCCGGCACATGGCGGGGCACTGAACCGCTCCATTATTTTTGACGCGTTTTCTTCACGCGAACCGGGATCCACTTCGCTCGAAAACGCTATGACTTGCCTATCGCAATCGCCGTCTGCATGATGCGCCGGCGATAGGCGCGGCGAGGACAGCATTGTGGGCATGAGCATTTCCGAACTGGACGAACTGTTCCTGCGCCGGTCGTTCGATGTCGCCCGCCGCGCCATGACCCATGGCAATCATCCGTTCGGCGCCATCCTTGTCGACCAGCATCGCAACGTGCTGCTCGAGGTCGAGAACGGCTATATGCCCGCGCATGACGGCACCGCGCATGCCGAGCGCCTGCTGGCGACGCAGGCGTGCACGACGCTGGGCGCGGATGTGCTGAAAGGGGCAACGCTCTATTCGTCCGCCGAACCCTGCGCGATGTGCGCCGGCGCGATCTACTGGGCGGGAATTGGCCGCCTGGTCTACGGCCTGAGTGAGCATCGGTTGCGCGCCGTCACCGGCAATCACCCGGAAAACCCCACGCTCGACCTGCCCTGCCGCGAAGTTTTCAGGAGCGGACAGCGACCAACCGAGGTGATCGGGCCTTTGCTCGAGGACGAGGCCGAAGCCCTGCACGAAGGCGTCTGGAACAAATAGCCGCCGATAGCTCGCGTCGACGAAACGAAAATGGCGCCGCGGGGTAATCGCGGCGCCATCGTCTTCACCTGGAGAACGATCAGGCGGTTTAGAACTTCACCGTGATGCCGGCATAGGCGGATGATTCGGTGCAGGAGCCGTTGCTCACGGTAACGCCGCCCACAACGGCCGTGCAGGCAAAGGCGCGGGTGTGATCGAGGCCGAACTTGTTCTGCCAGTAGCGGTACGCCACCCAGACATCAACGAAGTGGCTGTATTTCGGGCCCCATACCGCCTTCGAGGCGTCGAACGTCAATCGGATCGGCTCCGAGTTGAATTCGACCGCGGTATTGAAAACAGCGTTCGCCGGATTGAACGGCAGCGGTTCGGTGTCCGTGCCCTTCTTGCCATACCAGGCCAAGCGGCCGCTGATCGAGAAGAACTGCATGTTTTCGGGGAAGAAGCCCAGATCCATGTAGTAATTGGTTTCCACCGCCCAGGTCGGCTTGAAGGAGGTGTTGCCGTCGAACAAGCAGGTCAGGCCCGGAATCGGGCCGGTAAAGCCGCTGTTGCACTGGGCGAACGAGTTGTGGTTGTAGAACTCCCAGTACACCAATGGAGCGACGTTGAAGTAGCCCTTGTAGGGAAGATCGAACTGGAACTGCAGACCGCCGACCACGTCGCGCTTGGCAGCGCCAAAGAACCGGTTCTCGGCGTTGGCGTCCATGCCGACTTCAAACGAGATGTTGTGTAGCGGCCCCATCGTAAAGGCATGAGTGTTGAAGATCTCGTTCCAGCCAAAGGTCGAGCGGAACAAGCCGTAGATTTCGCTCGCACCCGCGCAGCTAGCCGCGGCGAAGGTGACACTGAGGCCGGCGTTGATGCACGGCGCAGCCGGGTCGTTGTGATCCGACTTGAACAGCGAAATGGTGAAGAAGTTGGTGCCGTAGGCCCACGCATCGAAGTGGGTGAACGAATAGACCTGCTTTGCGGTCTTGGCGTTGATCGTGCCGTTCGGGTTCACCGTAAACATGCCGGGCTGCGCGGCAGTGAAGATGTACGAGTAGGTCACCCGGTCGTCGATCACGAAGAAGAATGGCAGGTCGGGGACCGGCTTTGCCTTGGCCTTGACCGGCAAGTCGGCGGCGCTGGCGAAGCCAGTTGGCGCGAAAAGCATGGCAAATGACAGCGCCGCTGCTGCAATTGCTCCGTGACGATATGACATTTGGATTACCCCCAAGTTGACGACCGCGGATTAAGGCCCTTGAGGCGACACTTGCGCTGTTCGCAAACCGTGAGAAGCCTCAACTTTCTCCAAGGCCTGCCAAAAAATTCATCAAGAGTGACCGGCACTTCACGACTTCGTGTGCTGTCCATCGTGATTGCTGAAGCACGCTGGTTGACCTGAACGTCAAGGAGGGATTTGAGCAAACGCTTGATTTTCTTAACTTTTTGTTATCATTTTTCGCGGTGCAACAGTCGAGGAAATTGACGTGGATCGGCATCCGCGGCGCTCGCATACAATCCAATGATGCTGCTCATTATCGCAGCAGGACTGACTAGGCCCTACGGAATTTGTCTCGACCGTCACAATTTTGCAACAGGAGTTGTGCTCATTCGCCCAAGGTGCAAGCTCGTGTCGGTCGCTGCGAAGATAACCGCGGCGGAAAGGCCAAGCCAACGGGCAGGGAATCACCAAATCGCCGCTTGCCGAAGAGTTGGGCAAACGCTGGCGCTTTTTCCCTACTTACGCGAAGGTTCAAACTAGCCCAGTATTGAGGCAGCAGTTCCTCGCTTCCCCGCGTGACAACGAATGTTAGATTCGACGCATGCCGGCCTGCGTTCCGGCGAAACGCCGTTGCTTCGGACGGTCGGGTTGACCAAGCGCTACGGCAATTTTCTCGCCAACGACGCCATCGATATCGATATCTGGCCGCGCCAAATCCATGCCCTGCTCGGCGAGAACGGCGCGGGCAAATCGACGCTGGTCAAAGCCATCTACGGATTGATCCAGCCCAGTGAGGGCGAGATGCGCTGGCAGGGGGAGACGATGGTTCTCTCCGGACCGTCGGAAGCCCGCGGTCGCGGCATCGGCATGGTGTTCCAGCATTTCTCGCTGTTCGACAATCTCACCGTGGCCGAAAACGTGGCGCTGGGCCTCGACGGCAAGGAGTCGTTCAAGGACATGTCGGCGCGGCTTCAGGAAGTGTCCAATGTCTACGGGCTTCCGCTCGATCCGAAGCGCGAAGTGTGGCAGCTGTCGGTCGGCGAGCGTCAGCGCATCGAGATCGTCCGGGCGCTGATGCAAAATCCCAAATTCCTGATCCTCGACGAACCGACCGCGGTGCTGACCCCGCAGGAGGCCGATCAGTTGTTCACCGTGCTGGAGCGGCTGAAGGCCGAGGGCCGCGCCATCCTCTACATCAGCCACAAACTGGAAGAGGTGAAACGGCTGTGCGACACCGCCACCATCCTGCGCGGCGGCAAGAAGGTCGCAACCTGCAACCCGCAACTGGAGACCGCGGCCTCACTGGCGCGCATGATGGTCGGCGCCGACGTCAAGGAAGTCAAAGCTGCCGCCGGCCGGCAAACAACGGTGCCGCGCCTCGTCGTCAACGATCTCAGTCTCGAGCCCGACGATCCGCACGGCGTGCGGCTCGAACATATTTCGCTCAAGCTCAAGGGTGGTGAAATCTTCGGCATCGCCGGCGTCGCCGGCAATGGTCAGGACGAACTCTTCGCGGCGCTTTCCGGCGAGCGGCTGGCCCAGGATCCCGGCACGATCGTGATCGACGGCGTCGCTGCGGGACACCTTTCCATTACCCGCCGGCGCAGGCTTGGCGCGGCGTTCGTTCCCGAAGAGCGGCTCGGTCACGGCACCGCGCCGCGCATGAAACTTTCCGAGAATGCGCTGCTGACCGGCCACGCCGCCAGCGGCATGGTCCAGCACGGATTCATCAACACCGCCGCGACGCTAAGGACGGTCGACCAAACCACCGCAACATTCGATGTACGCAAGGCCAAGCGCGATCCCGAGGCCGCGAGCCTGTCCGGCGGCAATTTGCAAAAATTCATCGTCGGCCGCGAAATCCTGCGTAACCCCGCGGTACTGGTGGTGAGCCAGCCGACCTGGGGCGTCGACGCCGGCGCGGCCGCGGTGATCCGGCAGGCGCTGCTCGATCTCGCCGCCGGCGGCGCCGCCGTGCTGGTGACGAGCCAGGACCTCGATGAACTCGCCGAGATCGCCGACCGGATCGCCGTCATGTTCCACGGCCACCTCTCGGCGCCGCTTCTGACCGCCGACGCCAGCCGCGAGAAACTCGGCCTGCTGATGGGCGGAAGCAGTCTGGACCAGAGGGAAGCTGCGCATGCAGTTGGTGCTTGAAAAGCGGGCCGAGCGATCCCACACGATCGCGCTGGTCTCGCCGCTGATCGCGATCGGTCTGACGATCGTGACCATGAGCATCCTGTTTGCGATTCTCGGCAAGAATCCGATTTCCGCTCTCGTCGTCTATTTCATCGATCCGTTGACCGACGGCTATTCGCTGCAGGAACTGGTAGTGAAGGCGACGCCGCTGGTGATGATCGCGATCGGCCTGTCGCTCTGTTATCTCGCCAATGTCTGGAACATCGGCGCGGAAGGACAATTTCTGATCGGCGCCGTCGCCGGCAGCTGGCTCGCGGTGAAAACCCAGGGCACCGACGCCGGGTTTTGGGTCATGCCGGCGATGCTGCTGCTCGCCGCGGCAGCTGGCGCGCTCTATGCCCTGATCCCGGCAATCTGCAAGGTCAAGTTCGGCGCCAGCGAGATCCTGACCAGCCTGATGCTGGTCTACGTCGCGGACCTGGTTCTCGACTATCTGGTGCGCGGACCGTGGCGCGATCCTGCCGGCTTCAACTTCCCGACCACGGCGGAGTTCGATCCGGTCGCCACCGTGCCAGTCCTGATCGAAGGCGGCCGGCTGCATCTCGGCGCGATTATCGCACTCGTTGTCGTTGCCGCCGCGACCATCCTGCTCGGGCGCACCATCAAAGGCTTCGAAATTCGCGTGGTCGGCGCCGCCCCGCGCGCGGCCCGCTTCGGCGGGTTCAATTCGGACCAGTTGATCCTCCTGACCTTCGCGATATCGGGCGCGCTGGCAGGGCTTGCGGGCATCATCGAGGTGGCGGGGCCGGTCGGCCACCTGCAGCCGGGCATTTCGCCCGGCTACGGTTTTACCGCCATCATTGTCGCGTTTCTCGGGCGGCTGAACCCGATTGGAATATTAATTGCAGGGCTTTTCCTCGCACTCACCTTCATTGGCGGCGAGCAGGCCCAGATTGCGATGAAAATACCGTTGGACGTCACCAAGGTCTTTCAGGGCATCCTGCTGTTCTACGTGCTCGCCTGCGACTCGCTCATTCTCTACCGCTTCCGGCTCATTTTCGCGTCACGGCAGGTGCCCAGTGGAACTGGTTGAAGCGATCATCCTTTCGGTGCTCGCGGCATCGACGCCGCTGCTGATCGCTGCCACCGGGGAACTGGTGACCGAGCGCGCCGGCGTCCTCAATCTGGGCGTCGAGGGCATGATGATCGTGGGAGCGGCCTGCGGCTTCGGCGGCGCCTGGCTCACCGGCTCGACCATCATCGGGGCGCTCTGCGGGATCGTCGCCGGAACCCTGCTGTCGCTGGTGTTCGCCTTGATGACGCTCGGCCTGGCGGTCAATCAGGTCGCCACCGGTCTTGCGCTGACGATCCTCGGCATCGGCCTGTCCGGCCTGATCGGCGCCGGGTTCGTCGGCGAGAAAATTACGCCGGCGCCGCATCTTCACATTCCCGGCCTGACCGATATTCCCCTTGTCGGGCGTATCCTGTTCGGTGAGGACGCCTTCGTCTATCTCTCGCTGGCGCTGGTCATCGCCGTCTGGCTGTTTCTCTACCGGACCCGCGCCGGATTGGTGCTGCGGGCCTGCGGCGACAATCACGTTTCGGCGCATGCGCTGGGATATCCGGTACTTCGGATCAGGATGTTCGCGGTGATGTTCGGCGGTGCCTGCGCCGGGCTGGCCGGCGCCTATCTGCCGCTCGCCTATACGCCGTTCTTCATCCCGGGCATGACCGCCGGTCGCGGCTGGATCGCGCTGGCGCTCGTCGTGTTCTCGTCATGGCTTCCGGGGCGGCTGGTGATCGGCGCTTATCTGTTCGGCGCGGTGACGATCCTTCAGCTACACGCGCAGGGCGCCGGCGTCGGCATACCCTCGCAATTCATGTCGGCGTTGCCGTATCTGGCAACGGTCGTCGTTCTCGTTCTGATTTCGCGCGCAAGGACCGGCGGCTCGACTGCGCCGGCTGCGCTCGGAACGGTGTTCGTGCCCGATCGATAGATACCCGAAGCGCGTGCGACGGGGCGCGTGCGCATCGGGATAGTCAGTCCACCCCTTACGAGTCAGGAGAAACAAATGAGAAAGATTCTCATTGCTGTGACGACAGTGATGCTCACCGCGGGAGCAAGCCTGTTCGGCGCTTCCGCCGCCGAAAAACTGAAGGTGGGGTTCATCTATCTTGGCCCGGTCGGCGATTTCGGCTGGACCTACCAGCATGAACTTGCACGCCAGGCCCTGGTCAAGGAATTCGGCGACAAGATCGAGACCACCTATCTCGAAAACGTCAGCGAGGGCCCCGATGCCGAGCGCTCGATCGAACAGCTGGTGCGCGCCGGCAACAAACTGATCTTCACCACCTCGTTCGGCTACATGGATCCGACGCTGAAGGTGGCCAAGAAATATCCAAACGTGCATTTCGAGCACGCCACCGGCTTCAAGCGCGACAAGAACATGTCGATCTATAACGGCCGGTTCTACGAGGGCCGCTATATTCAGGGCATCATCGCCGGCAAGATGTCGAAAGCCGGCGTGCTTGGCTACATCGCCTCGTTCCCGATCCCGGAAGTCATCATGGGCATCAACGCCACCATCCTTGGCGCCCAGACCGTCAATCCCAACATCAAGGTCAAGATCATCTGGGCGAACACGTGGTTTGATCCCGGCAAGGAGGCTGACGCCGCCAAGGCGCTGCTCGACCAGGGCGCCGACGTGATCATGCAGCACACCGACAGTCCGGCGGCGATGCAGATCGCCTCCGAGCGCAGCAAGCTGGCGTTCGGGCAGGATTCCGAAATGATCAAGTTCGGACCGACGGCGCAGCTGACCTCGATCATGGACAACTGGGCGCCTTACTACATCGACCGCGTCAAGGCCGAACTCGACGGCAAGTGGGAGTCGGATGACACCTGGGGCGGGTTGAAGTCGAAAATGGTGGTGATGGCGCCCTACACCAACATGCCCGACGACGTGAAGAAACTGGCGATGGACACCGAAGCCGCCATCATCGACGGCAAGCTGTTCCCGTTCAAATGTCCGGTCATCGACCAGGACGGCAAGACCGTCGAGTGCAAGGGTGGCGATCATCTCGCCGACGGCCAGGTGCTCGGCATGAACTTCTACGTCAAGGGCATCGACGACAAGATTCCCGGCGGCAAGTAGCCGTCGGGCACTCCCGAGACTACCGGGTCCGGGCGGCAACGCCCGGACCTTTTTTCTTGGCGTCGACCTCACCCGACCTGCATCGCGTGCGCGGCGGTGCTGTGGCGGCGGATCAGGTCGGCGACGTCGAGCCCGGGAATGGCGCCGTCGGTGACCACCCAGTGGCCGCCAACCATGACCCGGTCGGCGCGATGCGCGCCGCACAGCACCAGCGCCGCCAGCGGATCGCCATGGCCGGAGAAGCGCAGTTCGTCGAGCTTGAACAGAGCGAGGTCGGCGGCCTTGCCGACCGCGATCTCGCCGAGTTCGGGGCGGCCGACACAGGCCGCCGATCCCTTGGTGGCCCAGCGCAGCGCGTCCTTGTGGCTGACGCGGCCGACGCCGTAGCGCGCCCGCTGCAGCAGGAACGCCGCACGCACCTCCTGCATCAAATTGGAGCCGTCGTTCGAGGCCGAGCCATCGACGCCGATGCCGATCCCGACGCCGGCCTCCTCCATGTCGCAGACTGGGCAGCACCCCGACGCCAGCAACTGGTTGCTGCAGGAACAATGGCTGATCGTGGTGCCGGCCTTTCCCAGCCGCTTCATCTCTTCGGTATTGAAATGAATGCCATGCGCCAGCCATGTCCGCGAATTGAGCCAGCCGCATTGCTCGAGATAGTCCAGCGGCCGGCAGCCATGCATCTGTTCGCAGAATCTGTTCTCGTCCTCGGTTTCCGCCAGGTGGGTGTGCAGGCGGACATCGAGCTTGCCGGCGAGGTCGGCGGTGGCGCGCATCAGCGACGTCGTCACCGAAAACGGCGAACACGGCGCCAGCGCGATCTGCACCATGGCATCCGCGCCGCGCTGATGGTGTTTTGCAACGACCCGTTCGCTGTCGGCCAGAATCGTATCCTCGTCCTGCACCACGCTGTCCGGCGGCAATCCACCGTCGCGCTGCGAACGGTTCATCGAGCCGCGCGTCAGCAGCACGCGGACGCCGAGCCGCTTGGCGACCGCGACTTCGATATCGACGGCGTCCTCCAGCCCCTTGGGAAAAACGTAATGATGATCGGTGGTGGTGGTGCAGCCGGACAGCAACAGCTCCGACATCGCCACGGTGACGCCGAGATTGAGCGATTCCGGCGTCAGCCGCGCCCACACCGGGTAGAGCGCCTGCAGCCACGGAAACAGCTCACGGTCGAGCGCCGCCGGCAGCGCGCGGGTCAGCGTCTGGTAGAAATGATGGTGGGTGTTGATCAGCCCGGGCAGCACCACATGGTCGCCGGCCTCGAAGAACGCCGCCGATGTCTTGGGCTGGCCGCCCTTCGGCACCAGCTCGACGATCTTGCCGTGCTGGACCACGATCCCGCGCTCGGCGCCCTCGGCCAGAATGCCGAGGGGATCCTTGATCCAGATTGCCCGCGTTGGGTCCATCGTCCTAACCTTCCCCGAGGAATCGGAGTTGAAAACGAAACGTCGTCATCATCCTGCAATTCGAGGACCAGCCCATCAATGCGAGAGTTGGCGCTGGTCTTGCAAGACTCTTACAGGCAGATGCATGTCGTTGAAAGCGCTGGCGTATCCATGGATTTGAACACCATCACCGAAGTCGCCCACCCCGGCACGCGGGCGCAACTGCCCGTTTGGTCGGCAGGCGATGCTTGGCTCGCGGGCGGCACCTGGCTGTTCTCGGAACCGCAAGCTCATTTGGCGCGGCTGATCGATCTTGCCGATCTCAAATGGCCAGCGTTGACGATCGGCGAGGCCGGGCTTTCGATCGCGGCGACCTGCACCGTGGCGCAACTGGACGGGCTTGCCTGCCCGCCGGAATGGCTCGCAGCCCCCCTGATCAACCAGTGCTGCCGCGCGTTTCTCGCCTCCTTCAAGATCTGGAAGACCGCGACCGTCGGCGGCAATCTCTGTATGTCGCTGCCGGCCGGGCCGATGATCTCTCTGACCGCGGCGCTCGACGGCGTCTGCACCATCTGGAAGGCCGATGGCGGGGAGCACCAGATCGACGTCGTCGGCTTCGTCACCGGCGACAATCGCAACGTGCTGGCGCCGGGCGATCTGTTGCGGCAGATCGACATTCCGCTGGCTGCGCTGAAGCGTCGCTCGGCGTTTCGCCAGATTTCGCTGACCCCGCTCGGCCGGTCGGCGGCCTTGCTGATCGGCAGCATCGGTGGCGGCGGCGCATTGACGCTGACGGTGACTGCATCCACCGTGCGACCCGTTCGAATCGCGTTTTCGGCGATTCCCTCCGCAGGCGAATTGCGCGAGGCGATCCTGCATCGGATTCCCGGCGCGCTCTATCATGACGACGTTCATGGCAAGCCTGCCTGGCGCAAGCACATGACGCTGCGGCTCGCCGAGGAAATTCGCGCCGAGCTGCAAGGCCTGCTGTAACCATGACGTTTGAAATCAACGGCAAGGCGTTTTCGCAAAACCCGCGCGCCGGGCAATGCCTGCGGACATTCCTGCGCGAGCTCGGGCATTTCGGCGTCAAGAAGGGCTGCGATGCCGGCGACTGCGGCGCCTGCACCGTTCTGATCGACGGCGAACCGGTGCACTCTTGCCTGATCCCGGCCTTCCGCGCCGAGGGCCACGCCGTCACCACCATCGAAGGCCTCGCAGGCGATGGCGGCACGCATCCGATGCAACAGGCGTTTCTCGATGCGCAGGCGTTTCAGTGCGGGTTCTGCACCGCGGGCATGATCCTGACCTGCGCTTCGCTGAATCAGGCGCAGCGCCAGGATCTCGGCGCCTCGCTGAAAGGCAATCTGTGCCGCTGCACCGGCTATCGCGCCATCGAAGACGCACTCGATGGCAAGACCAATATCGAGGACGCCGCCGCAGGCCGCGCCTTCGGCCGCAGCCTGCCGGCGCCCGCCGGGCCGCAGGTGGTGCGCGGCGAGGCGCGCTACACCTTCGATACCGCGATCGAAGGGCTGCTGCATATCAAGATGCTGCGCTCGCCACATCCGCACGCGAAAATCATCTCGATCGACAGGACCGCGGCGATGCAGGTTCCGGGCGTGCGTGAAGTGCTGACCTTCGAAGATGCACCGGGCCGGCTGTTCTCGACCGCCCGGCATGAGAAGATCTGGATGGACCCGGACGACACCCGCGTGCTCGACGATGTCGTCCGCTTCATTGGGCAAAAGGTCGCCGCCGTGGTCGCGGAGTCTGAGGCCGCGGCCGAAGAAGGCTGCCGCCGCCTCAAGGTCGATTACGACATCCTGCCCGCGGTGGTCGACCCGGCGCTGGCGATCGCCCCGGGCGCGCCGCTGCTTCACCCCGACAAGACCCCGGAACAACGCGTCGCCAATGGCAAACGCAACATCGTGGCGGAGACCCATGGCGAATACGGCGATGTCGCAAGCGCGTTGGCCACGTCCGCTGTCACCTACCAGGGAACGTTTACCACCCAGCGCGTCCAGCACGCCGCGCTGGAAACCCATGGCGGCCTCGCCTGGGTCGATGCTTCCGGCGTCCTCAATGTCCGCACCAGCACGCAAGTGCCGTTCCTGACCCGCCGGGCGCTGAGCGAGATTTTCGACCTTGCCCCCGACAAGGTGCGGGTATTTTGCGAACGGGTCGGCGGCGGTTTTGGCGGCAAGCAGGAAATGTTCGTCGAGGACATTTTGGCGATGGCCGCGCTGAAGACCGGACGCCCGGTGAAGCTTGAACTGACTCGCGAGGAACAGTTCATCGCGACCTCGACACGGCATCCGATGCGCGTCACGGTCAAGGCGGGCGCCGACGAGGACGGCAAGCTGACGGCGCTCCAGCTCGACGTGCTCTCCAACACCGGCGCCTACGGCAATCATGCCGGACCGGTGCTGCTTCATGCCTGCGGCGAGTCGATCGGCGTCTATAACTGCCCGAACAAGAAGGTCGACGCCGTCGTCGCCTACACCAACACCGTACCGGCGGGCGCCTTCCGCGGCTACGGCCTCCCGCAGGCGCTGTTCGCCGTGGAAGCCGCGATCGACGAACTGGCCACGGGCCTCGGGCTCAGCCCGTTCGAGATTCGCCGCCGCAATATCGTGAAACCCGGCGATCCGATGTTGTCGCCTCCCGGCTCGGGATATCACGACATCATCTACGGCTCTTACGGCCTCGACCAGTGCCTCGACCTGGTCGAGCGCGCGATGCAGGCCCAGGGGCCGACGATCGCGCTCTCGGCCGACTGGCTGACCGGCGAGGGCATCGCGCTCACCATGATCGACACCGTGCCGCCGGACGGGCATATCGCCGATGCCGCGATTTCGCTGCACGAGGACGGCGGGTTCGAACTGACGGTCGGCACCGCGGAATTCGGCAACGGCACCTCGACCGTACATCGCCAGATCGCCGCGACCGCGCTCGCCACCACGGTCGATCGAATCCGGCTCAGGCAATCCGACACCGCCCATGGCGGCCACGACACCGGCGCCTATGGCTCGACCGGCACCTTTGTCGCGGGCCGGGCGACGCAGGCGGCGGCGGAGAATCTCGCCAACAATCTCAGGGTCTTTGCCGCCGCCGCGACACGGACGAAACCCGATACCTGCACGCTCGAGAATGATTCCGCGATCTGCGGCAAGCAGCGCCTGTCGTTCGCGCAACTCGCCGAGGCCGCGCGCGCGCAGGGCCGAACGCTGAGCGCAACCGGCACCTCGGCGGGCACGCCGCGCTCGGTCGCGTTCAATGTGCAGGGTTTTCGGGTCGCCGTGAACAAGGCCACCGGCGAGATCAAGATCCTCAAGAGCGTGCAGGCCGCCGATGCCGGCCGGGTCGCCAATCCGATGCAGTGCCGCGGCCAGGTCGAAGGCGGCGTGGCGCAGGCGCTCGGCGCCACGCTGTACGAGGAGATGGTGATCGACGACGATGGCCGCGTGGTCAACCCGAAATTCCGCGACTACCACCTGCCCTCCTTCGCCGATATTCCGCGCACCGAAGTCTACTTCGCCGATACGTCGGACACGCTGGGGCCGATGGGCGCCAAGTCGATGAGCGAAAGCCCCTATAATCCGGTCGCGGCCGCGCTCGGCAACGCGCTCGCAAATGCCACCGGCATCCGCTTCACCGCGGTGCCATTCAAGCCCGACCGGCTGTGGCCGCTGCTGCACGAGAAGTTTGGATCGCAATGACCGCTCAGCTCCCCCGATAGGTCGCGTAGCTCCAGGGCGTGACCAGCAGCGGGACGTGGAGATGGCCTTCGGGCTCGCTCACCGAAAAGCGCAAGGGGATCTGCTCGAGGAATGGCGGGTCCGACATCGGCACGTTCCGTTCGGCGAAATATTTGCCGACGCCGAACGTCAGCTCATAACGCCCGATCGGCACCGGCCGGCCGCCGATCAAGGGCGCATCGGTGCGGCCGTCACTGTTGGTGATCGCGCGCGTCACCACGCGGCTTGCGCCGAGTTCGGACAGCTCGACCAATTCGACCGCGATTCCCGCCGCGGGTCGTCCCGAGTGGGTATCGAGCACATGGGTCGACAGCTGCCCGTGCACGGAAAGCCGATCTTCCGCGGCGACCTGCTGATCGATCCGCAGCGCCGCGATCCGGCAGATTTCATCGACCGAGGTCTGGGTTTCGGTCCTGGCGTCGTTCGGCAGCCGGCGCTCGAAATCGCGCAGGATCGAATCCCTGGTGTGGCGGCGCACGCAGACGATGTAGGGGAAACCGAACTTGGAGCGGTAGGCGTTGTTGACGCGCTCGAAGGCGTCATATTCGGCGTCCGACAGCCGATCGAGCCCGACGCTGTTCTGCTCGGCATTGGATTCGGCCGTCAGCCCCGCGGCGCGCTGAGTCTTGCTGGCGAGATCGGGATGCGCCCTGATCAGCGCGAGGCGCAGTTCGGGCGGCGCGCGATCGACCGCGGCCTTCATCGCCGCGAATAATTGCGTTACGCCGGCGAACGGCCGCGATGACGCGGCATGTTCGGCGATCCAGGGCGAGTACTCGAAAATATTGGCAAGTGCGGCGACAAAGTCGTCCTTGCTGCAGGCGTTCAACTCGGCGAGTGTTGTTTGCGACATGTCGCGGCCTACCCGACGCTTGGCGCATGGACGGCGAGATGCGCGAGATTGGCGTGCCAGTGCTGCGCGATCTGCAGCCGCGTCGGCACCCAGACGCGCTCGTGCTTCATGATGTAGTCGAGAAAGCGCATCAGGGACGCCGCGCGCCCGGGACGTCCGACCACGCGGCAATGCAGGCCGACCGACATCATCTTCGGCGAGGTTTCGCCTTCGGCGTACAGCACGTCAAAACTGTCCTTGAGATAGGTGAAGAACTCCTCGCCGCCGCCGAACCCTTGCGCGTTGACAAAGCGCATGTCGTTGGCATCGAGGCTGTAGGGAATGATCAGATGCGGGCCCGCCGGTCCCTTGATCCAGTACGGCAGGTCGTCGGCATAGGAGTCGCAGGAATACAGGAAGCCGCCGGCTTCCATCACCAGCCGCACGGTGTTGATGGAAGTGCGCCCGGTGTACCAGCCGAGCGGACGCTGGCCGACGACCTCGGTATGGATGCGGATGGCGTCGGCGATCTCGACCCGCTCCTCCGCTTCCGACATGTCCTTGTGCTCGACCCATTTCAGGCTGTGGCTGGCGATGTCCCAGCCCGCCTGCTTCATCGCGGCGACGACTTCCGGATTGCGTTTCAGCGCGGTGGCGACGCCGAACACCGTCACCGGCAGCTTGCGCTCGTTGAAAATCCGCCACAGC
>Ga0209422_1000117_pt1 | contig 18839 bp, 15 predicted proteins | sample BlaSpr_A8_OM2_M3_FD_187983 | JGI IMG/M metagenome (GOLD analysis project Ga0209422, IMG submission 187983) | Forest soil microbial communities from Thunder Bay, Ontario, Canada - Black Spruce, Ontario site 2_A8_OM2_M3 (SPAdes) (version 2) | ecosystem: Environmental > Terrestrial > Soil > Boreal... | reverse complement strand
CGGGATCGCCTCACTCGCTGCTCGATGAGGTCATAGCCGCGCAAGGTGGATTGGACCATGTGGGGGCTTGTTTGGTCGCTTGCAATGACGAACCTTCATCGAGCGTGTCGCGGGCAAAATCCAACATGGCGTTTCCTCGATGGTGACACCCCATTTTGCCCTCGCAAGCGCCTGCTTCAGCGGCTGCGAATTCCTTGAATTCTCTGTGCTTGGCAGCCCCGCAAGAATAGCGCTCGGATATTTTCGTGAGACGAAGACTGAGGGGAATCGCGGCTTACACTTTTCAAGTTCCGGTAACGGCCGCTAATCTGCCGGCAAATTCATACCTTCAAGCGACCTGCCTCGTCTTCTCGGGAGCGCTCGGCGCTGGTTCGACGTTGGCTTTCGGCAGCTCGGCAAATGCCAAGTTGACGAACGGCGGATTCTCAGGAAACCTGAGCGTGGCGGTCAGCAGCCCAACAAAGCCCGGATCCTATCAGTGCATCGCGTTGGTCAAGTCGGGGGCGAGTAACCTCAACCTCGTTAACGGAGACCCCAAAGCGCCGACGGCGGGATGGACGGGGACGATGCAGACGACCGCTAACATTCCATAAGCGTCCGCCGCGCAAAAGCCGATGGATTCGGCCTCCGAGACGGGATGGCGGGAAAGTCTAGGAATCGAACCTAGCAGCCCCCTTGCGAAGGCCTCAGCGGTTTTGAAGACCGTGCGGACCACCAGATCCGTACTCTCCCATGTTTCGGGAAGCCCGATATTCACGCGAGTTTGCTTGTCCCCTGCGCCCGGGCGAGCGTGGGTCGGCGTGTTGTCCCCCTTCGAGTTGGGTACGCTCTTCTGAGATTGTACGCACGACGAGTTTTTCTCTCGCTGGCGATCGCCGCCTCGTTCGCCGGAACCCTCGGAGCGACCGCACCATTGCGCGTCGTCCCACCTCCGCGGGCAACACATTCGGCTCTGGCGCCCGCCGACGAGTATTTCGGATCGCTCAAGCTGAGCTTCCTCGGCATCAACAACGTGTTACGCGACGGCGCGATCCGCGCGGGCTCGAGCACGACCGACGCGCGCCTGATCGGCGGAGTCGACGCTGCGGCTGAAGCGTTGCAAGATTGGGCCCACAAGTATCCGCGCGATCCGCAGCTGTCGCGCTCGTACTTTCTTGCCTTCGCGATGTATCGCAAGGTTTGGACCAGAGACGGACAACAGCGCGCGTGGCGCTTCTTGAACGTTATCGCGCAGCGCTGGCCGGCAACGTACTTCGGAAAGATTGCACGCAACGAATTAGCGCGCGGTTTCACCGAGCACTATTACGCCGACCCGGAGCCGTGCCCGACTCCGAGTCCCACGCCAAGTCCGACGCCTAGTCCGACCCCGAGTCCCGAGCCGACGCCGAGCCCTACTCCGACTCCGGTTCCGCGGCGCGGCCTCTTCGGCGGCTCGACGGCCGCGCGCAAACCAACACCTACGCCGAGCCCGACGCCGACTCCGAGTCCGTCTCCGTCACCGAGTCCCTCACCAACTCCGTCGCCGACGCCGAGCCCAACGCCGACTCCGCCGCCGCGACCCGGACAACCGAATGTAGAGATTCTGCCCGCGCCTTGCCGCACAACGCGGTGAGGTCTGCCGTGCTCGTCGGCCATTCGACCGCCCGACACGCTGCGGCCGACTTCGAACGTGCGCGCCACATGCTCACTGAACACGGCGTGGACGTTCGTGAAGCGTATTTGGTCGAAAGTGACAAACGGCTCCGAAAGACGGTGCGGCGCGCGATCAAGAGGCGCCCTGACGTCGTCGTCGTCGCGGGCGGCGACGGCACGATGACGAAAGTGGTCGGCGAGTTCGCCGGACGCGAGGCGGTTCTCGGCGTTCTGCCGCTCGGCACCGGCAACAGTTTCGCGCAAAGCCTCGGCATCGGTTCGGATCTCGAACGCGCGGTCGAGACGATCGCGCGCGGCAAGATCGCGGCGGTCGATCTCGGTAGGATCGACGGCGACTACTTCGCAAACTTTGCGACGCTCGGTTTCGCGTCGGACGTTGCACGCAGCACGTCGCCGATCCTCAAACGGATTATCGGCACGCTGGCCTACGTGCTCGCCGGCATCGTTCCGCTCGTCCGCGCGCGGCCGTTCGATTGCAAGATCAAGGCCGACGGCCACACCGTCGAATTTGAAACCTATCAAGTCATCGTTGCGAGCGGCCGCTACTTCGGAAACGCGACAGTCGCTCCTGAAGCCGGTCTCAAGAGCGGCAAGCTCGCACTCTTCGCAACGAGCGACGCGAGTCGGCTCGATATCGTCGAGACGTACGTCGCCTTGTTGACCAATCGCCAAACCCTCTTGCCGAACGCGCACGTATTCGAAGCGGAGTCCATCAGGATCCGCACGCGGCCGCGCCAGCTCGTTTCGGTGGACGGCTCGCCTTTCGGAAAAACCCCGGTTCGGTTTGGGGTGGCCCCCAAAGCGCTGCGCGTCCTCGTTTCGGGACCGCCGCCCGGGCCCAAGGCGTCGCCGTGACGGCGGCAATACGCTGGTCCCTCTGCGGGCTGATCGCTTTGGCGTTCTTCATCGCGCTCGGCGCCATCGTCGCGGGCCGCCCGCCGCTCGCGATGGACCTCGAAGCCGCCCGTCTCTGGTTCGGCCGCTGGACCGAAGCGGCGTGGTGGCTGACGCAATCCGGCTACGGACTCGCCCTGAGCGCGACCGGGCTGCTGGCGCTCGGCGCGGCGATCGTTCTGCGCAGAGAGGTCTCGGGCGTCGTCCTGACACTCGTCGCCCAGGGGTGCTCGCAGGCGGCGGCGGCCTGGCTCAAGACGCTCTTCGCCCGCCCGCGACCGCCGCATTGGCTCATGCACCACGAGGGCGGCTTTTCATATCCGAGCGGACACGCGGTGACGGCCGTCGTGTTCTACGGCGGCCTGGCGGCGGTCGCTGCGAATTCCCCGCTACCACTTGGCCTTCGGCGGCTCGTCGCAATCGCGCTCGCCGGCTGGGCGATCGGCATCGCGTGGTCGCGCGTCGCCCTCGGCGCGCACTATGTGACCGACGTCGTGGGCGGACTGCTCTTCGGGACGACCTGGTTCTGTCTGGTGCGAGCGATGGAAAGCGCGCTCGCCGCGCGCCGGGAGCGGATATTCCCTTGACCCGTCGATCAGGGATGATGCAAAGAAAGCGGTTCTTGCAAATCGGCGCCGGCGGCATGACCGCGCTGGCGTTAGCGCCCCTCTCGGACCGTGCGCTCGGGAGCGATGTCGCCGCTTATACGTTAACTGCGACGCCGCTGAAATTCAGGCCGGCTCCGGGGATCTCGTTCGATGCGCTGGCATACAACGGTACACTTCCCGGCCCCATCCTTCGTGTCGCGAATGGGCAGCGCTTCCGCGCCAAATACGTCAACAAGTCCGGCGTTGCTACGAGCATTCATTGGCACGGCATGATTTTGCCGAACGCAATGGATGGCGCCGCGGGAGTAACGCAGGCGGGCGTTCCGTCCGGCGAAACTTTCCTGTACGAATTTGACGCCGGGCCGCCCGGTACGCGTTGGTATCACGATCACGGCCCGAACATGGGCCTGACGCGCGGGCTCTTCGGCATGATTATTGTTGAAGATCCCCGCGACGCACGACCTGACGCCGAGTTTGCGTTGGTGTTTCACGATGTGCCGCGCATGGAAACCGTCATGCGAGCGATGCACGGTGTAAGCCACGCGCCCATGACCGACCCGCTCGGTTCGCCGGAACTCCTCGGGATGCGCGCGGATGATAAGATGGGCGATGAAGTCGCGTACTCTGCGCATTGCATCAATGGCTCATCCTATCCCCGCACCGCGCCGCTGAAAGTCAAGGTCGGCCAAAACGTGCGCTTACGAATTCTGAATGCGAATCCGACCCAGACCCGCTACGTCCGGCTCGCAGGGCATCGCTTGCGCGTAACGCACGGGGACGGCAATCGCCTGACGCAACCGCTCGAAGTCGACGCGCTGCGTATTGGTGTTGCGGAACGATATGACGCTTGGTTTGAAGTTACCAAACCAGGCGCGTGGCTACTGCAAGGTATTTCGACCGATCCGCTGACCTTCGAGCAAGCCGTGGTCGTGTATACCGAGGGTATGGAACACGCCTCACCAACGGGCGGTTCGCAATCGCTCGAAGGCGTCGATTACTTTACCTACGAGAAAGCCGGCGGCATTGCAAGGTCGCCCCTGGATCGGACTGCACAAATCTACAAGCAACTGGTCTTGGGCGGCGGCGAGTACGGCAGTTCGAGCTGGACGATCGACGGAAAAACGTATCCGCATACGGAGAAGATTCTGGTCAAGCGCGGCGATCGCGTGATCCTTCGGTTCACCAACAAGACCGACATGGATCATCCGATGCATTTACACGGGCACACGTTCGATATCGTGGAAATCAATGGGAAAGCGCTGCTGCGTCCGCTCGCCAAGGATATATCGCTGGTGCCTGGTAACGGTGGGACCCTCGCCTGGCGTTTCGACGCAACCTCGCCAGCCGGCCGCTGGCTGCTTCATTGCCACAATGATATTCATATGATGGACGGCATGATGACGGAGGTTGTTTATCGCCCATGATCGACGATCGCGAGTTGCGCGCGTGGGCCTATCTTGCGCCGAAGCAAGACGAGCAACGAAGTGGGCCGTTGGCCGATCTCGAATGTGGCGTCAAGGATAACATCGACGTTGCGGGGATGCCGACGTCGTTCGGCGTCGATTTTCGAACCGTGCTCCCGGAGCGTGATGCGTGGTGCGTTGCGCGCCTGCGCGAGCACGGCGCGGCGATTCGCGGGAAAACTGCGGCCACTGCGTTCGCGTATCGCGACCCGGCGGCGACCAGAAACCCGTGGAATCCTGAGCGGACGCCGGGCGGATCGAGTTCGGGAAGCGCGGCGGCGGTCGCCGCCAACCACGTCGCCTTCGCGCTCGGGACACAGACCCTCGGCTCCGTTCTGCGCCCGGCGAGTTTTTGCGGCGTCGTCGGATTCAAGCCAACCTACGGAACGATTCCGACCGAGGGCGTTTGGCCGCTCGCGTCGTCGTTGGATCACGTCGGCATCCTGGCGCGAGACGTCGCCACCGCGGCGCGAGTGGCGCGCACACTCGTTCCCGGGCTGAACGAGGCCGCAACGCGGCATCCCCGATTGCGCGTCGACGTGGCACTCAATAGCGGGCGCTACGGCCAAGCCGCCCACGATGCCGCGGCGGCCGCGCTCGCGAGGTGTGCGGCAGGCGGCGCGCAGGTCGAGTCGGGCGACTTCTCTTCGTTCGCGGAGCGCGCCATGGCCGCCGCCGATTCGATCATGGCGTACGAGATGTTCGAGACGTTGGGGTACTTACTCGATGAGCCGCGAGCGCCGCGCGAAGTTCACGCGATGGTTCGTCGCGGTTCCCTGATTCCTCGCGATACCTACGACCGCGCGCGCGCGGCACAGACGGCGCTGCGCGCCGAACTCCCGGAGATCTTCGCTGGATGCGATGCGCTGGCGCTGCTATGCGCGGGACCGGCACCGCCGCGGGAAACGACGGGCGACGCGACCGGTCAGGCGCCCTGGACGCTGTGCGGCGTGCCGTCGATATCGATCCCGATCGGTTTCGATGCCGACGGCTTGCCGCTTAGCCTACAACTCGTCGCGCCGGCCGGCGCCGATGCGACGTTGCTGGCGATTGCTGCGTGGGTCGCGCACGTCAACGAGAACGTGCAGCGTCCGGTTTTCTAGTCCTTATCGCCCTTATCGCCTTTACCTTTACCCTTGTCGAGCGTGATGGAGCCGTGATCGACGATGCCACAATCGGCATCATAGACATACGTTGCATCGATCTCGGAAGGCGTCAGCGTTCCGCTGACCGTGATCGTGCAAGCACCATCCGTCGGCGAGCTAAAGGTCGCGGAGAACGTATCGTGACCGGTCATGCTTCCGGAGAACGTGCCTTGATCGTGCAGCGGCGGGTTCGTGAAGTCTTGAGTCCAGGTTCCGGAGATCGAGTTGCCGTCGCGATCCAAGGCCACCGCAAAGGCTCCCGTGCAAGAAAAACTCGGTTGACCGCAAGGCGGCATCAGATCCTGGATCTGTCCCGAGTAACGGGCAGAACCTTTGTCGTTCTTACCGCTCTCCTTATCCTTGTCGCTCAACGTGCGACTCTGAACCGTTTGCGTCGTCGCCTGAGCGGATTGCGGAGCCACGGAAAGAACCGGATTCGCGGTTCCACCTCCGGCACAGGCTGAGACGGAAAGGAATGCAAGCAATGCCAGCCGCCGATAAAGAATGGTCGTCACAGGTTCCTACCTCCCAAGAGATGCTACCACAAATACCCCCGTCGTTGAGTGGCGGCGGGGAAGAATCGGGGCGTTCGCTAAACCGAAACGCGATGGTGACGGGGCAGGTCGGCATTTTCGCGCTGGGCGATGCGGCGCACGGCTTCTTCGAGTTCACGTTACGACCGGATGCCGATCGCGCTACGTTAGTACGAGAGGTCGCGGACCTGCGTCCGCCGCACACCACGGTCGGCGGCGTGAACCTCGTGGTCGGCTTCCGGCCGGAGCTGTGGCGCGTGGTCGATCCGACGGATGCGCCCGCAGGCGTCCATGGGTTCAACGAGCCGCTGCGTGGCGCCGACGGATACGAGATGCCGGCGACGCAGGCGGACCTATTCGTGTGGTATGCGGCCGCGGCGCATGATATCGTGTTCGATCTCGGCAAGACGACGCTCGAAGCGCTCGCGCCGATGGCAACGCTGGCGCGCGAGGCGACCGGCTGGTCGTACCGGCACAGCCGCGATTTGACCGGCTTCGAAGACGGAACCGAGAACCCGAACCTCTACGAAGCGCCGGGTGTCGCCTTGATCGATGACGGTGCTCCGGGCGCCGGCGGCAGCGTGCTGCTCTTTCAGCAATGGCGCCATGACGCCCCAGCGTTCGGCGCACTCTCCGAAGACGCGCAAGAGCGGGTCATCGGCCGCACCAAGCCGGACAGCATCGAACTCAAAGGCGCCGCGCTGCCGGCCGATTCGCACGTCTCGCGCACCAAGGTCGTGGAGGGCGGCGGAGAGCGGCCGATCTTCCGCCGGAACGTGCCGTACGGGAACGTCAGCGATCACGGTACGCTCTTCATCGGCTTCAGCGCCGACCAACGGCGCATGCACCGCATGCTGGAGCAAATGGCCGGCAGCGACGGCGGACCGCGTGACGCGCTGACGCGCTACAGCACGCCGCTCACCGGCGCATACTACTTCGTGCCCTCGATCCAAGCCCTAGCGCGATTCACAGCGCAGTCGGAAGGGTAGGCGCATACGCGTTCATCGCGTACTGCACCAGCATTCGCTGCGTGTTGAAGAACGAACCGTTGAGTGCGATCGCGCAGCGCCGGACGCGAGCGAACGCTTCGGGTTGGCGGTAGAAGGTCGCGGCGACATGCTCGAGCTTTTCGTAGAGGGCGGCCGCGTCGGCCCCCGCGTCGCCGTCCGACGCTTCGCCGCCGATCGCCCAACCGGTGACCCCCTCGATGCAGCCTTCGAGCCACCAGCCGTCGAGGACGCTCAAGCTCGGAACGCCGTTGAGCGCCGCCTTCATACCGCTCGTCCCCGAAGCTTCGAGCGGCCGCACCGGCGTATTGAGCCACAAATCGACGCCTGCGGTCAGCATCGCCGCGAGCCGCATGTCGTAGTTCTCGAGATAGACGGCGCGCACCGAATCGCGCAGCGCCGCGCCGGATTTGAAGACGTGGCGAATGATCGACTTCCCTTCGGCGTCGTCCGGGTGCGCCTTTCCGCCGTAGACGAGCAAGAGCGGCCCCGTCGAGCGCGAGATCGCCTGAAGGCGCTCGGGGTCGGAGAGGATCAAATCCGCGCGCTTATAGGCGGCGGCCCGCCGCGCAAAGCCGATCGTCAACGTCGCGGGATCGAACGCCTCGCCCGTTCGCCGTTCGAGTTCTTCGACGAGCGACGCCTTCGCGAGCCGATGCGCCCCTTCGATTTCGTCGAGCGAGACGACGTCGGCGTACCGTAAGTACGCGTTGTCGCGCCGCCAGCCTCGGATGTGCCGGTCGAAAAGCTCCGCAAACGGCGCCGACGTCCAGGTCTGAGCGTGAACCCCGTTGGTGATCGCATGAACCGTCTCGCCGGGGAGAATCCCACGCGATACCTCGGCGTGCCGAATCGAAACGCCGTTGACGTAACGCGCGCCGCGCAACGCCAGCCGCGTCATGTTCAACTCACCGTCGTAGAGCAAGCCGGCCTGCGCAAGCAGTGCGCCGCGCCGTTCGCCTAAGACGTCGCGCACCATATCGAACGGGAAGCGATCGTGGCCCGCGGGGATCGGCGTGTGCGTGGTAAAGACGCAGCGCCGCCGCACCTCGGCCAGATCGTCTTCGGTCGCTTCGGTCGCCTCGCGGGCGCGCAGTCGATCTTCGAGCAGCGAGAGGACGAGCAGCGCTGAGTGGCCTTCATTAAGATGATAAGTGCGGACGGCGCTTTCGCCGAGGTCACGCACGAGCGTCGCGCCGCCGATTCCGAGCAGCGCTTCCTGCGCGAGGCGATAGCGCGCGTCGCCGCCGTAGAGCCAATCGGTCAGGCGCCGGTCGCGCTCGTCGTTCTGCTCCAAGTCGCTATCGAGCAGATACACCGGGACGACGTGCCCGCCGTCGCCGAGCACTTGGTGGCGCCAGGCGCGGAGGGCGACGTCGCGTCCTTCGATCTGCACGGTGACCGAAACGCCGGCGGGCCCGAGCCGCGCTTCCGGGCTCCAGCCGTCCGCTTCCTCATGTTGGTTTCCTTCGGCATCGAGTCGCTGCCGAAAATACCCGGCGCGATGCACCAGGCTGACGGCGATCATCGGAAAGCCGAGGTCGGCGGCCGAGCGAATCGTGTCGCCGGCTAAAACGCCGAGGCCGCCGCTGTAGATCGGCGTCTCCGGTTCGAGCGCGACCTCCATCGAGAAGTACGCGATCCGTCCGGTGCCTGAAAGCGCGTCCATCGACCTTTCTTACGGCGGAGGGGAGACAAGAAAGCGCGGCCGTTGTTGACGACCGCGCTCATATTCTAGGAAAAACAAAAAAGAAAGCGGAGTCTAAATCGAGCGCTTTACTTCTTGCCGCCCTTCTTACCGGGTTTCTTCTTCCCTTTTTTCTTCAAGGTCTTTTTCTTAGCAGCCATCGTTCGTCGTCACCCCCAATCTATGGACGGAGTCCCAACGCTCGCAAACGGCGACGAGCCTGGCTTGCAAACGCAAATCGGTTCCAGCGGGTTCCTTCCCAGCCGATTCTAGACCTTTTTGAAAGGCGGGGCGGGCCCCGCGGGACACGTGGGGCCCCGTTCCGACCGGCGAACTGCGGCGGGGGAGACAAGAAAGCGCGGCCGTCGTGACGACCGCGCTCGTATTCTAGGAAAAACAAAAAGGAAAGCGGAGTCTAATTCGAGCGCTTTACTTCTTGCCTTTCTTCGAAGGTTTCTTTTTCGGGGCTTTCTTCTTCTTAGCAGCCATTGTTTGTCGTCACCCCCTACCTTAAACGGAGTCCCGGCGCTCGGAAACAGCGACGAGCCTGACTTGCAAACGCAGGTCGGTTCCGGCGGGTTCCTTCCCAGCCGATTCGAGCCCTTTTTGAAAGGCGGGGCGTGCCCCGCGGGGCGCCTGTGGGACCCCCATTCGGACCGGCGAATGTCGGGCAGCGATGGCGATCATCGAGACCGCCGACCTGAGGAAGGTCTTTCGCTCGGTCAAGCGCCGGCCGGGGCTCGGGGGGGCGATCGCGGCGTTGTTTTCGCGTGAGTACGAAGAGAAGGCCGCCGTCGACGGCATCACAATGTCGCTCGAAGCCGGCGAGCTGGTCGGCTACCTCGGCCCGAACGGCGCCGGGAAGTCGACGACCATCAAGATGCTCACCGGCATCTTGGTCCCGACCTCCGGCTCGATTTCGGTCGCCGGTCTCGTCCCCCACCGCCAGCGGCTGGAAAACGCGCAGAACATCGGCGTCGTCTTCGGCCAGCGCAGCCAGCTCTATTGGGACCTGCCGCTGCGCGAGTCGTTCGCATTACTGCGTTCGATCTACGACGTCCCGCGCGAACGTTTTCGCGAGAATCTCGACCACTTCGTCGAGATCCTGGCTCTCGACGAGTTCATGGACACCCCGGTCCGCCAGCTCTCGCTCGGCGAGCGGATGCGCGGCGACTTTGCGGCCGCGATGCTCCACGATCCGAAGATCGTCTACCTCGACGAGCCGACCATCGGACTCGACGTCGTGGCCAAGGAAGCGATCCGCGAGTTCATCACGCAACTCAATCGTGAGCGCGGCACCACCATCATCCTCACCACCCACGACCTCGCCGACATCGAACGGCTCGCGCGCCGCGTCATCTTGATCGACGACGGTACCATCATCTTCGACGGGCCGATCTCCCGGCTGCGCGAAGAATACGGGACGCACCGCACGCTGGTCATCACGCTGGCCGACTCGTATGAGGACGTGCAGATCGAAGGCGCCGACGTCGAGAGCCGCGAGGGGAATGTCGTGCGACTCCGCTTCGACCGCCGCCGCACCTCGGCCGAGGTGCTCATCCGACGCGCGCTGGAGCGTTACGCACTCTCCGACATCGCCATCGTCGAACCCGACATCAACTCGATCGTGGGGCGCATCTATCGCGAAGGCTACACTGAAAGCGCGATCGGGTCGCCCTCGTGAGCGTCGTCCTTTCGCGCCCGCGTTTTCGCCTCGAACCGTACGTCGAGTTCGCCAAGGTGGCGATGGCGAGAGAAGCGACCTACCGTTTCGACGTCTTCACGAACATCGCGTCGGTCCTCGTGCGCGTCTACATCTTACGGACGGTGTGGGTCGCGCTCTACGCTCACAATCCCGCGCCGTCGGAGCTGCCGCTGCACGCCATCATCACCTACTCGACCGTCGCGATGTTGATGAGCCTGGTCATGGACATCGACCAGACTAGGATCTTGCACGACAGCCTCCACGACGGCAGCATCGTGCTCGACTTCACCAAGCCGATGCGCGTCCCGCTCTACTTCATAGCGAACGGCACGGGTGAGGTGCTGTTTCATGCCGTGCTCATGATCCCGGCGCTCGGGCTGGCGCTCTTCTTCGTCCACATCGACGTGCCGTCGTTCGGAACGCTCCTCGTCTTCCTCGTCAGCTTCCTTTTGGGCTACGGTGTCGGGTTCTGCATCAACTTCATCTTGAATTGCACCGCGTTCTGGACGCTCGAGATCACCGCGGTGCAGTTCATCGTGACCTGGATCACCGACTTGGTCGGCGGCGAACTCGTCCCGCTCGTGCTCTTTCCGGCCGCGCTACAAAACGTGCTCGTCGTCTTGCCCTTTGCCGCCATGTTTTCGACGCCGCTGTTGATCTACGTCGGGCACATCCCGCCGGCGCAGTACGCCGGCGCACTCGGCTTGCAGGCGTTTTGGCTGATCGCCCTCGGCGCGGTCTCCGTCGTGATGTGGCGCCTCGGCGTGCGGCGCCTGGTATCGCAGGGCGGATGAAGCGACTCAAGGCGATGGCCCGCGCCTATCGTGAGTACTGGCGCATCAACCTGCTGACGACGCTCGAATACCGCGAGAACTTCTTGATGTGGTTCGCCTTCACGATCGTCTATCACGCGACCGCGCTGGCGGCGCTGTGGGTCGTACTGACCAAGTTTCCGTCGATGAACGGCTGGACATTTCGGGACATGGCCTTCCTCTACGGCCTCTGGATGCTGGCGCACGCCGTCAACAACACGTTTTTCTCCGAGGTCGGCAGCATCCCCGAACACGTCCACGAAGGCCAGTTCGACCGGCTGTTGGTCAGGCCGCTCGACACGCTCTTTCAACTGATCGCCACGCCAGGGCAGATCTTCCCCGACGAGCTGATCCTGGCGGTCGCCTACTTCGCGGTAGCGACGTGGTACAGCGGCGTCCACGTCGGCGCGCTGTTCGTGATCTTCGTCCCCTTGATCACCCTGGGCGGAGCGCTGATCGATCTCGGCATCAACCTGATCGTGGGGACGCTGGCTTTTTGGTTCGTGCGGGTCGACGCGCTGCAATGGATCGTCACGCAACTCGAACAAGAGTTCACCCGCTATCCCGTGAGCATCTATTCGCGCAGCGTCCGGCTGCTGCTCACCTTCGCCTTTCCGTTCGCGTTCATGAACTACTTCCCGGCGACGTTTTTTCTGAACAAGCCGGAGAACGCGCTGGCCCTGCCGCCCGCCGTTGGTCTCCTGACCCCGCTCATCGGGCTCGCGTTCGTCTCGGTCGCTTATGCTTTCTGGCGTTTCGGCCTAAACCGATATCAGGGCGTCGGGCACTAGCAGCACCCTGCTTTAGCCGAACGGATGCCGCGAGATCTCCGCGAACGCCGGGTCGCGTGAGGCTTTGACGAGACCCGCGACCGCGTTCCGGTAGTGTGCCAATTCGATCTCGCGCAAGGCGATCGAGGCGTGTTCCACCACGCGTAAGAGGATCTCGCGTTCCTCCGGATCGAGATCGAGGCCACTCACGTTGTGGCCGTAGACGACGATCGCCCCGACTTTACGGTCGGCGAAGAGCGGCGCGGCGAACGTTAGGCGCCCCGTCGGAAAGGCGCGCCGGATTATCCCCGATTGCTTCCCCGAGAACATCATCGCGCCGCGCGAGCGGTTGATCTGGCGCGTCAGTTCGTCGTTCGCATCCAGCCGAACTTCGAGATCCGCGGGCCAGTCATGGCTCTGGGTCAACTCGAAATCTCCGTTCTCCCGGCGCGCGAGGATTCCGCCGAATGAAAGTTTCAGCGCGTGCGGCGCATCTTCGAGCAAGGCGCGATAAACGTCTTCAGCGCTTTCGGCATCGAGAATGTAGCCGCTGATGAGCTCGAGCGCGACCCGCTGTGAAAGACGGTCGCGGAAGATGAACCGGTCGACGACTCGGTTGGCGAAATCCTTTACGCGACCGAGCAGCGCCCCGAAGGCCAGCCCGATCGCCGAGAAGACGACGTACGCCAAATCGGCGTTGTTGTAGAACAGGTACGTCGCAAGCTCTTCGCCGGCGGCGACGAAACCGAGCATCGCGGCGGTCAAGGCGGCGAAAACGACGCCACGGCTGACGACGAAGTCCACGTTGAAGAAGCTATGACGGACGACGGCAAACCAAACCGCGATGATCGGTACGATCGGAGCGGTCTGTAAGATTCCATTCACCCACACGTTCATGTGCGCCGGAAAAAATTCTACGGTGAAGATCCGTGCGATGCCGGCAAGCACGAAGGCGGCGACCATTATCGCCGCGGGCGTCCGCTGCGCGTCATTGACCCGCAGAAACCGCAACGTGAATACGATCAGGGTCACAACGATCAGCCCTGCCGTCACGTCGCCGTAGAAGGCGTCGAGACGTTGCGCCGGCAGCGCCGCATACGTCAAGCGCCAGTTCCCGTAGGCGTGAAGCAGTCCCAGCCCGAGTCCGACCGGGATGCAGATCGCCGCGGCGATGTAGCGCTGCCGCTTCTCCGCCAACAAAAGGCACAACGCAAACAAGAGACATGCCGGAACGGCCGTCCCGCGTAAGACCAAACCGATCCAGGCCGGAATCTCGCGCCACGGTACGTCGAACACGAGATCGGAATAGGTCGTCGGGTACTCGCCGCCCAGCGCAAATACGAAGAACGCCGCGGTGAACAAGTGCGGCTTCATCAGGAACAACAGGCCGCCCAAAAACATCGAGGCGATGTAGATCGCGATGCGAACGAGCGTTGTGACTCGGCTCGCGACTGACTCCGCGTGCGCGACGAGGTGCAGCACTCGGACGTGCCCGTTGCGCTCGACCGGAAGGTGACGATCGTAGTTGTCGTACGTGAAGGCCAGGCGCGCGAGCCCGGGTTTTCGATCGAACGGCTGGATGCGATCGATGCGAACGCGGTCACCCACCTGGATAGCATCCGCGCCTTTTGCCGGTTTCGCAGGCGCGGTCAGGACGACGCCGTCTCCGTCGGTCGCATAGTCGAACTGCCCGAGCGGATACACGGCCCGAACCGCGTCCGGCACGACGCGGGCGAGCGAAAACGCGGCGAAGATCCCGACCAAGATCATGCGGATCAGCTGGCCGCGAGTCAACGAGACGCTAGGCGGTGGCGCCGCGCCGGCAATCATCGAGCGCGCGTTCACCATCTCGTCCGCAGCCGCGCGGCTTCGCGTTTACGTCCGGTCATCCTCATCCATTGTTCGCCCCCGGCGCACTGTCTCATACCCACACGCCGAGGAAGATCGCGCTGAGCTCGAAAGCCCTACCTGGGAGGTTGCACATGGCTATCCAACTCGAACGCGACGACGTCGACCAGGCGAGGGACGAGTGGGAGCAACTGACGCTGCTCCCGTTCATGGAGCGCCGCCCCGAGCGCCGCTCCACGTTTCGCACTCTGAGCGGAGCCGAGTTGCAACGGCTCTACACGCCGCTGGACGTTGCCGACGTCGACTACCTCGCCACCGTCGGTTTCCCCGGACAGCCCCCGTACACGCGCGGTCCCTACGCGACCATGTATCGCGCGCAGCCGTGGACCATGCGACAGATCGCCGGTTTCGGAACCGCGGATGACACCAACGCGCGCTTCCGTTTCCTCATCGCGCAAGGTCAGACCGGCATCTCGACCGACTTCGACATGCCGACCCTAATGGGATGCGACAGCGACGATCCGCGCAGCGAGGGTGAGGTCGGCCGCGAGGGCGTCGCGATCGATTCGGTCGACGATATGCTCGACCTCTACCGGGACATCGATCTCGAGAAGATCTCGGTTTCGATGACCATCAACCCGTCGGCCTGGATTCTGCTCGCGATGTACTTGGTCGCGGCCGAAGAGCGTGGCTTCGATTGGAAGAAATTGTCGGGGACGATTCAAAACGACATCGTCAAAGAGTACACCTCGCAAAAAGAATGGGTCTACCCACCCAAGCCCGCGATTCGGCTGGTGCGTGACACGATCGTATTCGGTACCCGGAACCTCCCGCATTACAACCCCGTCAACATCAGCGGCTATCACACGCGCGAGGCCGGTTCGACCGCGATTCAAGAGGTCGCGTTCACGCTGGCCAGCGGAATCGGGTACGTCGAGGAGGTCCTCAAGTTGGGCATCGACGTCGATTCGTTTGCGCCGCGGCTGTCGTTCTTCTTCGTCTCGCAGATCGATTTCTTGGAAGAGGTTGCGAAATTCCGCGCGGCGCGCCGCGTCTGGGCGAGGGTGATGCGGGACCGTTTCGGCGCGAAGAAAGCCGAGTCGCAGCGGCTGCGTTTTCACACGCAAACCGCCGGCGCGTCGTGCACGGCACGCGAGCCGCTCAACAACATCGCGCGTACCGCGCTCGAGGCGCTGGCGGCGGTGCTCGGCGGTACGCAGTCGCTGCACACCAACGGCTACGACGAGGCGCTTTCGATCCCGAGCGAGCCGGCGATGAAGATCGCGTTGCGAACGCAGCAGATCATCGCCGAAGAGAGCGGCGTCGCAGGGACGATCGATCCGCTGGCCGGTTCGTACGCGGTCGAGCGGCTCACCTCCGACATCGAAGCGGGTTGCTTCGCCTACTTCGACGAGGTCGAGAAGCGCGGTGGCCTGGTGCGTTGCATCGAGGAGAACTTCTTCCAGCAAGAGATCGCCGACGCGGCCTATGATCTGTATCAGCGCAAAGAGCGGCACGAGTGGGAACTGGTCGGCGTGACCAAGTACCGCGACGACACGGGGAACCCGAAGGTCGAGCTGCACCACGTCGACGAGGCCGCCGCGGAACGACAGTTGCAGCGCTTGCGTGCAACCAAGGCGCGCCGCGACGAAAACAAGGTGAACCTTGCGCTGGCCGAGATCGCACGCGTGGCGCAAACCGACGAGAACATCATGCCGGCGACGCTCGAAGCGGTGCGCGCCCGCGCGACTGGCGGCGAAATCATCAACATACTCAAGCCGATCTTCGGCACCTACGTCGAGAAACCGATCTTTTGATGTCGGGGACGCCTCGCACGATCCCGGTTCGCGTTCATCGCGACTTGGCTCGTGCGATCACGGCAATCGAGAACGGCTACGCATCGTTCGACGACACCGTGGCGACGTTGCCGGCACGTGAAAACGGGAAGCCGTCGTTCGTCGTCGGCGTGACCGGCCCGCCGGGGGCGGGGAAATCGACGCTGGTCGACCGGCTGATCGAGAAATTTCGCGTGGGCGGCGAAACGGTCGCGGTGATCGCCGTCGATCCGTCGTCGCCGTTCACGCACGGTGCCGTGCTCGGCGATCGCGTCCGGATGCAACGCCACTCCGGCGACACGGGCGTTTTCATCCGCAGCATGGCGTCGCGCGAATCCGGCGGGGGTCTCGCACCAACGACGCACGACGCGATCGCGCTCGCGGCGCACGCCGGCTTCGACGTCATCATCGTCGAGACGGTCGGCGTCGGCCAAGTTGAACTAGAAGTCGTAGCGGTCGCCGACGTCGTCGCGGTGGTCACCGTCCCCGCACTCGGCGACAGCGTGCAGACCATCAAAGCCGGACTCACCGAGATCGCCGACCTCTTCGTGGTCAACATGGCCGACCGGCCCGGTGCGAGCCGCACCGCGGTCGACCTCAAGCACATGGTGCGCGACAGCGGGCGCGACATCGCCGTCCTTCAAACGATCGCGACCGAAGGAACCGGAATCGACGATGTCATGGTCGCCCTGACGGCCGCGCGCGCAAGCGAATCGACCAACGCTGAACGGGCCGTTCGTTTCGAGGTCGTGCGCAACATTCGCGACGCGGCGGTGCGCCGCGCGCTCGGCGTCCTCGAGGCCCCGCGGGGACGTGCGGTGCTCGAACGCTTGCGCGCGGGCGAGTTGACGCGCCTCGAGGCACGGGAAGAATTGTTGGTCTATGCCCTAGCGGAGGTCATCAATGCCGATTAAAGTGCTCGTCGCCAAGCCCGGCCTCGACGGCCACGACCGCGGCGCCAAGATCGTTGCGCGCGCGCTGCGCGACGCGGGGATGGAGGTCGTCTACACCGGGCTCCATCAGACGCCGGAGATGATCGTGACGGCGGCCGTTCAGGAAGACGTCGACGTCATCGGCGTGAGCATCCTTTCCGGCGCACACATGACCGTCTTTCCACGTATCATGAAGTTGCTCGAAGAGCGCGGAGTAGACGACATCTGCGTCGTCGGCGGCGGGGTGATCCAAGAGGACGACGTCCCGCAACTAAAAGTCCTCGGCGTGCGCGAAATCTTCGACGCCGACGCGACGACCCAGAATCTCATCGACGGAATCGAACGCATCGTCGCCGAGTTCGGGCGCGCGCGCAAACGCACCGACGCTGCGACTCCCCGGCCATGATCGCAGCCGCGACCGGTCTCTGGCCGCCCCAATACGATCCGGATTACCGGCCGCATCCCGACGAAAAATATTGGGATCCGGCGCGCGAGACGATGTCCGCCGATGAGCGGGACGCGGTCGTGCTCGGCAAGATTCAAGCGGCGATGCGCTGGGCTTGGGAGCGCGCGCCGTTCTATAAGAAGCGCTGGGGCGCGGCGGGTCTCGAGCCCGGCGACATCCGTTCGCTGGCGGAGTTTGAGCGCGTCCCGACGATCCAGAAAGCCGACCTGCGCGCGGATCAAGCCGAGCATCCGCCGTTCGGTTCATATCTCTGCGTCGAGCCGCACGAGATCGTGCGCATCCACGGCACCTCCGGAACGAGCGGCCGGCCGACCGCGTTCGCGTGGGCCGCACAAGATCTCGCGGCGATCCGGGAAGCGCACGCGCACATCATGTGGTCGATGGGCATTCGACCCCATGACATCGTCATCGTCTGTTCGGTCTTCTCCTTGTACGTCGGCTCGTGGGGTGCGCTCGCCGGAGCCGAGCGGCTCGGCGCCGCCGCGTTTCCTTTCGGCGCCGGCGTGCCCGGTCAAACGCTACAAGCGATCAGCTGGATCCGGCAAATGCGCCCGACTGCGTTTTACGGAACGCCGTCGTACGCGTTGCGCCTCGCCGAAACGGCGCGCGGTGAAGGCGTCGACCCGGCGAACCTTGGTCTGCGGATCATGTTCTTCTCCGGCGAACCCGGTGCGGGGATTCCGTCGACGAAGCGGTTGATCGAAACGACGTTCAATGCTATCTGCATCGACAGCGGGAGTATGGGCGAGGTTACGCCCTGGATGAACATCGCCGAGTGTGCCGAGCGCACTGGGATGCATCTGTGGCAAGACTTCGTCTATACCGAACTCTGCGATCCGCGGACCTGGAAACGCATTCCTTTCGGATCGCGCGGAACCCCCGTGTACACGCAGCTCGAGCGCACGACGCAGCCGATGATTCGCCTGGTCTCCGGCGATTACGCCGAGTGGACGGATGCGCCGTGCCCGTGCGGCCGCACCTATCCGCGCTTTCCGCTCGGGATCATCGGACGGGTCGACGACATGCTCGTGATTCGCGGCGAGAACGTCTACCCGAGCGCCATCGAGGAAGTGTTGCGCTCCTTTGACGAGCTCGGAATGGAATTCGAGATCGTCGTTTCGCGCAAACGGCATATGGACGAGGTGGACGTACGCGTCGAGATCGCACCCAGCGCATCACGCGAGGGGTTGGCGGAGCGCATCGTCGCCGAGCTGAAGCGCAAGGTCGGTGTTCGAGTTGGGGTCGAGTTGTGCGACGTTAACTCCCTCGCGCGCACGGATCTCAAGTCCCGCCGCGTCCGCGACCAGCGCTCAACGACCTAGGCCGTCTCGCCTCGCGCCGATAGCGCACCCGCCCCGAGCGCGCATAACTTGGCGTACGCGATGTCGCGGCGCATCGGTGCCATCCCGCAATTGGTCGAGCAGATGATGCGCTCGTCGGGGAGGTACTGGCGGGCAAGCTCGATCGTCCGCGCGACGTCC
>Ga0209422_1000116_pt1 | contig 18903 bp, 14 predicted proteins | sample BlaSpr_A8_OM2_M3_FD_187983 | JGI IMG/M metagenome (GOLD analysis project Ga0209422, IMG submission 187983) | Forest soil microbial communities from Thunder Bay, Ontario, Canada - Black Spruce, Ontario site 2_A8_OM2_M3 (SPAdes) (version 2) | ecosystem: Environmental > Terrestrial > Soil > Boreal... | reverse complement strand
ATGACCCGGGTGCAGTCGGAGGCGGCGAAAGCGGCCGGGCTGCCGGTCGAGAAAGTGATTGTCAACAATCACCTGCTTGGCGGCGGTTTTGGGCGCAAGCTCGAGGCCGACATGGTGGTGGCGGCGGTTCGCGTGGCCAAACAGGTCGATGGGCCTGTCAAGATGGTGTGGACCCGCGAAGAGGACATCCAGCACGACGTCTATCGCCCGGTCTATCGCGACACCATTGCCGCGACTTTATCCGGCGGCAAGATCGTCGGCTGGAAGTATCGCGTCAGCGGCTCATCTGTCATGGCGCGCTGGTTTCCGCCGGGGTTCCAGAAAGGGGTCGACATCGACGGTGTCGATAGCGCCATCGACATGCCCTACGACATTCCAAATTTCCATGTCGAATTTGTCCGGGCCGAGCCGCCGGCGGTGCCGACCGGGTTCTGGCGCGGCGTCGGTCCCAACAACAACGTGTTTGCGATCGAGTGTTTCATGGACGAGCTGGCGCGCAAGGCCGGCAAGGATCCGGTCGAATTCCGCCGCTCGATGCTGGGAAACCAGCCGCGCTTTCTCGCCGCGCTCAACCTGGCGGCCGAAAAATCCGGTTGGGGGCAGCCCCTGCCGGCGCGCGTTGGACGTGGCGTCTGCGTTCAGCCGTCGTTCGGCAGTTTTATTGCGACCGTGGTAGAGGCGGAAGTCAACGAGCAGGGCGAGGTGAAACTGCGCCGCGTCACCTCCGCGGTCGATACCGGTATTGCCGTCAATCCCGATACGATTACAGCCCAACTCGAGGGCGGGTTGATCTTCGGCCTGACGGCTGCGCTCTACGGCGAGATCACCATCGACAAGGGGCGGGTGCAGCAATCCAATTTCAACGATTACCGGATGCTGCGCATCGATCAGGCGCCGAAGATCGAGGTTCACATCATCAAGAGCGGCGAGGCGCCCGGCGGCATCGGCGAGACCGGGGCGACGGCGGGACCGCCGGCGCTGCGCAACGCCATCTACGCCGCGACCGGCGTCGCCCTGCGGCGGCTGCCGATCGACCGGTCGCTGATTGCTGCGGGGAGGAAATCATGAGCCCAGCCGCGCGCCGCATTCTCCTGAGCGTTGTTGCCATCGTCGTGGTCGTGGCGGTCGTCGCCATCTGGATCGTCCGTGGTCCGGGTCCGATGGCCTTCGCGGACGGCCAGAAAGTAGCATTGGCGGACTACAAGGCCGCCGATCCCACCGGTGTCCCGGCGTTGCTTGGCAAGGCGAGCCTGGTCGAGCGGGGCGCCTATCTCGCGCGTGCAGCGGATTGCGAGGCCTGCCACACCTCTCAAGGCGGAGAGAATTTCGCCGGGGGCCTCGCGATCAGGCTGCCGTTCGGCACGCTGTATTCGACCAACATCACGCCCGACAAGGAAACCGGCATCGGCAATTACAGCGATCAGGATTTTCTCAATGCGGTTCATCGCGGCACCCGCCGCGACGGAGTGCGGCTTTATCCGGCGATGCCGTTTACGTCCTATACCTACATGACCGATGCCGACGCGCTGGCGATCAAGGCCTATCTGTTCAGCCTGCCGCCGGTGCGCTCGGCTATCCCCGCCAACACGCTGGGGTTTCCTTTCAACCAGCGCTGGGCGATGAATTTCTGGTCGGCGCTGTTCAACCCGGATACCCGCTTTGAGCCCGACGCATCGAAGAGCCCGCAATGGAACCGCGGCGCCTATCTTGCCGAAGCCCTGGCGCATTGCGGCGAATGCCACACGCCGCGCAGCCTGGCGCTGGCGCTCGACAACCGCAGGAAATTCGCAGGCGCGGTGACGGCGGGCTGGCGCGCCTTCAACATCACATCCGACAAGACCACCGGCATCGGCGGATGGCGCGACGACGATCTCGCCGCCTATCTGTCGATCGGGCACGCCGCAGGCCACGGCACCGCCTCCGGGCCGATGGGCGAGGCGGTGGACCACAGTTTAAGCCGGTTGGCGCCGGAAGACATTCGCGCCGTGGCCGCCTATCTGCGCAGCGTGCCCGCGATCGCCTCATCGGACCTGCCGGCGACGCTGGCGCCGCCGGCGCCGGCCTCGCACAAGCAGGGCGGCGGCACGCCCGACCCGCGCGGCAAGATGGTGTTCGAAGGCGCCTGCGTGAGCTGTCACGACTGGACCGGCGAAAGCCCGATCTCGCCGATGGCCACGCTGACCGGCGCATGGGCGGTCAACGATCCCAGCGCCACCAATGTCGCCCAGATCGTGATCTCGGGCACCACGCGCCATGTGCCGGAGGACGCGGTCTCGATGCCGGCATTCGGCGGCGCCTATACCGACGGCGAGATCGCGGCGGTAGCCAATTATGTCACCGCGCGCTTCGGCAGCAAGGGATCGCAGCTCACCGCGCAGGATGTGGCGGAGTTGAGAAAGCAAACGTCGCAATAACGCAAGCGCTTCGTGCCCCTCTTGGCTCTACGCAGCACTTGACGGCAACAGGGATAACCAGCGATGCGAATCGAAAATGTCGCCGATCTCATCGCGGAAACCCTGATACAGGCAGGGGTGAAGCGCGTCTTCGGCGTGGTCGGCGACAGCCTGAACGGCTTGACCGAAGCGCTGCGCAAGCGAAACGCGATCGACTGGATCCACGTTCGACACGAGGAAGTGGCTGCGTTCGCCGCCGCCGGCGAGGCGCAAATCACCGGGCAACTCGCGGTCTGCGCCGGATCATGCGGTCCGGGGAATCTTCATCTCATCAACGGTCTGTTCGACGCCCACCGCAGCCGCACGCCGGTGCTGGCGATCGCCGCGCAGATTCCGTCCGGTGAGATCGGGGGCGGTTACTTCCAGGAGACCCATCCGCAGGACTTGTTTCGCGAATGCAGCCATTATTGCGAATTGGTCGCCGATACCTCGCAGCTGCCTTACGTCCTGGAAAACGCCATCCGCGCGGCGGTCGGACGGCGCGGCGTCGCTGTTGTCGTGATCCCCGGCGATGTGGCGCTTCGGCCATCGCCCCGACGCGGCATTTCGCCGAATGCCGGGCTGTTGCCGGCGGCGCCGGTCGTGCGGCCGGCCGAGCCTGAGCTCGCCGCATTGGCCGACCTGCTTAACGGGGCCGGGCGCATCACATTGTTCTGCGGCCGCGGCTGCGCCGGGGCCCATGGCCGCCTCATGCAATTGGCCGAGACCTTGAAGAGCCCGATTGTGCACGCGCTTGGCGGCAAGGAGCATGTCGAGTACGACAATCCCTACGATGTCGGCATGACCGGCTTCATCGGATTCTCCTCCGGTTACGCGGCGATGCACGCCTGCGACGCGCTGCTGATGCTGGGGACGGATTTTCCTTACAAGCAATTTTTTCCAATGGACTGCAAGATCGCGCAGCTCGACATCCGGCCGGAGAACCTTGGGCGCCGCTGCAAGCTCGATCTCGGCCTGGTCGGCGACGTCGGCGCCACGATCGAGGCGCTGCTGCCGAAGCTCACCGTGAAAACCGACAGGTCGCACCTCGACGCTAGCCTGGTTCATTACCGCAAAGCCCGTGCGGGGCTCGATGACCTCGCCAAGGGAACGCCGGGAAACAAACCGATCCATCCGCAATATCTGGCGCGCATTTTGAGCGAGATCGCGGCAGACGACGCCGTGTTCACAGCCGATGTCGGCACACCCACCATCTGGGCGGCTCGTTATCTCAAAATGAATGGCCGCCGACGCCTCATCGGTTCCTGGGTCCATGGCTCGATGGCCAATGCCATGGCTCATGCGATCGGCGCGCAGGCGGCCCAGCCGAAGCGGCAGGTCATATCGATGTCCGGCGACGGCGGATTTGCCATGCTGATGGGCGACCTGATCACGCTGACCCAGATGAATCTGCCGGTCAAAGTCGTGATCTTCAACAATGGCGTGCTGGGCTTTGTCGCGCTGGAGATGAAGGCCGCGGGCTTCATCGAGACAGGCGTCGACCTGCAAAATCCCGACTTCGCGGCGATGGCCCGCGCCATGGGCATTCATGCGGTCCGGGTGGAGGATCCCGGAGACCTGACGGACGCGGTCAGCAAGATATTGGCGCATGACGGTCCGGCCGTGCTCGATGTCATCACCGCCAAGCAGGAATTGTCGATGCCGCCGACGATCGCCGCAGAGCAGATCAAGGGCTTCAGCCTGTGGGTGCTGCGGGCGGTGATGAGCGGCCGCGGCGACGAGGTTCTCGATCTGGCAAAGACCAACCTGTTGCCGCGCTGACTTTGGTCGTCGTTGGCAACGGGACCCAAGGCGAAGCGTCACGCCTTCAGCATGCCGCGACGAGCTCCGGGGCCGAGCTAGCTGAACGCGACAGCCAACAAGCTCGAGCACAGCAGCACAAAGCCGGCTGCGGTCAACGCGAGGAATCCGTCGGACACGAAATCATGGGTACGCATGGTGCACCTGCCTGATCGCGATGCTGGTCCGAATTGATTAAAGATTTCCAAATCGGGCCTTGTTGCAGAAGGTGGCGCGGAGCGCCGCCGGGATCAGGCCCGCGAACGGAAGCCTTCAAACGCATGGGCAAGGAAAATCCCGACGCTAACCAGGCCCATAAGTGCTGTAACTGTCTCAATCATGGCGACCATCCGTTACCCCCAGCCAGGACAGAACGACTGACCCGTTGCACAGTCAAAAGGATTTCGCCGGCGGTGCGAAAATCGAATCCGACTGATGATTTGGCGCAACAGTAGGTGACGCAAAAGTGAAAAAACGCGGCGCGAACGACAGACCATAAGTCCGGAGATCGACGGGTCGGCGCGGCAACCAATGATTCACCACCCCGCTTCTCTCCCCATTTCCGCCGTGTTCCGGCTGCGGTATGTTAATACGTTGATGCGGAAATGGGCGCATCGGGACAAAGAGCGCCGAGTGCCTCGTAGGCATGCGGCCGGTGGAATGGTAATTGGGGCGGATGGGGATTCGACGGCCAGATCAGATCATCCTGGCGGCGCGAAGCGTCGTGGCCGTGGCAGCATGCCTGTTCCTCGCCAACTGCGCCTCGTCGGGCAAATTCGCCAGCCGCGTCGACCCAAAATATGGCGTTTCCTCCAGCCCCCGTGTGGTCGAATTCGGCGAGCCCGTGCCCAAGGGCGGTGGCACCTACCGCGTCGGCAAGCCCTATACGGTCGCCGGCCGGGTTTATGTACCGGAGGAGGACGTCAATTACCGCGAGGAGGGGCTCGCCTCCTGGTATGGCGATGATTTCCACGGCCGGCTGACCGCCAATGGCGAAGTGTTCGACATGGGATCCTTGACCGCCGCCCATCCGACCCTGCCGATGCCGTGCTATGCGCGCGTGACCAACCTTTCCAACGGCAAATCGCTGATCGTCCGGGTCAATGACCGCGGACCCTACCATGGCAACCGGCTTATTGATGTCTCGAACAAAGCCGCTGAACTCCTTGAATTCAAAGGCAATGGCGTCGCCCGCGTCCGGGTCGAATATGTCGCGCGGGCGCCGCTGGAAGGTTCCGACGACCGCCAGTTGATCGCCACCCTGCGAACCGGCGTGCCGGCGCCGTCGCCATCCCTGGTTCGGGTGGCCTCCGCGCATCCCTTCGTCCCGGAACTCCCGTCGCGCGGCCGTCCGATCCGCGGCGAGGTTCCGATGCCGGAAGGGCGGCCCTACAGCCTCGGCAATACCTCGGCCGATCAGGTCTCGATCAATGCGACCTCGGAAATGTCGGCGTCAGCCCGTTCGCGTTCAACCGGCCGCTCCCTGGATAATCCGCGGGCCGTGTCTTACGAAGATGACGACCGCTACGCGCCCAGCAGCAGTCCGGTCTCCGCCTACGCGCCGATCGATCCGCGCGGGCCCAGTGAAATATTGTCCGGCCGCGGGCTCTACTAGTCAGTTCTTCGTCATTCCGGGATGCGCCACTTGGCGCAGGCCCGGAATCCATAACCCGCGATCGTGGTTATGGATTCCGGGCTCGCGCTCCGCGCGCCCCGGAATGACGGTGAAGGTCTAACGAGCATTCTCCCTGAGAAAGCCGATCAAGGCCGCATTCACCTCAGCCGCGCGTTCCTGCTGAACCCAGTGGCCGGCACCCTCGATGATGAGCTTCTGTTTCAGGTTCGACAGCACCCGCTCCAGCTCAGTGACGCGCTTGGCGCCGATCAGACCGGTGATGACGGAATCCTTCGATCCCGCGATGAACAGCGACGGCTGATGGATCTGCGCGTCCTGCCACGGCGCGGTTAGTTCCCAGTTGCGATCGATGTTGCGATACCAGTTGAGCCCGCCGCGAAAGCCGGATTTCCGGTAGGCCTCGGTGAAATGCGCGAGGTCCGCCTGGCCGAGCCAATCCGGCAGCGGCCGATCGGCCCTGGCCTCGCCGAGAAAGCCCTTGCCGTCTTCGACGAACAGCGAGGCGGAGGGATCGGAAAATCCGCGCCCCAGCAGCGTCCGCATCGACAAGCCGACGTCACGTTCGAACTCGGCCTCGGCCACGCCAGGGCTTTGGAAATATTGCCAGTAGAAATTGGTGATCCCGCTCTGACGCAAGGTATCGAGCGGCCGGCCGCGGCCGCGCAACGGCGGCGGCACGCTCAAGCCCGCAACGGCGGTGAAAACATCGGGGCGAAACAGCGCGGCGTGCCAGGCGACCGGCGCGCCCCAGTCATGGCCGACGATGACGGCCTGCTTTTCGCCGAGCGCGGCAACAAGAGAGACCATGTCGCCGACGGTGTCGAAAATACTGTAGGCGTCGATGTCGGCGGGCGCGCTGGTTCGGCCGAAACCGCGCATATCGGGTGCCGCGACACGGAAACCGGCCGCCGCGATCGCCGGGATTTGGTGCCGCCAGGAATAGGACAGTTCGGGCCAGCCGTGGCACAGCAACACCAGCGGACCCGACCCCTGTTCCAGCAGGAAAATCTCGATGCCGTTGGCGGAAATCGTCCGTGAAGTCGGCATCGCTTTTCCGCCTTGTTTTGGAGGATTTTGTGCGGCGGCAACATAGGGTTGTTTGCGAGCCGCCGCAATCGCATTGGTTCCGCGAATTTCGGCAAAAACCTGTGTTGTTTGCACTACTTCCAACTGTTAGAACGCCGGCCTCAAGGCAACATTGATGGCAGCCCTGTTACCACACCACCGAAGGCTCAAGCCCGCGACAGCACGCCTCTTGCGCCGCGCGATCGCAGCCGCGATCGCCGCGGCGATCGGGTGGAGCGGCGTGGTCTACGCCGCGAACCAGAGCGTGCAGGGCGCCAAGAAGGAAGAATTCGCGTTCGACGGCGATGCGCCGACCGCGATCCTGATCGAGGCCTCAAGCGGCAGCGTGCTTTTCGAGAAGAATGCCGACGAGTTGCGGGCGCCCTCCAGCATGATGAAGCTGATGACGGCCGAGGTCGTGTTCCACGCCATCAAGCAGGGCGACATCAAGCTATCAGATGAATACCGCATCAGCGAGAACGCCTGGCGCAAGGGCGGGGCGCCCTCCGGCGGCTCGACGATGTTCGCGGCCATCAACAGCAAGGTTTCGGTCGACGACCTCCTGCACGGCGCCATCATCCAGAGCGGTAATGACGCCTGCATCGCGCTTGCCGAGGGCATGGCCGGCAACGAACGCATGTTCGCGACCGACTTCATGACCAAGCGAGCGCGCGAGCTTGGCTTGACGCAGTCGACCTTTGCCAATTCCAATGGCCTGCCCGATCCCGGCAACAAGATGACGGTGCGCGAACTCGCAAAGCTCGCCCGCTACGTGATCCAGACCTATCCCGAATTCTACAAACTGTTCGGCGAGAAGGAATTCACCTGGAACAAGATCCGGCAGCAGAACCGCAATCCGCTGTTGAATTCGCTCACCGGCGCCGACGGGCTGAAAACCGGATATACCAAGGAGGGCGGCTACGGCATGGTCGGCTCGGCGGTGGAAAACGGAACGCGGCTGATCGTCGTCGTCAACGGGCTGGAGGATCCCGACGATCGCGCCACTGAGGCCAAGAAAATGCTGGAATGGGGTTTCCGCAATTTCGAGGCGCGGACGCTGTTCGCGCCCGAGCAGCCGGTCGGCTACGCCAAGGTGTTCGGCGGCGACAGCCGCACGGTCAGGCTGTCGAGCCCCGATCCGATCAAGGTGATGGTGCAGAAGAACGGCAACGACAAGCTGATCGCGCGCGTGGTCTATACCGGACCGGTTCGCGCACCGATCGAGGCCGGTCAAAAGGTCGGCGTGGTCAGGATCTGGCGCGGCGGCAACGTCGCCTCCGAAGCCCCGGTGTATGCGGCGGAAGCGGTGGGCAAGGGATCAACGATGCGGCGCGCGATCGACGGGGCGAGCGAACTCGTCATCGGCATGTTTCGCCTCGGCGCCGAGAAACTCTGAGATGGTCGACGCAACGCTCAAACGAGTTTCCGGGCGCGGACGGTTCATCACCTTCGAGGGCGGCGAGGGCGCCGGCAAGTCCACGCACATCAAGACGCTGGCGGCGCGCCTCAACGCCGCCAAACTGCGTACCGTGGTCACCCGCGAACCCGGCGGATCGCCGGGTGCCGAGATCATCCGGCATCTGGTGCTGTCGGGCATGGGCAAATTGTTGGGCCCGGACGCCGAGACGCTGCTGTTCGCTGCCGCGCGCGACGACCATGTACGCTCGGTGATCCTGCCGGCGCTGAGCCAGGGCATCTGGGTTCTGAGCGACCGGTTTTCGGATTCGACGCGCGCCTATCAGGGCAGCCTCGGCAAGGTCGAGCCGGCGGTGCTCAACGCGATGGAGCGCGTCACCATCGGCGATCTCAAGCCGGATCTGACCATCATCCTCGATGTCCCGGTCGAGGTCGGTCTGCAGCGGGCAAAGAAACGGCGCGGCACTGGCGCGCCGGACCGGTTCGAGGCCGAGGACGTGAAATTCCATCAGGAATTGCGCGACGCCTACCGCCAGATCGCAGCCCACGAACCGCAGCGCTGCGTATTGATCGACGCGACGGCCGAGCCCGCTGTGGTTGCCGGCAATATTTGGGCCGCGTTGCGCGACCGCTTCTTTGCCACCAGCACCAACAATGTGGCGAGTCCGGCATGAGCGCCCGTCAGGTCGAGCCGCAGATCGCGGTCCCCCATCCGCGCGAAACCACTGCGTTGTTCGGGCATCGCGAGGCCGAGGCCGCCTTGTTGAATGCCTATCGCAGCGGGCGCATTCCGCATGCCTGGCTGATCGGGGGCGCGGCGGGCATCGGCAAGGCGACGCTGGCCTATCGGATGGCGCGCTTCGTGCTGGCCCATCGCGATCCGCTTGGCGCCGAGGTGCAGCGCGCCGAGACGCTTTTCGTCGACCCGTCCGATCCGGTCGCCCGCCACGTCGCGGCCGGCGCCCATGGCGGGCTGTTGACGCTGGAACGGACGCTCAACGAAAAGGGCGTGCTGCGGACCGTGATCACGGTCGACGAGACCCGCGAGACGATTTCGTTCTTCGGCTCGACCGCGGCGGTCGAGGGCTGGCGGGTCTGCATCGTCGATACCGTCGATGAGCTCAATCCCAACGCGGCCAATGCGCTGCTCAAGGTGCTCGAGGAGCCGCCGCGGCAATCGCTGTTTCTTCTGGTGAGCCACGCGCCCGCGCGCGTGCTGCCGACGATCCTGTCGCGCTGCCGGAAATTGCCGCTACGGCCGCTGTCGACGGACGATGTCATCCGCGCCACAGCCCACGCCGCCAATCTCGCGCCCGACGATCCCGCATTGACCGAGGCCGCCGCAGCCGCTGAGGGCAGCGTCGCGCGGGCATTGACGCTTTTGGGCGGCGATGCCCTGAAACTTCAGCAGCGGACCGTGGCGCTGCTGGCGAGCCTGCCGAGGGTCGATCCGCGCGAACTGCATGCGCTTGGCGACTCGCTCGGCTTGAGCGACCGGGTGGCGCTGGCGGCCTTCATCGACGGCGTCGATCGCTGGATCGGCGAGCGGCTGCGCGCGGACGACCCCAATGCCAACCTTCCCCGCCTTGCACGGCTGGCGGAGGTGTGGGAAAAGATCAACCGCGCCGCGCGCGACACCGCAGACTACAATCTTGAGCGAAAACCGCTGGTTTTCTCGGTGTTTGGGATGCTGGCGGAGGCGACGCGCTAAAGCGTTTTCAAGCGAAGTGGAGACCGGTTCGCGTCAAGAAAACGCGTCAAACTAAGGATCTCGAGCCCCGTTTCGATTCTATCGAAACTCCACGCGTTCCGCCCGGTATCAATCCCGACAATTTTGTTTGAGCGACAAAGGAATTTGTGGTGGCGAAGGCCAAGAAAAAAGCTGTCAAGAAGGCCGGCAGGTCCGCCGGCAAATCGAAGCGCGCCGCCAGGAAGCGCACGGCCAAGACGTCTGCGCCAAAGAAGCGCACGAAGAAAGCCAAGTCTGCGGCCGGAAGGGGAAAAAAAGCAGCCGGCAAGCGATCTGCGGCAAAGAAGGCGGCCAAGACGAAGGCCCCCAAGAAGCCGTCAACGCCAGCTTCAAAGAAAACAGCACCGCCAAATCCCGCAGCCGTCGCCGCAATGGCGCCGCCGGCTCGCAAGAGCCCAAAGCCTGCTACCACGAGCGGCCCGCACGCCGCGCCAGCCGCAACCGCAGCGCCAGCGAGAAATTCCTATTACATCACCACCGCGATCGCCTATCCGAACGGCGTCCCGCATATCGGCCACGCCTATGAGGCGATCGCCACCGACGCGCTGGCGCGCTTCCAGCGGCTCGACGGCAAGGACGTGTTTTTTCTCACCGGCACCGACGAGCACGGCCTGAAGATGATGCAGACCGCGGAAGCCGAACAGCTGCCGACGATGGAGGTCGCCACCCGCAACGCCGCGCGCTTCAAGGAGATGGACCAGCGCCTCAACGTTTCGTTCGACCGCTTCATCCGCACCACCGAAGCGCAGCACCATCGATCCAGCCAGGAGATCTGGAAGCGGATGGCCGCTAACGGCGACATCTATCTCGACAGTTACGCCGGCTGGTATTCGGTGCGCGACGAGGCCTATTACGCCGAAGACGAAACCGTGCTCGGCGAGGACGACGTGCGGCGCGGCCCGCAGGATACGCCGGTCGAATGGGTCGAGGAGAACAGCTATTTCTTCAAATTGTCCGCCTATCAGGACCGGCTGCTGGCACTGTACGAGAGCCAGCCCGACTTCATCGGCCCGGACTCGCGCAAGAACGAAGTTATCAGCTTCGTCAGGAGCGGATTGAGGGACCTGTCGATCTCGCGCACCACCTTCGACTGGGGCGTCAAGGTGCCGAACGATGCCGAGCATGTGATGTATGTCTGGGTCGATGCGCTCACCAACTACATCACCGGCGTCGGTTTTCCCGACGAGCGCGACCCGAACTGGCGCTACTGGCCGGCCGACGTCCATATCATCGGCAAGGACATCATCCGTTTTCACGCGGTGTATTGGCCGGCGTTTCTGATGTCGGCGGGCATTGCCGTGCAGAAGCGCGTCTACGCCCACGGCTTCCTGTTCAACAGGGGCGAGAAGATGTCGAAGTCGGTCGGCAACGTCGTCGACCCCTTCAACCTTGCCGACCAATACGGCGTCGATCAGGTCCGCTATTTCTTCCTGCGCGAGGTGCCGTTCGGGCAGGACGGCAACTACAATCACGAGGCCATTGTCGCGCGCATCAACGCCGATCTCGCCAACGATCTCGGCAATCTGGCGCAGCGCTCGCTGTCGATGATATCCAAGCAGTATGGTGGCGTGCTGCCCGAGCCCGGCGATTTCAGCGACAACGACAAGGCGATCCTGGCGCAGGCCGACGGCATGCTGGCGCTGGCGCGGACGGCGATGGCGACCCAGCAGATTCACCAGGCGCTCAACGCGGTCTGGGCGGTGGTGGCGGAAGCCAACCGCTATTTCGCGGGCGAAGCGCCGTGGGCGCTGGCCAAGACCGATCCGAAACGACAGGCCACGGTGCTATACGTGACCGCCGAGGTCGTCCGCCAGATCGCTATCCTGGTGCAGCCGGCGATGCCGGCGGCGTCCGCGAAATTGCTGGATAGTCTCGGCGTCGGCGACGCTGCGCGGGACTTTGCGGCCCTTGCCACGCGGATCAAACCCGGCACGGTGCTGCCCGCGCCGGCACCGGTGTTTCCGCGCTATATCGAACCAACCGCCGCCTGAACGGTTGGAACACGATGCTGGTCGACAGCCACTGCCATCTCGATTTTCCGGATTTCGCCGATGACCTCGACGGCATCGTTGCGCGGGCCGCGGCCGCCGGCGTCGGGCGCATCGTCACGATCTCGACCCGGGTGCGGCGGCTTGACGCCCTGCTCACGATAACGGAGCGGTTTGCCGACGTCTATTGCTCGGTCGGCACCCACCCGCACCATGCCGACGAAGAAGACGGAATTGCCACCGAGGAGCTGATCGCATTGACGCGACATCCCAAAATCGTCGCGTTGGGGGAGGCGGGGCTCGATAATTTCTACGACAACGGTTCGCCGGAAGCCCAGGAGCGCGGTTTTCGCGCGCACATCGCCGCCGCCCGGGAGACCGGGCTGCCGCTCGTGATCCACACCCGCGACGCCGACGAGGGCTGTGGCCGCATTCTCGAAGACGAGATGTCAAAAGGATCGTTTCGCGCGGTGCTGCATTGCTACACCGGCGGGCGGGAACTGGCGATGAAGGCGATCTCGCTCGGCCTGTCGATTTCGTTCACCGGCATCCTCACCTTCAAGAAATCGCAGGCCTTGCGCGATCTCGCCGCAGAGCTGCCCGCCGACCGCATCATGGTGGAGACCGACGCGCCGTATCTGGCGCCCGGCAAATTCCGCGGCAAGCGCAACGAGCCCTCTTACGTGGGCGAGATCGCCAAAGTGCTGGCGGAGACCCGCGGCGTCTCGCTGGAGCAGATTTCGCGCCAGACCTCCGAAAACTTCTTCCGCCTGTTCAATAAAGTGCCGGCGCCGAAAGCGATGGCATGACGCTGACGCTGACGATTTTGGGGTGCGGATCATCGGCCGGCGTTCCACGTCCCGCGCTCGGCTGGGGCGCCTGCGATCCCGACAATCCCAAAAACCGCCGCCGCCGCTGCTCGCTGCTCGTCGAGCGGACCTCCGAGCGCGGCATCACGAGGGTCCTGATCGATACCGCGCCCGATCTGCGCGAACAGTTGATCGACGCCGGGGTCGACCACCTCGAGGCGGTGTTCCTGACTCACGAGCATGCCGATCAGACCCACGGCATCGACGACCTGCGTTCGGTCGTGCTGCACATGCGCCGGCGCATTCCGGTCTATCTCAACCAGTCGACCGCGAAACACATCCTGCTGCGGTTTTCCTATTGTTTCAGGGCGCCGCCGGGCAGCGACTATCCGCCGATCCTGGACAACCTTTCCATCGAGGCCGGCGAAAGCCGCAGCATCGAAGGGAAGGGCGGTACCGTTTCGCTTTCGGCCTTCATCCTCGAGCACGGCAATATCCCGGCGCTGGGCTACCGCATCGGCGATGCCGCCTATACGCCCGATGTCAGCGACATCCCGCGCGAGAGCTGGGGTCATCTGGAAAATCTCGACCTCTGGATCATTGACGGGCTGCGCTATGCCGGCCATCCCAGCCACTTCAGCGTCAACGACGCCCTGTCATGGATCGACCGCTTCAAGCCGCGCCGCGCCGTCATCACCAACATGCATTCCGATCTGGACTACGAGGTGCTGCGCCAGAGCCTGCCGCCGGGCGTGATCCCGGCCCATGACGGCATGCGGCTGACACTGGAGCAGGCGGACTAGGCCCCGTCATTCCGGGACGATGGGCTGGCATCGCCCCCAAGATGGCGGTGGCCAGATCAGCGCCAAACGGGCATTGCGCCGGCGACGAACGGCCGGCAACCGGCGGCAGGCGAGACGGCCGAGAATAACCGATCATTAACCATATAAGCCCATGATTTAAGCTGAAATTGGGTGGGCTATCGCGCGAGAGTCGTGGATGGATCGTCCAGGCGGCGGCTCGTTTTTGTTTTGCTGGTCGGCGGCGAGGAAAATCTTGCGACTGGGCTGACACGTAAGGAACGCAGGTGGCCGAAACACCGGATAAAGAAACGCAAGGAGATAAAGAGCCTGAGGCGGCACAGCAGGGGGCTTCGAGCCGAGTGCCGGCGATAATGGTGTCCTTATTCGCCCTGGCCGTCATTGGCGCGGCCACCGCCAATTCTTTGCCGAATCTCGATCGCTTCTCTTTGCCGAATTTCTCTTTGCCGAATTTTAATCGCATCTCCTTGCCGAGTTTCTCTTTGCCGAATTTCAATCGCTTCGCTCCACAATCTCCACATGAGACGGTTTCTGTCCCGATACCGGATCTCGTCGTCAGAGCGACACTGAAGGATATTCAGTTGTCGCAGCAGCAAAACGCAGCTGTGCTGGTGTCGCTCACGCAGAGCTCCGCAAATCAACAGGCGGACTTGAAAAGAATATCCCGTCAACTCTCTTCGCTAGCGGCGCAGGTGGATGCTGTGCAGAGTTCGGTGACGCCGTTGACGACTTCCAGCATCCCACATTCAAATATTCGCGCTCGGGTCGTCGGGACGTCGCGAAGAATAATTTCTCCACTGCCTAAACCTTTCGGCCCTGTTTCGGTCGGAGGCGCCCCGCTAAGTCCTGCGCCGGTACCGGGCTCGGGCGCATGATAGCTTTCGTTCCCGCGCCTCAAACCTGTGAACATCGATCCAAAAAGACCGGGCTAACGCAGAAGCGTCGCCTTACATGCACGTTTTGCCGCCGATTTCGTTGGCGCAACAATGGGTCTAGAATCGTTGCCGTTTGCTAGCCGAGCGGCTCTGACGATGTCCGTTGATCGGGGTAGACCGGAAGTGGCCGGACCAGGGTCCAAAAGGCGCTTTTTGACTCAACTGAGACATGTAACGCGGCCGACGGAAAGCCCGCCGTCATTGTTGATTGACTTGGAAGTAAACAGGTCGACGAAATCGATTCCGTAGCCCGCCAAAGCCTCCCGCCTGCGCGATTCCGGGAAAGCCATACCTACGCGATTTATTCGGAGCGGAAGCCCTTTCGGTAAACCGCCGCCGGGGGAGCGAAATTTGGGGTCGCAAAGATTACGTGCGGGACATTATGACAGCATTTAAAACGCTCAGGTACGTGCTGGAGATTGACGCAGTTCTGCCGTGCGATATGCTGCGGCATGGCGATCAGCAACGCTTGCCAGAGCTGCGGGAGCGACGTTCCAGGCGATAGCAGGTTCTGCCCGCAGTGCGGCGCGCCGCGGTCACTAAACTGTGGGGCCTGCGGCCACCCCAATGAAGCGGGCTCACGGTTCTGCGTGCAATGTGGGACCAAGCTCGGCGGAATCGCTGCGCCTGCTCCAGCGCCCGCTCACGTATCGCCACCGCCAATAACCCGTTCCCCAAGCGCCGCCGAACGCCGCCAGCTTACGGTAATGTTCTGCGATCTCGTCGGCTCGACAGCACTCTCGACAAAGCTGGATCCCGAAGATCTGCGCGAAGTGATGTCCGCCTATCATGAATGCGCCGCTGACGTCGTCACCCGGTTCGGCGGTTACGTCGCAAAATATATGGGCGATGGCGTGCTGGTCTATTTTGGTTTCCCGGAAGCGCATGAGACTGACGCGGAAAACGCGATGCGCTCGGCGCTCGCGCTCATCCATGAGATTGACGAACTGTTCGGCAAGGCCGGCGGCCATCAGGTTCGTGTCGGCATCGCCACCGGACTCGTTGTGGTCGGTGAACTGGTTGGCGCGGGTGAAGTGCAGGAGCGTAACGTCGTTGGAGAGCCCCCGAACCTCGCGGCGCGGCTGCAATCGATGGCTCAGCCGAATACCGCCATCGTCGATGTGACCACGCGGCGGCTAGCCGGGGATCTGTTTGAATATGAGCCAGTCGGGTCTGCGGGGTTAAAGGGCTTCCAGGAGCCGGTACGCGCATGGCGCGTGCTGCGGGAGCGGACGCTGGCAGGCCGCTTCGAGGTCCTGCGCTCCACGAGTAGGACGCCGCTCATCGGTCGCCAGGAAGAGGTCGAACTGCTGACGAGGCGTTGGCAACAAGTGCAGACCGGTGAAGGTAGCGTCGTATTGTTGTCGGGTGAGCCCGGCATCGGCAAGTCACGGCTGGCAACGGCGCTGGAAGAGAGTCTCGCGCCCGAGACATATGTGTGTCTGCGCTATTTCTGCCAGCCACAGCACCAGGGCAGCGCGCTGCAACCAATTATCGCCCAACTGCAGCACGCCGCAGGGTTCAATGCGACGGACTTACCGGCGGAAAAGCTTGCCAAGGTTGAAAAAATGTTGACTCCTTGGGGAGTCGACGCCGCAGAAATCGAGCTGTTTGCGGGTATCCTGGGTCTCGCGTTGGTGGCGCCTGCGAGCGCTAGCAACGATCCGCAGGCCAAGCGCCGCAAGGCCCTTGCTGCGTTGATCGCGCAGATCGAAAAGCTGGCGCAGCGCAGTCCGGTATTGATGCTGTTCGAGGACGCGCATTGGGCCGATCCGACATCGATCGAGCTTTTGACGCTGATTATCGAGCGCCTGCAACGGCTGCCGGTGCTGCTCATTATCACGTTCCGTCCCGATTTTCAGGCTCCCTGGGTCGGGCAACCTAACGTAACCGCGTTGACCCTGAACCGGTTGTCGCAGCGCGAACGGGCGATTCTCGTAAATCATATCACCGGCGGCAAGGCATTGCCGCTCGGGTTGCTCGACCAGATCGTCGAGCGCACCGATGGCGTCCCGCTTTTTGTTGAAGAGCTGACAAAGGCGATGCTCGAAAGCGAACAACTGCAAGAGGATTGCGACCGCTACGTGATCGAGCAGCCGATGCAACCGCTGGCAATTCCGACCACTTTGCAGGCCTCATTGATGGCGCGCGTCGACAGGCTCGGCCCGGCGCGCGAGGTGCTGCAGATCGGCGCTGCGATAGGACGCGAGTTTTCCTATGAGGTGTTGGCCGCGGTCGCCGGACTACCCGACGGAATACTGCAAGACGCACTGATCCGCTTGACCGAATCAGTGCTCCTTTTCTTGCGCGGCGCGCCACCGAATGCGACTTATACCTTCAAGCATGCGCTCATGCAGGATACTGCCTATTCCACTATGCTGCGGGCCCGGCGACAGCAGCTTCATCTGGCGATTGCCTGCGTGCTCGAGGAGCAATTTCCCGACGTCGTCAATTCGATTCCTGAGGTGATTGCCCAGCAATTCGAGCGGGCCGGCGACCACAAAAGAGCCATCCGCTACTGGCGGCAAGCAGCGGACCGCGATCTGCGTCGGTTTGCCCTGAAGGAATCGATGGCGCACTATTCAAATGCGCTTCGCCTGATCGCGGCAATGCCAGATACTCCCGAACGTGCCGATCTCGAACTCAGTGTTTGCCTGGGTCTCGGCATGGCACAGCAGATCGGGATCGGGCCGACTTCGAAGGAGTCGGCTGAGACCTACCGACGCGCCCTCACGCTCGCCGAAGCGCTCCCTGACCATGGGCGCGAGCGTTTCCTCGCGAATTGGGGTCTCTGGTTCCACAGCACGATGGCGAGCAGTTCGGCAGAGGCATTCAGGCTTGGCGAATCGCTGGTCGCAACCGCGCGCGAATTGAATGATCCCGACCTGCTCGTTGAAGCCTACCACGCGCGGGTTCCCGGCATGGTTTGGAAAGGCGATATTGCAGCAATGAAGGATGCTGCGCTCGAGGTGGTCCGCCGCTATGACCGCGAGCGTCATCGCGACAACGCCTACTATTTCGGCGGACACGACTCGCGTGTCTGTGCGCTAAGCTTTCACGCGATGAGCCTTTGGGGGCTTGGCCTTGCCGATCAGGCAAGGCAAGCGGTCCGGACGTGCATCGAAGATGCCCGTTCGCTCGGCCACGCCTTCTCACTTGCCCATAGCCTCAACATGGGCAGCCACACGCTGTTGTTGCTCGACGATCGGGCATCCTGCCAAGAAATAGCGGACGAACTCTTTCCGCTGGCTGAGCGCAACAAATTTCCGTGGCCACTGGCTCAGGCGCGGTTTCTGCGCGCTTGGCTGGCCGCGCAATCAGGTGACTCCGACGGCATCGAGTTGATGGTGAAGGCATTGGATGAACCTTCGTCGGCGAATTTTAGGCCGATGTTGCTAGCGCTAATCGCCACAGAACTGTTGCGCGCCGAACGTTTTTCCGAGGCCATAGCTACGCTCGACCCCGCGCGGTATCACGCGCACAATACAGAATCGCGATTTTACGGCCCCGAGGTCATTCGGCTGCGCGGTGCGGTCTTGCTGGCGCAATCGCGCGACAACGCTGCCGAAGCAGAGAGTGCGTTCAAGGAGGCGATTGCTCTCGCGTTCGCACAATCCTGCCGCGCGATTGAGCTGCGAGCATCGGTGAGCCTTGCTATGTTGTTTGGTGAGAGCGGCCGCAGAGCGGACGCGCGCGATTTGCTGATGCCGGTCTATTCAAGCTTCACCGAGGGTCTCGATGGGGTCGATCTGCGAGCTGCAAAGCAGTTGCTTGAGCAGTTGAACTGATTGCGATCTTAGCGGGGCTGAATGATTGTCGGAGGTCGTCACAATTCGCATGACAGCCGGCTCGTGCGACTTCCGTTCCACAGACCTACCGCCAACAACCAGACAGAGTTCCAACTGGTCATAAACCTCAAGGCCGCCAAGGCTCACCATTCCGGCCTCACTGTTAGCCCGAGCTGATGAGGTAATTGAATAGCGGGACTTCCGGTTTTGATGCTGTGGACGGGTGCGCCGGGGTGCTGATGTTTTCCGTCCCACAGAAGGCAATACGACCGGTGTCGACATCGCGAGACACATGCCGACCCCGCATCGTCACCCTGGTATGCGCAGAAGCCTTTTGCACGCGAACCGGGATATCTGCCGGTGGGTCGAGCCGCCGCAACCTGAGTTTTGATTTTGTGAGCCGCCTTCGGGCAGCTTATTGTTTGAGGCATCCAAAACGGTGATGTCCGAGTCTGGCACTTTT
>Ga0209422_1000115_pt1 | contig 18975 bp, 15 predicted proteins | sample BlaSpr_A8_OM2_M3_FD_187983 | JGI IMG/M metagenome (GOLD analysis project Ga0209422, IMG submission 187983) | Forest soil microbial communities from Thunder Bay, Ontario, Canada - Black Spruce, Ontario site 2_A8_OM2_M3 (SPAdes) (version 2) | ecosystem: Environmental > Terrestrial > Soil > Boreal... | reverse complement strand
TTCGCCGAATTCTTGGCGATGCCGTTGCGCTCCGCATCCGAGCCGACCATGAAGCCGGTGATATTCTGCAGGAATAAAATCGGCACGTTGCGCTGGTCGCACAGCTCGATGAAATGTGCGCCCTTCAGCGAGGATTCCGAAAACAGCACGCCGTTGTTGGCGAGAATGCCGATCGGCAATCCATGGATATGCGCAAAGCCGCACACCAGCGTCGCGCCATAGAGCGGCTTGAATTCGTGAAACTCGCTGCCATCGACCAGGCGCGCGATGATCTCGCGCTGGTCGAACGGCAGCGTTAGGTCGGCGCCGACGATGCCGGGAATTTCCGCGGGATCGAACAGCGGCGGGCGGGCGGGGCGGATATCGCCATGAAAGGTCTGCACGCGGTTCAGCGCGCCGACGATGTCACGCGTCTTGGCAATCGCTTCCATCTCGTCGCGCGCGAAATGATCCGATACGCCCGAGACCGTGCTGTGCATTTCGGCGCCGCCAAGCGTTTCGCGATCGACGATCTCGCGGATCGCGGCCTTGACGATCTGCGGCCCGCCGAGATGAACGCTGCTGTTTCCCGCCGTCATCACCACTTCATCCGACAGGGCGGGGATGTAGGCCCCGCCGGCGGTGCATTCGCCGAATACCGCTGCGATCTGCGGAATGCCCGACGCCGACATCCGGCATTGCCGGTAGAACGCGCCGCCGAAATGATCCTGGTCCGGAAACACCTCGTCGCCCTGCGACAGGTTGGCGCCGCCGCAGTCGACCAGGTAGACCACCGGCAGGCGGTTCTCGAACGCGATGTCCTGGGCGCGAACATGCTTGCGGATGGTTTCCTTGAAAAACGAACCGCCCTTGGTGGTGGCATCGTTGGCGATGATCATGCAGATCACGCCGCGGATGGTGCCGATCCCGGTGACCAGGCCGGCGCCGGGCACCGCGTTGTCATAGAGCCCCCAGGCGGCGAGCGGCGAGAGCTCGAGAAACGGGCTGAGCGGATCGATCAGGAGATCGATGCGCTCGCGCACCGGAATCTTGCCGCGGTCGCGATGGCGCTGCACCATCCGGTCGCCGCCTCCGGCCAGCGACCACGCCTGCCTCACGCGCAACGTCTTCAACAGGCCGTCATAGACCGCGGTGTTGGCCTGAAACGCCTGGGATTGCGGATCGATCGAACTCGTCAGTGTCGCCATGTCTGGATATGCCGGTGGGTTGGCTTCAAAGCTCGTCTAGTTGGCGCGCGGAGGGCGGCGCTGCATCAGCAGCACGATCGATCCCTGCTGGACCACCTCGTCATTCTGGTTGAGGACCTCGAACCCGATTGTCAGGACGCCGCGCTCGGGCGTCGTGCTCGGCCTTGCCTCGAGCGGCGTGACATTGGCGCTGATGGTATCCCCGCACTTCACGGGTGCGCGGAATTCCCAGGAAATCCCGAGCAGGCCGAGCGCGGTGCCGTCGATCCAGTTGAGTTGCGACATCAGTCCGATCGCGGTCGAAAGCACCAGCGGCCCGTGCGCGACGCGGCCGCCAAAAATGCTATTCCGCGAAAATTCCTCGTCGACATGCAGCGGGTTATGGTCGCCGACCAGCCCGGCGAACAGGGAAACGTCGCCTTCGCCGATGGTGCGGCCGCGCGTGCGGCGCGTGGAATTGATTTCAAAATCTTCGAGATAAAGGCCCAACGCGCGCCCCCTTGCTCTTTGATGATGGCGCCGGTCGACCGGCCCGGGACGCCGCCGACTAACCGCGCGGTTAGTAAACCGACTTGTCAGATGGTACACTAACGGCTAGCGTATCCGGCGGCAAGATGGTCGTTTCCGGGAGGCAGGCTTGTTCCCCACCAAAGCGGACGTGCACGGGATCAAACGCCAGGAAGTGCTGCGCGAGGCGGCGTCATTCTTCAATTTCAAGGGCTATCACGCGACCTCGCTGACCGAAATCGCGACCAGCCTCGGCGTCACCAAGGCCGCGCTCTATCACTACTTCCCGAACAAGAACAGTTTGCTGGCCGCCTGCTTCGAGCAGGCGATGGATGTCGCCTTTGCCAGCCTCGAGCGCGGCCGCAAGGAGGGCAAGAACGGGCGTGACCGGCTGGTGCTGACGATCTCGGGCTACGTTTCGCAACTGATCGACGAGCTCAATTGCTGCGTGGTGCTGATGGAGGAGCAGGCGCTCGAACCGGGCGACCGCGCCAAGCTGGTGCGGCAGCGCGACAAGTTCGAACGCGCGCTGCGGGCGCTGGTCAAGGAGGGGATCGAGGACGGCAGCGTGGTGCCGTGCGATCCGAAGCTTGCGATCTTCGTCATTCTCGGCGCGATGAACTGGGTGGCGAAATGGTTCAAGCCGAGCGGCGCATGGACGCCGGCGCAGCTGACGCTCGCGCTCAGCCAGATCTTCGAGCGCGCGCTGTCGTCGACGCCCGCCACGGCGCTGCCGCGCGACGTCGGCGAGCTGCAGGTCGCCGGCTCGCGCGAGCCGGTCAAGCCGGCATCGGCCGGCAAGCGCGTGCTGACCTTCACCGGTCCGTTGCGCGGCAATCAAAACAAAAAGTAAAGACGGGAGGAAAGGTATGACGATGAAGGCGACGCCCGCGCCGCGCCGATTCGGAAGCCGCGCTCCGTCATCGCATTGAGGAGGGCATGGCCGCGTTCATGGAAAAGCGCGAGCCGCGCTTCCCGCCGTTCTCGCAACAGGACTGAGCGTCACGTTGAGCGGCTATGCGCTTGCCGCGACCCGGCTGTGCCGCGCGCCATAGGCAAAGTAGATCACAAGGCCGATCGCGAGCCAGACCGCGAGCCTCAGCCAGGTGTCGGCCGGCAGACTGAACATCAGGAAGATGGAGGTGGCCGCACCTGCCGGTCCGACCAGCCAGATCGCCGGCGCCTTGAACGGCCGGTTCAGATTCGGCTCCGCGATACGCAGCGCCAGCACCCCGAGCGATACGACGGCAAAGGCAAACAGCGTCCCGATGCTGACGAGTTCGCCGACCAGACCGATCGGCAACAGTCCGGCGAGAACCGCCACCACGGCGCCGGTCGCGGTCGTCGCGATGTGAGGCGTGCGCAGGCGCGGATGAATCTCGGCTGCCACAGCGGGAAGCAGCCCGTCATGGGCCATGGCGCGGAAAATCCGCGGCTGCGCCAGCAGCATCACCAGAATGACCGAGGTCAGCCCGAACACGATGCCCAGTTTGATCAGCGGCGACAGCCAGCCCACGCCGGCGGCATCGATGCCGACCGCGATCGGATCGGGAACGTTCAACCGGTCGAACGGCACGATGCCGGTGAGGACAAAGCTGACCACGACATACAGCACCGTACAGATCACCAGCGAGCCGAGAATCCCGATCGGCATGTCGCGCTTCGGGTTCCTGGCCTCCTGCGCCGCGGTCGAGACGGCATCGAAGCCGATATAGGCAAAGAACACCACCGCGGCGCCGCGCGCGATGCCGGACCAGCCGTAAATCCCGGGACCGGCGTTGGGCGGGACGAAGGCCCCATCGGGGTTGCTCGATGTGATCCAGTTGGCCGTGCTGAAAGCGGGCACCGCGCATATGATAAACAGCGCGATCACGACGAGCTTGAGCGCGACGATGAAATTGTTGAACCGCGCCGTCTCCCGGATGCCCGCGACGAGCAGCGATGTGATGACGACAATGACCGCCATCGCCGGCAGGTTCAGGATGGCGCCGGTGGACGACCAACCATGCCCGGCGGCATCGTAAGTGAACGGCGATGAGACAAACCGGGCCGGGAGATCGAAGCCGATGTCTCTTGCGAGGCTGACGACATATCCGGACCAGCCGATCGCCACCGTGGTGGCGCCCACCGCGTATTCGAGGATCAGATCCCAGCCGATGATCCATGCCACGAGTTCGCCCAGCGTGGCGTAAGCATAGGTATAGGCGCTGCCGCTGACCGGAACTGCCGACGACATTTCGGCGTAGCAAAGGCCTGCGAATCCGCAGGCGACGGCGCCAAGGAGAAATGAGAACGCGACCGCTGGGCCTGCGTTCGCTGCGGCCGCGTGCCCCGTCAGTACGAAAATTCCCGCGCCGATGATGCCGCCGATGCCGAGTGCGACCAGATTGAGCGCGGAGAGCGTGCGCTTCAGGGCTCGCACCTCGCCGTCGGCGCCGTCGCCCTCCGCGGCCTCCCTCAACAATTTCGCGGTGGATTTGCGGGTCCAGATATTTGCCATCGAGGGCTGACGTCCCACGCCGGAAACAGCGCTTCAGACTATCGCGCCCGCGATGCCCTGTCAGGCGATTTTGAACCGTGCTTCTGCCGCAACCATTCCGGTCCCGACTTCGGCAACGACTGGATCGCCTCGTCCCATGGCAGCGCCGGCTTGACGAGTTCTAAAAAAGAACTGTATAGGACACCCGCAATTGGCCGAAGAATCCGCGATACGCGGCAAACTGCCGGCCCGGGAGGGTACCCAGATGGTCAAGGGCATCAAGCTGGCCGGCGCATTGTTTCTGGCCGTGCGGGCGATTTCTCCAGCCGCATCGGCGGCCGAATCGCCGGGGGTCACCGCGACCGAAATCAGGATCGGCGGCGTCTTCCCGTTCAGCGGGGCGGCGTCATCGCTTGGCCTGGTCGGCCGGGGCGTTGCCGCCTACGTTCAATCCATCAACGACCGCGGCGGCATCAATGGCCGCAAGATCAACTACATCGCGCTGGACGACGCCTACAGTCCGCCGAAGGCGGTCGAGCACATCCGCCGGCTGGTCGAGAGCGACGAGGTGGCCTTCATCTTCAGCCAGCTCGGGACTCCCGGCAACTCAGCGGTGTCAAAATATCTGGCGGCCAGGGGCGTGCCCTCGATTGCGATCGTGACCGGCTCCAGCAAGTTCACGCGCGTCAAGGATTATCCGCTGACCACGACCGGCCTTGTCAGTTACGACACCGAAGGCAAGATCTACGCGAAATATCTGACCCGGGCGCTGCCGTCGGAAAAATACGCGATCCTCTATCAGAACGACGATCTCGGCAAAGACTATGTCGCCGCTTTCAAGGAATTCCTCGGGCCGGACTTCGACAGGAAAGTCGTGACCGCCGCCTATGAAGTGACGGAGCCAACGATCGACTCGCAGGTCGTCAGCCTGAAGAGCTCGGGCGCCGATGCGCTGTTTGTCGCGGGAACGCCGAAATTTGCCGCGCAGGCGATCCGCCGCGCCGCCGAGATCGGCTGGAAGCCGACCCTCCTGATCAATTTTCCGTCGAGCTCCGTGGCGGGCACCCTGAAGCCCGCCGGCCTGGAAAATTCCGTCGGCGTCATCGTCGGCACGCCCAACAAGGATCCCAACGATCCGAAATGGGCCGAAGACGCCGGAATCAGGGCTTATCGGGCCTTCTTCGAAAAGTACCTTCCGGGTGCCGATATCACCAATAACAGCTATTTGACGGGCTATCAGCAGGGCATGGTGCTCGAACAGATCCTCAAGCAATGCGGCAGCGACTTCTCACGTGCCAATATCGCGGCGCAGGCCAGGTCCTTGCGGGATCTCGTGCTTCCGACCGCGCTGCCCGGCATCAAGATCAACACCAGCGCTGGCAGCAACATGGTCTGGACCCAGATGCAGCTGCAACGCTGGAACGGCGCGAGTTGGGACCAATTCGGCGAAGTTCTCGACGCTGCTTCCGAGTAACCGCTCAGGCGGCGCGCACCGGTTTCCTGGTCTTTGCGCCGTCATCGGGCTTCGCACCGGCCGGAATCTTGCGCGCGCCGGGACCGGGATGCACATGGACGCCCTTTGCCTCGATCGGCTCGCCGCATTCCGAGCAGGTCATCACCGGATCGAACATCTTGCCGCATTTCTTGTGTTCATGCAGCAAGGGACGGCCGCGGGCGTCGACCATGTGGACATCGCCCCAATGCACGATCGACATCATGATCGGGTACAGGTCGAGGCCCTTTTGCGTCAGGATATATTCGTAGCGTTTCGGCGATTCCTGGTACGGGATACGGCGCAGCACTCCGAACTGAACCAGTTTTTTCAGGCGTGCTGCCAGCAAATGCCGGGTGATGCCGAGCGAGGATTGAAACGCCTCGAACCGCCGCTTGCGCAGAAAACATTCGCGAAGAATCAAAAGGGTCCAGCGGTCGCCGATCACCGCGATGGTGCGGGCCACCGAGCAGGGTTCTTCTTCGAGCGCGTCCCATTTCATCGCATTCTCCCGTCCGCCGCGGCATCGCCGTCGATTGGGCCGGCCGAACATTTCGCCCATTCTAAATAGGCACTGATCCGCACACAACTAGTTGAACTGCATCCCAGCCAGCAAAATTGTGAAGAGAATTGACAGTTCTAAAATAGAACGGTAAGTCTTGGAACAGAAGCTGCTGCTTGGGTAGGCGTGCCCTTCCTCGGGGCCGCCGCGCCGAACAAGGAAACGTCCCGTGAATCCCCTAAAGGTCGAATTCCAGTTCGATTTCGGCAGTCCGAATGCCTATCTCGCCGAACTCGTGATGCCGGCGATCGAGAAGCGTACCGGGATCAAGTTCGAATATGTCCCGGTCTTGCTTGGCGGGGTCTACAAGGCGACCAACAACATGTCGCCCGCCGAATCGCTGCACGGGATCAGGAACAAGCCGGAATTCCAGGCGCTGGAAACGCGGCGCTTCATCCGCCGCCACAACATCACGAGTTTCAAACCGAATCCCTTTTTTCCGGTCAATACCCTGACGCTGATGCGTGGCGCGGTGGCGGCGCAGTTCGAAGGTGTGTTCGAGCCTTACTTCCGCGCGGCCTACCATCACATGTGGGAAGAGCCGAAGAAGATGGACGATCCAGAGGTTTTCAGAAGCGCTTTCGCCTCGTCCGGCATCGATATCGACCGCCTGATCGCCCGTTCGCGCGAGGATGACGTCAAGAAAAGACTGATCGAAAACACCACGGACGCCGTCGAGCGCGGCGCCTTCGGCTCGCCGACCTTCTTTGTCGGGAGTGAAATGTTCTTCGGCAAGGACCAGCTTCGCGACGTCGAGGAATCCATTGTCGAACAGCTGGGCGCGGCCCGGCTCAAGACCGCGTAGGGAAATTGCTTGCGAATGAACCAAAAAGGGCTCGCGGTAAAGGTTCCGGCGGGAGGGACGGTTGGTGAGATTGGAAGAAATCGATGCGGCCGGGGTCCTCTCAGGTCTGCCGAACCACATTCATGAAGTCATCGATCGCCATGTCAAGGAAACGCCGGACCGGCCGGCGCTGATCGAAGACGGCGGCGCCCTGAGCTATCGCGAACTCGATGCCGCGGTGAGAGCGACAGCGGATGCGCTTGCTTCGCTTGGCGTGCGCGCCGGCGATCGCGTCATGATCGTCAGCGAGAACTGCATCGCGCTGGCGTGCCTGCTGTTGGCCGCCTCCAGGCTCGACGCCTGGGCGATTGTGGTTAATCCGCGGCTGTCGCCGCGCGAACTCGACCAGATCAGGGATCACAGCGGCGCGCGCCGCGTCTTGTTTACGGCGGGGGTTTCCAGGGAGGCCGCGGCCCACGCCAGCCGCTCCGACGCGAGTGTGCAAAACGTCGGACCGCTGCAGCGGATCGGCGTCTCCGCGCTCGATGAAGCCACCGCGCCCGAACCCGTCGAGGTCGATGCCGCCAAACAGGTCGCCGTCCTGATCTATACCTCCGGGACAACGGGCACGCCCAAGGGCGTCATGCTGACCCACCGCAACCTGCTGTTCAGCGCGAAAACCACGGCATGGTTCCGAAGGATGGACGCCAACGACAAGGTCTATCTGGTGCTGCCGATCTCGCACATCGTCGGTATCTCGCTGTTGATCATGACGCTGATGACCGGCGCCAAGGTGCGGCTCACAAGCAAATACGATCCCGCGGCGCTGGCAAAGGCGATGGCGGAGGAGGGCGTCACCATCCTCAACGGCGTGCCGGCGACGTATCAGCGGCTGCTCGAATACAAGCGGCTCGCCGGATTGCCGAAGCTCGACCGCGGCGCGTTGCGCCTGATCGCGGTGGCAGGCGCGCCGCTCGATCTCGATCTCAAATCGCGGGTCGAGGCCGAACTCGAGCTTCCCTTGCTCAACGGCTACGGCATCACCGAATGTTCGCCCGGCATTTCCGGCGTTCGTTTCGATGCGCCGCGCGCCGATTCTGCGGTCGGCCGATTGTTGCCGGGCATCGAGACGAGGATTATCGGCCGCGATGGCAATGCGGCGGCGGAAGGCGAGGTCGGCGAACTCCACGTCCGCGGGCCCAACGTGATGCGCGGCTATTATCGCGCGCCCGATCTCACCGCCAGGGCGATCGATGCCGACGGCTGGTTCAACACCGGCGATCTGGCGCGGTTCGAAGGCGATTGCCTGTTCATCGTCGGGCGCACCAAGGAAATGATCATCCGCTCCGGCTTCAACGTCTATCCCGCCGAAATCGAGGCCGTGCTGTCAACCCACGACGCCGTCGTGCAATGCGCCGTCGTGGGCCGTGCGGTGGAAGGCAATGAAGAGGTGATTGCGTTCGTGCAACTGCTGCAGGGCTCGAACACCAGCACCGAGGATCTGATGGCCCATATCGCCCCGCAACTGACCTCCTACAAGCGGCCGTCCGAAATCATCGTCCTGGAAGCGCTGCCGGCGACCTCGACCGGCAAGATCCTCAAACACAAACTGGCCGAGACGCTGCGCGCGAATTGAATTGGCAGCGCCGGCTTCAACCGTCACCTTCGGGAGAACAGCGTGGAAAAACGTAATGCGACAGTCGCCGTGATCGGCGCCGGTGACTTCATCGGCGGCGAAATCGCCAAGAAGTTCGCAGCCGAGGCCTTCACCGTTTTCGTCGGCCGCAGACAGGGTGAAAAGCTGGCGCCGCTGGTCAAGGAAATCGAGGACGCCGGCGGCACCGTGTTCGGCCGCGCCCTCGACGCGCGCAAGGAAGAGGAAGTGACAAAGTTCCTTTCCGATGCCGACCAGCACGCCCCGCTCGAAGTCTGCGTCTTCAACATCGGCGCCAACGTCAATTTCCCGATCGTTGAGACCACCGAACGCGTATTCCGGAAAGTCTGGGAGATGGCCTGCTATTCCGGCTTCCTGGCGGGACGCGAGGCGGCGCGCCTGATGCTGCCGCGCGGCAAAGGCAACATCTTCTTCACCGGCGCCACGGCGTCTCTGCGCGGCGGCTCCGGTTTTGCGGCGTTTGCCAGCGCCAAATTCGGCCTGCGCGCGCTGGCGCAATCGATGGCGCGCGAACTCGGCCCCAGGCACATCCATGTCGCGCATCTCATCATCGATTCCAGCGTCGATACCGAATGGGTTCGGCAGTTGATTGCGAACCGGGAAGGGCCGCAGGCGATCGCGAATCTCAATCCGGACCGCCTGATGCGCCCGGCCGCGGTCGCGGAAGCCTATTGGCAGCTCTACCTGCAGCCGCGCGATGCCTGGACTTTTGAGCACGAAATCCGCCCGTTCGGCGAGAAGTGGTGAATGTGCTAATCAGGCCGTGATTGTGAAATTTCGGGAGGAATAGATGAAGACAGCGATCACGGAGATGTTCGGCATCGAGCATCCGATCATTCAGGGCGGCATGCATTATGTCGGCTTCGCCGAACTCGCCGGCGCGGTGTCCAATGCCGGCGGCCTTGGCATCATCACGGGTCTGACGCAGCGAACCCCGGAAATGCTCGCCAGGGAGATCGCGCGCTGCCACGACATCACGGACAAGCCGTTCGGGGTGAATCTCACCTTCCTGCCCACATTCTCCGCGCCGCCCTATCCGGAATACATCGCCGCCATCCGGGAAGGCGGCATCAAGATCGTCGAAACCGCCGGGCGCAGCCCCGAGCAGTACATGCCGGCGCTGAAGGCTGCGGGAATAAAAGTGATCCACAAATGCACCTCGGTCCGGCATTCGCTCAAGGCCGAGCAGATAGGCTGCGACGCGGTGAGCGTCGACGGGTTTGAGTGTGGCGGCCATCCCGGCGAAGACGACATGCCGAACATGATCCTGCTGCCGCGCGCCGCCGAGGAATTGAAGATTCCGTTCGTGGCCTCCGGCGGCATGGCCGATGCGCGCAGCCTGGTCGCGGCGCTGGCGATGGGTGCGGCCGGCATGAACATGGGCACGCGCTTCATCGCCACCAGGGAAGCCCCGGTCCACGACAACGTCAAGAAGGCGCTGGTCGCGGCCTCCGAGTTAGACACGCGACTGGTGATGCGGGCGCTGCGCAACACCGAGCGCGTGCTGAAGAATACCAGCGTCGAGCGACTGCTCGAGATCGAGCGCGAAAAGGGCCGCGCGCTGAAGATCGAGGACATCCACGACCAGGTCGCGGGCGTCTATCCGAAAGTGATGATCGACGGCGACATGGATGCCGGCGCCTGGAGCTGCGGCATGGTGGCGGGCCTCATCCATGACGTTCCGACGGTGAAGGAACTGATCGACCGCATCATGGCGGACGCCGACCGCATCATACGCGGCCGGCTGATGGGATTTCTCGACGATTCCGGACGCAAGGCCACTATCCGCGCGGTGTCGTGAGAGGGTGATTACATTTCTGGCGTCATTGCGAGGAGCGTAGCGACGAAGCAATCCAGCTTTCTACCTCAGTTCACCAAAGCTGGATTGCTTCGCTTCGCTCGCAATGACGATCCAAAAACCTAAAAATGGAGCGAGCCATGCGACCGCCGGGCAGCTATCAATACCCTCCGATGGATTTTGTCATCTATGGCAAGCCGGCCGCCGACGCGCTTCGCGAGGAGGCGGAGCGGCTGGGCGCCAGCCGTGTGTTCCTGATCGCGAGCCGGACGCTGAATACCAAGACCGACGAGATCGAGAAGATCCGCAAATCGCTCGGGGATCGCTATGCCGGCACCTTCGACGGCATCCCGCAGCACACCACGCGCGAGTTCGTGGTAAAGGCCGCCGCAGTTGCGCGCGACGCCGAGGCCGACCTGATCGTCGCGATCGGCGGCGGCTCGGTGGTGGATGCCGCGAAAATCATCCTGATGTGCATGGAGCATGAGATCGTCGACCAGGACGGGCTCGACGGTTTCGAGACCACGCCGGAACGGCGCTTCGGCAAGTTCCGCAATCCCAAAGTCCGCATGATCGCGGTCCCGAGCACGTTGTCCGGCGGCGAATACAATTCCGGCACATTGGTGACCGACACCCGCCGCAAGCTGAAGCAGATCTTCAACCATCCGATGATGATGCCGCGGACCATCATCCTCGATCCGGCCATCACAAAATACACGCCGGAAAAGCTTTGGCTGGGCTCCGGCACCCGCGCAATGGATCATGGCATCGAGGCGATCTGCTCGATCCGCGGCAACCCGCTGGTCGACAGCGTGTGTCTGCAGGGCCTGCGGTTCCTTCACGACGGCCTGCTGCGGACAAAAGAGAATCCGGACGATCAGGAAGCGCGCGTCAACTGCCAGTTCGGCTCATGGTTGTCGGCGTTCGGGCTGCAGGCGCGCGTGCCGATGGGCGCGAGCCACGCCATCGGCCACGTGCTCGGGGGCACCTGCGACGTGCCGCATTATTTCTGCACGGCGGTGATGATGCCGAGCGTGTTGCGCTATAACCGACCGGCCACCGAGGAGGCGCAGAAGTCGATCGCAAGCGCGCTGCGGGCGCCCGAATTGGACGCCAGCGATGCCTTCGCGGCGTTCATCGGCAAACTCGGGCTGCCGCGGAAGCTTTCCGAGGTCGGCGTCAGCGAGGAAAAATTCAAGCTGATCGGCGAAAACGCCATGCTGTCGATCTTCACGCGCTCCAATCCGCAGCCGATCCGCGAGCCCGGCGATGTCGTCCAGATCCTGAAGCTCGCCGCTTGATCCTCAGGGGTCGATCAGCACCCCCGGATTGAGCATGCCCTTTGGGTCGAGCTCTTTCTTCGCCGCGCGAAGCGCGGTCGCGAACAGCTCCGGACGCTGACGGTCGTACCAGGGCCGGTGGTCGCGGCCGACGGCATGGTGATGGGTGATGGTGCCGCCGGCCTCGATCAGCGCGTCGCTCGCTGCATTCTTGATCGCCTGCCACTGCTCGAGCAGCGCGCCGTGGCGGCCGAGCGCGTGGAAGGAGAAATAGGGCGCAGGCCCATCCGGATAGACATGGGTGAAGCGGCAGGTGACTTCGCCCTTGACGCCGGTCGCCTCCACGATCGCGCGCTCGGTTGCCGCCTTCACCTTGTCGTGGAAAGCCTCGAAGCGATCCCAGGTGATGGCGGTCTCGAAGGTGTCGTTGATGAGACCGGCCGGCGTCAGGAATTCGCGCGCATAGGGCATTCGAATAAAGGCGTTGCGCCAGATGCCCGCCGCGCCCTCGAGATGGGCGTCGCCGGCTTGTGCGGGCTCCGGCGTGCCGCGATGGTCGGCGCAGCATTCCAGCGCGCGCGCCATCCAGGCGTCGGGCGCGTGATCGCCGGATTCGAAGCCGAGCACCATGATCGCGACGCTGCCGTCGGCCGCTCCCGTGTTGTAGGCCTCTTGCGCGTCGAGGATGCGGCAATTCGACGGATAGAGGCCGGATTGCGAGATAGCCCGCACGGCGCGCGCCGCCGCGAAGAAGGTCTGGAAACGCACCGATGCGCCGGCGCGAAACTTTGGGCGCGGCTGCAATCGCATCCAGGCGCGCGAGATCACCCCCAGCGTTCCTTCCGAGCCGATGAACATGCGATCGGGACTCGGTCCGGCGCCCGATCCCGGCAAGCGCCGCGTTTCCAGAACGCCGCGCGGCGTCACCACGCGCAAGCTTTCGACGAAATCGTCGATATGGGTATAGAGACTGGCGAAGTGACCGCCGGAGCGCGTCGCGATCCAGCCGCCAAGCGTCGAATATTCAAAACTCTGCGGGAAATGCCGCAAGGTGACGCCGTGCGGCTTGAGCTGGTTTTCCAGCGAGGGACCAAAGGCGCCGCCTTCGATCAGGGCGGCGCGCGAGGCCTGGTCCACCTCGACGACCTTGCCGAGGTTGCGCAGGTCGAGCGTGACGGCCGCCTTGTAACGCGTGCCGTCGGCGCGCGGCTCGACGCCGCCGCAGACGCTCGATCCGCCGCCGAACGGCGTCACCGAGGCGCTCGCCCCGCCGGCCCAATCCATCACTGCGGAGATTTCCGCCTCGCTGCGCGGATAGGCGACCACGTCGGGCGCGCAGTCATAATCGCCGAGCATGCCGCGCACATAATCCGGATAGGATTTGCCGTAGGCATGGGCGGCGCGGTCATAGCGGTTGGTGTTGCAGAACGCGGCCAGCGAATCCGGCGGCGTTGCGCGCGGCGCGCGCAGCGTCAGGTCTTCCAGTCGCGGCACCCCGATGGTCTCGAACTTGTCGCGGGAGAATTTCGCGCGATAGCGGCCGAGGACAAAATCCTGTTCCGCTTCCGTCATGCCCTCGCCCTCACGGCCCCAGCCGTAATGCTTCAGCCTTGCGCCGTTCATGGTCGTCTCCCGGGTTCCCGTTTTGATTTTTCAGCTTTGTTGCAAGAACGGTTTGCAGTGTCTCGCGCCGCGGCGCGCTCAGCAAGTCTGCGCGGCCGCATTTTTGCGAAGGCATTGGCCGGGAAAGTCAGGGGCGCAGGATGATCTTCGCGGCCGCGGTCGAGCCGGCATCGATGCTGGCAAAGGCGCCGACGCCCTCCGACAGCGGCCGTTGCTCGAACCAGCGCAGTTTTCCGAAGCGGCCGCCTGCGATCGCGGCGACGGTTTGTCGGAAATCGAGTGGCGTATAGCAATACGAACCGGTGAAGGCGATTTCCTGCAGCGTGATCTTGCGGATATCCAGTCCGTCGGCTCCCGGCAGAAGGCCGAGATGCACGATGACGCCGCCGGGCCGCACCATCCGGCTTGCCGCGGCGCGCGTGGCCGAGGCGCCGACCGCGTCGATCACGAGATCGACGCTGTTGTCGGCGGGCTCAGCTTTGCTGCCCGGCGCATAGGTTTCGATTTCCTCGGTCCGGTGCAGGGCGTTGCGCCGAAGCGGATTGGTTTCGCCGACGCTTAAATCCCTGGCGCCGAAATGGCGGGCCACCAGCGCGGAGGTCAAGCCGATCGCGCCGCCGCCAAGCACGATTACGCGCGCGGCGGCGAGCGGCAGATGCAGTCGCTCCATGCCCAGCCGAACCGCATGCCAGGAGACGGCGATCGGCTCCGCCAGGGCCGCGTGTTCGACCGGCAGGTCGTCGGGTATCGATTCCACATTGCTCTCGGGCACGCGGACGAATTCGGCGAAGGCGCCCGGGCGCGGCGGCATCGACAGGACTTGCCGTGTCGGCGAAAGGTGCGGGCGCCCCTCGATGGCATAGGGGCAGGCGGGGTCGACGATCAGCGGGTTGATGGTGACGCGCTCGCCGGCGCGCGGGCCGGAGACTATGCGCCCGGCGGCCTCGTGGCCCAGGATCAGCGGCGCGGGCCGGCGCGAATCGTGTCCATGATAGGCGTGCATGTCGGAGCCGCAGATGCCGACCGCCTCGACCTTGACTACGACTTCGCCGTCCGCGGCCACGGGCATGGATTCCTCGCGAAGCTCCAGCACATTCGGTGCGGTGTAGACGAGCGCGCGCATGGCCGGCTTCTCCTTCGCCCTATTTCGCCGTGAAACCGCCGTCGACGGCCAGCGTCCGTCCCGTAACATATCCCGAGGCGTCGGATGCAAGGAATACGGTCGTCCCGATCAGGTCATCGAGCCTGCCGTTGCGGCCGATCGCGGTCTGCGCGGCGAGACGGATTCCCCGTCGGGGCCGCCCCCGCAATTGAAATTCTCCGGGCGGCAGCCAATACAAAACAAAGCAACCGTCACATCAGGAACATTGAAAGTTCCGACTATTGTTTTGCCGGCCCGTATTGCGACATAAATCCTCGTATGAACGAGGCCGGAACAGTGATGCTGACCGAGAAATTCGACGCTTATGGCGAGGTGTTGCCGCAGGCCGCGCGCGGCAAGCGCGACGCCGGGAAGCCCGTGTCCGCGGTGCTCAGCCGGGTCGGCCAATATGTGTTCTGGCTGCTTGTCGTTGTGATCGTTTCCGCGCGGGTCATGTATTACCCGGCGAACCCGCGTTTTGAGGTCGGCAGCGCAAGCGACCCGAAACAGGTCATGACGCGCTAGCCGCGGGCATGGCGGCTCCGCGGGCTATGCGGAATTGATATTTTCCATTTCGGACGATTTGGCGCATAATTCCTTCTCCCAGAAGGATAATGCGTGGCAAATCGGACTGATTCATCTGACGACGCCGGGCTCTCCAGTTCAGTGGCGGCGAAACCTGTCGCTCTGTTTTGGGGCATCGCGCTCTGCTCTCTCGTGACGCTCGTCGCGGTCGCCATCCAGGCGCTCGAAGAGTCCCTGGTCGGCCATCCCTACCTCGAAGCCATCGTGATCGCCATCCTGCTGGGGACGGCGATCCGCACCATCTGGGAGCCGGGCGTCCGCTGGCGCGCCGGCGTTGCCTTCAGCGCCAAACAATTGCTGGAGGTCGCGATCGTGCTGCTCGGGGCCTCCTTGACCTTTGCGGCGATCGCAGCATCGGGAATTGTACTGCTCGGTGCCATCGTCTCGATCGTCATTGTGACGCTTGCGGTCTCCTTCGGCATCAGCCGGGCACTGGGCCTGCCGATCCGGCTGTCGATCCTGATCGCCTGCGGCAATTCGATCTGCGGCAATTCGGCGATCGCCGCGGTGGCGCCGGTGATCGGCGCCAGCACCGACGACATCGCTTCCTCGATTTCCTTCACCGCCGTGCTCGGCGTGATCGTGGTGCTCGGGCTGCCGCTGCTGATCCCGCTGTTGCATCTTTCGGAGACGCAATACGGGATCCTCGCCGGCATGACGGTCTATGCCGTTCCGCAGGTGCTCGCGGCGACGGTGCCGGCGGGCCTTGTCAGCACCCAGATCGGCACGCTGGTAAAACTGGTCCGGGTGATGATGCTCGGCCCCGTCGTCGCCTGCATTGCGGTGTCGGCCCGAGGCCTCCGCGGCGATCGCTCGCCGAGCGCTAAGGGGACGAACAGCTTCTTCAAGACGGTGCCGTGGTTCATTGCCGGCTTCTTCGCGCTGGCGGCGTTTCGCTCGCTGTCGCTGATCCCCGCGGCGGCCGTCTTCCCGCTGCAGAAAGCCGCTGGCATCCTGACCGTCATGTCGATGGCGGCGCTGGGTCTGGGCGTCGACCTGCGCGTCATCGGCCGGGTCGGCGGCAAGGTCACCGCGGCCGTGACGCTGTCATTGCTGTTTCTGCTGATCGTCAGCCTTGGCCTGGTCCGCTTTATTGCCCCTGCCTCCTAGGCCAAGAATCCTCAAATTGCCGGCTTCAAGCCGCGCCTGTCGCGATATACTGGCATGAGCCCGAGATTCATCTCGGCGTCGCGCGGATAGGTGATGAGCAAGGATCAGCCGCCACAGCGGACAGCAATCGCCGGCGAGCGCCAGGCGGCGCAGCCCCAGTTCGGGGCGCTGCTGATGACCGACGGCGGAACGCAGCGGGCCGGACCGCCGCCCATGTTCCGGGGGCTGAGCGAAGCCGAGAAGGCGCGGGTGCTGGGTTCGGGCAAGCGCAAGGTGCTCTATCGCGGCGCGCAGTTGTTCCGCCAGGGCAGTCCGCAGGACGGCATCTTCTTGATCGAGAGCGGGCGAATCAAGGTCTTCTACATCGCGCCTTCGGGCCGCGAGATCACGCTGGCCTACTGGCATTCCGGCAATTTCGTCGGCGGTCCCGAAGTTTTCAGGCAGGGCCTGCATGTCTGGTCGGGTTCCGCCGCCGTCAACTCAACCGTGCTGCATCTGCCCGGGGATGTGCTGCGCCAGATGGCGCTGACCATTCCCGAACTTGCCGTCAACATTATCGAAGGCCTGAGCTTCAAGGGCCAGTGCTACTCGGCGCTGGCGCAAATGCTCGGCACGCGATCGCCGACCGAGCGGCTTTCACAATTATTGCTGCACCTGATGAATCTGTATGGCGTGGAGGAGCGCGAGGGCACCTTGATCGCGGCGTCGTTCACGCATGCCGACCTCGCGCACATGACGGGCGTGACCCGCCAGTCGGTCACCACCAGTCTCAAGCGATTTGCCGAGCTCGGCATCCTGCACCCGCATGGCACCAACCTCGTGATCACGGACGCCGCAATGCTGGGCAAGATCCGCGACGGCAAGGTCGCCAAATTCGCCGCCTCCAACGACGGTTAGCAAGATCGCAAAGCGGGCTTTGCGCCCGCCGCGTCGGATCGGCGCGAACGCAACCTGCAAGCGACATCGCGCCTCGGATCAATCTCAAGATCAATTTTTGTCGCGTTTGATCGAGGTGCGCTTCGCCGTCTCCGCTGAGTGCCGGGAGCGCGTTACCCCGCAACCGCGCGCTCGCCGCGGGCCGAATTGACTAAACACCGGTCAGTTCGCCCACCGGATAGCCAAAATCGACGCCATGGCTGTCTACGAATTGAGCAGCGGAGATTTCTTCGCAACAGGTTGCTGGTTCGAAGCCTTTGCCGTTTCGGAATGAAGGTGAGCGGTTCAGAACTCACTGACCGAATGATTGATCGTTCGTCACACGCAAACGAGCTCGCGGCAAGATGACATCACCTCTTTTCACGGCGCATGTCCTTCACGAACCGGGCTCACAGCGTGCCATCGCCATCGGTTTGATGGCACGTCGCTTGCACCGACAAGGGACACGATTGCCCGCGGCTCACCTCGTCAAGTCGCATCCGCTTGCCGCCGAGGCGCGACGCATTGGCATCGTACGGCACACCTGCATGGCTTAATTCCGAAAGGATAGTTTTCATGAGCGTCGGCCCGATTTCCAAAATCTCCTTTCTTCCGTTGCTCGCCGCTGCCGCCATCGCGCTCGCGCCCGGACAGGCGAACGCGGAGACGCTCGAGATCGGCATCGGTATTCAGAACACGACGACCAACACCGTGACCGGCGGTGCCGTATTGAAAGAACTCGGCCTGTTCGAAAAGCATTTGCCGACCACCGGCAAATACAAGGATTTCAAATATTCGCTGTCCTGGCAGAACGCGACTTCGGGCCCGCCGATCACCAACGGCATGATGGCCAACAACATCCAGATCGGAATGATGGGCGACTATCCGCTGATGGTGAACGGGGCCACCGGGCAGGCGACCGGCAACGAAACCCAGCTGGTCGCGATCATCGCCTACAACGCGCAAGGCAGCGGCAACGGCATCGTCGTTCACAAGGATTCGCCGTACTACGAGCTCGCCGACCTCAAGGGCAAGAACGTCTCGGTGCCGTTCGGCTCCGCCGCGCACGGCATGATCCAGCGGGCGCTGGAGCAAAAGGGGCTGCCGGCCGACTTCTGGAATCTGGTGTCGCAGTCGCCGGAAATCGGCAGCACCAATCTGCAGGAGAAGCGTATCGACGCCCACGCCGACTTCGTTCCGTTTGCCGAGCTGCTGCCGTTCCGAGGCTTTGCCCGCAAGATCTACGACGGCGCGGAGACCAAGACCCCGACCTTCCACGGCGTGGTCGTGCGCAAGGATTTTGCCGAAAAATATCCGGAGATCGTCGTCGCCTACATCGAAGCGCTGATGGAAGCCAACGACTGGATGCGCAAGAACCCCAAGCTCGGGGCCGAAAAGGTCGAGGAGTGGACCAAGATCAACAAGGAGGTGGTCTACATCTTTCTCGGTCCGGGCGGCATCCACACGCTCGACCCGACCATCAAGCCGGCCTGGGTTGAAGCCATCAAGGGCAATTACGCGGTCCTGAAGAAGCTGAACATGATCAAGGAGCTGAACATCGGCGCCTGGGTCAACGACAGCTATGTGCGGCAGGCCTTCAAGGATCTGGGACTGGATTACGACAAGCAGCTGGCGTCGCAAGCCGGCTACGACGTCACCGGCAACGATCCCGTCTGCAACGTACCGGTCGGCAATCCCCGCGAAGCCGGCGAAGTATGGATCGCAGGTGGCGACATCGTGCCCTTCAACTCCGCGGTCTGCACGCTGATGGGCGTGAAGAAATTCACCGACGGCGGCAAGAAGCTCAACGCAGTCTACCTGGTTGATCATGAACTCG
>Ga0209422_1000114_pt1 | contig 19054 bp, 23 predicted proteins | sample BlaSpr_A8_OM2_M3_FD_187983 | JGI IMG/M metagenome (GOLD analysis project Ga0209422, IMG submission 187983) | Forest soil microbial communities from Thunder Bay, Ontario, Canada - Black Spruce, Ontario site 2_A8_OM2_M3 (SPAdes) (version 2) | ecosystem: Environmental > Terrestrial > Soil > Boreal... | reverse complement strand
TGGGTGTCGCCGTTGGTGGCGATTACTTCGAAAATGCCGTCATGCAGCTTAAGAATCGAAACGTCGAAAGTGCCTCCGCCAAGGTCGTAGACGGCGACAATGCCGTTCTGCTTTCTGTCCAAACCGTAGGCCAGAGATGCGGCGGTCGGTTCGTTCACCAATCGCAAAACATCGAGTCCGGCGATACGGCCTGCATCTTTAGTGGCTTGACGCTGCGCATCGTTGAAATACGCAGGAACCGTAATCACTGCCTTCATGACTTGCGCTCCGAAGAAGCGCTCGGCATTGCGCTTGAGTTGCCGCAAGATGAGCGCCGAAATCTCCGGTGGAGTGAACGTCTTCTCACCCAGCTTGATACGCAGAACCTCTCCAGCTTGCAAATCTTCGGCGACCCGGAAAGGGAAGAATTTTAACTCTTGCTGAACATCGTCAACACCGCGGCCCATCAGGCGTTTGATCGAGTAGACAGCGCGTTCCGGGGTTTCAGTCAAATACTTGCGCGCCGCATTGCCGATAACAGGCTGGTTATTTTCATCCAGTGCGACTACCGAAGGAACAAGATTCAGGCCATCGTCGCCGGGGATCACGACAGGGCTCTCCCCTTGCATAAAGGCCACGAGAGAGTTCGTGGTGCCCAGGTCGATACCGACGATGCGATCAGAGGCCATTTTGTGATTTTGCGATTGGGTGATTTTGCGATTGAACGCCTGCGCTCTTCAATTGCTCAATCCCGATCACCCATTACTCAATTTTCTAGAACCTCGCTCACATCCCGAACCAAATTGCGGATGTAGTTGCGGCGGTTCAGCACGTCCACCATCTTGTCGCGCTCCTGGCGACGTTCTTCCTCTGAGACGGGCTGACCATTATGTTCACGCTGAATCATTCCATCCCATACCTTCCAGCGATTCTCCAATTCATGCAGAAGCGCTTCGTGCTTTTCTTCGAGTTCCAGCTTCTGGCGGCCGATTTCTTCGATCAGGGCGGGATCGTCCTCGCCCACCTTCTTCTGCACGCGCAACTCTTCGAGTTGCATATTCAACTCAAAAACTTCTTCCAGCAAATCCGGAGGAACGATCTGCTTCTTGAGTTTTCCCGTGGAGCGCGCCTGTTCCGTGGCTGATTTTGATTGCTCTTCCAGTTCCACGCCTTCCAGTTGCAGAAGGTACTGTGTGCGCTTGATCGGATCTTTCAAGGTTCGATAAGCATCGTTGAGCAGGGAACTCTGTTGCAGGCTCCACTCCTGCTCTTTGCTACCGGCACGGGCGTTGAGATCGGGATGCAGCTTGCGGCTCAACTCGTAGAAATCCTTCTCCAGGGCGGCCACGTCGAGATTCAACTTGCGGGGCAGAGCGAAGAAGGTGAAATAGTCCACCGGGGCCGGAGGTTGAACCTTGCCGCAGGCCTCGCAGAAATGTACGGCGCGCATGGTGCCGCACGACCAGCAGGACTGAGTCTCCTCGGGCGCGGGCTTCGCGGTAATCGTGGTCAAGTTCGTCATAACTTCTGTAAAGCAATGCTTCTGTAAAGCAATGGCGCGAGCAAATCCGCACCGGCGTAGTCACGTAGCTTCGTGGTGAGCTTTCTCGGACAGGAGTGTCCGAGCCACACGAGCAAAGTCTAGGCGGAGAAAGAGGTCCCGCAGCCGCACGACTTGGTGGCTTGGGGATTCACGAAGACGAATCCCTGCTGCATCAGCGTTTCCTGGTAATCCAGAATCATGCCATGCAGATAGATGAACGACTTCGGATCGACGAACACGCGCACATCGCCGAACAGAAAGATGCGGTCGCGTTCGCGCGGCTGCGTATCGAAGCGGACGTTATAGCTCAAGCCGGAACAGCCGCCGCCCTGCACGCCGAGGCGCAACCCGCCCTGCTCAGGCGAAATGCCTTCTTTGGCCATGGCGCTGCGCACCTTGCCGAGGGCCTTATCGGTGACCTGAATACCCTTGGAGGGTGCAGGTGGCGCGGGTTGTGCGGTTTGTTCGGTTGCCGTTGTCATTCTAGTTCCTGACGCAGTCCCTCAGCGGCTAAAGCCGCCACGGATCCGAGACGCTTACGGCACGACTAAAGTCGTGCCCTTCCCGAATCGCCTTGACGCGGCTGAAGCCGCGCCCTTTCAAAGCTCAGCCGCATTGCGAAAGTCATCCGCATTGCAGAGCGCACGCGAGAATCTCTACTGCGCTACCGCTGCGCTAACCGGCTTCGAACTTTCCTGCTTTTTCTTCCAGTCGCCGATCGCGGCGCGGATTGCGTCTTCCGCCAGCACGGAACAGTGGATCTTGACCGGAGGAAGCGACAGTTCCTTCACGATGTCCATGTTCTTGATGGCGAGGGCTTCATCCACCGTCTTGCCTTTGACCCATTCGGTGGCCAAAGATGACGATGCAATCGCGGAGCCGCAGCCAAACGTTTTGAACTTGGCTTCTTCAATCACGTTGGTCTCGCGGTTAACCTTGATCTGCAGCTTCATCACGTCGCCGCACTCGGGTGCACCGACCAGGCCGGTGCCCACGTCTGCGCTGCTCTTGTCCATTGAGCCGACGTTGCGGGGATTGTTGTAATGATCGATTACTTTATCGCTGTATGACATTTGTCTCTCTCCTGAATTCACTGGCCGGGGCTAAAGCCCCTTTTCAGTCTTTAGAGCTTTTGCGGCACGACTAAAGTCGTGCCCTTCCCAATTACTCTCCCGCCCACTTCACGTCCTTCAAATTGATGCCTTCTTTCGCCATCTCGTAGAGCGGAGAAAGTTCACGCAGACGCTCGACGGTTTCGATCACGCGATCGGCCACGTAATCGATCTCTGCCGCGGTGTTGAAGCGACCGATGCCGAAGCGGATCGAACTGTGCGCCAGGTCGTCGCCGGTTCCGAGAGCCTTTAATACATAAGATGGCTCAAGCGTCGCAGAGGTGCAGGCCGAACCGCTGGAAACCGCGATGTCGTTAATACCCATCAACAAGGACTCGCCTTCCACGTAGGCAAAGCTAATATTCAAGTTGCCGGGCAAGCGGTGCTCCATGGTGCCGTTGATATAAGTCTCGTCCAACCGGGTCATGATGCGGTCGCGCAGCCGGTCGCGCAGACTGCTTAATTGCACTGCCTCACGAGACATCTCTTCGGATGCGATCGCACAAGCTTTACCCAAGCCCACGATGCCCGCGACATTGAGCGTTCCTGATCGCATGCCGCGCTCGTGCCCTCCGCCGTCGATAATGGCGGAAATCTGCACCCGCGGATTTTTGCGGCGAACATACAACGCGCCCACGCCCTTGGGCCCATACATCTTGTGCCCGGAGATCGACATCAGGTCGATGTATTGCTTGTTCACATCAATCGGAACCTTGCCCACAGCCTGGGTCGCGTCAGTGTGAAAAATAACTCCGCGTTCGCGACACAGCTTGCCGATTTCAGTGACCGGCTGCAGTACTCCGATCTCGTTATTCGCAGCCATGATGGTCACCAGGATGGTCTTGTCATCCATGGCGCGCTTCAGTTCTTCAAGATCGACTAGGCCATCCTTCTGCACGGGCAGATAAGTCACGCGATAGCCATATTTCTCAAGGCGCTTGCAGGTGTCGAGCACCGCCTTGTGCTCGGTGACCGCCGTAATAATGTGATTGCCCTTCTCGCGGTACATCTCAGCGACGCCCTTAATGGCAAGGTTGTCGCTTTCCGTGGCGCCGGAGGTGAAAATAATTTCTTTCGTGGTCGCGCCGATCAGCTTCGCGATGCGCTCACGCGCCGTCTCCACGCCCTCTTCGCCAGCCCAGCCAAATGAGTGATTGCGGCTAGCGGCGTTGCCGAATCTCTCCATGAAATAGGGCAGCATCTCCTCCAACACCCGCGGATCCATGGGCGTGGTGGCGTGATTATCCATGTAGATGGGCAGCTTCACTCCCTGAGGAGCGGCGTGTTTAGTGACTGGCAGCTGCTGGGGGATCTTCACATCCGTGCTCATAATTGCGTCTCCTACCTTGCTTAAATACCTAACCTGAAAGTCTGCTTGCTAAACGATCGTTACCAATTCCGCCGCCTTGATCGAGGAAGCTTCGACCGTTTCCGGTTCCTCGCGCATATGTGATATCTTGATGCGCTTCAGCACCTCTTCGATGCTGTCATTCACTTTGCGCAACGGCTCGCGTATGTTGCATCGGTTGCTCTGGCCGCATTCTCCGCGAACAGTTACACAGGAAGTGATGAACAAAGGTCCGTCGATGGCCTGAATTACTTCGAAAGCGGAAATCGTATGCGCCGCTCGCGCCAGCCTGTAGCCGCCGTTGGTTCCGTGCTGCGAATGCAACAAGCCGGCTTTCGCCAACCGCTGCAGAATCTTGGCCAGAGCCTCAGGAGGAATGCCGAACGAATCGGCAACATCCTTGGCGCTGGCGCTGCCGGTTCCGTCGTGAGCGTGGTCAGCCAGATGTTTCATGGCCATTAGCGCGTAATCGGCTTTCTTGGTTAATTTCAGCATCGCAGGTTCCGGCGAAAGCGCCGCTTAGGCGAACTTTTGAATTGCGACCTTTTCTGTCGTAATTCAGTTTACCTCTCTTGGCCAGATTCGCGCAACCCCTTACAGGCGGGTGTTGGAATCCTCACTCGAAAGGTAACTACCGAGGATTAAGTGGTTTAGGAGTTGGCGATAATTTTGGTCGGAATTCCGCTCTAGTGGACAACGACACCCGGTCCCGTCCGCTTCAGACAATGGTTAAGCGAATCCGAAATTTTTAGTTAGCTTTGCTCACGAACCACTTGACAAGTGGAAAAGCGGGGCTAAAATACCGGGATTCCTGCGAATCCGCCTCCGTGTATTCCACGAAGGCGGCGCTTCGGATTTATGACCTCAAAGCCGTCCTCGTCTGCTTCCAGCCCTCAGAAACCTTGCAAGCATCCCCGCGTGCAAATCGTGAGCCGCGAAGAAGACGCTGAGTTCGTGGAATGCCTGGAATGCCGCGAAGTATTTGAATCGAGCGAGCTCAAAGACATGAGCATCGAAGAAACGGCGGAGAGCGAAGCCCAGGAGTCTTAGCCTCGGGAATCACCCTTCAATCGGCACAACGCCGGTCACCGTAGTAACCGACTCACTCGATTCCCCCTTGTTTCTGTCGAAAACGGCCTGCTAGTCTGCAGGCCGGGGGCGTGCATTCCCGCACGCGCAAACAAAATGCCTGCCGTAGCGCTGGTGGTCGACGATTCCATGCTGATCCGTTACACCGTTTGCCGCTTTCTCGAAGAGCGCGGCTTTCAGGTGGAATCTGCGACCAATGGACTTGAGGCCTTGCAAATTCTCGAACGGCTGCATCCCGACCTGATCGTCACTGACATGCACATGCCAAAAATGTCAGGCAAAGAATTGATCGACGCCCTGAAAAGCAACCCAGCTACCGCCAATATTCCCCTTATTATTGTCGCCGGCCGCGCCAGCGGATTCGATGAAAAAGAAAATCGCGCAAACTTTGCGATTTATAAAGATATCGACATCCAGGGACAGCTCGAAAAGGCTTTGGATGTGGCCATGGCGAAAAAGCGCGGGCAATCGGCAGGAAAGTAAACACTCTTATCGGCATCCAGCAGCAATCCCAAAGCTGCGCCGGCGTTCTACCGCAAAACCAAACTCGCCTCGGCTGAAAAATCCAGCGGCGCAAAATTCCCGGTGAGGAACTTTGGATAAGCTGCAGCCGCAATCATGGCGGCATTATCGGTGGAAAGCGGCCGCGACGGGAAATACACCGGAAGGCCCTCCTCAGCTCCACTACGCTCAAAAGTGCTACGCAACTCGCTGTTCGCCGCCACTCCACCTGTCACAAAAAGTGTGGATACGTCGTGAGCGCGAGCCGCCGCCAGAGTCTTGCCTACAAGGTCTTCTACGATTGCACGCTGAAACGAGGCAACCAAGTCGAGAGTCCGCTTATCGCAATGGACGAGGTAGTCTTCAAGTTTCGGCTTTGAGATACTCGCCAGAGCCTTGCGCCGCGCCTCGATGGAATGAAGCATCTCGTGAACTTCAACGTAGCGCAGCACGGCAGTCTTGATGCCGCTGTAGGAAAAGTCAAAGCGCGGCCGATCAGTTCCCGGTTCTGCCGCGCCGCGCCGCTCCCGCCGATCGCGGTGTTTGATCTGCGCTGGCGGGAACTTCACCGCGATCGAGTCGCCATGAGGAGCGAGCCGGTCGATGATCGGGCCTCCCGGATATCCAAGACCCAGCAACTTCGCCACCTTATCGAAAGCCTCTCCGGCGGCATCATCGCGCGTGTGGCCAATGTTTTCGTACGTCCAACTCTCATTCCTTCGCGCCGCCAGGTAAAGGTGGGTGTGTCCGCCAGACACGACCAGCGCCAGCACCGGGAATTGCAGTTCGTGATTGCCCTTGCGCCGTTCCTCCAACAGAACAGCATGAATGTGTCCTTCCAAATGGTTGACCGCAATCAGCGGCTTGTCGAGCGCGAAGGCCAGCGCCTTCGCATAACTGATGCCCACCAGCAGCGCGCCAGCAAGTCCTGGCCCTTGGGTGACTGCAATTGCGTCCACAGACTTGTAAGTCTGGTTTGCTTCGGCCAAGGCTTGCCGCACTACGGGAACAATTGCCCGCAGATGCTCGCGAGATGCCAGTTCCGGCACCACGCCTCCGTACGGCTGATGCAGCGCGATCTGCGAGGCCACCACATTCGAGACGACTTCTTCGCCCGAGCGCACCACAGCCGCCGCGGTCTCGTCGCAGGAACTCTCGATGCCGAGGATGTAGACGTCTGGCATAATCAGTGAAAGATTGCAGTTGCTAGCTTAATTCAAAACATATTGCGATTGTCGAAATACGGAAAGCCAGGTGCTGAAAGATTTTTCCATCTCGATCATCAAAACCCTGCGCCAGCACGGCTTTCAAGCCTACCTGGTCGGCGGATGCGTGCGCGATCTCCTGCTCAAGCGCGAACCTGCTGACTACGACGTCGCGACACGCGCAACGCCAACGCAAGTGATGGATATTTTTCCTGAAACCTATGCGGTGGGCGCGCAGTTCGGCGTGGTCCTGGTACCGCTGCCGGAAGAGCAGCGCGCGAGGGGCGAAGATATCGTTCCATCGAAATCCCAAGCCGTAGAGGTCGCAACGTTCCGCAGCGATCACGGCTACTCTGACGGCCGCCGTCCCGACGAAGTTCGCTTCAGCCAGGATCCGCGGGAAGATGTCGCGCGCCGCGACTTCACCATCAACGGAATGCTGCTTGATCCAGTGAGCGATGAAGTCCTGGATTTCGTAGGCGGACGCAAAGATCTCGCAGCCGGCATCGTCCGCACGATCGGCGATCCCGAACGCCGTTTCGCAGAAGACAAATTGCGCATGCTGCGGGCGGTGCGCTTTGCGGCACGCTTTGAGTACGAAATCGAACCCGAGACCTTCACTTCGATTCAGCGCCACGCCCATCAAGTTCGAATGGTCTCCCGCGAGCGCGTTCGCGATGAACTCACCCGGATGCTCGTCGAAGGCCACGCTCGACGCGCTTTCTTGCTGCTTGATGAGAGTGGACTCCTGAAGGACGTGCTACCAGAGATTTCGAACATGAAAGGTGTTGAGCAGCCTCCCGAGTTCCATCCCGAAGGCGATGTATTTATGCACACTCTGCTGTTGCTTGATAATCTGCCGAACCCTTGTCCGCCAACTCTGGCGTGGGGAGCACTGCTGCATGATGTTGGCAAGCCCGCGACATTCCGCGTGGCCTCCGATCGCATTCGCTTCGACAATCACGTGGATGTCGGCGTCAAAATTGCCGAAGAAGTGTGTGAGCGTTTGCGTTTCTCCAATCACGACGCGGCTCAAATTCTTGCACTGGTAGACAATCACATGCGCTTCGGGCACGTTTCGCGCATGAAGGAATCGACGCTAAAAAAATTCCTTCGCATGCCCTTCTTCGATGAACATCTGGCCTTGCATCGTGCCGATAGTCTGGCCAGCCATCGCAACCTGAGCACTTATGAGTTTCTCCGCAATAAGCTCACCGAGACTCCGCCAGAGAATATTCGTCCGGCTCCCTTGCTTACTGGTGACGACTTGATTGCGGCCGGATACAAGCCCGGCCCAATGTTTCGCGAAATCCTGGAAGCCGTGGAGGATGCGCAACTGGAAGGACGAGTACCGACCCACGATGCCGCGTTGGAATTCGTCAAGAGCGAGTTTCCCGTGTGACCGCTGGCTCGCGACTCTTCCCCCGCTGCTGTAGTGCTAGAATCGGATTTCCTTCGCAGATCGTTTGCGAAAATCAATCCCATGGAGTCGCTATGGAGCACGCAGCTGCGGGATTAGAGAAGATTGTGCTCGGTTCGCTGCGGCGCATGCCGCCGCCCGAAGTTCCATTACTGGCTTGGCCCCTGGTCTGCGGTTCGGCGGTGGCGGAACGCACCCGCGCGCTCGATTTTGCCGGCGCAGTCCTGCGAGTCGAGGTCCCAGACGTAGGATGGAAGCGTGAGATGCAGAGTCTGGCTCCGCGTTATCTCGCTACCTTGAATCGCTACGCGGGTCAAAAAGTAGAAAGGATCGAGTTCGTGATCCGCCAGCACTGAGATTGCATCTGCCAGCATGAAAGTCACGGAACAAGATGTTGCTTACGTCGCCGGCCTCGCCAACCTTGAGCTTTCAGGAGATGAGCGCACAGGGATGCTGCGCGATCTGAATTCGATTCTCGACTATATCGACAGGCTCAACGAACTGGATACATCGAATGTGGAACCGATGGCGCAGGTGTCGGATCGCTACGGCGTCGACCAATCGAAGCAAGGCAGCGACAGATTTGCCTATGCGACTCGTGACGACATTGTCGAGGGACTGCGCAAGTCTTTATCTCAGCAAGCCGCTCTGGAAAATGCTCCTGACGCGGACGGGACGTTTTTCCGCGTACCCAAAGTGATCGAGCGATAGACGTTTGCTTGATGCGTTAGGCAGGTAAAGCTTAGATTCTCTTCCTCACCCAAGATGGAACTGTCCCAGCTAAATGTTGAACGCGTCAGGTCTGCTATTCAGCAGCGCACCACCACTGCGCTAGCTCTCGCCGAGGCGCACTATGCCGAGATTCAAAAAGAAGACGGACGGATCGGAGCGTTCCTTACACTCTGCAAAGAGCGGGCACTCGAGCAGGCGGATCGCATCGACCGCATGGCTGCCGAGGGAAAACCTTTGCCGCCGCTCGCGGGTGTTCCGGTTGCAATTAAAGATGTAATGTCTACTCGCGGCGTTCGCACCACCGCAGGATCGAAGAGCCTCGAGAAATACATTCCGCCTTACGACTGCACTGCCGTAACGCGATTGGAAGCTGCGGGCGCAGTAATTCTCGGCAAAACGAACTGCGACGAATTTGCCATGGGATCGTCGAATGAGAATTCGGCGTTTCATCCCGTGCGAAATCCGCGCGATCTCACCCGCGTGCCAGGCGGATCGTCGGGCGGTTCAGCGGCTGCCGTGGCCGCGGATATGGCCGTGGTCGCGCTCGGTTCCGATACCGGAGGTTCGATCCGCCAGCCCGCATCGTTTTGTGGCGTCGTGGGATTGATGCCTACCTACGGCCGCGTCTCTCGCTACGGGTTGATCGCATTTGCATCGTCGCTCGATCACATTGGGCCACTTACGAAGACTGTGAAGGACTCAGCGATCGTATTGCAAACCATTGCCGGGCGCGATCCGATGGATTCTACTTCCGCTGATGTGCCAGTTCCGAATTATGTTGCCGAACTGGAAAAGCCCATTCGTGGATTGAAACTGGGTGTGGCCAAAGAATATTTCGGCGAAGGACTCGATGAGGAAGTCCGCCAATCGGTCGAGTCGGCCATCGACAGGTTAAAGAATCTTGGTTGCGAAGTTGTACCGGTTTCCTTGCCCCATACGCCTTACGCAATCCCAACTTATTATCTAATCGCAACCGCGGAGGCCTCTTCGAACCTCGCCCGCTACGACGGAGTGCGCTACAGTTACCGCGCCCCTGGGGTGAAGTCGCTCTCTGAAATGTATCGCCGCAGCCGCGATGAAGGCTTTGGCGCGGAAGCGAAACGCCGCATCATGCTCGGTACGTATGCCCTTAGCGCCGGCTATTACGACGCCTACTATCTGAAAGCGCAGAAAGTGCGTACGCTGCTTACGCGCGATTTCGAAGAGGCTTTTCGTAAAGTGGATGCTATTGTCACGCCGACCAGTCCCACTGCGGCGTTTCGTTTAGGCGAGAAGTCCAACAATCCTTTAGCAATGTATCTTGCCGATATTTACACCGTCACGGCAGATTTGGCGGGAATTCCGGGAATCTCAATTCCATGCGGCCAAACGCGAGAGAAATTGCCCGTCGGCTTGCAGATTCTGGGAAAGCATTTTGATGAGGCGACAATTTTGCGGGTGGCGCATGCCTACGAGCAATCTGCTCAAACCGGCTCGTAGTACCGGTCTCCGGCACAAGCACGGCAAAGCACTTTTCCATCTCTTCGCACTTCCCGCCGAAAGTTGATTCCCTCGCCGCACGCTTCGCATACCACTCGTTCCCCTTTGTATCCAGGAAACTCCTCGGGCGGTAAATTCACTTTCACCCACTCGGTAGTAAACAAGTCGTCGTCTGCGATCTCGCGGTAGGCCAGCATCTGTTGCTGATTCTTGTCGAGAATTTCAGGATGCATTTGCCGAGCCAGAGCTTTCGACGATTCTTTCGCCGCGATGCGAACTGCCTTGCTGGTGCTCACATCCACAAAAGTAGCCGCGACTTTTCCCCAGTCACGAAATTTCAACGCCCGTTTTCCCAGTCGGCATCCTGTGACCACAGCCACCGCGTCGGTGGCGCATCGGTCCATCTCGACAAACGTGACTAGCCGCTTGCGGTCTTTGCCGGCGGGATCGCCGATTTCAAGTTTCGCCAAACCCAGCATCGCCAGGCGCACTCCAAGAACTTGTCCGGCGCAGAGGTGTCCGTGAGCTTGCTCAGCATCGCGAAGATATTCGTCGAGGGATTTCATCGTAGCAGCGGCTCTAAGCAATCATGCTTTCAGGTTAACACCGCGGCAACTACTTCCGCCGCCACCGCGCCCCGTCTTTTGTGTTTTCAACGACAATGCCCGCAGCAGTCAGCTCAGCGCGCAAAGCATCTGAAACTTCAAAATTACGACTGTTCCGGGCCGCTCCCATCTCGGCTACTTTGCTTTCGATCTCTCCATCTGAAAGTTGGCCGGCTTGCACCGTTTTCCGAACTTCCGGACTAATATCCTGCTCGCGCCCCTCGCTCTGCGCCCACTCCAGCACCTGCTTCATTTTCAGCCCGTCATCATCTTGCAGTACGGCGAAAATTTCATCAAACTTTTCCAAGGCGGCGAGCAGCGGCTGCGTGTCGTCTTTCTTCACCTGGACTGCATCAAGCGCGGAATTGGCCTTTCGAACCATTTCGAAGATCGCGCCCTGTGCCTCGGCAGCATTCAGATCATCTTCAAGCGCCGCCCGCATGCGGTCGACTGTTTCCTTGGCAAGCGATTGCATCTCCGGGTTACCTCCTGGCGGAAAATGCCCCGCAGTTAAGCGTTGACGAAAGTTGCGCAAGCGTTCGACTGATACCGCCGCCTGCTTGAGGCCATCAAAGGTGAAATTAAGCTGGTTGCGGTAGGGAACTGACGCCAGCAGATATCGAATCGATGATGGCTTGTGCCCCATCAACACCAGATCCCGCAGCGTATAAAAGTTCCCCAGGCTCTTTGACATCTTCTCGCCTTCCACCAGCAGAAAGCGCACGTGAAACCAAAACCGGGCAAAAGTTTTTCCGGTCACAGACTCCGACTGCGCGATCTCATTTTCGTGATGCGGAAATATCAGATCTTCCCCGCCTGCGTGTAGATCAAAGCTTTCGCCCAATTCCTCCATCGACATCACTGAGCATTCCAAATGCCAGCCCGGCCGTCCCGGCCCAATGGGCGTTTCCCAGGAAGCCTCGCCGGGCTTGGGCGCCTTCCACAAAGCAAAATCGCGCGCGCTGTCTTTGTCGTATTCATCCACATCGACCCGTGCTCCATCGCGCATCTCGCTGAAGTCTTTTTTCGAAAGCTTCCCGTAGCGCGGAAAGCTCGCGATGCGGAAGTAATACGATCCATCGTCAGTGCGGTACGCCGCGTTCTTCTCAACCAACTTGGTGACGAACTGCGCCATCTCAGGAATATGTTCGGTGGCTCGCACCAGGTGCGGCCGCTCGATGCCGATCATGGCGGAGTCTTCGAGGAACGCCTGCTGATATTTTGCGGTATATTGCTGAACGCTCACACCATCGCTTGCCGCATTGTGGATGATCTTGTCGTCCAGATCGGTAATGTTCATCACGTAGCGTACTTCGTAGCCGGACTGCCGCAAAAAGCGCTGCAGCATGTCCACGGCGATAAAAGTGCGGAAGTTGCCAATGTGCCCGTAATCGTAAACCGTTGGACCGCAAGCGTACATGTGCACTTCGTTGTCGCGCAGTGGACGGAATTCCTCGACCTGCGAGGACATGGTGTTGTAGAGGCTTAAGGCCATAGGTTGAATTAGGTACTTAGAGACGAACCCCCAATTCTAGGGGGACGCTGGAAACAGGGTCAACTGGCGCGCGCATCGGCGGAGGAGTGTGAAGGCAGCGCGTGAGTGTGCGAGCGCAACCGCCGTTGCACCAGAAAAACATAATGGAGGGCCGAGATAATCGTGAAGAAGAAAGTGGCACGCAAGAGCTCGGTGCGTGCGATCCAAACCCAGCGCCATGGCCGTATGCAATTCAGCATCACGAAAAATACCGCGGCAATCTGTGAGAAAGTGTTGGCCTTTCCGAAGATGCTGGGCCGAAAGTTACGCAATCCCGCGATCGCAAACAGCACTGCGCTCGCGGCCAGTATGGAAATATCGCGGCTGAACACCAGCACCGTGTACTTCCACGGAATCTTGTGCAAGATGGAAAGCACTGGAAACATTGTGCTCAACAAAAGCTTGTCCGCGATCGGATCAAGATATTGCCCCAGCAACGTTTGCTGATGCAACTTGCGCGCCAGCAGCCCATCGAGTCCATCACTGAAACCGGCGATCACGAAAAGAACGAGCGCCCAAAAATAGCGGCCCTCGACCAATTCAATCACAATAAAAGGAACGAAAATCATGCGCAGCAAGGTGAGTTGGTTCGGCGCAGTGAAGATTTCCGACAATTTCACGCTGGGTCCTCATCCGCAGGATCTGCAGCACATGAGGAAGTAGCAGGAGGATGCTTTTCTCCGTTAGCTTCGGGAATGCCCAGAATTGCGACAGGATCAAGACCGGTCTTCGCTGAAAATCGTTGCGAGAGCGAAGGCAGATTTCCGTCCGGCAGGTCGAGCTCAATGCGTTCGATTCGATGCATCGGGAAAAAGACGACCGCGGGGGTGAACGACTCGCCATCTTTCACCATTACTACGAAGTCTTCAAAGGACGCGAGCTCAATCCCACTCATGCTCAGCCCTTCCGGAGCCAGCGCCAGAATCATGCCCCAGAATTTGTCACGGGGATTTCCCAGCGTGGTTACAACCATTGCGCCAGGGTGGAAGGGAGCCAAGGTAGGTCTCAGCGCAGGGGAAGCTTCGTCCTTGCGCTGAGAGAATTTCTGCATGCACGATTGTCGCCGCGCCGAGAGCATCTTGCAACTGCCAATCGGCGGCCGGGTAGGTTGATAGCCCGTTTATTTCGAGCGAGGCGCCAGCCAGCCCTCGATGTGCGGCCATGTGCGTTTGTCCGCTCCGCTCCCCGCCATAATGCCGATGTGACCTCCGGGAATGCGGAACAGTTCCTTATCCTTGCTGCTTACTTTCGAGATAATCGCGGCGGACTGGCACGGCGGCGTGATGTGGTCGCCTTCCGCAATCACCGTCAACAGGTTCGCCTTGATCCGTCCCAAGTCAACCCGCTCTCCGCGAATCACCCATTCGTTGCGCATGAGGCGGTCGTTGCGGTAGAGGTCGACAACCAACTGCCGGAACGCGCCACCGGCCAGCGCCACGTTGTCGGTGACCCACGTGTTCATCGCTTGCCATGCCTCAACCACTTGCGGATTGTCCAGGTTGTCCCACAACTTTAAATAGTTGCCAACATAGTTCTCCACGGGCTTTAGAGCTTTGGCTCCGTAATCGATCATCTCGCCCGGCATATTGCCAAACGCTGCCAGCACTTTGTCCACGTCGAAATAGCGCTCATCCACCCATCGCGCGAAGGTGATTCGCTCTTTGTCTGAGAAATCCAGCGGAGCCGTCAGCAGGATCAGGTTGCGCAACCCTTCGTCCGCACGCAAAGCCGCGTATACGGTCGTGAGGATGGCCCCGATGCACCAGCCCAGCAAACTGAATTCTTCGCTGCCGGAAATTGCTTTCATCTTGCGGATCGCCCGCGGCATGTAGTCGAGCGTGTAATCGTCGAACTTAAGATTTTTGTCCTCGGGTCCTGGCGATCCCCAATCGAGCAGGTAAAGGTCATACCCGCTCTTCACCATGAATTCCACAAAACTGTGACCTGGCTTCAGATCGAGGATGTACGGGCGATTCATCAAGGCAAATACAAGAAGAAGCGGCACCGGATGACGTTTTTCCTCCGGCACCACGGGTACGTATCGATAAAGCTTTGCTTTATTTAAAGTCCACACCAACTCTTTGGGAGTCTGGGCAATCGGCACCTTCCGGTTGATCACCTTACTAAAATTACCGAACTTCTCCGCCATCCCCAAAAGCTGCTCGGTGACAATCGTAGCTTCGTTCATAGCTACCTCGCGCCCTTCCTCTTTTTGATCCCTTTCAGGGGTTGAGTCGTGCGACGCCGCGTGCTCACGGGCTTGGTCAATAATTTCTCGATTCGGTCTAGCTTGGCATCCATGTCGTCCAACCGCAGTTCGATGTTTACGGCTCTCTCGGCCAGGCTGATCAAGTCAGCTCGCGATGGCATGCTGAATTGCTGCAGCGCTTGCAGCATCACCTTTTCTACCGCTTCACGAAACGGTGAAGATGTCGAAAGATAACTGTTCAACATCATCCCGCTCGCCTTGGCGTAGGCGTCGCTGTTCACTGTGTCCACCATGGTTTTTGACCAGGCGTCGAGGTAGCCGTCTCTCATTTCACGGAAGGGATCGGTCGGATCAGGTTCCTTGCCATTGGGAGCTTGTTTCTCGCTCATATAATGTCCTCACTTCTCAGTACAGCCGGAGACAGCCCTGTTGGCGTGGTCAAAAGACCAGAGGCGCTGGGCTGTCTGCCAGTCGAAGTATAACTCTGTTTATGCGGCGGCGTGCTTCACCGGCTTGGATGCGATATCCAATACCGTCTTCTGGGTTTCGATAAGGAGATCCAGACCGCTTTGGAATGCCTCAGCGAAAGGATTGGCGAAGCGGAACTGCTTTTTTGCCACTTCATACCCAGCCTTTTGCTGCTCCGCACAAAATTCCAGGTTTTTCTTTTGCGCTGCAACAGAATAACTCACAGTCTCTTGCAATAGAGCGCTTCCGCTATCTACGAATTTTGCGGCCAGAGCTCCGCGCTCTTCGGCCAGGCCAACCAGCGTGCTGCTCTGCTCGACGGCCAGGTCGATCGCGTTCTTCTGGGTCTCAACATAGCGCTCGACGCTCTGACCGATCAGGTCGAACCAGAATGAGGCTGGACCTTCCGGCGCGAACGGCATTGCCTTCTTGCAGTTCTGCAATACTTCGGCGTTCTGCTCGGCAACGGCTTCCAATGATTTTTTCTGAAGCTCGGCTACACGCTCAACGTTCTTGGTGTATAGCGGAACAAAAGTTGCGGCAACTTCGGCGCCTTCAGCCGCGGCGCGCGTGCTGCGAGTTGACTTACGGGACGTGGTCATGATCTGCTCCTTCTAGAGAATAATCTATATTGCGAATAATGCTGCACTGCAGCACAATTTGATATTAGAACGCCCCTGGTTCGATGTCAAGCATAAAATGAGAAAAATATGAATCGGAAACCGGTCGTCATTAAGAAGTACGAAAACCGCCGTCTCTACGACACCACCAACAGCCGCTATATCAACCAGGACGAAGTGGCGCAGATGCTGAAGAACGGTTATGAAGTCCAGGTGGTGGATGCCGCAACCGGCGAAGACCTCACACGGCTAGTGCTCACCCAGATCATCGTTGAGCAAGCCAAAGCGCCCGATTCAGCCTTTCCCCTCGATATACTCCGGCAGATGGTGGTGGCTTCCAGCCGCGCGACCCAGGAAAGCACGCTACAGTACATGAAAACCGTTCTCGACATGTACCAGAACGCTTACCGCGCTATGGCGCCTGCCGCGAACCCGTTTAATTTCGCTCAAGCGCCGATGCCCCAGGCGGGCGCGGGGGGACCGTCGCATGACTCCGAGGTTGCAGAAAGAACGCGCGAGACGCGCGCCGCTCGCAAGTCTCGGGGCGAAGGCGACGAAGTGGACGAATTGAAACGCCGTGTTGCGGAGCTTGAATCTCTCGTTTCAAAACGCCAGACCGCCCCCAAACGAAAAACGAAAGCTTCTTCGCGCCGCAAAAGTTAGCTGTCTTCAAACTGCATAATCACGCTGCGTAATCACCAAGATCGGTGATCGCCATCACAAATGCGCGCGGATATTTTCGCTACACTTTTCGTACGCTGGTCACTCAGGTCTGTGTTCAATAGCGATTGCTATACGTGCCGGGTGAGTGGTGCAATTCGAAACAGGAAGGAATTCTCCCATGGCCCAGGGAATCGTATCGAACTCATCAATTCAGAAGCAGACTGCCGCCGGCCGGCTACTGATTACGTCATATGACTCGGGATATGAGCACAGTCTCGATCGCTTTGTGGACATGAAATTACTGCTGCAGGAACAGAACGTCGAGGCAAATGACTCGCCTGCAACTCTCGCTTCGGCCGCTTAGTCGTGACGGATTCGTGCTAGAAGTGAAATCCGCCGCCGCAGATCAGCACTTCACCGGTCACGTAATCGGAGAGCGGCGAACAAAAGAAGAGTACTGCGTTTGCTGCTTCCGCCGGTGTGCCCAGCCTTCCCAAGGGGCATGCGGTCTTGACCGATTCCAGCATCGCAGCTTGCACTCCAACCCGAATCGAATGCCCGCGCATTTCTATGTTGGCGTCATCGCCCGTGAGAACTTGAGTTAGACGAGTTTCAATGAGCCCGAAGCCGACCGCGTTAACATTCACGTTGTAGCGACCCCATTCCTTGGCCATGGTCCGGGTCAGGCCCAGCACTCCCGCTTTTCCCGACGAATAACCCGCCTGTCCAGCATTCCCGTCGGTGCCCGCGATGGAAGTGATATTGACCACCTTCCGCATCACTTGCTTGCCTGCCGCAATCTCCTGCTTCGCGGTCTCGCGGATGTAAGACGACGCGGCCCGCAGCACGCGGAAAGGCACCACCAGGTGGATTTCGAGCATCGCCTGGAATTGTTCGTCAGTAGTTTTTTGAATTACCCCATCCCAACTGTACCCGGCATTGTTGACAATAATGTCGATTGAGCCAAAAGCGTCCAGCGTGGCCTGCATCAGCGTATCCGGGAAACCTGGCTGGGTGAGATCGCCTCCGAAAACTTCCACCTTCTTGCCCATCGAGCCCAACAGAATCTTGGTCTCCCGCAGCGCGGCTTCATCCAAATCGTTCACCATCACGGCGGCGCCATTTTCCGCAAGTTTTTCGGCAATCGCCCGGCCGATTCCCCGACCGGAGCCTGTTACTAAAGCAGTTTTTCCATTAAGCGTAAAGGACATGATTGATCGACCGTTCCCCAATCGCGTGTCGCTGCACTGCAGCAACTTAGTTGCTGCAGTGCATTAAAGCACAATCAGCTCCCAAAGGAAAGTGCGACAGTCAGACTTCTGTTGAGCGTGCCATTAGGCTTTGAGCAGTAAAGTGAATTCATTTGCGGCGTGAGATGGATGACCGGCGAATCCGAATGCAAGTGTTTTCTCGATAGTCCGAATCCGCATTTTGAATTTCTCGAACGGCCACGGCGTGGGTAAGCTAAAGCAACAAGTACTGGGTTCCCGGGGATCGTTTCCGCTTTTCCAGCCGAAGGAGTGCTCTATGAAAAAATCATTCGATCGCCACAACCAGAAAGTCCGCCGGCTTTGCCAGGACATAAGCCATCGGGCGGATGATCCCAAGAAATTACAAACCCTTGTGATCCAGCTACAGCAGGCGCTGGTAAAGGATCGCTACGAAACCAGCGCGGTTAAAATGACCGCGCAGCGGGATAATCCTTTCGACAAGATCATGGTCGGATAGTCGCCAACCTCCGCAACGCATTACCAAGGTAGAAGTCGCTGTCTACTACATGTGATATCCGCCGTTGACGTTTAACTCCTGTCCGGTGATGTAGTCCGCATCCGCTGCCAGAAAACCTGCGGCTTTCGCGATCTCTTCGGTCGAGGCGAATCGACCCAAGGGAATCTTCGTTTTGATCTGCGCCGCAATCTCTTCGGGAATGGCATCCACCATTTCGGTGGAGGTGAACCCAGGTGCAATCGCATTGGCGGTAATGTTGAACTTCGCCATTTCCAGAGCGAGAGTCTTGGTGAAAGAAATAATGCCGCCTTTGCTGGCCGAGTAATTAGCCTGCCCGAATGCCCCCATTTGTCCGACGACGGAACTGATGTTGATGATCCGCCCAAATCGCTGGTTGATCATCGCCGGCAACGCGGCGCTGGTGCAATAAAAAGTTCCGTTGAGATTCACGTTGATCACTTCCGCCCAATCGTCTTCGGTCATCTTGCGCATCGAGCGGTCGCGCGTAATGCCGGCGTTATTGACCAGGATGTCGAGCCGCTGCCATTTGTCGAGCACTTCTTTCACAATGCGGCGCGCTTCTCCCTTTACGGAAACGTCACCCTTAATGGTTATGCACTCAACGCCGAGTTCCCGAATTTCTTCCGCCGCGCTTTCGGCATGGGTAGCATCAGAACGATAATCGAGTGCTACGTTCGCTCCGCGCCGCGCAAGTTCGAGAGCGATTGCACGGCCAATGCCGCGCCCCGCGCCGGTTACTAACGCAACTTTGCCATGCAAAGAATGCCATCCGTTTCCATTTCCATTTCCGTTTCCATT
>Ga0209422_1000113_pt1 | contig 19086 bp, 19 predicted proteins | sample BlaSpr_A8_OM2_M3_FD_187983 | JGI IMG/M metagenome (GOLD analysis project Ga0209422, IMG submission 187983) | Forest soil microbial communities from Thunder Bay, Ontario, Canada - Black Spruce, Ontario site 2_A8_OM2_M3 (SPAdes) (version 2) | ecosystem: Environmental > Terrestrial > Soil > Boreal... | reverse complement strand
CGAAATCCAAGCGAAGCTTTTGGGTCGATTCAGCAAGAATGCGGTGGTGAACTTCGATCCCGATACAGCCGGAGCCAAAGCCACCGAGCGTACGCTTGGTCTGCTGGTGGAAGAAGAATTTCAAATCAAAGTGCTCACACTCGAGCAAGGCTTCGATCCCGATCTCTACATCCGCCGCAAAGGCAAAGACGCCTATGGCGAGGCTCTGCGCGGCTCGCAGAAATATTTCGACTATCTGATTGATCGCGCGCGCACTCATTTCCCGGTACGCACCCCCGAAGGCAAAGTAAAAGCGGTGAATTATCTTTTGCCCCACATTCAGCGCATTCCCAGCCGCATTGTTCGCGACGAACTGGGCCAGGAGATCGCGCAGAAACTCGGCATCGATTCGACCGTGCTCCGTCAGGAACTTCGGCATGTGGCTGCAGAGCGTTCTGCGTCGACAGTCAAAGTTCAGCCTGAATCGCAGGCCACCGACGCCGAGCGCATCCTGGTTCGCGCGCTGGCTTCAGCGCGGCAGATGCAGCCGGGTGCCGAGCATCTTTCCGCGCGCGACGGTGCCCGCGAGGTTGTTAAGGAAGAAGAATTCGATCCCGCACGTCAGGCGCATTACGCATTTCAGAGTGAAGGCCTGCATCGCGGACTGGCCACTGAATCCCTGATCGACGCCCTGCTCGATGCCGGTCCCGAGGTTGTCGATGTGATGGAATTGCCTTTTTCCGAAAGCGAGCGCCGGATGCTGGCTTCCATCCTGTTGAAAGAAGACGAAGAACTCACCGCCGAGCGCCTCGACGGCGCCGTCCGCGCCCTGCGCCGCATTCATCTGCGTCGCCGACTGGAGGAAACGCAGCGCGAACTGAAGAAGCCCTCCATCCTCGACGATAAAGTACGAATGAAGGAGTTATTGTTGGAACTGGAGCGGCTGAGCCGCGCTTTGCGCGATCCAAGTCTGGCTGAAGAGGGCCTTAAGACGGGGCTGGGAAATAAGAAAAGTGCGTGAAACAAAACAGGTGTTAGAACCATCTAAGTATTTAGCAGAACTAGAGATAGCGGCGGGGCGAGGGGATTTAGCGGGGCAAGTAATAGACGGCGCGGCAGTTATTGTGTTATAGTCTGTAAGTTTGCGCTAGGTGCACAACTCCGCGCCACCCCAGATTCCCACCTTTTTCTAGTTGTACCACACGCTCCGCGCGAGCGAATTGATGAATTTGAGGAACACCTTTTGGCTCTTGAAGACAAGTACGACGATATAAAAAAGCTGGTCGATGCCGGCAAAGAGAAGGGCTACCTTACCTACGACCAGGTAAACGAATTAATTCCGCACGACGTGGTCAGTCCCGAAGACCTGGACGACTTGCTGACCACAATCGGCACGCAGGGCATTGATGTGCTCGAAGGCCCCAAACTGCCTTCTGCAGCGCTCGATAAAAAATTCGACGACGTTGAAGAGGGCGAGGACGTTGAACTCGACCTCACACCCGGAGCTCTCGAAAAAACTAACGATCCCGTCCGCATGTATTTGCGCGAGATGGGCACTGTTCCTCTGCTCACCCGCGAGGGCGAAGTAGAAATTGCCAAGCGCATCGAGCGCGGACAGCTGCGTGTGCTGAAAGCTCTCTCCCGCTCCCCGATAGTAATTCATGATCTGCTCGCTATGGGCGAGGATTTGAAGAAGGGCGTGCGTTCTATCAAAGAAGTGGTCACCTTTGACGAAGAAGAGATCACCGACGAAATTCTGCAGAATCGGTTGAATGAATTCACCGGCAAGATCGACAACATGGCCAAGCTGTACAAGAAGGTGGCCGTGCTGCAGGAAAAATACGTTGCCGTCTCGCAGAAGAAACGGCCCAAGGACCATCGGCGCGCGCGCCGCAACCTGGCCCGCTCCATCGTGAAAGTTTCGCTGGCGGTGCGCAAGCTGGGCTTCACCAACAACGAGCGCAAGCGCCTGATTGACCGCGTCAACAAAACAGTCGATAGCATGCGTTCGCTCGACCGCCAGGCTGGCAACCTCGAGCGCAAGGCAGACGCCACCCGCAGTGAAGATCAGAAAAAAGAATATCGCCGTCAGGCTCGCTCCGTAAGAAGCGAAATTGAAAAGCTCGAACAGGAAGCCGGATTGTTGTTCCTGGAGATCAAGCGCACGCAGCGCGAAATTATCCAGGGTGATATGGACGCCGAGCAGGCCAAGCGCGAACTGATCGAGGCTAACCTGCGTCTCGTGGTTTCAATCGCGAAGAAATACACCAACCGCGGCCTGCAGTTCCTCGACCTGATTCAGGAGGGCAACATCGGCCTGATGAAGGCGGTCGACAAATTCGAATATCGCCGCGGGTATAAGTTTTCAACTTATGCCACGTGGTGGATTCGGCAGGCGATTACTCGCGCCATTGCTGATCAAGCGCGTACGATTCGCATTCCGGTGCACATGATCGAAACCATCAACAAGCTGATTCGCACCTCGCGCCAGCTTGTGCAGGAACTCGGACGCGAACCAACGTCGGAAGAAATTGCCAAGCGCATGGACATCCCTGTCGCAAAAGTTCGCAAAGTTCTGAAGATCGCGCAGGAGCCGATCTCTCTCGAAACTCCGATTGGCGAAGAAGAAGATTCGCATCTCGGTGATTTCATCGAAGACCGCGCCGTAGTCTCGCCCGCTGAGGCGGTGATCAACGTGAACCTCAAGGACCAGACTGGACAGGTCCTGCGCACGCTGACTCCGCGCGAAGAAAAAGTCATCAAGATGCGCTTCGGACTCGAAGATGGCAGCGAGCACACTCTCGAAGAAGTCGGCCAGTCGTTCGCCGTGACGCGCGAACGCATCCGCCAGATCGAAGCCAAAGCGCTGCGGAAACTAAGGCATCCCTCGCGCTCGCGGAAGCTGCGAGCGTTTATGGATGGGGTAAGGGACTAAGCTTCCCGCTTGTCATTGAGTGTTTGACGGACAGTGTTCAGTGCGAAAGCCCCGAGTCAGTCTCGGGGCTTTCGCTTTTGCGTTCTTAATGCGGCAGTCGTCATCCGGCAGTCGTCGCGGCGCGCCTATCCGGAAATCCGCCTTTGCTAAGAGCATTCCATGTTATTTGCAATAATCCTTCGGTGAGATAATAATCCTACTATTAACATCTTGACGGACTATAGAAGATTTGTCATACTGATACACGTGAGTATGACTGATAAGCTGGAAACCGTATGGTTTACGACCAAAGGGCAGGTTGTCATCCCGCTGCGCCTGCGCAAACAATTCGACATCGAGGACGGGACCAAGGCGGTGGTCCAAGCCACGCCTGAGGGAATCCTTCTCAAACCCATGACCGCGGCGCTCATCAAGCGCGGGCGCGGAATCCTCAAGCGTACGTCAGGAGGCAAGCCGCTGACGGAGGACTGGGCTGAGCACAGGAAGCAGGAACGCGCAGTCGAGGGGCGCCATGCCGGCTAAAGTGCTCGACAGCTTTGCTCTGATCGCCTACTTCCGCGACGAGCCGGGCGCGGAGACGATGGAAGATCTGCTCGTCTCCGCTGGCAGGAAAGACAGCCCGCTCCTCATGACTGATGTGAACTACGCCGAGGCGAAGTACTCCATTGTGAAAAAAGATGGCGCGCAGGCGTGGGCGGAGGCCGCGAAGGTCCTCCAGGGCCTGCCGATTGATTTTTGTTCGACGACCCGCGCGCTGGCCGATACCGCCGCCGATTTCAAGGCGCGTTTCAAATTGAGTTTGGCCGACGCCTTTGCCGCCGCGCTGGCAAAGGAAAGGAAGACTGAACTCGTCACCGGCGACTCGGAATTCAAGCCTCTCGAAAGGGAAGTCAAAATTCACTGGCTGAAATGATCGCAGCCCTGCTAGAACCGAATCCGGGGCGAAGAGGCAGATTGCACCGGCAAATTCCAGCCCCGGAGGGGCGGCATACGATAGCCCAGAGTCTGCTCTGAGCTTGCCGAGGGGACGTAAGTCTGGATAAGTCTCCGATAAATGGAACCAAGTCCCGTAGGGACGACAGAAAGACGGGCGCAGAGGAAAACGGACCTTCCCAAACCGGCATCCCATCCCGAAATATTTCGTCCCTGATCGTGAAAATACATTCCCCGCAAAATACAATCGATGACGCAACAGGGTCGTTTGGAGGGATAGTGCCAGCCGGCATTGGACGGCGCCTGGTCATCGCGTTCGAGTGGCTTCAGCAACTAAGGGTTCCTTCATCCTCTGACGTCACTCGAACCCCTACTTCAGCCCAAAGCACGGATTACTCGCGTCTTGCGATCGGTTGCGACCACGAAGCACCCTTCCCAGTTGCTTACGTCCTCCTGCTGGAATACTTCCGCGACGCGCATGATGAGGCTTTGACGATCCGGAGAATGAAGCCGAACGAGCAAGATGCCACAGTGCGTTCCAGGAGCGAATCGGCGCATGTCGGAAAAATCCAGATCCTGGGTGATCAGGAATCGCTTATCTTGCTGCGCGGCATCCCAGACTTCGCGGTCGCTCTTGCCACTCAGGTTCTCTTCGGCAACGGTGTGAACATCGTGGCGGAGATTCGCCAAGACCGCGGCGAGATGCGCAGGAAGATTTTCGTCGAGCTTGATCCTCATCGGATGTGCGGAGTGGCCGGGACTGGCAGGTCTTCTTCGGCGGAAGCCGCGGCGAAGGCAATCGCCGCCTGCACGTCCTCAGTTTTCAGGGCAGGAAAACCGGCGAGAATTTCTTCGATGGAATCGCCAGCAGCCAAGCTGGCCAACACTGTGCGAAGCGTGACCCGAGTGCCCCGAAAAACCGGCTCGCCGCCGCAAATTTTCGTATCCCTTAGGATTCTGTGTTGGTGGTTCATCGGCGAAATACCCTTCAGAGCTCGCGGGGCCCTCAGGTGAGCATCATACCATTGGGGCGAAGTGGGCCGAAACATAAAGGACCAGAGAGAGGTCCTTCTCTGGTCCCCTTGACGTTAACCGTCAACGTCCTTGTCACGGTGGGTTCTTAACGTGTAACGAGTACCATCACAGGTTTAACGTCATTGAGAGGACGGTACTGCCGCAATACTTTAGCGTCAATTGCGACCGACGAGATACTGTCACACGGCGACGATTGCTAGGAGGTTCAGGTCAGGTGTCGAGGACTCGACGCGCAACCCAAACAAGCATCGCTGCAGCGCTGAGAAGTAACCCAAGCCTGAACGTCGCCAAGCTGTGACTGCAGAGTCCTTCGGGTTACTTACACTCTCTAGCGACAGGACCCATCAAAAGTGCCTTCAACTGAGCGCCTCCTGACAGGCAATTCCTGTTCAAATAATTGTCGCAATGCCCAAAACAAAATCAATAAGAAATGTTTTCAGATTCTTGATCTACAATTTTGACCCGTGCCGGTTCCGCCTGGACTTTTGCGTCATAGCGCGCGTCTTGATTTCTGACTGGAACGGAATATGATTCATGAAATGAGTGGCAGTAAACGTGGGGAGACCCCCCAGTTTGGGGATTTCGTCGTGGGACAGGATGAGTTTGAAGACCTGGAGATCCGTCCCGCCCTGACTAGGAATCTCCATCATTTATATGACAAATCGCGCAGTCAAGCTGTTAGGCAATTTGTCCTAGTCGAAAAGCCGCAGGTCACATATCTGTGCGGGGTGACCCTCGTCGAGAAGGACGGCAGGTTGACACCACGCTTAGACCTCTCCGTCAGAGACGATGCGGGTCACACGAAATCGGGAGGAATTGATGACCAACCGAGTCCCCGCGGCGCCAAAGCGCGCGTAAACCTCGATGAATGCCACGAGGCTTTCTGGAGTCTCTTGTCATACTTGCAGTCCCTCCGTCAAGTTGAAGTCCCTAAGAAGAAGTTCTCCCTAGTTTCGGAAGAGGAAAGCGAAATCGTAAGTGCCATTCGCGAAAGAGGAGTGCCCAGCCTAAAAAATATCATTGCCCAGCTTTCTGAAACTCCAGGCCTAACTCTTTCCAACGAGGACATCAATCAGCTGCTAAGAAGAAGGGAGAAGCTTGGAGAGTTCCAGAGGGCGCTTGCGACACACGGCGATGAGAAATGGTGGCAATCGTTCTTCGAGGAGAATAAGTGGATATTCGGATACGGACTGAACTACCAGATATTGAGGCATGAACAGTCCCAACCGCACCTTGGGGGAACAAACGTCTCAGGACGAGGGGGAAAGAAGGGCGACTACCTGACTTCGACGGGTGGAGATGCGCGCTTCACGGTGCTGGTCGAAATCAAAACGCCGGTGACTCCGCTTCTTCAAGGATCGGAGGAAATTCGGAGCGGGGCGTGGAGTTTGTCCAAGCAGCTTACCGACTCGCTTACCCAGATACAGGCGAGTGTAGCCGAGTGGGCGGACAGGGGGGCAAGGCAGCCGGATAATTTGGACAGGTTCGAAGGTGCGGGGATTTATACAATTCAGCCCAAAGGAATCGTAGTTATCGGCTCCCTGAGCGAGGTGAAATCCGTTAGGAGCAAAAGGGAGACTTTCAGCGCTTCCGCAGTTCGACTCACGGCATGGACCTGCTCACCTTCGACGAGCTCCATTCCCGCGCCAAATTCATCGTAGAGCAGAAGGATTGAGGGCTGCTTGCCTCCGCAGCAAATCGATTCCGGTTTCCGCAGCGTGCGCAAACCTGCGCACCGCCGGCTGCCGTCCCTGCCGCGCCCGCCACAGGTCGTACTGCGACTGCATGTTCATCCACAGCTCTGGCGTCGTGCCTAACGCGGCCGAGAGTCGGATGGCCATTGCCGCGGAAATCCCTGCCTTGCCGTTGAGTACGCGCGAGAGCGTCACCCGCGTAATCCGCAGATGAGCCGCCACTTTGGTAACAGCCAGGTCTCCCAGGTATTCGCGAAGAACCAGGCCGGGATGGGGCGGATTGTGCATGCGCATTGTGGCCTCCTAGTGATAATCCTGATAGTCGACGAGGACTGCGTCCTCGCCTTCGAATGTGAACGTCAAACGCCAGTTTCCGCTGACGCTGATCGCCCAGTGATCTTCGAGCTCTCCCGCCAGCCGATGCAGTCTCCAGCCTGGGGCGTTCAGGTCGGCCGGCTGGCTCGCATTGTCGAGCGCGAACAGCTGTAACCGAAGCTTGCTCGCGTGCTTTGGCTGAATCCCAGCCTTCGATCCGGTGCGGAAGAACTTCTCCACGCCCCGGTGCCGGAAGCTCTTGATCACAATGTATAGTGTAACGATACATGCTACACAAGTCAACGACGCTAGTTATAACGAGTTTCCCGTCTCTCATCAGAATGATCGTGTCCCGGCGCTTCGCTCCTTTTTCTGAAAAGTCGGGCGCCTGTGGAAATCCCCCCAATTTTTGGGTCAGATGACCTTGCCTTGGTCTTGATTTCCCGCTTCAATAAAAACATAAGGCGGCATTCGCGAATTTTTCCACGAATGCCGCTTTCTTCGTTCTGAGGTGGGGGAATGAAACAGCGGAAACATAAGATCAGTGACAAGAAGCTGCGTGGGGAATGGGCGGAGATGCATTTCATGGTGCGGGCGACCGACCATGACTTGCCGGTCAGCAAGCCCTGGGGAGATTCGAGGAGTTATGACTTTGTGGCGGGATGGCCGGGGCGATTTGTGGCGGTGCAGGTGAAATCCACCATCTTCGAATTGGAGGAGGGAGGCTATACCTGCGGCATATGCGGCGGCGGCCGGAAGCCTTATCCGCCTGGCTCGTTCGATTTTCTGGCGGCTTACGTCATTTGGGACGACGCATGGTACATCATTCCTGCAGAAATGATATTGGGGCAGGCAAGGATCACGGTGTATCCGCAGTCGGCGAAGTCGAAGTATGCGCGCTATCGCGAGGCGTGGCATCTGCTGGGCGCCGGGGCGGACCCTGTTGTGGGCCGGATCGACAGCATTCATGGCTGTGCCGAAGAATTCTGGGAGGAGCGAGTGGAATGAGCCCAGGCAGTTTTTTACACGAATTCGTGCGGCGTCCCTTTAACAACGTGCAAGTTCATGCTTTGCCATCATGAACATTCTTTGCCGGAGATTTTTTCCGCGCTTTTCCTCAGCCTTCCACAAGGAAGGCTTGTCCTCCACAGCTTGTTCACACGAGCGTAAGGTTTTTCTGTTGCCGGTCGTAACATTCTCGCGCAGAGTGGGTGCAGCGAAAACGTTGGAACTCTCAACGCTTGCCGAACGATGATTGCGGTGACGCTGGTGGCAGCTGGCAATTCTCGAGGGTGAATTGCCGGGGGGAATCGGAAATGCGCGCGAGCGCGTGCTGGTTGCCCGGGCATTGCGGCCTCCTCCACTTCCTGCTCTAGTAGCAGGTTGGGCCGCTGGCCGCTGCATAGGTTGCGGGAAAGCGGTTCTTTGAATCGCGATTTCGCAGCCCGTACTGGTAAAGTAGCACTCCTAGCGGGGCGCTGTCTGACCGGTACCGTCGTCTCCCCACTTCGTGGGGTGAAGGCATAAGAGAGAGATCCACGGAACGATGCGGTCGGGTGGCTGGCCCGGCCGCATTTTTTTGGCTTGACTCCTTATTCGCCGTTTGTTCTCCTAGGATTGATTCGCATTGTCCCCTATTTGTTTTGGAAGCGTTAGCGCGCCAAACTTTTTTTAGAGCGACGCAGTTTTCCAGAGGATGCGCTTCGCTTTCACAAGCTGTGTCAGGGTAACGTGCGGATGGTGCTGTTAGACCTTTGGAGACATAGACACTAAGTGGCGACGACCGATTACATCATCAGCACTCTTCCCGCGAACGTAGAGGCCGAGCGCTCGATTCTGGGCGCGATCCTGCTCGACAACTTTGCCTACAACCAGGCCGCTGAACATTTGCGGATCGAAGATTTCTCTCTCGATTCGCACCGGCGCATTTATTCCCGCATGGTTGATCTGGCAGAGTCCTCGCGTCCGATCGACATGATCACGCTGATCGAAGAGCTTGATCGACACAAAGATCTGCAACCGATTGGCGATGTTGGATATGTATCGAGCTTGCTGCACGGCGTCCCGGACCGGCCGAGCATAGAGCATTACGTCAAGATTGTTCGCGATAAGGCTTTGTTGCGTGGGCTGATTCATGCGGCGAACACCGCCATTGCGCGCGCGGCCGATCAATCGGATGCGGCCGAAGACGTGCTCAGCGATGCTGAAGCTGCGATCTTTCAGCTCTCGGAGAAGCGCATTGGGCGCGGGTTCATGGGCGTGCAGGAGATTGTGCGCGAGTCGTTTGGCTCGGTCGATGCACTGCTGCAGCGTGGTCAACGCATCACTGGACTCGCCACGCACTATACCGATCTCGATGAGATGACGAGCGGGCTGCAGCGCTCGGATCTGGTGATTATTGCGGCGCGGCCTTCGATGGGCAAGACCGCGTTCGCCATGAACATTGCTGAGAACGCCGCGGTTGAAGATCAGCAGGTGGTGGGAGTGTTTTCGCTGGAAATGTCGCGCGAGGCATTGCTGATGCGCTTGCTTTGCTCGCAAGCGAAAGTCGATGCTCACAAAATGCGTACGGGGTCGCTGTGGCAGGATGATACGCGGAAAGTCGTGCGGGCCATGGAGCAGCTGGCGCACGCTCCTATTTTTATCGACGACACGCCCGGCATTTCGCTGAGCGAGATGCGCGCTAAAGCGCGGCGGTTGAAACAGGCGCAAGGCAGGCTTGATCTGATCATCGTCGACTATCTGCAGCTTATGTCGGGCGGGAGCAAGCGCTATGAAAACCGGACGCAGGAAGTATCGGCAATTTCGCGTGGACTGAAAGCACTGGCTAAGGAGTTGAGCGTGCCCGTGATCGCCCTGTCACAGTTAAGCCGCGCCCCCGAGAGCCGTGGCGGAGATCACCGTCCGCAACTTGCCGATTTGCGCGAATCGGGATCGATTGAACAGGATGCCGACTTAGTTATGTTCATCTTCCGCGAAGAAGTTTACAAGCAGGACGATCCTGATCTGCAGGGCAAAGCCGAGATCATCATTAGCAAACAGCGCAACGGTCCCATTGGCCGGATCAACCTTGCCTTCCTGAAAAATTGCACCAGATTCGAGACAATGGTCGAGGGTGGTTTGCCGCCCGAAGAATGACGAAACGATACAGGAACTACTGTAGTTATGAGCGGTAAATCCCTTAGCCAGTTCGAGTTGCACCTATCGCTTCACCTGTGGAAAATCTTGTGAATTGCTGGCTCCCCGAATAATGTCCTGCAGCGTACAGAGCCGCGCGGTATCGGCAGGCGTAGTTTTTACGCTTCTAAGGCGCTGAATAGTAACCAGTTAGACAATTCACTCAGTATTAACATACATTTACATGGGGAAATGGCTTCGCGCTTCCGCTTTTGAGATTTGCACATTTTCGCGATTCGGACTTCCAGGACCGCGGCAGCGCAGCACACCAGGATTCTCCTTGTAGAATGCGCCTAATTGCTGTCTTCCCCTACCTTGAGGACAGCCAAAAAAGCTTCCTGTGGGATGTCGACGCGGCCGATGCGCTTCATGCGTTTCTTGCCTTCCTTCTGTTTCTCGAGCAGCTTGCGCTTGCGGGAAATGTCACCGCCGTAGCATTTGGCGATGACATTTTTGCGAATGGCGGAAACCGTTTCGCGGGCGATAATTTTCGCCCCGATGGAGGCCTGGATCGCCACCTCGAACATCTGCCGGGGAATCAGTTGCCTCATTTTAGAAACCAGTGCCTTGCCGCGATCGTAGGCAAAATCCCGGTGCACGATGATTGAAAGCGCATCCACCGGCTCGCCCGCTACCAGAATGTCGAGCTTGACCATGGGCGACTCCCAATAGTCCGCCAGGTGGTAGTCGAGTGAAGCGTAGCCGCGCGAAACCGATTTGAGACGATCGTAAAAATCGAGAACAATTTCATTCAGGGGTAACTCATAGTGCAACATCACGCGCGAGGAACTGACGTATTCGAAAGTTTTCTGCTTGCCGCGTTTGTCTTCGACCAGCTTTAAAATTCCGCCGACGTATTCTTCATTGGTGAGAATTGTAGCCAGGATCACTGGCTCCTCGATTTTGGCAATCTCGCTGGGATCGGGCCAGCGCGAAGGATTGTCGACCTCGATCATCTTGCCGTCGGTTTTGTAAATTTTGTAGCGGACGCCGGGCGCGGTGGTGATGAGTTCGAGGGCGAACTCGCGCTCCAGCCGCTCCTGAATGATTTCCATATGGAGCAGGCCGAGGAAACCGCAACGAAAGCCGAAACCGAGCGCTACGGAACTTTCCGGTTCAAAGAAGAACGAAGAGTCGTTCAAACGCAGTTTTTCTAGAGCTTCGCGCAGCCGAGTGTGTTCGTGCGCGTCCACGGTGTAGAGGCCGGCGAAGACCATGGGCTTAATTTCTTCAAAGCCCGGTAGCGCTTCGAACGCGGGGTTGGCGTCGTCGGTAATGGTGTCGCCGATTTTGGTGTCAGCGACATTCTTGATGTTGGCGATGAGAAAGCCGACTTCGCCCGCTTTCAACTCGCCAATTTCTACCGGTTTGGGGGTGAGCACGCCGAGAGTTTCCGCGTCGAATGTTGTGCCATTCGACCACAGACGAATTCTCTGGCCCTTGCGCAAAGTACCCTGGAAGACGCGGGTGAGAATGACGACGCCGCGATAGGCGTCGAACCAGGAGTCGAAAATAAGCGCCTGCAGCCGGTTGTCGGGATCGCCCTTCGGTGGAGGCACGCGCTTCACAATTGCCTCCAGTACGTCAGGCACGCCCTGGCCGGTCTTGGCGCTGATGAGTACGGCATCGGAAGCGTCGAGGCCGACGGCGCTTTCGATCATCTCTTTCGTGCGCGGGATGTCGGCACTCTGCAGATCGATTTTGTTGATGACAGGAATGATTTCCAGGCCATGATTGATCGCGAGATAGGAGTTGGCAAGAGTTTGCGCCTCAACGCCTTGCGACGCGTCGACTACCAAAAGCGCGCCTTCGCAAGAAGCCAGCGAGCGCGAGACCTCATAGGAGAAATCGACGTGACCGGGAGTGTCGATCAGGTTGAGCTGGTAAGTGTTGCCGTCGTGCGCGGTATACATCATGCGGACGGCGTGGGCTTTGATGGTGATGCCGCGTTCGCGCTCCAGGTCCATGGTGTCGAGCACCTGGGCCTGCATCTCGCGCATGGTGAGCGATCCGGTGAGTTCCAGCAGGCGATCCGCCAGCGTGGATTTACCGTGGTCGATATGCGCGATGATGGCAAAGTTGCGGAGGAAAGCGGCGTCCATAGGTTGAGGGCTAATCTTTGATTTTAACAGGCGGAGAGCAGTTCTCAGTTTTCTCAGCTCTCAGCTCTCGCTCGTTTGCACCCTTTGCGTACAGAGTCGGCCTTTCTTCGGTAGAATTCTGCCCTGTGATCTATGGAAGGGGATACCATGCGCCGATTATTCATTGCCATCCTCATCGTGACAGGATGTTGCATCGCTCTCGCGGGCCAAACGCTTTCGCCTGAAGTGCAAGCCTTCGTGAAGGTTGACGCTCCAATTGTTGCCCTCGCCCACGTGCGCGTGGTTGATGGGACGGGGGCCGGCGCACGGGAGGATCAGACGGTTGTAATTTCCAAAGGAAAGATCGAGTCAGTTGCAGATGCGGCCTCGGCAAATATTCCCAAAGATGCCCAAGTAATAGATCTACATGGGTACAGTGTGATCCCCGGCCTAGTGGGCATGCACGATCATATGTTTTATCCTGTCGGCAACGTGGTGTTCGGAGAAATGGCTTTCAGCTTTCCCCGTCTCTACCTTGCGGGAGGAGTGACCACGATCCGTACGGGTGGATCGCTTGAACCTTATACCGATCTTGAGATCAAGAAAAAGATTGATGCTGGCGGAATGCCAGGGCCGAAAATTCACGTCACCGGGCCGTATCTGGAAGGCGCAGGGTCATGGGCGTTGCAGATGCACCAGCTCAGCGGTCCTGAGGATGCGACTAAGACCGTGAATTACTGGATGGATGAAGGCGTGGACAATTTTAAGGCGTACATGTTCATCACGCCGGCAGAGCTTGCGGCAGCCATTGCAGCGGCGCACAAACGGGGCGCGAAAGTTACGGGTCACCTGTGCTCTATTGGCTTTCACGAAGCGGCCGCGCTTGGAATCGACGACCTGGAACACGGGCTGCTGGTCGACACTGAATTCCTGCCCGGGAAAAAGGCGGGCGAGTGCCCGGAGGAACCGGAGAATCCAAATCTGATCGCCAAACTCGACGTCAATGCGGGTCCGCTGCATGACATGATTCAGGATCTGGTAAAGCACCATGTGGCGGTCACTTCGACGCTGCCAGTGTTTGAGATGGGAAGTTTCCCGGGCAGGCCGACGCTGCAGAAACGTGTGCTGGACGCATTGTCACCGGACTCTCGCAGCGCATTGTTGGAGCGAAGGGTTCGATCGAGCGATGCCGGCGCTCTACGCAAGGAGCATGGCAGCGAGATTTCGCCCTGGCCAGCGGCGTTCAACAAGGAGATGGAATTCGAGCACGCCTTCGCGCAAGCTGGAGGCCTGCTGCTTGCCGGATTAGACCCTACCGGCATGGGAGGTGTGATTGCCGGCTTCGGAGATCAGCGCGAAGTCGAATTGCTGGTGGAAGCTGGATTTACGCCGCTGGAAGCGATTCACATCGCAACGTTCAACGGCGCGCAATATCTTGGCGAGGAGGGGAAGATTGGGACCATCGCCGTGGGAAAACAGGCCGACCTAGTTGTGATCAAGGGCGATCCATCGAAGAAGATCGAGGATATCGAGAACGTGGAAACCGTATTCAAGGACGGCATCGGCTACGATTCAGCCAAGTTGATCGAATCGGTGCGCGGCGTGGTGGGGAGCCGCTAAGTTAAGTTACTAGTTGCCGGTTGTCAGACCCGCTTGCATGCTTATTCTTGCTTCAGCGTCGCCGCGCCGCCAGGAGTTGCTGCGCAATGCCGGTATTCAATTCGTCGTGCAGCCCGCCGATATCGACGAAACACCGATGGCCAATGAATCTCCGCAAAATTGCGCGGAGCGGCTCGCGCGGGATAAGGCCTTAGCAATTCTTCAAAGCCGGCCGCAAGACTATGTTCTGGGGGCGGACACGATTGTGGTGGTAGATGACAAAACCCTGGGCAAGCCTCGCGATGCCGCTGATGCCGTCCGCATGCTGCGTTTATTGTCCGGACGCACGCACAAAGTCATCACTGGGGTCTGTTTAGTAACGCCATCGATGGCCAGCTCCGAATCAACCTCAGACGGGCGGGAGGCGAGAACTGTTTCCGAGACTACGCTGGTCACCATGGGCAAAATCTCGGACGGAGAAATCAGAGATTATGTCGCGACGGGCGAGCCCATGGATAAAGCAGGAGCTTATGCCATCCAGGGCATCGCCTCACGATGGATTGATCGTATTGAAGGTGATTACAGCAATGTGGTGGGAGTACCGGTAGCGAGGGTTTACGCGATGCTGCGCGAACAAGGAGCAATTTAGGTTACCGAGGACTGGCCGTTAAGAAATCCAAATACGACGGCGCCACACCTAAACTTTTTTCTCCTCTTCTTTTTCTTTCGTTTCCTTCTTCGGTTCTTCGCCTTCCTTCATCGCGGCTTTAAAGTTCCGAATGCCTTCGCCCATGCCCTTGCCCAGCGAGGCAAACTTGCTGGTGCCGAAGATCAGAAGGATAATCGCGATGATCAATATCAAGTGCAACGGTTGAAATAGACCTTCCATGATTCCTCCACAGTCTAGCCGGGGGCCGGCAAATGCGGCGCAGCGACCGGACTCCCTGCGAAAAGTCTAGGCCATGCCAAGCAGGGAGTCAAAAGAGCGTACGCTGCGCAGTGGTCGGTTGCGCATCTGAACAATTGAATGCTTACCGAGGCAGCCGCGGGAAGTCTAATCTCTCCGAATGAGTATTAGGAGATAAGTGTGGGAGGAATCGGTGATTCGCAAACGTTGCGCTTTTATATTGGGCCTGTGCATTGTGTTCCATGTTGTTTGTCTAACATCTGTTCTAGGACAGACACAGACCGGCTCCGCGCCAGAACACCGCAAAACCAGCGAACCTTACACTGGCGACCTCACGATTTTCGACTCGCCTGGCCGCGCGGAGCGGCTGCAGATCAATCATGTGATGGATATCCTGGCCATTACCCCGGGAAAGGCAGTGGCCGATATCGGAGCGGGATCGGGCTGGTTCACTGTGATAGCGGCGCGGAGAGTTGGCGAAGCGGGAATCGTATATGCGGTTGATATCAATCCGGAGTCGATTCGCTACGTCAGCGATCGTGCGAAGAAGGAGCAACTGCACAACGTCAAAACCATTCTAGGCAAAGGCGACAATCCTGTTCTTCCCGCTGCGGCGGTGGACTCGGTTTTGCTGTTGAAGACGTATCACGAGGTGGCGGAGCCGGTTACGTTTCTACGAAATCTGAGGGCGTCGCTGCGCCCTGGGGCGAAGGTTGGAATCATCGACCGCAATGGAAATGGCGAAAATCATGGCGTGGGCCGCGACGTTGTGATCCAGGAAGCTCGGCAGGCGGGTTACCGCTTGCAGGAACAATATGATTTTGTGAAAGGCGACAAGATGGATTATTTTCTGGTATTCACTCCAGAACCGTGACCTCGTCGACGACCGACCAAGTCGTGCGAGTCGAGTCGGCAAAGATTGCGAGATCGGCATCGGAAGCCGTCCCTTGCGGGCTCGCCCATGCCGCTTCCATACCCGGCCGATCATCGAACAGCATATAAGTCCTTCAGTGATCAAACGCTTTCGATCATTTCTGCAAGCAGCAGCGCCCGGCGCGGTAGCTCGGAAATGACGATGTATTCGTGCAGCGCATGTGCGCCTTCGCCCACGCCGCCCATGCCGTCGAGCGTGGGAATGCCCATGCCAGCGGTGAAATTTCCGTCGGAGCCGCCTCCCACCGAGGCTTCCTCAAGCTTCCATCCAACTTGAGCCGCAATCTCGCGCGCGGTATTGAACAGCGCCGCCACGCCGGTGGTTCGCTCCATTGGGAGGCGGTTGATGCCGCCCGTCACCTGCAGTTTGCAATGCTTGTCGAACGGTTTTAGGGCGCGCAGCGTGCGGTCCAGACCAGCCGCCTGTTTCGCGCTTTTGATGCGCACGTCGATTGCGACCGAGGCCTCGGCGGCAATCACGTTCGTGCGGGTTCCGCCTTGGATAATGCCGGGATTGACCGACACACCTTGCTTCAGGTTGCTGAGTTTGGCGATCACCGCGATCTGACGAGCCAGTTCAAGAATCGCGCTGTGACCTTTTCCAGGATCAAGGCCGGCATGCGCGGCCACGCCTTCGACGAGCAGTTTGTATTCGCCGACGCCCTTGCGTGCGGTTTTAACAGCACCACGAACTCCGGCGGCGGGCTCAAGCACCATCACGCCGGCAGACTCTATAGCCAAAGACTCGGTGATCTTACGCGAAGAGTGGCTGCCGACTTCTTCATCCGAAACCAGAAAAACTGTTACGGGCCGTGTCAGCCCGCCGTGCCACTGTTGCAGCGCTTCAATCGCGTAGAGCATCAGGGCAATGCCTGACTTCATGTCGAGAACTCCGGGCCCGCGCAGAAGGCCGTTTTCGATTTTGCAGGGCATCCTGGCCAGCGTTCCCAGCGGATAAACCGTATCGCAGTGTCCGAGCAGCAACACAGGCTTGCGGTTTGTAGAAGCTGCAGCAGCGGCAAAGTCGACCTGCAGGCTGTCGCCGAAAGTGTCGCTGGAATGAAAATGAGCTTTGCCGCCGAGGGCCTCGAACTTCGAGGCGATGAGAGCGGCCACACGATCGACGGCCTGCTTGTTATCGCTTGGCGACTCGATCTGGACCAGCTCGCGAATCGTTTCGACGATCTGGTCTTTACGATCCGTAAAATAACGCAAGCGATCCATGCTCGTGTTCCGGCGCGCAGTTATTGTTTTTTTTGCTTTCTTCTGGGTCACTCATTCCTCTCGTCTGCGCCGTGAAATGCGGCGCGGTACAGTATAATCTTCAGGCTGATTGGGGCGAACTCGAAGATGGCGCTCGATATTCACGATATTTTGAAAATACTTCCGCACCGTTATCCGTTTCTGCTGATTGATCGGGTGCTGGAGTTGAAGCGCAAAGAGAGCATCGTTGCCATCAAGAACGTCACGATCAACGAACCGTTTTTCAACGGCCATTTTCCCGGATTGCCCATCATGCCGGGTGTGCTGATCGTGGAAGCCATTGCTCAAGCTGGAGGCGCGCTGCTGCTCACGGAAGTGGAAGATCGTGAAAACAAGGTGATGGTGTTCACCGGCATCGAGCGGGCGAAATTCAGGCGGCCTGTGAGCCCCGGCGACCAGTTGCGAATCGAAGTGGAAGTGAAGGGCTGGCGCGTTGTTCCACGAATGACCGCAGCCAAGATGCACGGGGTCGCCTATGTCGCGGGCAAGCGCGTGGCCGAAGCGACTGTGTCATGCCAGCTGATCGACAGCTCGCGCGGCCGTGCCGACAACTCGGAAGGCGCGGACGACGATGCGCCTGCGGAATGAGGAGCGATCAGGCAGCCTGCGCGATGAAACAATCCCTTCTGAATGCAATGATTCGATGAACGTTCATCCCACCGCACTCATTGACCCGCGGGCCAAGGTTCCAGCTTCATGCACGGTTGGTCCTTATTGCGTAATTGGCGCTGACGTCGATCTGGGCGAGCGTTGTCGACTGGTTTCGCACGTGGCTATCGAAGGGCCGACGAAGATTGGCGCAGATAACGCATTCTTTCCTTTCTGCGCAATCGGCATGGCGCCGCAGGATATTTCCTATCGAGGCGAACCGACGCGCCTGGAGATCGGCGACCACAACGAGATTCGCGAGAGCGTCACGATCAGCCGCGGCACGGTGAAAGGCGGCGGGCTTACCCGAGTTGGCAGTCACGTTCTCATCATGGCTTATGCCCACATCGGGCACGACAGCGTAATAGGCGACCATTGCATGTTGGTGAACGGCGCGACGTTGGGCGGGCATGTGACCGTGGAGGAATGGGCGGTGGTCGGCGCGCTCTGCCCGGTGCATCAGTATGTGCGCATCGGCGCACATTCGTATGTCGGCGGCGGAACAACCATCACGCAGGATGTTCTGCCGTTTTCCATGACATCCGCCGCCCGCAATACCAATGCTTATGGCATGAATAAAGTTGGACTGGAGCGCCGCGGCTTTTCGCCGGAACGCATCCGCAAGATTCACCACGCCTATAAGACGCTGTTGGCGTCGAAGATGAATACATCGCAGGCTTTGGAGAAACTCAAAGCTGAGCCCGACCGCAGCGAAGATGTGGATCTGCTGATCCGCTTCATCGAGACGTCGGAGCGGGGAGTGATTAAATAGGTGGTCAGTGGCTTGTAAATGCGTCGCTGATCACTAGCCACTGGGCACTGACCACTGCTTATGCAACGCATTGGCCTTATCGCCGGCAATGGCAAGTTTCCTTTGCTCGTGCTCGACGCGGCGCGCGCGGCGGGTTACGAAGCTGTCGTGGTCGCGATCAAGGAAGAGGCTTTTGCCGAGATCGAAGACCACGGGGCGGCTTCGGTTCACTGGCTGTCGTTGGGCGAACTTTCCAAGCTGATCGAAATTTTTCATCGCGAAAGTGTGAGCCGCGCCATCATGGCGGGGCAGGTGAAGCACAAACAGATTTTCTCCGCCATCCGGCCGGACTGGCGGTTGGCCAAGCTTCTGCTCTCGCTTACCACGCGCAATACCGACAGTTTGTTAGGCGCGGTAGCCAAGGTCCTGGCGGAAGAAGGGATCACACTGGAGAATTCCACCTGGCTGCTCGAACCGCTGCTGGCGAAGGTAGGTGTGCTTACTCGCCGCGCTCCTACCGAGCAAGAACGCAAGAATATCGACTACGGGCGCGGCGTGGCCCGCCAGATGGCGCAGCATGATATTGGGCAGACCGTCGTAATTGCGGAATCGGCGTGCGTAGCGGTCGAGGCCATGGAAGGCACCGACGCCACCATTGAGCGCGCAGGGCAAATTATGAACTCGTTGCGCGGCGACGCGTCCACGCTCAGCCGTGAACTTACGGTGGTCAAGATCGCGAAACCGAATCAGGATATGCGCTTCGACGTTCCGGTGATCGGAGTGAAGACGATTGAAGTGATGCAGGGAGCGGGCGCGACCTGTCTGGCGCTGGATGC
>Ga0209422_1000112_pt1 | contig 19091 bp, 14 predicted proteins | sample BlaSpr_A8_OM2_M3_FD_187983 | JGI IMG/M metagenome (GOLD analysis project Ga0209422, IMG submission 187983) | Forest soil microbial communities from Thunder Bay, Ontario, Canada - Black Spruce, Ontario site 2_A8_OM2_M3 (SPAdes) (version 2) | ecosystem: Environmental > Terrestrial > Soil > Boreal... | reverse complement strand
ACCAATACGCCGGTCATGCTGATGCTTCGCATTCGTGCATGTCATGTCTACGGCCGCTTCAAGACGAAAAACAACCGCCGGCCCGCGTTCTCGGCCGCGGACGCTCTGGCGGCGCCCACGCGGGATTACAGCCGCATCATTCTGCCGCCCTCGACCTACGCTCAGGAGCGCGAAAAGATCCAGGTCCGATTGCCGGCGGCGCTGCGATTCGTTGCCGAGCGCGGGCTCAACGAGGTCATCGATGCGGAGGCCGGCGACATCGGCATCGTTCTGCAAGGCGGCCTTTACAACAACGCGCTAAGAGCGCTCGAACTGCTCGATTGCGCCGATGTGTTCGGGAGCAGCAAGGTGCCGCTGTACCTGCTCAACGTCACGTACCCGCTCATCCCCGAAGAATGGGTCAAGTTCTGCAGCGGCAAGCGCGCGGTTCTGATCGTCGAGGAGGGGCAGCCCGAGTATATTGAGCAGGCTGCGAGCCAGATCCTGCGCCGGCACGACGTGAATGCGCGCATCGTGGGCAAGGGCGTGTTGCCGATGTTTGGCGAATACAGCGTCGATGTGCTGCGCGCGGGGTTAGGCGAGTTCATCGACCAATGGGGGCCACAGTTGCGCGCCGGTGGAACGGCTGTCGCGCCCCGCAAGACCGAGGTCTCTGCGGCCGCCGCCGCCAAGCTGGCGGCGCTGGTGCCACCCCGCCCGTCCGCGTTGTGCACCGGATGTCCGGAGCGTCCATTCTTCGCGGCAATGAAGATTCTGCAGAAGGAAGTCGGAGCGCTGCACATCAGCGCGGATATCGGCTGCCATTCGTTTGCAACACTGCCACCGTTCAACATGGGCAACAGCATCATGGGCTATGGCCTGGGGGCTGCGGGTGCGTCGGCGTTCGGCACGGATGGCGGCAAGCGTGCCGTCTCGATCATGGGTGACGGCGGTTTTTGGCACAACGGATTGACGAGCGGCATCGGCAATGCCGTGTTCAATAAGCACGACGACCTTACCGTCATTATCGACAACGGCTACTCTGCCGCGACCGGGGGCCAGGACATCCCATCCTCCCGGGCAACGGACCTGCATCGGCAGGGAAACAACTCGATCATCGACGCCGTGAAAGGTGTCGGGGTCAAGTGGGTCAGGCGGACGGATACGTTTGACATGCGCGCAACGCTCAAGGTGCTGCGCGAGGCGCTGAGTACGCAATTTCGCGGTCCGAAAGTCATCGTCGTCGACGGTGAATGTCAACTCAACCGCCAGCGACGCGTGCGGCCATTGAGAGCTAAGGCGATTCAGGACGGTGAGCGAGTCGTGCGCGAACGATTCGGAGTCGATCCGGATACCTGCACGGGCGACCATTCGTGCATTCGTCTCTCCGGCTGTCCTTCTCTTACGATCAAGGAAAACCCCGATCCGCTGCGGAGCGATCCGGTCGCGCACGTGGATAACAGTTGCGTCGGCTGCGGTGTCTGCGGCGAAGTTGCGGATGCGGCCGTGCTGTGTCCGTCATTCTACCGCGCTGAGCTCATTTACAACCCGTCCCGTTGGGATCGGCTGATCGCAAGGGTCAGGGCCGCGGTGATCGGTGTTCTGCAGCGGCGTAGCGAGCGCAATCGCCTGCGCTACGCGCTGTAGGACCTGCCTTCGATATGGCCGAGCGACCGATCAAGCTCACGATCGCGGCACTCGGCGGGCAGGGCGGCGCGGTGCTCGCCCTTGAAGTAATCATGCAGGACCAGCTCGTGGCCGTCCTTCGAAAGCACCAGATCGACGCCGGACCGCTTGAAGTCGCCGTTGAAAAGCAGCTGGCTGTCCGGGACGATGATCGCATCCGATGGCGCGTGCGTGGCGTGCGCCTTGATCGTCTCGACATGGGGATGTCCAACGGAGTGCGGACCCGAGCCGTCAGCGGGAAGCTTGGCGTCGAATTTGCCGGCGTAATTCAATGGCCCACCGCAATGGTTAATAAGTATTTAATATTCAAGGTCTAAGCTTGCTTATCACCGCCGTGTGAATGGCGAAACCATCTTCTGCTTGTGCAAGTCCGCAGCAACCTGATCCGGCGTAACCATTGCTGAATATTTATACTGTCGAAACATCAGATGATTGAGTATTAAATACGCCCTTGTCGAAGTATTCGTTGGCAATCGTAAACTAAAGATCGCGCATGACAAAATTATCGAATGTATATATATCGATGTTAACGATCATATGATCTCTCCCCTGCCCTGCCATGCACGATCCTGCGCCAAATTCCCAGCTAAAACTGTGATCCAGATAACAAAGCCGGCAATTCCCTGCGAATTAGCCATATCTTGCGGAAATCCCCGTTAACACAACCATTGCATGTGTTGGGCGCCTTTTGCGAGAAACTTTGGTCCCGGCGGCGGGCAACCCTTAAAATTTTCGGCAATCCGGCGAGGCGGATTTCAGGCTGTTTCGCGGTTTCCGGCCCCGGGCGGCCGGCTTTAAGCAGAATAAAAGCCTGCCCCGCCCATCATGCCCCGGTGAGACGATCCGGTCACGCGCTGGCTAACGAGCCCTGCCGATGCCCGGACAATGGGGCGTCAAATGGGAATTCTGAGTCACTCGCGCGCCTGGCGCGCCATCATCCTTGCCTGCGGCATGGCCTGGTTCTGGCCGGCGGCGGAGCTTGCCGCCGCAACGCTGATTTCGCCCGGGGCGGCCAATCTGATCCGAAAATCGGCCGAGCCGTTCGGGCTGTTCGCCGCGACCATGTCGTGGGGCGGCATGCGGGAGAAATGGCTCGGGGTCGAGCGCAAGCTCGACGACGAAAGGGTGCAGCTGGCGCTCTGCGACGGCGACCGCGACCACTGCGTGTCTCCGGCGGCGCTTCGGTTGCTCGCCATCGTCGACAATGCGCGAGCCCGTGACGGACGCGCCCGCCTCGGCGAGATCAACCGCGCGATCAATCTGGCGATCAGGCCGATGAGCGATCTGGCCCAGCACGGCGAAATCGACGTCTGGAGTTCGCCGCTGGCGACCTTCGCCAGCGGCGCCGGCGACTGCGAGGATTACGCGATCGCCAAATTCGCGGCATTGCGGCTGGCCGGCGTCTCGCCCGACGATATCAGGATCGTGGTCATGCGCGACACCATCCGCGGCGAGGACCACGCGGTGGCCGCCGCGCGGCTCGACGGGCACTGGCTGACGCTGGACAATCGCCGCATGGCGATGGTCGAGGACGCCGATGTCAGGAACTACCGGCCGCTGTTCGTGATCGATCAAAACGGGGTCATGCAGTATGCCGATGCGCCGCCGCTGGTCGGTTTGCCGAACCGCGACGCCGCGCAGCCGGTCGGCCTCGATCTCGCCATGCAGCCCGGCCTGATCACGCCCGCCAACTAGCCGCACGCTCCGCTGGCCGAAAGCGGAAAGGACGCCCAAACCGATTGACTTGTCATCGCACCTCGAAGATGTGTTGTGGCGGCACAAAATCGGGCGGGCAGGCTTTCCGCGAGCGGAGATCGGGATGCGAGGAATTGTGCTGGCAACCGTTGCGATCCATCTTGGGCTGGCGCATCCGGCGTGTGCCCAAAACCCGGCGGATTCCGACCGGTCGATCAGCGAGGCGCTGCCGCTGTTCGCCCGGAATCACTGCGAAGTGTTCAGAGATCCGGCCGAGCAGCTGTTTTGCGGCGACCCCGAACTTGGCGGCGCGGCGGCGAAGCTGAACATCGCGATCCAGGACAGGCTCAACCGGCTTGCGAACCGCGTCCTCGCCATCGAGGAAAACGCCGAATGGATCAGAAACCGCAATTCAAGCTGCGGCATTCTCGGCAGGCAGGCCATTTCCTATCGGGACGTCGGTGCCATCAAAAGCTGCCTGTTGAAGGAGACGAAGGAACGCATCGAAATCCTGAGCGATCCGAACTTCGATTGCCTTGCGAGCAATACCACCGCCGGAATGCTGATATGCGGCGACCCCGCGCTGGCGATTGCGAAGATGGAACTGAACAACCACGTGCTCGATCTCGTCGCCAGATTGAAAGGGGACGAGGCCCGGGATGCGCTGGCTGAAAACGAGCGATGGAGCCGGGAACGCGATCGAAAATGCGGGCTGGTGGACAAGGACAACGTGCCGCTGGACGAGCTTTCGTCAGCCGAGCCCTGCCTGGCGGACTATTTCAGCGCGAAGACGGCCGAGGTCGTCGCAGCCAGGGGCGATCCCAAAAAGGTGTTTGGGCGTCGTCTCGCCTCGCGCTTGCCCGATGCCGACGCCGTCGATCTGTGTGTCGCGCAGATCCATTCGGCCAACGCCTGTGATGATTTCATCACCGTCGACCGCGTCTTTCAGATCGACAACGAGGTCGCCGACAAAAGCGCGCTGGTGACGGCCGAAGTCGAGATGATCGTGCTGTCGCCATTTGCGGTTTGCAGTCCGGTCGCTTCGAACTGCACCGGCGCATGCTGGGACCCGAGATCGGGCAAACCAAAGCCGCCGCCGGGAAGCCGGGATAGCTTTACTGTGTCGCACCGGTTGCGGATCGAGAAGGCGTTCGCGTTCCAGCAAGCCGATGACGGCGGCTGGCGCTGCAATACGACCTCCCTGCAGCCGATCGATTTCGGCGTCGTGCTGGGCGGGCCTTAGTTCGACGCGCCAAATGCGGGGCTGGCTCTCGCGAACAAGACCTCAGGAGCCCGGCGGCACGGCGCGAAACTCGACCCCGTGCAGCTTGATCGTCGGGCAGATTCCAAAATGGTTGTCGCCGAATACCCTGATGCGGCGGTCGAGTTCATCCTTGGGAATGTCGAGAGGAATTTCGCAGATCGCCCGATAGGCGCGGCGAGAATATTTCCTGCTGCCCCAGCTGACGGGAATCGCCGGCGGCAGCTGCGGATCGGTCGCCAGCGATTTGGCCATGCGCCAGAACAGCTGCGCGAGATGGGCATAGGCAAGCCCCTCCAGCCCAGGCACGGTAATGTCGTCCGGAATTGGAAACAGCGCGATATCGATGATCGGTCCCGCGTCGACCTGCTCGACCATGACGTGGACGGTCGCGCCGAACTCCCGGGCCCGCTCGTAAAGCGCGAAATGCGAAGGCGCCCATCCGGGGTAGCTCGGCGGCCCCGGGTGGAAATTGAGCGCGCCATGGCCGAGCCGGGAGAGAATGCTCGTGGAGACGATTTCCGGGGTCACGAAAGCGATCAGCCGCGCCCGTTCGAGCACATCGCAACACACGCCGGCCAAATTCGCGGCGGTGCCAATCGGGATGACGGTGAGCAGCGAATTGTGCGCGCGCAACACCTGCGGCATCACCGCTTGTTCGGCTTCACCCGCAAGCAGAATGATGGTGTCGAACATCGCGGATCCGTCGCGCGCCGGCTTGAGTTCAGGACTGGTAGTTGATCAGCAGCGCCGAAAACGATGTGCCGGCATTGTTGGCTGGATCGGCGGCGCCCGTCGCGCCATACGACGCAGGTGAAGACGATGCGGACCGCGAATTTTGCAGCGATTGCAGAAATTGCTGCAGAACGTCGGCGGAGCCGGCGCTGCTTGTGCTGTCGGTCGCCTGCGAACTGTCGGCAGACGACCCGCCGCCATGGCCGCCGCGATGGCCGTGATGGGCGGAGCCGGCGCCGCCCGCTGCAGCGCCGCCAGCGGCGAACGCGGCCTTGAAGACGCCCTGCAATTCGCTGGCCTGATCGCTGGTGAGCTTGCCGCTGGACACTTCGTTGGCAATCAGACCGTCGATCTTCGACTTCAGATCGCCGGGCGAGGCGCTGGTGCCGCCCGCCTGGTCGCCCGCCGCGCCGTTCTGCAGCGAGGCGTTGATGTCGGTGAGCGCCGAGGACAGCGCGCTCTGGTCGGACGAGCTGATCGCGCCGGAATTCAATTCGGCCTGCAGCTGATCCTGCAGCTTCTGAAGGGGTGAAAGTGTGCTGCTGGTGGCTGCCGAGATGGACGTCATGATGGCTCCAAAGGTTGCTCGCAAGACACCTCGACGGTATGGTTACTGATCTTAACAAGACCTTGTTGCGGCTTGGCCGGCATGTTGCCTGGTGTTTCGAGGGCGATGCCGGAAATATCCGGAAACAAAAAACTTCGCCGATTGCCACGAATCACGGACAAGGATCGGCATGGCCACGGTATCGCCGAACATTCTCGTCGTTGAGGACGACCGCGAAACGCGGGCGCTGATCGCGAGGTATTTGCGCGCCAACGCCTGCAACGTGACGACGGCCAATGACGGACGCGAAATGGCGCGGGCCATGACCGACCATCGCGTTGACCTTGTCATCCTCGACGTCATGCTGCCGGACGAGGACGGTCTCAGCCTGTGCCGCAAGCTCCGCGCCGAATCGCAAATGCCGATCATCATGCTCACTGCGCGCGGCGAGGACGTCGATCGTATTCTCGGGCTTGAGATGGGCGCGGACGACTACCTCGCCAAGCCGTTCAACCCTCGCGAATTGCTGGCGCGGATCAACGCGGTGCTGCGCCGGCAGGCGGCGGCGCAAACGGCCAGCGCCACCAACGGCGCAACCGCGCTCGCCTTCGTGGGATGGCGGATCGACTCCAGACTGCGGGAACTGCGTAACCCGGCGGGCGCGCGGGTCGCGATGACCAGCGCCGAATTCGATCTGCTGCGAACCTTCTGTGAACGGCCCGGCCGGATCCTGTCGCGCGACAGCCTGCTCGACCTGACGCAAGGCCGCAACGCCGGCTCGTTCGAACGCAGCATCGACGTGCTGGTCAGCCGCATCCGCCGCAAGATCGAACCCGATCCGCTGGAACCCACCATGATCAAGACCGTGCGTTCCGGCGGCTATATGTTTACCCCCGAAGTGAGCCCGGTTCCGGCCTCCGCCAATGGCAGTTCATGAAGCTGCTCGGTTTTCTAAATCTGAAGGGCATCGGCGGACAGATCGCGGCGCTGGTGGTCGCCTCGATCGTCGCCATTCACCTGATCCTCGCCGCGATATTTTTAATTCATCGGCCGGATCAGCTCGATCAACCGGGCGCCCATCGGCACAGTCAGCTCGCGGCCGTGGTGCAGCTGCTCGGCGCGGCGCCGGCCGCCGGACGGCCGCGGCTGTTCGCCGACATCGCGCGCGCCTTTCCCCAGCTTGACGTCGAAAGCCTCGACACCAAAGGGCTCGACACCAGGGGTCCTGTGCCAGGGACCGATCCCGCCGCCGGTGAAGCGGATGGCGCCAATTTGCGCAGCCTGCATCGCCGCCTCGGCAGCGGCTACCGGGTGTTTTCGCTCGGGCCCGACGGGACCGGACGCAAGGTCGGCATCGAGCTGCCCGACGGCGCGATGATTTCCGCGAGAATGCCGGCGGACAGCTGGCAGCGCCCGCTGTGGCGCGGACCGTGGATGACGACACTGCTGTTTGCGGTGATCTGCGTCACCCTGCTCGGCCTGTGGGCCGCGCGGGCCTTGACGGCGCCGCTGTCGTCGATCGCCAAGGCCGCCGAAAACTTCAGCCTGGACGGCGACGCCGCGCCGCTGCCGGAACGCGGGCCGGAAGAAATCCGCTCGGTCGCCAAGGCGCTCAACCGGATGCGGGAGCGGATCACCACCCTGATCGACGATCGCACCAAGATGCTGGCCGCCATCAGTCACGATCTGCGCACGCCGATCACGCGGATGCGGTTGCGCTCCGAGTTCATCGAGGACGACGCGCATCGCAGCCGCATGTTGGGCGACCTCGACCAGATGCGATCGATGCTGGAGTCCGTGCTTTCTTTCCTGCGCAACGACCGCAAGCTCGAGTCCATGACGCTGGTCGATGTCGCGAGCACGCTGCAGCTCGTCACCGATCAATTCGCCGACATGGGCCACAAGGCGGCTTACGACGGCCCGGAACACGCCATGGCCACGGTGCGGCCCGACGATCTTCATCGCAGCATTACCAACCTCGTGGAAAACGCGGTCAGGTTCGGGGCCGAAGCCACGATCCGCCTGAAGGTCTCGCCGGATACCGTGACGATCGAGGTCGAGGACGACGGCCCCGGAATCTCCCATGCGCGCAAGGAATTCATGCTCGAACCCTTCGTGCGCGGCGACGATGCCCGCAACATGGATGAGGCCGAGGGTTTCGGTCTCGGGCTTTCGATCGCGCGCAGCATCGTGCTGGCGCACGGCGGCGGGCTCTCGCTCAACGACCGGCAGCCGCATGGATTGATTGTCCGCATCGAGCTGCCGGTGCGCCAGCCCGGCCGGCGGGCGGTCGCCTGAGCGCGCGAGATTCCTTTCCCTCAGCCGCCTGCGACCGAAAACTTCCGCAACATCTCGTCGAATGCCAGCTTGATGCGAAGGACAAACGGGGCCTTGTAAGGGAAATCCTCGTTCTGCTCATGGACCAGCATCGAGGCATTCACTTCGAACACCACGAGATTTCCCGCACGATCAAGCCCGCAATCGATGCCGAAAAACTCAAGGCCGATGCGCTGCCGGATCTCCCGCAAGGCGCGATAGTGCCCGGAATTAAAGACCGTGGCGGGATCGTTCAGGAAGGCTTCTTCTTCCCTCTGCATCCATGGGTGCTCGGCCATGTCGGTGCTGTCGTGATGCACCTTCCAGCCGTCCGCGATCGCAAGGTGGTAGGGCAGAATCTGGCCGTCGACGAAGATGAAGCGGTATTTCCGGAAATAGCCATCGGCCGACCGGTAGTCGACATATTCGATGAAATAGCGATCGGTATCGGCATGTTGCGCCAGAAAGGCGCCCAGCTCGACCGGGCTTTCGATCTTTTCCAGATCGTCGCCGCCATGCGTTCCGACCGGCCGGGCCAGAATGCCGGACGAAGACGGCAAGGCAGCCTGCAACGTCGCAACCGCAAGATCGGCGCCGGCCTTCTGCCGCAACACCTTCGGAATTCGGCAGCCCGGAATTCCCTCCAGCAGGCGAGCCACCGCGTCCCGTGTCGTCCTCTCGATCTTGCGCGGATCGTTGACGATCGGTCTGTCAAGCCGGCCGACCAGATCGGCGGCCAGCGACAACAGTTCATCAGCCTGGTCGGCGTCGGATATCAGATTGACGACCACTTGCACATTCTGCCTCAGGAGTTCGACGTCGTATTCTCCGGAGGCCATCAGCGCCAAGGTATCGGTATCGTAGGGGCACCCCTTGAACAGGTAGCCAGTCGGCAAGTTGCCGGCGAAGGGAGCAAACAGCGCGAGGGCGCGAAAATCCGCCGGATATTTTGCCGCCGGCCGCCGGATCAGGGGCTGTAGTTGTGCGGCTCTGACATACGCGGCTTCGGCGGCTTCGCTTTCGCCGAGTTGCTGCCTGATGCCGCCGACCCAGTAGATGGTCTCGGCATCGGCCGGATCGAGCAGCGCGGCCTGCTGAAAGCATGCGAGCGCGGATCGAGGTTCGTTGAGTTCAACGTGCAGCTTGCCGAGTTGCTGGTGGATCCGTGCATCCTGCGGCCGTTCGCCGGCCAGTTCCGTCAACAGCAGCCTGGCGAGAGGGTATTGCCGCGTGGCGATCAAGGCCTGCGCCAGGTTGGTGCGCGAGGGCCAGTGGCGTGGGTCCAGCGTCAGCGCGTGAACGTAAAGCGCGACCGCGTCATCCGCCCTTCCCGACTTGAGATATACGCTGCCGAGGTTGCACCAGCAGGCGGTGAGGCCGGGCGCGAGTTGCAGCGCCGCCTTGTAGTTTGCGGCCGCCAATTCGATATCGCCGCGGACCATGCAGGCATTGCCGAAATTCGCATGCAGTTCCGAAATTGTCTCCGTGGCGACGAACCCGGGCGGCTTGCTTTCGATGACGGCGAGACCGCGTTGGTACGCCCTGATCGCGTCGTCGATCCTGCCGGCGGCGTGATGCTCGAGCCCAATGCTCAGTTGTCGCGCGGCGTCCGAGCCTTCGATTTCGACGTCTGCGGGACGACTTGCAAATGCGTGTGCCATCATGGACCGGAATTTGGCTGCGGGACGATTGCACGATGTCGGCTTCTGATGAACAAAATCCTGCCGCCGCGGCATTCGGCGATCGCCGGCGCCGGAAATTTGCTTCCGGACGTTTCGATAGCCGCGCGGGAAATATCCGGCAATATTTGCGGCCACCGCGAAAGATCGAAGCTGCGGAGACGGACAGGCGAGACGAATCAGCAGATAGTGCTAGCATCGACATCCATTGAGATCGTGACAGCGCGCAGGTGAGCGGCCTGAAGCAGAACACAGCCTCTTCGCATGGTGCGCGCAGCTCCCTTCACGGCTGGGCTCCCCGGCTGGCGCAGGAATCGCGCTTGCGGCAGCTCGAGGACGAGCTTGCGCGCCAGCCTTTCGCGGGCGGCGCGGTCGAGACCGAGATCGAGCGCGCGGTTCTGCTTGGCGCGCTCAACCGGCGCGCGGACGCCCAGCAAGCCTTTGTCGAACTCCTGCGCAGGGCGCCGACCCATTTCAGCGCGCTCAACGAATTCGGCACGTTGCTGACCGACATGGGCGCGATCGACGCCGCCTGCCGCGTCTATGCGGAGGCGATCGCCCATCATCCGGCAAATCCGATCGGGCATGTCAACCTCGCCAATCTGCTGCTTCGCGCCGGCCGATATTCGGAGGCGCGTGTGCACTATGAGGCCGCGTTGCGGATCGATCCGGAACACGCGCCGGCGCATCAGGGCCTCGGCGCCGTGCTCGCCGATCTCGGCGATCGCATCGGCGCCCGCTATCATTTCGAGAAGGGCTTTCGCAGGCACGCCATTTCAAGCTTGCCATATCGCGGCACCGCGCCGCCGGTCACCTTGCTGCAACTGGTCTCCTCCGGCGGCGGCAATATCCCGACCGCTGCTTTTCTGGACGACCGGATTTTTCAGACGTCCGTTATCGTAGCCGACTATCTCGATCTGCAGGCCCCGCTACCGCCGCACGGGCTGATCTTCAACGCCATTGGCGATGCCGATCTCTGCGGACCCGCGCTGGAGGCGGCAGCGCGGCTGATCGCCCGGACCCGCGCGCCGGTCATCAACGATCCCCGCGCGGTCGCAAAGACCGGCCGCATCGACAATGCCCGGCGGCTGCGCGGCGTGCCCGGCGTGGTGACCCCGCGCACTGTCGCGATCGCGCGCGATATCCTGGCCGGTCCGGACGGCGCTGACCCGATCGCCAGAAACCAGCTTGCGTTTCCGCTGCTGCTGCGGTCGCCCGGCTATCACACCGGGCGCAACTTCGTGCTTGTCCAACAGGCAGCCGATCTTGCCGCCGCCGCGGCCAGCCTTCCCGGCGACGATCTGCTGGCGATCGAATATCTCGATGCCCGCGGCAGTGACGGCAACGCACGCAAATACCGCGTGATGATGATCGGCGGGGCGATCTATCCGCTGCATCTTGCGATATCGGAAAACTGGAAGGTGCATTATTTCACCTCGGACATGGCCGACAGGCCGGACCATCGCCGGGAGGAAGAGAGATTTCTCGGCGATATGCCGGCCACGCTCGGAGAGAAGGCGATCGCGGCGCTTGAACGAATCCGCGACGCACTCGGGCTCGATTATGCCGGAATAGATTTCGGGCTCGGTCGAAACGGCGATCTGCTGTTGTTCGAAGCCAACGCCACCATGGTGATCGCTGCGCCGGCCGCCGACGAACGCTGGGCCTATCGGCGAACCGCCATCAACACCATCCTCGACGCCGTCGTCGCCATGGTCATGCAAAGATCGACAGAGGCAGAGCGGACGTAGCCGGCCTTTTGAAGTCGCCAACCCAACATTTTGAGTCGCCTTCCGATGCCGCGCCGCATCCGGGACCCGTGTCGCGTTCCGTTTGGCGAAATAATGACGATACAAATTTTCTCTTTTTCTGTTGGCGCGGCCGATTGATTTGACGTCACCCCCATCTCAGGTAGCATCGTCGCAGATCCGCCAGAGATCACCAGGGAGGAAAAAATGACACGTTTGCCGCGCGTTGCTTTTGCTCGCCGTTTTTTTGCGGACGCCGCCACCGGCTTGAACCAGCCGGCGCACCTCGCCGGCGCCGCCTTCGTAATCGGTTTCGGGCTGGCGATGTCATGTCATCCGGCATTGGCCCAGAACGCCGCCAAGGGCACGCCCGATCACATCAAGGCCGTCACCTCGGCAATCGACAGCGCCGCGATCAAGGCCAATGCGGCGACCTCGAAGGACTGGCCGACCCACGGTCTCGACTATGCCGAGACGCGTTTCAGCAAGCTCAACCAGATCAACACCGATAACGTCAAGAATCTCGGCCTGATGTGGAGCTACAATCTCGAATCGGTCCGCGGCGTCGAGGCGACGCCGCTGGTGGTCGACGGCATCATGTATGTGACCGCGTCATGGAGCGTGGTGCACGCCGTCGATGCCCGAACCGGAAAACGAATCTGGACCTACGACCCCGGCGTCAACCGCGAGCAGGGCTACAAGGGCTGCTGCGACGTCGTCAACCGCGGCGTCGCGCTTTACAAGGGCAAGGTCTTTGTCGGCGCCTATGACGGCCGTCTGGTCGCCCTCGACGCCGTGACCGGCAACAAGCTCTGGGAAAAGGATACCATCATCGACCACAGCCATTCCTATACCGTCACCGGCGCGCCGCGTGTGGTCAACGGCAAGGTACTGATCGGCAATGGCGGCGCGGAATTCGGCGTGCGCGGTTATATCACCGCCTACGATGCCGAGACCGGCGCGCAGGCGTGGCGATGGTTCGCGGTGCCGGGCGATCCGAACAAGCCGTTCGAGGACGACTCGATGGCGGCCGCGGCAAAAACCTGGGATCCGGCCGGCAAATACTGGATCAACGGCGGCGGCGGCACGCCGTGGGACAGCATCACCTTCGATCCCGATCTCAACCTGGTCTATATCGGCACCGGCAACGGCGCGCCCTGGAACAGGAACCTGCGCAGCCCCGCCGGCGGCGACAATCTCTATCTCGCCTCGATCGTGGCGCTGAACGCCGACACCGGCAAATATGTCTGGCACTACCAGGAGACGCCCGGCGACAGCTGGGATTATACGTCGACCCAGCCGATGATCCTCGCCGACATCAATATCGACGGCGCGCCGCGCAAGGTGATCCTGCACGCGCCGAAGAACGGCTTCTTTTTCGTCATCGACCGCACCAACGGCAAATTCATCTCGGCAAAGAACTTCGTCGATGTGAACTGGGCCACCGGCTATGACGCCAATGGGCGGCCGATCGAAGTCGCGGAGGCCCGGGGCGACAAGCCATACGACAGCATTCCCGGACCGTATGGCGCCCACAACTGGCACCCGATGTCGTTCAATCCGCAGACCGGCCTTGCCTACATTCCCGCGCAAAATGTTCCGGTTAACCTCACCGGGGACAAGGCCTGGACGCACAATTCCAACAATCCCGGCCAACCCCATTCCGGACTGGGCTGGAACCTCGCCTATTTCGCCAACGTGGAGCCACCGAAAAGTCAGCCGTTCGGCCGCCTGATTGCGTGGGACCCGGTCAAACAGCAACAAGTCTGGAAGCAGGACTATGCGTCGCCGTGGAACGGCGGAACCCTGACCACCGCCGGCAACCTGGTGTTCCAGGGCACCGCAGATGGACGCTTCGTCGCCTACAACGCGACCTCGGGTGAGAAGCTGTGGGAATCGCCGACCGGTACCGGCATCGTTGCCGGACCCGCGACCTACATGATCGACGGCGTTCAATATGTATCGGTTGCGGTCGGGTGGGGCGGCGTCTTCGGCGAGGCCGTGCGGGCGACCGACATGGAAGGGCCGGGAACGGTCTTCACCTTCGCCGCCGGCGGCAAGGCGCCGGCACCAGGCTTCACCAAGTACCAGATGGCGGGCTTGCTCGAAGGCGTGAAGTACGATCCCGCCAACGTCGAGGCCGGCACGATGCTTTATGTGAGCAACTGCGTTTTCTGCCACGGCGTGCCCGGCGTCGACAAGGGCGGCAACATCAGGAATCTCGGTTATGTGCCGACCGAAATGATCGCGAACCTGAAAGACATCGTCTTCAAGGGTCCGTTCAGCGACAAGGGCATGCCGGATTTCACCGGCAAGCTGAAGGACGAGGATGTGGTGAAGATCCAGGCCTTCATCCAGGGCACCGCGGACGCGATCAGGCCGAAGGATACCCCGTCCACGGGACAGGCCAAGTAGCGGAGGCGAGCAGCTTCATAAACAAAAAGGGCTGCGCGAGACCATCGCGCAGCCCTTCGTCGTCGAAAGTTCAAGCCGAATCAGAACATCAGGTTGTCCTTGACCAGCACCCAGCGGCCACCCTTGATCTGCTGCACCTGGGTGATGGTGTTGGCGAGGTGATCGGTCTTGGAAAACTTGGTCGGCGGCGAACTGAAGATGTCGAGGAACTTGTCGCCGGATTCCAGCGCATCGAGCATCTTCTGGCCGGTCAGTTCCTTGCCGGCCTTGTTCGCATAAAATGCGAACGTCTCCACCGCATTGTAGCCGATGATGGCCTGGGTGTTGGCGTCGGTGCCGAACATCTTCTTGTAGTTGGCAAGCCAATCCTTGACCTTGCCCTTGGCGGTGTCCTCGTAGGGAATTTCAAATCCCGAGGCGGCATAAAGCCCTTCCACGGCTTCCTTGCCGAGCGTAGGCACTTCCAGCACGTTGGTCGGGGTGGCGCCGAGGAAGGTGACGTCCCACCCGAGCTTCCTCGCTTCGCTCATCGCGCCGATGGTCTCGCGGATAATGGTGCCGAGCACCACCAGGTCGCAGCCGTCGGATTTCATTTTTGCCACTTGCGCGCTGAAGTCGGAGGCGCCGCGCTTGTAGCTCGTGATCGAGGCCGGCGTGACCTTCATCGCCTCGAGCTGCTGGTTGAATCCGTCGAGCACGTTCTTGCCGTATTCATCGTCCTGGTGCATGACGCAGGGTTTCTTGAAGTCCTTCGCCTCCATCATGTATTTGATGGCAGCCCGCGTGCTCTCGACATAGGGCAACAGGTTGTTGAACTTCAGCCGCTCCTGCGGTTTGGCCGGATCGAACTTGAAGGTGAATTCGGCCGCCGTCAGCGGAAACAGCTGCAGCACGCCGGCGTCGAACAGGATGTCCTGCGCGGCGAGCACGGTCGGCGAACCCATCGGACCGATCATGGCGAAGATCTTGTCGCGCTCGACCATCTTCTGCGACGCCAGCACCGCCTTCTTCGGATCGTAGCCGTTGTCCTCGAGGATCATCTTGAGCTTGCGGCCATTGATGCCGCCGGCCGCGTTGATCTCCTCGACCGCCATCTTCATGCCGTTGGAAACCGGAACGCCCCAGACCTTGATCGGGCCGGACAGGTCCTGATGCGTCCCGATCACGATCTCGGTGGCCGAAATGCCTTCGTTGGTGACCTGGGTTTGCGCCGCGGCCGGCAGATGGGTCAGCGCAAGGGCGCCCACCGCAAGGCCCAGCGCCTTGAACGATCTTGTCATTGCAGTCTCCTCTTGCTTGGCCCGTGTTGGGCGAAGGGCCGGGCCCTTCAATCCTTCGCCGTTTTCAAACTTCTCGCATCATGCCACTGCCCGCTCGCCATACATGGCGTCGATCTCGATGGCATAGCGCTTGTTCACGAAATTCCGCTTCAGCTTCATGGTCGGCGTCAGTTCCTCGTCCTCGGGAGTCAGCTGGCGCTCGATCAGGAAGAACTTCTTGATGGTCTCGACGCGGGCGAAGTTGGCGTTGACCGCCTCGATCTCGCGCTGGATCAGGTCCTGGACTTCCGCGGCCCGGCACAGGCTGGCGTAATTGGTGAAGGGGATGTCGTGGTCCTGGGCGAATTTTTCGACATTCTCCTGGTCGATCATGACCAGGCAGGTCAGATAGGGCCGCTTGTCGCCGATCACGACGGCGTCGGAAATGTAGGGCGAGAATTTCAATTGGTTCTCGATCTCCGAGGGCGTGATGTTCTTGCCGCCCGAGGTGATGATGATGTCCTTCATCCGGTCGGTGATCTTGACATAGCCCTCATTGTCGAGCGCGCCGACGTCGCCGGTGTGCAGCCATCCCCGCGCATCGATGGTCTCGGCGGTTTTTTCGGGCTGGTTGAGATAGCCCATGAACAGGAAATCGCCCCGAATCAGGATTTCACCCTGCGGCGAAATGCCGACTTCCCCCCACGGTACCGCCTTGCCGACCGAACCGAGCCTGATGCAATCCGACGGCATCAGGGTGGCGACGCCGCAGTTTTCGGTCTGGCCGTAGACCTCGCGCATGTCGATGCCGAGCGCGAGATACCAGCGGATCAATTCCGGCGCGATTGGTGCGGCACCGGTAAAGGCAATCCGGCAGCGATCGAGCCCCAGCATGCGGCGGATATTGCGGAACACCAGCCAATAGGCGGCGCGGTTGGCAAGACGCAGGGACAGCGGCGGCACATCGCCTTCCAGCCGGTATTCGGTCATCCGATAACCGATCGCGAGCGCCTTGCGGTACATCCAGATCTGGAAGGGCGTTGCGTCCTTCAGCGCGATCATGACGCCCGAGTAGAACTTCTCCCAGATCCGCGGCACCGCCAGGAACGCGGTGGGCTGCACCTCGCGCAAATTGTCCGGCACCGTCTCCGGGCTTTCGGCGAAATTCATCACCGATCCCAGGGCCAGCGAGGTGTAATAGCCGCCGACCCGCTCGGCGACATGGCAGAGCGGCAGGAACACCAGCCGTTCCTCGGCGTCGGTGGATGGAATCAGATCGGCGGCGTGGCGCATCTGATGCGTGACGCTGCGGTTGGAATGCATCACGCCCTTGGGCGGTCCCGTGGTGCCGGAGGTGTAGACGAGAATGGCGAGGTCGCCGCTGCCGCGGCTTGCGATCATCTCGTCCCACAGCGTCTCCCGGCCGACCATGTGATTGCGGCCGAGCGCCATGAATTCGGCCAGCGACATCACCATCGGATCGGAAAAGCCGCTCAGGCCTTCCATGTCGAAGACGACGATCTTCTCCAGCGTCGGACAGCGCGCGCGGCAGGACAGGATCTTGTCGAGCTGCTCTTCGTCCTCGGCGAAGATCACCCTGGTCCGGGAATCGTTGACGAGGTATTCGACCTGGGCCGTCGAATCGGTCGGATAGATGCCGGACGAAACGCCGCCGGCGCACAGGATGCCCATGTCGGCATACACCCATTCCGGCACCGCGTTGGCGACGATCGAGGCGACGTCGCCCGGCGCAAAACCCACGGCATGCAGTCCGTAGGCGATTTCCCGGGATATCTGCCGCCATTGCCGCCAGCCGGTCGGCTGCCAGATGCCGAACTTCTTCTCGCGGATCGCCGGCTGGTCGCCGCGCGTTTCCGCCGCCAGCAAGAAGCTTTTCGCGATCGTGTCGGCGACCGTCAGCACCGCCGGTCTGGCCATGCTCAATCCCTCCCTCACCTCGGCCGCTCCGGACGCTGGCTTTGGCCGGTCTTTTCCCGAAGCAGCGCCCTATTCAACGCCAAGTCTTCTTCTTTTTCCAGCGCCGTTCGCCCCTCGCGCCGGCTTCCTTGGCGCCAAGGTAAAATTCCTGAATGTCCTTGGAATGCATCAGCCGGTCGCAAGTATCGTTCATGACCACCCGGCCGATCTCCAGCACATAGCCGTAATGCGCGGTCTCCAGAGCCACCTTGGCGTTTTGCTCGACCAGGAGGATCGACATGCCCTGCTCTTCGTTGACGCGCCTGATGATCGTGAAAATCTCCTTCACCAGGATCGGCGATAGCCCAAGCGAGGGCTCGTCGAGCAACAGCAGCGTCGGCCGGTTCATCAGCGCGCGTCCGATCGCGAGCATCTGCTGCTCGCCGCCCGAAAGTTGCCCGGCCGGCTGGCTGATCCGTTCCTTGAGCCGCGGAAAATAGCCGTAGACCCGCTCCAGATCCCTGGCGACTTCATCGCGGTCGCGCCGCGGATAGGCGCCCATCATCAGGTTCTCGCGCACGCTCAGGAACGGAAACACCTCGCGCCCCTCCGGCACATGGCTCAGGCCGAGCCGCACGATCTTGTCGGCTTCCATGCGCTGGATCGGCATCCCTAAAAACTCGATCGAGCCCTTTTGCGGATCGAGAATGCCGGAAATGGTCTTCAGCACCGTGGTCTTGCCGGCGCCATTGGCCCCTAACAGCGTCACGATCTGCCCGCGCGGGACTTCGAGGCTGATGCCCCGGATCGCCATGATCGGCCCGTAATAGCTCTCGATGTTGCTGAGCTTCAGGATGATATCGGGCGCGCTCATGCGGTCGTCCCTCACGATCCGAGATAGGCGGCGACGACATCGGGGTGGTGCTGCACCTCGGCTGGCGTCCCCATCGCCAGCACCCGGCCGTAGTTCAGCGCGATGACGCGGTCGGAGACCCGGTTCACCAGCGTCATGTCGTGCTCGACCATCAGCACGGTGACGCCGAGCTCGGTCTTCATGTCGCGGATCCAGAACGACATGTCGTCGGTCTCCTCGACGTTCAATCCGGATGACGGCTCGTCGAGCAGGATCAGCTTTGGTTCGGTGCAGAGCGCGCGCGCGAGCTCAATGACCTTGCGCACGCCGTAAGGCAATCCCGAGATCAGCTTGTCGCGGTACGGCTCGAGATCGAGGAACTCGATGACCTGTTCGACGCGGCGGCGATGGTCCTTTTCGTTGGCGCGCACGCTCGGCAGGAACAAAAGTTCCTGCCACAGTTGCGTGGTGGAATGCCGGTGCCGCCCCACCAGCAGGTTCGACAGCACGGTCGCGTTCTCGAACAGTTCGATGTTCTGGAAGGTGCGGGCGATACCGAGTTTGGCGATGCCGTAGGCCGGCGCTTCGGTGATCTCCTGGTCCTCGAAGAAGATCCTGCCCGAGGTCGGGCTGTAGATCCGCGAAACCAAATTGAAGATCGAGCTTTTGCCGGCGCCGTTCGGGCCGATGATCGAAAGGATCTCGCCCTTCTCCACCGCAAAGCTGACGGAATCGACCGCTTTCAGGCCGCCGAAATGCAGGGAGAGATTCTCGGCGCGGAAATAGCTCATCGGTTCCGCTCCGATTTCACGTAGATCTTCTGCCGCTTGAAGGTGGCGCGCTTGTAGAGCGGGAACAGCTGGAAGAAGAGCTTGATCTTCAGCCAGCGCCCATAGAGCCCGAGCGGCTCGAACAGCACGAACACAACGATGATGATCCCGTAGATCGCGCCCTTCAGGCCGTTCGCGGAAGCAAAGGCGGCGACATTGTCTTGAATATGC
>Ga0209422_1000111_pt1 | contig 19101 bp, 17 predicted proteins | sample BlaSpr_A8_OM2_M3_FD_187983 | JGI IMG/M metagenome (GOLD analysis project Ga0209422, IMG submission 187983) | Forest soil microbial communities from Thunder Bay, Ontario, Canada - Black Spruce, Ontario site 2_A8_OM2_M3 (SPAdes) (version 2) | ecosystem: Environmental > Terrestrial > Soil > Boreal... | reverse complement strand
GGTGATAAGCGACTTATGTGCGCTTGTTCACCATGTCCGTTCCAGCCGCAATAACCGACGTTCGTGAAATGAACTGGCGCGTTTGGTTCGTGCCATTTCCGGACTCACGCACTGCAGGCTCGCCGCCAACTACCGGGCCTTCATCAAGCTCGGATCACTCCGCATTCGGCTGCTTGCCAATGAGTCCGCGCCCTACGTCGCCGCCGGCTTCTTCTTCGGCTTCGATTTGGCGGTCTTGGGCTGCTCTACCGGCTCGGAGCCGCGCTCAATCGAAGTCAGGCGCCCTGCGGTGAAGGTATAGATCCCGGCGCGCTGGCCCTGCAGATAGGTGACCACCGCCACCCGGTCGCCGCGCGGATTGCTGGAGAGGTTCACGCTGGCGGGTGCGCCGATGCCGCGCACCACATCGCATTCGGTATGACCGAGCGCCACCGTCCCGGTTGTCGACGGCACTGGCCCGGCGGCGCCATCGGTCGCCGCGTTGGCGTCCGCGGGGCTACCCGGAGGCGCCATTCCCGGGCAATACCCCTCGGCTGAGACCAGATCCTCGGCCGTGACCGGCTTGTTGGGCGAGAGCGGCGGCGCTTCGATGTTCCGGATGAACAGCCGGCCCGGACGCGAGAACCATTCGGCATCTCTGGAAATCAGATCGGACGCACCTGTGCAGCCCACAACGAGGGGGGCAAGCGCCAGCAACGCCAGCAGTCGCATTCGAGAAGCGTTGGTGTCTCGCACGATCAACTAAATTCCCACCCCCATCGCAGCGTATGATCCGCCCAAACTGCAGGCGGTTTGGCGAAAAGATCATGCGCTATCTATGAATTGCATTCCAACTGCTTGTCCCAACATCACTTTGCGGCACGACCGTGGCTGCGCGCAACGGCGCGGTCCGAAACTGCAAATTATCATTAATTGCCCGATAGTGCTAATCCCGCCGCTGCCAACGGCCCCGTTCGTCGGCCTGCCAATATGTGACATCGAAACCCCGCGCCTTGCAATCGGTCCAGGCGCCCCGGGCGGCAGCCAGCGCCTCGCCGTCGTCGCCGTTGAAGACCAGAACCATCCGCTCATAGGCATCGGCGTCCGCCGGCAGCACGGCGTTGTCGATCAGAAACCTGACATTGGCGCGGTTCGGGTTGCCGTCTTCGAGCGCCAGCACGATCGGCTGGTCCTGCGCATCGCCGGCGCGCCCCGCGTCGCCAGCGCGCCCCGCGTCGCCGGCGCGCCAGGTGGCGTGCGGCAAGAAGGAATCGTCGCGATAGGTCCACAAATGCCCGTCGAGCGCGTCGATGCGCTCCTGCGACGTCGACTGCACGACCACTCGCCAGCCGCGCTCCAGCGATTTCTCGAGCAACGGCGGCAAGACGCTTTCCAGCGCCATGTTTTGCAGGTGGTAGAACAGGACTTCCGTCATCGGTGCTACTTTTTGGCCTCGTAATATTCGGCCACCAGCCGCTCGAGCAGGCGGACGCCAAAACCCGAACCCCAGCTTTGATTGATGTCGGATTTCGGCGCGCCCATCGCGGTCCCCGCGATATCCAGATGCGCCCACGGCGTATCGTCGACGAAACGCTGCAGGAACTGCGCGGCGGTGATCGAGCCGCCATGGCGGCCGCCGGTGTTCTTCACATCCGCGAATTGCGAGTCGATCAGCTTGTCGTATTCGGGGCCGAGCGGCATCCGCCAGACCCGTTCCCCCGTCGCCAGCCCGACCTTGGTCAGCCGCTCGGCCAACTCGTCATTGTTGGAGAACAATCCGGCATATTCGGTGCCGAGCGCCACCATGATCGCGCCGGTCAGCGTTGCCAGATCGACCATGAATTTCGGCTTGAACTTCTTCGCCACGTACCAGAGCACGTCGGCCAGCACCAAACGGCCCTCGGCGTCGGTGTTGATGATCTCGATGGTCTGGCCGGACATCGAGGTCACGATATCGCCGGGGCGTTGCGCGTTGCCGTCGGGCATGTTCTCGACCAGGCCGATGGCGCCGACCACGTTGGCCTTGGCCTTGCGCGCCGCCAGCGCGTGCATCAATCCCACCACGCACGCGGCACCTCCCATGTCGCCCTTCATGTCCTCCATGCTGGCCGCCGGCTTGATCGAAATGCCGCCGGTGTCGAAACAGACACCCTTGCCGATGAAGGCGACCGGCTGATCGCCGCGTTTGCCGCCGTTCCAGCGCATGATCACGGTGCGCCCGGGCTGGGTCGAGCCCTGGGCGACGCCGAGCAGCGCGCCCATTCCGAGTTTCGTCATCGCCTTGACGTCGAGAATCTCGACATTGACGCCGAGCTTGCGCAGCTGGCTGGCGCGGCGGGCGAATTCCACCGGGAACAGCACATTGGGCGGCTCGTTGACCAGGTCGCGCGCGGCGAGGACGCCATCGACGATGTGGGCGTTCGGCGCGAACGCCTTTCGCGCGGCGGCGACGTCGCCGACCGCGAGCGAAATGTCGGCGCGCAACGCGGCCTCCTCGCCATCCTTCTTCCTGGTCTTGTAGCGGTCGAACTTATAGGCGCGCAGCCGCACGCCGGCGGCGACCGCCGCCGCCGAATCGGGCTTCATGGCCCCATCCGGCAATTCGGCAATGATGGTGACGGCATCGCTGCCGGCGCGCAATTTGCCGGCGGCCACCCCGCCCAGCTTGAGAAAATCATTGTCCTTGAGGCCCGAGAGCTTGCCGGCGCCGACCACGATCAGGCGCGAGACCTTGAGCCCCTCCGGCGCCAGAATATCGAGCGTGGAGGCGCTCTTGCCCTTGAACTGGTTGGTCGCCGCCGCCCGGCTGACCAGACTGGCCGCGGATCCCAGCGCCTTGCGGGTCGCGGCGCCGAACTTCAACGTATCGTCGCAGAATATCACGAGAATGCCGCGCGGGGCGGTGGAAAGCGGGACAAAACCGACCTTGACGGCGTCGGGCATAGGTAAATCCTTCAAAATGGGGGCTGTCGCTGGTCGGGAACCCGCCGGGTGTGCTCGGAATGTTCTCTCCGGCGGGGATTCACGTCCGTCAAGAGCTTGGTCCGGCCACTATGACCCGTTCGCGGGCGCGCTGCCAAGGCTCGGCAGTGGCGAGAAGGCCACATGACACGTTTTATTAACCTTATCCGGAAGGTGCCATGGCGCAGCCATTTTGTTGACGGATCAAAGGGATGGTAGTGAAGAGTAACTGGCTGGAGAAATGGCAGCGCGACCAATGGGGATCCCGAATTTCGGGATTGGTCGCGGCTGCCGTTCCGGTGCGCAGGGCGGGATCGTGCGGGTGGCGATGGGGTCGATCGACAAGTATATCTTTCGCACGACGCTGGCGTCGTTTGCGCTTGTGCTGGTCAGCCTGACAGGGGTGATCTGGATTACGCAGGCGTTGCGCGGCATCGACCTGATGACCAGCCAGGGTCAGACCATCCTCACCTTTCTCGGCATCACCAGCCTCGTCATCCCGGCACTGGTCCTGATCATCTCGCCGATCGCGCTGATGATCGCGATCTCCCACACGCTGAACAAGCTGGCGACCGACTCCGAAATCATCGTGATGAATGCGGCCGGCTTCTCGCCGTTCCGGCTGTTCTACCCGTTTTTCTACGCCACCTGCGTGGTGGCGGTCATGGTCGCCTTCATCGCCGCCTATCTAGCCCCTGACGGGATGCGGCGAATCAAGCAATGGGACGCCGAAATCACCGCGGACGTGCTCACCAACATCCTGCAGCCCGGCCGCTTCGCTCAGCTCGACCAGAACCTGACGATCCGCATCCGGGAACGGCAGCCGGGCGGCCTCCTGGTCGGCATCTTCATCGATGACCGCCGCGATCCGAAGGAACGCGTCAGCATCGTCGCCGACCACGGCACGATTGTGAAAAGCGACGGCGGCTCGTTCCTGATTCTCGAGGACGGAAATCTCGAACGCTTCGAAGCCGGCAAGCGCGATCCGGCGCTGGTGGCGTTCGGCCGCTACGGCTTCGACATGTCGAAATTCTCCAATCAGGGCCGCGACGTCTCCCTCGGTATCCGCGAACGCTACCTCTGGGAGTTGCTGTCGCCGGCCGACGACGATCCGGTTTACAAGCAGCTGCCCGGTCAGTTCCGTGCCGAGCTGCACGACCGCTTCATGTCGCCGATCTATCCGTTCGCATTCGCGGCGCTCACCTTCGCCTTTCTCGGCGCGCCGCGCACGACGCGTCAGAGCCGCAATTTTTCGATCGGCGGCTCGATCCTCGCGGTGTTCGGATTGCGGATGGCGGGATTCGCCTGCTCGGTGATGGCGGTGAAATCGCCGCTGGCCGCAGTCGTGCAATATCTGATGCTGGCGGCGGCGATCGGCGCAGGCCTGTGGATCATCATCTGGGGCGTGGTGATAGAACCGCCGGCTGCGCTGATCGAAGCGATCAATCGATCGATCGCGCGCCTGCTGCGGCTGTTTGGGCGGCCCGTCACAGCATGAACATGATGACCAACACGCTCGGTCGATATTTTGCCGGTCGCTTTGTGATCGCGGCAATCGGCGTGTTCGCGTCGATCTTCGTGCTTCTGGTGCTGGTCGACTACATCGAGATGGTGCGAAAGACCTCGGGGCTGGTTTCGGTATCGGCCATCGCAGTCGCGGAGACGTCGCTGTTCCGCGTGCCGCAGTTGCTCGAAAAGATGATGCCGTTCTGCATCCTGATCGGGGCGATGACCTGCTATCTCGCGCTTTCGCGGCGGCTTGAACTCGTGGTGGCGCGGGCCGCCGGCGTCTCCGCCTGGCAGTTCATCGCGCCGGCGCTGGCAAGCGCGGTGCTGCTCGGAATTCTGGCGACGACGGCCTACAATCCGATGTCCGCCAATCTGCGCGAGCTCTCCAAGCGGATGGAGGCGGAACTGTTCGGCTCCGCGCCCGGCGGCGGCATCCAGGACGCCTCCGGCTTCTGGATCAATCAGGTGAACAGCGATGGCCAGGTCATCATCAACGCCGCGCGCAGCGAGCAACAGGGCGTGCGGCTGACCGGACTGACGCTGTTCAGGTTCGATACCAACTTCCAGTTCAAGGAGCGAATCGAGGCGCGCGAGGCAACGCTCGAGGAAGGTCGCTGGCTGTTCAGATCCGCGCGCCGATTCTCCCTCGATGGACCTCCAATTGACGAGGACACCTTCTACCTCACCACCAGCCTGACGCCTGCCCAGGTCCGCAACAGTTTTTCCACGCCGGAGACTGTGTCTTTTTGGCAACTTCCGGGCTATATCCGGTCCTCCGAGAGCTCCGGATTTGCGACCGCCGGCTACCGGCTGCAGTACCACAAGCTGATCGCGCAGCCGTTTTTGCTGGCCGCGATGGTGATGCTGGCGGCGTCGGTCTCGCTGCGGTTCTTCCGGTTCGGCGGCGTGCAGAAGATGGTTTTGAGTGGCGTGGGCGCGGGCTTTCTGCTCTATGTTTTGTCGAAAGTAACTGAGGATCTGAGCAAGGCTGAGTTGATGCATCCGATCGCTGCGGCGTGGCTGCCCGTGTTCGTGGGCGGCCTCACCGGCTTTTTGGCCTTGCTGTACCAGGAGGACGGGTAGTGGCAGTTGTCGCCGCCCGGCAAGTAGGCTCGCCTGCATTCAGGCGGCGCACCCCCGTGCGCCGTCATCGTGAGCGCTTGAGCGGTCTCGGTGCTGCCCTCTTCGCGCTGGTGTTCGGACTGGCTCTCGCCGGCGTGTTCGGTTTTGCGGCGACGACGCCGGCCGCGGCGCAAGGCTTTACCTTCAATCCGCGGCCTCCGCATCCGGTGCCACCCCGCACCGCCAACGACGGGCAGATGCTGGTCCAGGCCGTCGAGGTCGACTACGACTACAACAATTCGCGGGTCTCGGCGGTCGGCAACGTGCAGATGTTCTACAACGGCACCAGCATCGAGGCCGACAAGGTCATCTACGATCAGAAGACCAAGCGGCTGCATGCCGAAGGCAACATCCGCATGACCGATGCGGAAGGCAAGATCACCTACGCCAACATCATGGATTTGAGCGACGACTACCGCGACGGGTTCGTCGATTCGCTGCGGGTGGACACCGCCGACGCAACCCGCATGGCAGCGACGCGCTCCGACCGCTCGGGCGGCAACTACACCGTGTTCGAAAACGGCGTCTATACCGCCTGCGCCCCTTGCAAGGACGATCCCAAGAAGCCGCCGCTGTGGCAGGTCAAGGGCGCGCGGATCGTTCACGACCAGACCGACAAGATGCTGTATTTCGAGAACGCGCAGCTGGAGTTCTTCGGCGTTCCGATGGCGTATATGCCGTATTTTTCGACGCCCGATCCGACCGTGAAGCGCAAGACCGGGTTCCTGATGCCCGGCTTCACCGACGTTTCAACCTACGGCTTTGGCGTCGAAATCCCGTTCTACTGGGCGATCGCGCCCGATTATGACGCAACCTTCAACCCGCGCTTCACAACCAGGCAAGGCGTGCTGTTTCAGGCTGAATTCCGTCAGCGCCTGTTGAACGGGTCGTATCAGATCCGCGCCTACGGCATCGACCAGCTGGACCCCGGCGCCTTCGTCGGCCAGCCCGGAGACCGCCAGTTCCGCGGTGGCGTCGAGACCAAGGGCCAGTTCGCGTTGAACGACAAATGGGTATGGGGCTGGGACGGCGTGGTGCTGTCGGACTATTATTTCATGTCCGACTACCGCCTGTCGCAATACAAGGATCCGTACGGATCCTTCCTGAGCCTGCCGACGGAAGCCGTTTCCCAGCTCTATCTGACCGGCGTCGGCAATCGCAGCTACTTCGACGCGCGCACGATCTACTATCTCAGCTTTTCCGGCTTCCAGCAGGCGGTTCCAGTCATCCACCCGGTGGTCGACTATTCCAACGTGCTCAACACTGCGATCTTTGGCGGCGAAGTCAGCTACAAGACCAACTTCACCAGCCTGACGCGGAACGACGCCGCCTTCGACCCGATCACGACGCTGGCAAACACCAACAGCCTGTGCACCACGGCGTCCGCCGATCCGATGGCGCGGATGCCGACGCAATGCCTGCTGCGCGGCATTCCGGGCACCTACACGCGGGCGACGGCGGAGGCGCAGTGGCGGCGATCGTTCACCGATTCCGCCGGCGAAATCTGGACGCCGTTTGCAAGCATTCGCGCCGACGCGATCGATGCGTCGATCTCGAACCAGCCGGGCGTTTCCAACTTCCTGCCGGTCGGCAATACGCAGGCGCTGCGGGTGATGCCGACCGTCGGCCTCGAATACCGCTACCCCTTCATCAACGTTCAGCCCTGGGGCACCACCACGATCGAGCCGATCGTGCAGGTCATCGCTCGGCCCAATGAAACCTATGCCGGCAAGCTGCCCAACGAAGACGCGCAGAGCATGGTGTTCGACACCAGCAACCTGTTCAGCGTCGACAAGTTCTCCGGCTATGACCGCGTTGAAGGCGGCGGCCGCGCCAATGTCGGCATGCAGGCGACCACGCAATTCGACCGCGGCGGCGCCGTCAAGGTACTATTCGGACAGTCCTATCAATTGTTCGGCCTGAATTCGTACGCGGTCCAGGACATGACCAATACCGGCCTCGATTCCGGCCTGGCGACGCCAAAGTCGGACTATGTCGCCAGCGCCGAATATTCGCCGAACCGAACCTATACCTTCAGCGTGCGCTCAAGGTTCGATCAGGCGACGTTTAGCGTGCAGCGTTTCGAGGCGGAAGGCCGTGCGAACTTCGACCGCTGGTCGGTCAGCCTGATGTACGGCGATTATGCCCCACAACCGGACCTCGGATACCTGACCCGCCGCGAAGGACTTTTGGGCAGCGGCTCGATCAAGGTGGCGGCGAACTGGGTGGTGACGGGAGCCGCCCGATGGGATCTCGAAGCGAACAAGATCAACCAGTACATCGTGGGCGCCGGCTATGTCGATGACTGCTTCGTGCTGGCGGCCAACTACGTCACGGCCTACAGTTACTCCGCCGGCACCACCCCGCCGGTGCTGAGTCACGCCTTTATGTTGCAAATCGGCTTGCGGACCCTTGCCTCTACGTCCACGACTGCCAGCGGAGCTACCGGTATCCAGTAGAACCGGCGGCGGCGCTGCCCGGAGGACGAATCCCGGCGCGAGTTCGAACCGGCTGACCAGCGAAAATGACCATGACGACCACATTCTCTCACCGACTCTCGCCTCTCATCCTGGGTTGCGTCGCAGTGCTCATCCTGATGGGTTGCGCTTCGCCGTCGCATGCGCAGGCCGTCGCCGTCATGGTCAACGGCGAACCCATCACCAACTACGATATCGAACAGCGCAGCAAGCTGAACTTCCTGACGACGCACAAGCCCGCCGACCGCCAGCAGGTGATCGACGAACTGATCGATGAAAAGCTGAAGATCCGGGAAGCCAAGAAATTCAGCGTCGACCCCACCTCCACGGATATCGACCAGGCCTATGCGGGGATGAGCGGACGGATGCGGATCACGCCGGATCAGCTGACAAAGTCCCTCGAAAGCCAGGGCATTCGGCCCGACACGCTGAAGTCCCGCATCAAGGCCGACATGGTTTGGACCAGCCTGGTGCGCGGGCGCTTCAAGGAGAGCCTGCAGGTCGGCGAGAAGGATGTCGCCGCCGCCGTCCAGGTGAGCGCCGGCGACGAGAAGCCGGAGGCAGAGAGTTTCGAATACAAGATGCAGCCGATCGTCTTGCTCGTTCCGCACGGATCCGCACCCACCGCCATCGAAGCCAAGCAAAAAGAAGCCGAAGCTCTGCGCGGCCAGGTCCAGAGCTGCGCCCAGGCCAATGCCTACTTCAAATCAATGCCGAATGCCGCGATACGCGAGATCGTGGTCAAGACCTCGGCCGATATCCCGCCGGTTCTTCGTGAACTGCTCGACAAGACCCCGATCGGCCATCTGACGCCGCCTGAAGTAACCAAACAGGGAGTCGAGATGGTCGCGCTGTGCGGGAGGGCCCCGACCACCGTCGACACGCCGAAGAAGAAGGAAATCCGGGATAAGATGTACGCCGATAAATTCACGGCGAAGTCGAAGGCATACCTGCAGGAAATCCGCAAAGCCGCGATGATCGAATATCGTTGACGCATGGCAAAGCCCCTCGCGCTGACTTCAGGCGAACCCGCAGGCATCGGACCCGATATCACGATCAAGGCGTGGCTGCTCCGCAATGAGCTGGAGCTTCCGGCATTCTACCTGCTCGGCGACCGCGATCACCTCGCCCGGCGGGCGAAGGCACTCGGAATCAAGATCGAACTGGCCTGTGTCGCCGCCGAAGATGCGTCGGCTGCCTTTGCCGATGCATTGCCGGTGGTGGCCACCGGTCATGCCGCCTCCGCGCAGCCCGGCCGGCCGGACCACAACAGCGCGGACGCCGTGCTCGGCTCGATCCGGCAGGCCGTCGGTGATGTCGTCGCCGGGCGGGCGAGCGCGGTCGTCACCAATCCAATTGCCAAGAGCGTCCTCTATCGCGCCGGCTTCCGCCATCCCGGCCACACCGAATTTCTCGCCGAACTCGCGGCCACCGGCGGCCATCCGCCGCATCCGGTGATGATGCTGTGGTCCCCGGCGCTGGCCGTCGTGCCCGTGACCATCCATCTTTCGCTGCGTGAGGCGATCGCGCGACTGTCGAGTGAGTTGATCGTCACCACCGCCTGCATCGTGGTCGCGGGCCTGCGAGCCCGCTTCGGCGTGCCCCATCCGCGGCTTGCGGTGTCCGGACTCAATCCGCATGCCGGCGAAGACGGGTCGCTCGGCACCGAGGACCAGACCATCGTGGCGCCCGCGGTCGAAATCCTGCGCGGCGAAGGCATCGACATCCGTGGACCGCTGCCGGCCGATACCATGTTTCACGACGCGGCGCGCAAAACCTATGACTGCGCGATCTGCATGTATCACGATCAGGCGCTGATCCCGATCAAGACGCTGGCCTTCGACGATGCCGTCAACGTCACGCTGGGTTTGCCGTTCATTCGCACCTCGCCCGATCACGGCACGGCGTTCGACATCGCCGGCACCGGCAAGGCCAATCCATCCAGCCTGATCGCCGCATTGCGGCTGGCCGCCCGCATGGCGGCGACGCAGCCGGCATGAGCGCGATCGACGACCTCCCGCCGCTCCGCGAGGTCATTCGCCAGCACGCTCTGTCGGCCCGCAAATCCCTTGGACAGAATTTTCTGCTGGACCTCAATCTCACGGCACGGATCGCGCGCGCCGCAGCTCCGCTCGAGGACACCACGATCGTCGAGATCGGTCCTGGTCCCGGCGGGCTGACCCGCGCATTGCTCGCATTGGGTGCCCGGCACGTCATCGCCGTGGAGCGCGACGAGCGCGCATTGCCGGCACTGGAGGAGATTTCGAGGCGATATCCGGGGCGGCTGGAAATCGTGTGCGCCGACGCGCAGCATTTCGATCCCCGGGCGTGGCTCGGCGATACCAGGGCAAAAATCGTCGCCAACCTGCCCTACAACATCGCCACCGCGCTTCTGATCGACTGGCTGTCGATCGAGCCGTGGCCGCCCTGGTACGAGATGATGGTGCTGATGTTTCAGCGCGAAGTGGCCGAGCGCATCGTCGCGCGCGACAATGACGAAGCCTATGGGCGGCTGGCGGTGCTCGCAAACTGGCGCGCCGAGACAAAGATCCTGTTCGACATCTCCCCGGCGGCCTTCGTGCCGCAACCCAAGGTCACCTCATCGGTGGTGCGATTGGTGCCCCGTGCCGCGCCGGACCCGTGCGAGCGCCGGGCGTTGGAGCAGGTTGCGGCGGCGGCGTTCGGCCAGCGGCGGAAAATGCTGCGGCAAAGCCTCAAATCGCTCAACGTCGAGCCGGCACGGCTGGCCGCGGCCGCGCATGTCGATCTGACGCGGCGCGCCGAGACCATTCCGGTTTCCGGTTTTGTTGCCATGGCCCGTGAATTGACCGATATACGAGGCGCAAAACCGGACGTGCCCTGAGGAGAAAAATGCCATGGCGCTGATGCGACGCCAATCGCTGGTCAAATTCGATGCGCCGTTGTGCGAAACCATCGTCGAGACGCCGAAGCCAGTAGCCGGCGAAGTGCTGGTGCGCATCGAGCGCTGCGGATTGTGCCATTCCGACCTGCACATCCAGGACGGCTACGCCGATCTCGGCGGCGGCAAGCGGCTCGATACCACCCGCGGCATGACGCTGCCCTTCACGTTGGGACACGAGATCGCGGGCGTCGTCGAGGAGGTTGGCCCCGATGTATCGAAGGACCTGATCGGCGCCAAAAGAGCGGTATTCCCCTGGATCGGCTGCGGCCAGTGCCGCGACTGCGCCAATGGCGACGAGAATCTCTGCGCCAAGCAACGCTTTCTCGGTGTCACCATCGACGGCGGCTTCGCCAGCCATGTGCTGGTGCCGGATGCAAAATACCTGCTGGACTACGGTTCCTTGCCGGTCAATCAGGCCGCAACCCTGATGTGCTCCGGCGTGACTGCCTATGGCGCGCTGAAGCGCCTGGTCGACCGGCCGCGGCAGCGCAATCTCCTGCTGATCGGGCTCGGTGGCGTCGGCATGATGGGCCTTTCTTTCGCGCAGGCCATGTTCAAGCAAAATATCTCGGTGGCCGATCTGAGCCCGGCGGCCCGCGAGGCGGCGCTGCGGAATGGCGCTGCCGTCGCCTACGATCCCTCGGAAGCGGAAGTCGTAAGACGAATTATCAAGGAGACCGAGGGTGGCTTCGATGAGATTGTCGATTTTGCCGGCAACGAAAAATCGATGGCCTTCGCCGTCTCCGTCGTCGCGCGCGGCGGCAAGATCGTGGTCTCCGGACTGATGGGCGGCAATTTCAGCCTGCCCATGGTACAATGGATCTACAAACGCATGACGATCGAAGGTTTCATGGTCGGGACATTGGCCGAGGGGAATGAACTGATGGCGCTGGCGCGCGCCGGCAAGATCAAGCCCACGCCCATGAAGGAAGAACCAATGGGCGACGTCCAGAAATGGATCGAACAACTGCGGGCCGGAAAAGTGGTCGGGCGCATCGTGCTGAAGAACTGAGGCCGAGCATCTCATAAGCCTCGCCAAAAGAGGCAGAGTGCCACGCAAGCCTCGCTTGAACAGGGAGGATTCGAATGGCTTGGATTTTGGAGGCTTGGCGCAATCGCTCTGTTGTGGTGGCCTCGGCTTTGGTTTCACTCGCCCTCGCCGCCACTCCGGCCCTGGCGCAGAAGCAATACAGCCCCGGCGCCACCGACACCGAAATCAAGATCGGGACCACCACGCCCTATAGCGGTCCGGCATCGGCCTATTCGGCCGGCGCGGTCTCCGCTACCGCCTATTTCACGATGATCAACGAACAGGGTGGCGTGAACGGCCGCAAGATCAATTTCATCAGCCTTGACGACGCCTACAGCCCGCCGAAAACGGTGGAGCAGATCAGGCGCCTGATCGAGAGCGACGAGGTGCTGTTTCTGGTCAATCCGGTGGGCACCGCGCCCAATATGGCGGTCGTGAAATACATCAACCAGAAGCAGGTGCCGCATCTGTTCGTCGGCTCGGGCGCCACCGTCTTCAATGACCCCCAGCACTACCCGTGGACGATGAGCTGGACGCCGCATTATGCGTCGGAAGGCGAGATCTACGCCAAATACATTCTGTCGACGATGCCCGACGCCAAGATCGGGATCCTGGCGCAAAACGACGATCTCGGCCGCGATTATCTGCTGGGCTTCAAGCGCGGGCTCGGCGACAAGGCCTCGACCATGATCGTGTCGTCGCAGTACTACAACACCACCGACCCGACCGTCGATTCCCAGGTGGTGTCGCTGAAGACGGCGGGCGCGGACGTGTTTTTCATCGTCACGATCCCCAAATTCTCCGCGCAAGCCATCCGCAAGGCCTATGACATCGACTGGCACCCGCAGGAATTCGTGGTCAGCATCGGTTCCTCGATCGCGGGCGCGATCAAGCCGGCGGGGTTTGAAGCTGCAAAAGGGGTGATCTCGGCGGCCTATCAGAAGGATCCGGCCGACCCGCAATGGAAAGACGACCCGGCGATGCAGGCCTGGAACGTGTGGATGGACAAGTACAACCCGCGCATCAGCAAGAGCGACTATTACGGGCCTTATGGCTACAATATCGGTTACGCGGTCGTCCAGCTCCTGAAGCAGTGCGGCGATAATCTCACGCGCGAAAACATCATGAAGCAGGCTTCCCATCTGGACATGGAGCTGCCGTTGCTGCTGCCCGGGATTCGTCTCAAGACCACTCCGACGGACCTGCGTCCGATCCAGCAGATGCGGCTGGTGCGCTTCGATGGAACGCGCTACGTGCTGTTCACCGACGTGCTCGCGAGCCAGTAACCGTTCCGGCGCTGCGTCGGGAGCCGGGACCTCGTCGAAACAGTGAAATAATCGCATATTTGTTGGGCTTTTTTGCGCCTTGCCCGCGCCGATCCGAGCCCGAATTAAGCCCAATCGTCTCCGGAATTGCGGCCCATTGCCACCCAAGTCTTTGACGAGAACCGGGGTGTTGAGAGTCGCGTATCAGTACCGGAGATGCAGATGCCAAACCGAGCCGCAAAATTTCGATCCGCGATGTTGGCGAGTCTTGTTTCGGTCACTGCACTCGCGATGCTGCCGAACGGCGCTGCGCGCGCGGCTGACGATTGCCTCACCGCGCCGAAAGACCAAACGCCCGGGGGTAGCCATTGGTATTACCGGATCGATCACGTCACCAAACGCCACTGCTGGTATCTTCGGCAAGAAGGCGAAAAGCCGCCGCAAACCGCTGCGTCCAGTCCGCCCGGCTCGCCCATGCCGATCGTGCCGAAGCAAGCTGCGGCAACGCAACGTTCGATCGCGAACGCACACGCCGAACTGCCGGCGCAAACAACCATCGAGCAGCCTCCCCGAGACAGCGCGCCGATTCCGGCAATGCCGCCGATGCCGGCGGAGGCCGCGGACAGCGAGAATAATGCCGGCGCTCAGGCGCAGCCATCGGTTGTCGCCTCGCGCTGGCCGGACCCCTCAACCGTGATTGCGGCGGCCAATCCACCGCCCGTGAGCGATCATCTGGCAGCAAACGAGCAACCGGATCAGGCCGCGGCGCCGCCAGCCGCAATCGCGGAGGCCGCCCCTGCCGCCATGGATTCGTTGCGTGGCCGGCCCGCTTCGGTTCCGATGCTGCTGGCCGTGATCACCGGCGCGCTGGCGCTCGCGGGCATCACGGCAAGCGTCGTTCTCAAACTCGGCGCCGCGCGGCGCCGCGTGCGTCGGGACAAAATCTGGCAGGCAAGGCGAGACGACCGTGTCGCGCTGTCGTCTCGCCCGGGCGCAGACGTGTTGCCGCGCCGCGCGGCATTTCCGCGAGATCTGGATCGAACCGGCGACGACGACGACAGGGTTACGGAATTTTTCTCACATCTGTCCAAGCGAACCCCGACTTGAAGCAAACCTGCTAAGGCCTGCTTCGCCCGGAAGCGCTTCATTGCTGCAGCTGCCGCTGCAGCTCGCGCACGAACGTCGTCAAACCGGTGCGGCGTTCGCGCTTCAGCCGTTCGGCCTTGAGGATCGACTGCACCTCGGCGAATGCCTCGTCGATATCGTGATTGATCACGATATAGTCGTACTCGGCCCAATGGCTCATTTCATGGCTGGCGCGGCTCATCCGCCCCCGAATCACGGCATCGGAATCCTGGGCCCGCGAGTGCAGCCGCTTTTCCAGGTCGGCGGCGGAAGGCGGCAGGATGAAGACGCTGACGACATCGGCCCGCGCCTTTTCCCGCAATTGCTGCGTGCCCTGCCAGTCGATGTCGAACAGCACGTCCCGTCCCGCCGACAGCGCCGCCTCGACCGGCGCTCGCGGCGTGCCATAGCGGTTGTCGAACACGGTGGCCCACTCCAGCAGCTCGCGCTGCTTCGCCATCCGCTCGAATCTTGCGCCGTCGATGAAGTGATAGTCGCGGCCGTCGACTTCGCCGGGCCGCATCGGCCGCGTCGTCGCCGACACCGACATGGTCAGGCCGGGCATCCGCTCGATCAGGAGCCGCGACAGCGTGGTCTTTCCCGCGCCCGACGGCGATGACAGCACGAACATCAGTCCGCGCCGCTCAACTCCGTCGAAGCCTTGACCGTCTGCCGTCATGCATTACTCCAGATTCTGGACCTGTTCGCGAAATTGCTCGACGACATTCTTCATCTCGAGTCCGGTGTTGGTCAGCTCGAGATCGTTGGCCTTCGAGCAGCAGGTATTGACCTCGCGATTGAATTCCTGCGCCAGGAAATCGAGGCGCCGTCCGACCGGTCCCCCCTTGCCGATCATCTCGCGCGCCTGCGAGACGTGGGATGCGATGCGATCGAGTTCTTCGCGAATGTCGGCCTTGGCCGCGATCAGCAGCGCCTCCTGGTTGAGCCGGTCGGGGTCGAAGCGATCGGACGATTCAAGCAAGGCCGCGATCTGCTCGGCGAGCCGCGCCTTGATCGCCTCGGGCTTGCGGCCGGGAGCAGCCTCCGCCCGTTTCGCCAGCCGTTCGATCTCATCCATTCGCTGGCCGAGAATTTGCCCAAGCGTCACGCCTTCGCGCTGGCGCATCGCGACGAGGTCGAGCAACGCGTGGTCGAACGCGGCGGCGGCGGCGGCCCTGGCGGCCTTGTCCTCCGCCTCGTCGTTTTCCGGCTCGACCACCTCGATGACGCCCTTGATCGCCAGCAGCCCGTCGATGCTCGGCGCCACCGCATCGATCCTGCCGGCCAGCTCGCCGGCGACCTTGACGATCGACGCCAGCACCTCCTCGTTGATGCGCACCGTCGAGACCGCGCCGGTGCGCTTGACGTTCAGATTGGCGTACACCGTGCCCCGCGACAGCACTTCGCCGGCCCGCTTCTTGGCGAACGCTTCGAGCTCGTCCCATCCGGGCGGCAGCCGCATCCGCAGGTCGAAGCCTTTGGCGTTGACCGACTTCAATTCCCATTCGAACGCATAGGGACCGCTGGCACCGTGGCTTCGGGCAAACCCGGTCATGCTCGAAAGCGCCATCGCGTGAATTTCTCCGGCAGTCGGGGCTATCAGATTCGCGAAAGACAAATACGGCGGAACCTTAGCGCGTCTTGCGCAAAAATGGATAACGGTTTTGCAAATACCATGTGCGCAAGCGGCGGTCGGCGGCGTTTTGGCTAGCGCTGCACCACCGGCGGCGTCGCCGTCGATTGCGCCGCGCCCTGCCGGGCCGCCGGAGCGGCGCGAACCGGCTTCTTCGCAGGCGCCGGCTTTGCCGTCGTGGCGGTCGGGCTCGAGTCGGCCGGCGCGCTCGCCGCCGCCGGCGCGGGATCGTCAGCCGGTTCCACGGTGTCGTTTTGAATCTGCTTTTCCATCGAGCGCAGCCTGGCGACGTTCTTCTGGTGCTGGTCGTAGCTGTCGCTGAAGGCGTGGCCACCGGTCCCGTCGGCGACGAAGAACAGATCGCGGGTGCGGGCCGGATTGGCGGCGGCCTCCAGCGAGGCGCGGCCGGGGTTGGCGATCGGCCCCGGCGGCAGGCCTTCGACCACATAGGTGTTGTAGGGCGACGGCTGCTGGATTTCGCTGCGCTTGATCGGCCGTCCCAGCGTTCCCTTGCCGCCGACCAGCCCATAGATGATGGTCGGGTCCGACTGCAGCTTGATCTTCTGCCGCAGCCGGTTGACGAACACGGCGGCGACGCGGCTGCGCTCGTCCGGTTTGCCGGTCTCCTTCTCGACGATCGAAGCCAGCGTCACCAGCTGCTCCGGCGACTTGACCGGGAGGTCCGGACTGCGACGCTCCCAGATTTCCGCCAGCGCCCGTTTCTGGGCCTGCTGCATGCGTCCAATCACCTGCTCGCGGGTAGTGCCGCGCGGGAACTTGTAGGTTTCCGGCAGCATTGTGCCTTCGCGCGGCATTTCGCGGACCGAGCCTGAAAAGATGTCATTGTCCGACAGCCGGGCCACGATCTGCTCGGAGGTCAGGCCTTCGGGAATCGTGACGGCGTGCTGGACCACCTTGCCTTCGACGATGGTGCCGATCACGTCGCGCAGACTGGCGTTCTTCTGAAACAGATATTCGCCGGGCTTGAGCTCCGAGCGGGCCTTCAGCGCGAACACGCTGCCGATGAACGCCCAGCGATTGTTGTCGATGACGCCATCGCGCTGCAGGATGTCGGCAATATCGGTCATTCCCGCGCGCGCCGGAATGTTGACGATCTTGTCCTCCCGCAACGGGCCCGGAGCCTCGATCTTCTGCTTGCCGTAGAAGTATCCGCCGCCGACGCCGATCATCAGGACCAGGATGATGGTGATGATGGCGTTGCCGACCACGACGAACGGATTGCGGGCGCGCTCCGACCGCTTTGGCGGCGGCGGGACCTGCTCGGGTTCGAGCGCCGCGCGCGGACTGCGGGGTGAAATGGGCGGCCTCTCACTCATCGATGCAACCTGAAATCCTCGGTTCAATCGTGGCCTCGCGGAATCGCCGCGGCGGCCGGTAGTCTACGCCCACAACTAGGATTTATCACCGAATACGGCGAAACGGTGGACTTCCCAGGTTGCCGCGTCAGTTGGCCACGCGCTGCAGGATCACGGAAGCATTGGTGCCTCCAAACCCGAACGAATTCGAAAGCGCGACATTGATCTCGCGCCTGCGCGGCGTTTGCGGCACGAGATCGATCGCCGTTTCCACGGATGGGTTCTCCAGGTTGATGGTCGGCGGGGCGATGTTATCCCGAATCGCCAGAATGCTGAAAATGGTCTCGACGGCTCCGGCGGCGCCCAGCAGATGCCCGGTGGACGACTTGGTCGACGACATCGACACCTTGGAAGCGGCGTTGCCCAACAGACGCTCCACCGCGCCAAGCTCGATTTCGTCGCCGACCTGCGTCGAGGTGCCATGCGCATTGATGTAGTCGATATCGGAGGTGCCGATTCCGGCCCGCTTCATGGCGGCGCTCATGCTGCGGAATGCGCCATCGCCATCCGGCGACGGCGAGGTGATATGATAGGCGTCGCCGGACAGGCCGTAGCCGATCACTTCGGCGTAGATTTTGGCGCCACGCTTTTTGGCGTGCTCGTATTCCTCCAGCACGACAATGCCGGCGCCCTCGCCCATCACAAAGCCGTCGCGATCCCGGTCGTAGGGCCGCGAGGCCCTTTCCGGCGTATCGTTGAAGGCGGTCGACAATGCGCGCGACGCGCAAAATCCGGCCATCGCCAGCCGGCAAATCGGGGATTCCGTTCCGCCGGCGACCATGACGTCGGCATCGCCCAGCGTAATCAGGCGACTGGCATCGCCGATCGCGTGCGCTCCGGTCGAACACGCCGTCACCACGGCATGGTTGGGGCCCTTGAGGCCGTGCTCGATCGAGACGTAGCCCGAGGCCAGGTTGATCAGTCGCCCCGGAATGAAGAACGGCGACACCTTGCGCGGCCCGCGTTCCTTCAGGAGCAGCGCGGTGTCGGCAATACCGGACAGGCCGCCGATGCCGGAGCCGATCATGGTGCCGGTGGCGCAGCGATCCTCTTCGGTCGAGGGATGCCAATCGGCATCGTCCAGCGCCTGGCGCGCCGCGCACATCGCGAAGATGATGAAATCGTCGACCTTGCGCTGGTCCTTCGGCTCCATCCACTGGTCGGGGTTGAAGGTGCCGTTACTGCCATCGCCGCGCGGCACCACGCAGGCGATCCGGCTGGTCAGATCGGAGACGTCAAACGTGTCGATCTTCCTGGCGCCGCTCTCGCCGTTGAGGATGCGCTTCCAGGTCGGCTCGACGCCACAGCCGAGTGGCGACACCATGCCGAGGCCCGTCACGACAACCCGCCTCATATCAAGCACTCCAGCCCGGCAGCCGCGGCCCATAACAAGAAACCGGTGGACCGCACGACCGCGGCCCCTCCGGCTTCGTCAGTACCGCGCGGGGCGTCAGCTTTTCGCGTTCTTTTCAAGAAATTTTGTGGCGTCGCCGACGGTCAAAATCGTCTCGGCGGCATCGTCGGGAATCTCGCAACCGAATTCTTCTTCAAACGCCATCACAAGTTCGACAGTATCGAGGCTGTCGGCGCCGAGGTCGTCGATGAAGCTCGCGTTGTCGACCACCTTTTCGGGTTCAACACCAAGGTGTTCGACCACGATCTTCTTAACCCGCTCGCCAATCTCACTCATCGTTCAACCTC
>Ga0209422_1000110_pt1 | contig 19251 bp, 17 predicted proteins | sample BlaSpr_A8_OM2_M3_FD_187983 | JGI IMG/M metagenome (GOLD analysis project Ga0209422, IMG submission 187983) | Forest soil microbial communities from Thunder Bay, Ontario, Canada - Black Spruce, Ontario site 2_A8_OM2_M3 (SPAdes) (version 2) | ecosystem: Environmental > Terrestrial > Soil > Boreal... | reverse complement strand
GGCAAGCGATCGCGGCGGGTGTGGATTCCGTGATGGTGGCGCATGTTACCGTGCCTGCGCTCGACCCCGATCCCAATCACGTGGCGACGATTTCGCCCGAGATTGTTTCCGATCTGCTGCGAAAGCAACTCGGTTTCAAAGGAATCATCGTCACCGATGCGCTCGACATGGCTGGGCTGACCCATCTCTTCGCCAACAATATTGGCCGCGCCGCAGTCGAGGCTTTCAAGGCGGGAAACGATCTCTTGCTGATTCCCGCTGACTTTCCGGCCTCGTACAACGCCATGTTACAGGCGGTGCGATCGGGTGAGATTTCCAGCGATCGGCTCGACCGCTCCGTACGTAAAATCCTGCAAGCCAAAGCGTCGTTGGATTTGCAGCGCGCCCGTCTGGTGGATGTGAGGAATCTGGCGAGCGCGGTGGGCAAGCCGGCGAATCTGGCTTTTGGCCAGCAGGCGGCCGACGACGCGATTACACTGGTGCGCGAAAATGGCAAAGTTCTGCCGCTGAAAAACAAGGGAACTCCGAAGGCCGGACTTCCGTATACAACACAAGAGGAGATACACAACCAGGTGCTGGCTGTGATTTTTTCCGATGACGTGCGGTCTGAATCCGGCCGTGCTTTCGTTCGCGAATTTCGCGGTCGAATTCCCGACGCGCGGGTGATGTTTTTGGATCCGCGCTTCGCAGCAGGAATGAGCGGCGAGGTGCTGAAAGCGGTGGACGAGGCCAAGACTGTAGTGGCTGCCGTTTATGTGGTTCCGAGCGCGGGCAAAATCGGCAACACGGTCGCAATGGCTGACGCAACTGGAACTCTGCTGCAACAGGTGCTGGACCGTGCGGCTGCAAAAACTGTGGTGGTCGCCATGGGCAATCCATACCTGGCGGCGGATTTTCCGCGAGTTCAAAATTATATGTGCACTTTTTCCAACGCTTCGGTTTCAGAGGTCGGCGCGGTCAAAGCGCTGTTCGGGGAAATCGCCATTCGTGGGCATCTTCCTGTGACCATTCCCAATATTGCCAAGCGGGGAGCTGGAATCGAGCGCCCGGCTCAAGTGGCTCGTGGAGGTTTTGAACATGGTCAACAATAAGCTGTCTGCATTCATGATCGCGACCGTCAGCTTCGCGGCGTTGCTGATTCTTGCCGGGTGCAGCGTCAACGTGAAGAAAGAGCCGAACGGCCAGGACAAGCAAGTCGACATCAACACCATCATCGGAGGAATTCACGTCAGCAAAGAGGCCGATGCTTCCGATGTGGGGCTGGCGGTTTATCCTGGCGCGCAGCTGAAGCAGAAAGATTCCGACGGCGGCGACAAGGGCGCCAACGTGAATATCTCCGGCTTCGGTCTCGGCATCAAGGTCGTCGCGCTGCAATATCAAACGGACGACGCGCCCGCCAAAGTTTTATCTTTTTACAAAGATCAGTTGAAAAAATATGGCAATGTTCTTGAGTGCCACAGCTCTGGCAAGTTCAACTTCAACGGCGATGTGAAAATCGGATCGTCCGGGTCCAGGGATGCCTCGAATGATTTGTCGTGCGATGAGAGTCACGGCGCCAATATCGAACTCAAAGCAGGCAGGAAGAACGATCAGCACATCGTGGCGATCGAACCCACCGCAAAAGGCTCCAGCTTCTCGCTGGTGTATGTGCGGACTCATGGCAAGGATAGCGACATCTAAAGTTCGCTGTGCAGTCCCGGGTGCCATTTAGTGCGTTGTTCGTGGAGGAAATTATGTTCCGGCCAATTCCCGTAATCGCGTTCGGCATGGTCCTCGCGATACAGACTATCAGCGCTCAGTCCCAGAAAACCGATGCCGATAAGGACAAGGGTGTCGACGTGCGCAGTTCGCTCGGCGACTTGCACATGGGCAATGACGCGGACGCGCGGAAAGCAGGCCTTCCACTATATCCGGGCGCGCGGGTGCATCACGACAAAGAGAACAGCGATGCTGTCAATCTCGGCGTTCTCACCGAAGCCTTCGGCGTGAAGCTGGTGATTGCGAAATACGATACTGACGACGAGCCGGGCAAAGTTATTTCCTATTACCGGGAACGCCTGAAGAAATATGGCAAGGTGATCGAGTGCCACACTCGCGAGCACGGCGGCGATGCCCACGCTGAGTTCAGCGACAAGGACGATTCTGACACGCGTTCGAAAGAATTAAAGTGTGAAGGCGACAATACGGGTCCGGTCATCGAGTTAAAGGTTGGTACAGAAAACAACCAGCACGTGGTCGCCGTTGAGCCGCAAGAAGGCCACAGCGGATCGACCTTCGCCCTGGTGTACGTTCACACTCGTGGCAAGCAAGGTGACATTTGAAGGAAATCCTCAGCAGGCGATAGGCTGGCCATCGGCTGCTTGCCTACCGGTCATGCGATACTTTCAACTTAACCTGTCACTACCCTGCCATGGACCATCCCTGCCACAAGTGCGGGCACAGCATCGAAGACGGGAAGGCTTTCTGTTCGCAATGCGGAGCGCCGCAGATTCGGGTGTCCGTTGCTGAGGTTCCGGTTGAGCTCGCCGAAGCGGGCGACACTTCGCCGTCTGTCATCCACGAACCGGCGCCCGGCTTCCCCGACGTTCCGTTGAGTTCAACTTCCGCAAACTGGATTCGCGCCATCCGGCCATGCGCGCTGGCGGCCGCGGTTGCGGTCGTACTGATGTTCCTGGGCTTAAATCCATTTATCGCCGCGCTAGGAGCAGGATTTCTGGCCACCAATTTTTCGCAGCGCCGCAGCCCAGTAAGTTCGATTCGACCGGCCGTGGCAGCGAGGCTCGGTGCGCTTAGTGGTCTTCTGCTTTTCGCCATGTCGACGATTTTTGAAGCGTTGGCGGTTGTAGTTCTTCACAAAGGTGGGGAGATACGAAGCGAAATGCTGGACAAGATCCAGCAGGCCGCCGTGCGCTATCCCAGCCCGGAAGTCGCACCTTTTCTGGACTTCGCAAAATCTCCGGACGGTTTCGCGTTCATACTGATTGCCTCCCTGGCATTCGGACTGGCTGCCTTCGTTGTTCTCGGCGCCGTCGGTGGAGCGGTGAGTGCGGCTATTGCGGGACGGCGTAATCGACCGTAGCCTCACCCCATCGATTGCTGAGAGCGTGCCGCTTCGTCTTAGCCTTGCCGGGAGTCGCGCCGCCCGCGTATGATTCACGGTTTGCATTCTTACGCCATGAACAAACCGGCGCGCGGTTCACTGCTCGGCATCGAGCATCTTGAGGATAAGGAAATCCTCGGGCTGCTGAAGCTGGCCCGGCGCATGAATCCGCAAAAGGCGCGCCCTCTATTGCGCAACAAGCGCGTTGTACTGTTGTTTTACGAGGCCTCCACGCGCACCCGCTCCTCGTTCGAAATCGCCGCCAAATCGCTGGGCGCAATCACCACGCTGGTGCAGTCTTCGGGATCGAGCATTGAGAAAGGCGAATCCTTACTCGATACGGGTTACACGTTGCGAGCGGTGGGTGCCGACGTGATCGTGATTCGCCATCCCGCAGCCGGCGCGCCGCATTTGATGGCAAAGCATCTCGATATTCCGGTCATCAATGCCGGCGACGGGATGCACGAGCATCCTTCGCAAGCGCTGCTCGATGCCTTCACTATTCTGAAACACAAAAAGTCATTCAAAGGCCTGCAGGTGGCGATCATCGGAGATATCTTCCACAGCCGCGTGACTCGTTCGAATTGCCATCTGCTGACGCGGTTCGGCGTGAAGATCACGCTTTGTGGTCCGCCGGAGTTCGTGCCGGAAGTATCGGCCATGCTGGCGCCCGGTCTGCGCGTGACTCGCCATATTGAAGACGCGTTGCGGGGCACAGATGTGATTATGTTATTGCGGCTGCAAACGGAGCGGCTGGCCGGGCAGAAGATCAGCTTGCAGGACTACATCGCGCGATACCAGATGACGGGGGCGCGGCTTAAGCTGGCGAAGCGCGACGCGATAGTGATGCATCCCGGACCGATTATTCGTGGGCTTGAGTTGACCGCCGAGGTGGCGGACGGGCCGCAGTCGGTGATCCTGGATGAGGTGCACAATGGCGTACCGACGCGGATGGCGATTTTGGCGCGGGCGCTAGGCAAGGCGAAGTGAGCCGCGGATTTTCACGGATCAGTACGGATATATCTTCGAACAAGAACAGAGCGCAGGATCAGAAGACTGACTGCTGAATGCTGAATGCCAAAAACCAGAAACGCGTAACCGCCAGCCTGCTGATCAAAGGCGGCTACCTGATCGACCCGGCGGGGAAGATCAACGCGGCGATGGACGTTCTTCTGCGCGATGGCCGCGTGGCCGAGATCGCGCTGCCGAACAAAGTCCGGGGAGGCGCTGACGAAAAATTTGACGCGCGCGGACTGATCGTTGCCCCGGGATTTATTGATCTGCATGTTCACCTGCGCGAGCCAGGGCAAAGCTATAAAGAAACCATCGCTACGGGAACCGCCGCCGCCGCTGCCGGAGGTTTCACCTCAGTGTGCACGATGCCAAATACCTTGCCGGTCGTGGATACGGAAGAATGGGTCGCCTGGCTGCGCGATCCTGAGCGCGGGGCCATGGTCAATGTGTTTCCCATTGCGGCGGCGACTCGCAGTTCGCGCGGAGCGACTCTTACGGATTTTGTCGCTCTGCAGCGGGCTGGCGCGGTAGCCGTTACCGACGACGGCAAGCCGATCTTGGATGATGAAATCATGCGCGCCGCTATGCAACTCGGCGCTGAGCTGAACTTGCCGGTTGTGCAGCACGCGGAAGATACACGTCTCACCGAAGGCTGCTCCATGCACGAAGGGCGCACCAGCTTCCGCCTGGGTCTGCGCGGCATGTCGGATGCGGCGGAGGCGAATATTGTGGATCGCGATGTGAGCCTGGCGCAGCAGATTCGCGAATCACGCCTGCATGTCGCGCATCTTTCCACTGCCGACGCGCTCAAAGCGGTGCGGCGCGGCAAGCGTGCCAAAGCGCGCGTGACCTGCGAAGTGACGCCGCATCACTTCACCCTGCTGGATGAAAACGTTGGCGAGTACGATACGAATTTCAAGATGAATCCGCCGCTGCGCTCGGCGGCGGACCGCGAAGCTATTCTGGTTGCCTTGGCAGACGGTACTGTGGACGCCATCGCCACCGACCACGCTCCTCATGCAACACACGAAAAGGAAGTCGAGTTCGAGCGCGCCGCTTTCGGCATCACTGGCCTCGAAACCGCGCTGGCGCTGGCTATTACGACGCTGCATCGCGACCACAAGATTCCTTTGACGCGGATCGTCGAGCTTTTCTCTGCAGGACCAGCGCGCGTGTTCGACCTGCGCGGCCGCGGATCGCTCGCCAAGGGCAACTTTGCCGATGTGACCATTTTCGATCCTAAGAAGCGCTGGACCTTCGAAGCCGCCAAGTCGCGGTCTTTGTCGCATAACACGCCGTTTGATGGATGGCAGTTTGTGGGGAAAGTTATGGCGACGATTGTGGGCGGGAAGATTGTGTATCGCGCGGAGTGATCGATATCTAGGCGTCGAAGTAAGTCGCGAAGTGACACGTTTCATCGGCGCCCACGTAAGCGCGGGGAAGAGAGACAAGGAGAGCCGAGTCCTGCCAGGGACGGTGCGTGCCCCTCAACTCACAATCCCCATCCTCTTCCCCACTCTTCCCAGCACTTCCAGCGCCTGCTGCAACTCTTCTTTCGTGTGCGTCGCCGTCATGATGGTGCGGATGCGGGCCTTCCCTTCGGGAACCGTCGGAAACGCGATGCCGGTGCCGAGGACGCCTTCTTTGAACAGTTCACGGGAGAAGTCCATTGTGAGTTTGCCGTTGCCGATGATGATGGGCGTGATGGGAGTCTCGCTGGCTGGAGTGGCGCGGCCTCCGATGTCGAAGCCGAGCAGGGCAAGTTCTTTTTTCCAGAAGCGCGTGTTCTCCCAGAGTTTTTCCATCCGCTCTGGTTCGTTTTCCAGAACTTCGAAGGCCGCAATGCAGGTTGCTGCCACTGACGGCGGATGCGACGTGGAAAAGAGAAACGGCCGCGCCCGGTGATAGAGAAAGTCGATGAGATCGCGTGTGCCGCAAACATATCCGCCGAGCGCGCCGATGGCCTTCGATAAAGTTCCGACTTGGACATCGACGCGGCCGTGCACGTTGAAATGATCGATGGTGCCGCGGCCGTTGCGGCCGAGTACGCCGGAGGCGTGGGCGTCGTCGACCATCATGATGGCGCCGTATTTCTCCGCCACTTCGCACAGCCCGGGCAGCGGGCCGATATCGCCGTCCATCGAGAACACGCCGTCCGAAATCAGCAGCTTTTTGCCGGGCTCGTTTTTTATGCCGGCCAGTTGCTCTTCCGCGTGGGCGACGTCTTTGTGGCGGTAGACGAGGATCTTTGCTTTCGACAGGCGCGCGCCGTCGATGATCGAGGCGTGATTCAGGGCATCGGAGATAATGAAATCGTCCTTGCCCAGAACGGCGGAAACCGTGCCTGCATTGGCGGCGAAGCCCGACTGGAAGACCACGCAAGCTTCCACATTCTTGAAGCGCGCAATCTTTTCTTCCAGCTGCATGTGAATTCTCATGGTTCCGGCGATGGTGCGCACCGCGCCTGATCCCACGCCGTACTTGCGCGTCGCATCGAGCGCCGCTTCACGCAGCTTGGGATGCGTGGTCAGCCCGAGGTAATTATTTGAAGCCAGGTTGATGACCTTCTTGCCGTCGAAAGTGCAGACCGGCGCTTGCTCGTCCTCGAGCACGCGCAGCTTGAAGTGCGTGCCCTTGTTTTTTAATTCATTGAGCTGGTCAGTGAGATAGGAGAGCGGGTTGGCGCGGGTTGCAGTCGTCATAGGGTACCTAGAAAAATTCTTCGCCACGGATTTGCACGGATCTACACGAATGAAGAGATCATCTTGGATGTCTCTCGACCGTCCTAATCTGCGCGAATCCTTGGCAAAGACGTCGCTCAAAACATAATCGGATTTCCGGTTGCAATGCTGGCTTCGCAGAGCTGCTTCATGTTGTCGAAAAATTCTTTTTCGGATTCGGCGAGGATGTCGCTCGAATGCAGCACTGTATTCACTTCCTTCAGAAGCGCAGACGATTTCTTTACCGGGATCCAGTCGCCAGTATGTGTGCCGTCGTACAAAACGCTTTCTAGCAGAATGGGGAACTTCGGGCCGGGACTTCCTTGTAATGCGCGCAGAAAGCTGCGCAGATTTTTTACGCGCGTGATGTTTCCCAAAAACAAAGCAAGGATAAATCCACCGTGCTCGCAGGAATCGGTGAGCCACTGATCATGCGCGTCCCACTCTTCGTCGGAGGGATCGCCGGTCAGCATGGGCTCACCAGAGTCATCAAATGCGAGGCGATCGGGGAGCGGGTGGGGCTTGGCCTTGCCCTCGCGAATACAGGTGCAGCGGACGAATGCGTCAAGGCTCATAAGTTACTTTTAATGGCGCAGCTTTTTAATGCAATTCTTTCTCTGCGCGGAAGTTTGTGGTGCAAACATTCGCGGGCGAGGGCGCCCGCGCCACATGGTCATTTCACACCATTGGGATACACCAATATTTTACTGGCTTCGCCGGTTTTTAGGCGCTCCATGGCTTGGGAAAAATCTTTCATCGGGATGCGGTCGGTGATGACCGGGTGCAAGTCTAGCTTGCCGGCCTTGAGCAGAGCGGTCATCTGATACCAGGTTTGGTACATGCGGCGTCCGTTGATGCCCTGCACCGTGATGCCTTTGAAAATAATGTCTTCGGAAAAATTCAGGGAGATGGGTTTCGAGGTGAGGCCGAGAAGCGAAATTCGTCCGCCGCGGCGCACAATGTCGAATGCTGTACGAATCGACGCGGGCTGGCCGGCCATTTCAAGAACCACGTCCACTCCCAGGCCGCCAGTCTTCTCCATCACAATCGAATTGACATTTTCTTTTGACGGATCAAGCACGTAATCGGCCTTCATTTCGCGTGCGATCTTGCGGCGGTGCTCGTTCACCTCGATTGCAAACACGCTGGTCGCGCCCACCGCTCTTGCCACGGCGATGGCAAAAAGGCCGATGGGACCGCATCCCGTAATGGCCACGGTTTTCGCCGCGATCTCCCCGGCCAGCACAGTATGAACCGCGTTGCCGAGCGGATCGAGAATGGAGGCGTATTCCAGGGGAATGGCCGGATCGAGCTTCCAGATGTTCGATTCCGGGATCACGACGTACTCGGCGAAAGCTCCGTCGGCATCCACACCAATAATTTTCACGTTCTGGCAGATGTGGGCTTCACCGGTGCGGCATTGCAGGCACTTGCCGCAGGCCACGTGCATTTCGGCAGATACAAAGTCTCCTTCTTTAACGCTGGTAACTTCATTGCCGAAGGCCGCGACCTCACCGCAGAACTCATGCCCTGGGATCAGAGGAGGATGAATGCGATTTTGCGCCCAGCGGTCCCAGTTATAAATATGCAGGTCGGTGCCGCAGATGGATGCGACTTTAACTTTAACCAGCACGTCGTTGTGGCCGAAGGCGGGAATTTTGACTTCCCGGATATCCGCGCCGGGTGCGGCCTCCGCTTTGACGACAGCAAGCATTGTGGACGGCATGACGTTACCTTATGAATTCGCGATCGGACACAAAACATTTGATTTTAGCACCGCCAGGATTCGGCTGCTTTGATCGTGACGCGAATCTTATCGCTCGGGCGGCAGTCCTCGATTGGCTTTCGGTCCCGCGATTTTGAATTGTTCCGATTTGCCTCGGGGGACGCTCAACGTCTTCCACTCGCCGGAGCGCAGGTGTTTGCATAAGAATACGATTTGACCGATATGTTGCGCGTAGTGCGCAATCTGGCGGTTGATGGCCTGCAAGGCGGTATGGGGCTCGCCTCGAATGGTTACCGTGCGCATCACATCCTCAGGCTTGAGAGACTCGATGGCGGTGAGGACGCAGTTCCATCCTTCCTCCCACCATTGCATGACATCGGCGCGAGTGGTATTGGCGCTCAGTTCGAATTCGCGGTCGCGAAAGCGGCCGGGCTTTTCGCCGTCGGATGTGAGGAAGTCGGTGAACCGCGAGCGCATATTTCCCGCCAGGTGCTTCACCAGAATCGCAACCGAATTGGATTCCGGATCAAGAGTGACGAAGAATTCGTCGTCGCGAAGTTGCGACGTGGCGCCCTCGGCCATGTGCTTGTGCCCGCGAAACTGGCGGCGGGCTTCGTCGAGATAATGGGAAGCAATGTCGCTCATCAGGCTCTCCTTTGTGGTTGGATGCATGATCGGCGAGCCGGGAATATAAGCCACGGCCCGGTTCAAAATTGACTGCAAAGAGGATAAACGACGAATTGCCGGTGACGAATTCTTCGGCTCAATGCAAAAATGTTGTTGACACTCTGTTCATACTGCCGCAATATCTTGTATTAACAACGCTGCCCGTACCACAAGTTGGGTGGCATTTGCATTCGGGCCCAGTAGTTAAGAACCTTTGCAAGGGAAAATCGCTCACGGAGGAACCTTCATGGCTACGAAGAAGAAGGCAAAAAAGAAGAAACACTAATCGTCGGCGAAACGATACTTCGCACGGGCCGAGATTTTCAACCAGCCTCTCAGGAGAAGCACCTCTTGAGAGGCGTTTCCTTTTTGGGAGCAATCAGCAATCAGCAATTGGCATTCAGGGATGTCGGCAGTTAGCTGGATGAGTTGAGACTTCGGCATTATCCTCAGGCCATGGCGCCATCAACTGCCGGGCTGCGGCTGAGTGCTAATCGCCAATGGCTGCGCTCGCCCGCAAAATTCTCCACGCTTGACCAAGCTCTGTGTCACAATATTCCCCACACGGGGCGTCGAATCTACAAACGGGAACAGGTGCGAATCATGACTCCCAGAACAACAAAGAGCGTGGGGAAGAACAAGAACAGCGATGAGATCGTGATCCCAGACAAGCTCTACTTCCGAATCGGCGAAGTTGCTACCCTGTGCCGCCTGCCCGCTTACGTTTTGCGCTTCTGGGAGAGCGAGTTTCCGCAACTCAAACCGGTAAAAAGCAGCACCGGGCAGCGCATGTATCGCCGCCGCGATGTGGAAAGCGTCTTACGCATCAAGCAACTTCTCTACGACCAGGGATTCACGATCGTAGGAGCGCGGCAGCAACTACGATCCGAAGCGAAGAACGATAAGGGTCAGGCGGCGATACCATTTCCCACGCAATCGTCGGCCGAGATTCAGCGCATACGCCAGGGCTTGCGTGAGATTTTGAGTTTGCTCTCCGCGCGGCGCACGGGGTAGTGAGGTCTTAGGCTACAGTTCGCAGGTCTTGGGCTTGAAAGTTGATCGTTGCAAAACCTTGCACCGAGGCCCGGTTCTCACGCCACCCGTTCGGGGGACGCCTTCTTGATCTTTCCTGCATTGGCGGCGTCCAGGCGGATGCGGCTTACGCGCGCGGTTTCCTGAATCAGATCGTCGGTCACGCGGGCGCTATCGCCCGCCATTACGGAACCTGCGGCCAATGCAAAGCGCAGCGCGTCGGCTTGATCCTCGAAATACAGAATGACTTGCCCGGACATAAGAATTCCCCCGAGTGTGATCTACTTTCAAACCGCGGCTTGAAAAGAACTTGACGAGGCGGCGCGAACGATCTTATCTGGTTAAAACTTTCTTCGATTGTGCGCGAGCGAAGCTTCTGGTCAAAGTGCTTTTCTTGGTTCGGGGGATAACCAGAAGTGCAGATTCGCGTATGTGGCGAGTTGAATGGTCGGGACGGGCAGATTTGAACTGCCGACCCCTCGCACCCCAAGCGAGTGCTCTACCAGGCTGAGCCACGTCCCGACTAGGAAGGAACCCGCTGCTTCACTTCCGCAGCGGATGGGGTTAACCAGAGAATTTTACCATCAGTGGCGCAGTTTCGTGCTGATTCGCCCTAATCGACCACGAAGGACACGAAGGTACACAAAGGAAACCCCAAGAACCCTCGTGTAACTTCGTGTCCTGGGCGGCTGATAATTTAGAGCGCCGTCATCTTCTCTTGAATTTCGATTTCCTGGAAAACGGTTTCGAGTATGACTTCGCCGATGCCCGCGCGGGCGCCTCCTCGAAGACTGCGAACTGAATTTTGTGTTCCACGGGATCGATGCGGTCGACGATAACGTGAATCCTCTGTCCCAGGCTGTAGGTCTTGCGCGAGCGCTGGCCGATGATCTGGCGGGTGTTTTCGTGGTAGCTGTAGAAGTCGTCGGTGAGCGTATTCAGCGGCACGAGGCCTTCGACGAACAAATCGGTGAGCTCGACGAAAAAACCGAACTTGGTCACGCTGGTGATGAGTCCGTCGAAGTCTTCGCCGATGCGGTCTTGCATGAACTTCGCCTTCTTGCCTTCCATGAGGTCGCGCTCGGCTTCGTCTGCGCGGCGCTCCGATTGGCTGGATTCTTCGGCAATGGTGTGCAGTTCTTCGAGCGAGATGGGCCCACCCAGGGGCTCAAGTCCTTTGTGATGATCGTCGTGATCGCGGCGCTTGGACCAAGGCGTGACGCTGGCGCTAACTTCGGATGCCGCAAATACTCCTACCGGAATTTCTCCGTCGTGCCGGTCGGCCGACTTCTGCAGCACATCTTTCAGGATGCGATGCACGATCAGATCGGGATAGCGGCGGATTGGAGAAGTGAAATGCGTATAGCTCGTCGCCGCCAGCGCGAAGTGGCCGAGGTTTTCCTCGGAATACCGCGCCTGCTTCAGCGAGCGCAGCATCAGGTAGCTCAGGATGCGCTCTTCCGGTTTGCCTGCAATTTTAGCGGCCAGCTTCTGATACATCCGTGGCGTAACGTGGATATCTTTCGGCACTTCAATGGTGCGCGCCTGTTTGCCGCTGCCGCGCGCGGCGCGACGGTCAGTTTTGAACTGCACGCGATGAATGGGTAACGGGCCCACGCCCAGCGAATATCCAAAAGTTGCCGCAATCACTTCAAAATCGTAGACGCGTTTCGCGTCCGGCTTTTCGTGAACCCGATACAAAGAAGCAATGCGCTTCGATTCCAGATACTGCGCGACGCATTCGTTGGCCGAAAGCATGAACTCTTCAATCAGGCGATGCGCAATGTTGCGCTCGGAGCGAGAAATGCTTTTCATCAACCCAAAATCGTCGAACTCGATGACCGGCTCGGGCAAGTCAAAGTCGATCGATCCGCGGCGCTGGCGTTTGCGGTTCAGGATCAGGGCGAGGTCGCGCATCAGTTCGAAGGTTGGCACCAGCGAGGCGTAACGTTCGCGCGTGGCCACATCGCCTTCAAGCACAGCGTTGACGGCAGTGTATGTCATGCGCTCAGCCGAGCGAATAACGCCTTCGCAGAGTTCGTAGCCAAGAATTTCACCGCGGGGATCGATGGTCATCACACAGGAAAGCACCAAGCGATCAACCTGCGGACGCAGGCTGCAAATGTCGGTCGAGAGTTCAAGCGGCAGCATGGGAACGGCACGGTCGGGAAAATAAACGCTGGTGCCGCGCAGGCGGGCTTCCTGATCGAGCGCGGACTCCGGCGTGACGTACTGCGCCACATCTGCAATATGGACCTGCAACTCGAAATTGCCGCCTTCGAGCCGGCGAACGGTGACGGCGTCGTCGAAATCTCTCGCGGTTTCGCCGTCGATGGTGACGATGGGCAGCGTGCGAAAATCGCGGCGATGGCGAAGTTCCGGGGCCGGAATCACTCCGGGAATGTTTTGCGCTTCTTCGAGTGTAGCCGGGGGAAAATGATGCGGCAGGTGAAACTTGCGAATCGTGATTTCGACGTCGACTCCAAAATCGTCTTGCCGCCCGAGAATCTCAATTACCCGCCCCCGCGGATTCTGCGTAGGAGTAGGCCAGTCGGTGATCTCGACGTCGACAACTACACCTTCGAGATCGTCCCATTGTTCGCGGTGGGCGGCTTCATCACCGAGCACGCGGTCAACGGACTTCTTTCGCAGCGCGGACGTCTCGCCGGCTCTTTCGCTGGCTTTCTCGCGAAGATCGGGAATTTCGGCGCCCGCCGGAATCACAATGTCCATCGTGATCTTGCTGTCGATGGGCTTCACGGAATTGTGACGGCTGCCGTAGTGAAAGATTCCGACCACGGTCGGATGCGCGCGCACCACGGGCCGCACGATGCGTCCTTCGGCACGTCCGTCGGGACGAGTTGCCACGATATCTACCAGCACCCGGTCGCCATGCATAGCATTGCCGATAGCATGCGGCGGAATGAAGATGTCACCTACCAGACGTGCCTTGAGAGAGGGAGCGAGCGAGCTTGCATCTGGAATGACGAATCCGAATCCGTCGCGGTGCATGGTCAGGCGGCCTACGACGAGATTCTTATTAGCCGCAGGCTGGGGCAACCCATAGAGATCGGAATTAACCTGAACTAATTCCCCGGATGAAACCAGCTTCGCAAGTTGCTTGTCGAGTTCCGCGCGCGTGTCGCCGTGCAAACCGAGTTCGCGCACCAACTGCTTGAATCCCGCAGAGCGCTTCGGCTGGCGGGCAATGTGCTTCAGGATGGCGGAATCGGAGGGCATTGGGACGGTCGTTGGTCGCTAGTCGTTAGTCGTTGGCCAACAACCTTCCATTCATCCTACCGTAATCGAGGTGGGGTGAGTTCGCCAACGACTGAGGGCCAACGACGATTTCCGCTACCACGTATCTCCGCCGCCACGGGGCGGCCACGCTCCAAGAGCCTGGCGGATCATTGCGATCTGGCCTATGTGGTAACTATTGTGCGCCACCAGTTGCCACAGAACAGCCTCAAGCGTTGCCGCGCGTTCCTCGTGGCTCGCGTGAGTCGGTTCGATGCGGCGTTCGAGTTCTTGCGGAGAAGAATTTGCGAGCGCCGCAGATTGGCTGATCAGCGCGGCAAAATCTTTCCTCGATCCATCCCATTCCGCGGCGTCTCCCGGTGCGGGTTTCGAGGGGAAGCTTTCCGAATTATGCGCTGGATACGGAGGGCGCTTACCGGCGACGCGGCGCAAATCGTAATCCATCCAGTAATTCATGTGGAAGACGAGGTCTCGGATCGAGTGCGGAAAACCGTTAACTTGGCGTGCGGCCAATTCAGCGGAAATATCCTGCATGCACGCGATGGGATCGGCGTGAGCACCAGTACCTCGAAGTAGTTCAATGAGTGCGCGGGACATGGGAAGTCAGGTCTTAGATTTTGGGTGTCAGGCCGTGGGTGGCGGGTCTTGGAATACCGGCTTCAGTTTCCATGACCAAAGAAAGTAAGCCAAACACCTAAGACCCAAGCCCTTTCGCCCTACGACCGGTTGGTAAAGTATTTCTCTTCGAGAATGCCGCGGTGATGCAGTTCGTGCCCTGCGATGATGTAAGCTAGGCCGCGCACGCTGACTTCGTTCTTGTTGGCGATCCCGCGCTGCATCCACGCCGCTTCATCCAGATTGCGCAGTAGTGAAAGCGTGGCACGCCGCACGGCGATGAAGTCCTCCACCTGGTCGGCGAGTGGACGATTCGCAAACGGACCGTTGCGCACGTAGTCATCCTGCTCGAAGCCTGCGAGAGGGGTGGCGTCGGCCCGTGAGAAGCGCAGCGCGCGATAGGCAAAGACGCGCTCGGTATCGCAGATGTGACCCAGCACTTCCTTGGCGCTCCACTTGCCGGGGGCATAGCGGTAATCTCCGTCGGCCTCGTCACGGCCGGAAAGCAGCAGCATGGTATCGCGGCGCTGCCGGTCGAGCGTGTCTAGAATGTCCTCGCCTTGAACCAGCGAAATATAGCGTTCGTAATAGGGCGCATACTCGCCGGGCTGAGGCCGGGCGATAATGAATGACGGAGAACAGATAACGGCTGGCTCTGACATATGTTGCTCCTGGAACGGGCTGGATGGGACTTTCAATAGACGAGCCAAGAGCATACTCCGGTAGCTGGAAAAACTGTAGTCCGGCATAATCTTCGGGAATCCTTACACGGTAAGAGTGCCAAAAGGGAGATTGGCAAATCGGAGCTGTGCCGCTCAGTCGGTACGAAAGCCCGTACCACGCTAGGAAACTCTATTGAAAATAAAGGGTTTTCCACAGCGCTCAAATTGAGACTCGGGAGTACAATTCCATTTGGTCACGCAAGTGCGGCACGTGATCCCAATCCCAACAAGGAAAGGAACTTTGTAACCCATGTGGAAGCCGACGAATCAGCCTACGACCCCTGGCCGGCCAGCCGAGCCGGAACGTCCAACCATGTCCACCCCGAGCGCCCCTGCAGGTATGGCGAGTGAGCAGCCCAGCGTTACTCCTGGCCCGCGTCCGGCGACCTCTTCAACCACCACAACTGCAGACCAGGCGACCATCGGCAAATCCCTTGTCATTAAGGGCGAAGTGACCGGCTCGGAGTCGCTCTACATCGACGGGCGCGTCGAGGGTTCGATCAGCCTTTCCGGAAACCGGGTAACGGTTGGCCGCAATGGTGTAGTGGCCGCCAACATCAGCGCCCGCGAAATCGTTGTGTTGGGCAAAGTCCGCGGCAACTTGACCGCCAGCGACCGTGTGGATATCCGCAGCGACGGTTCGCTCACCGGCGACGTGGTCGCAGCCCGTATCTCCATTGAAGATGGCGCCTACTTTAAGGGCGGCATCGACATTCGCAAGGGTGGACAGCCCACCCAGACCAAGCCCAACGGCGAAGAGAAGACCGTGCCGTCGCCCGAGCCAGCAGCGGTTGGAGCTCGCGCCTAAGCTTTGCACTAAAAAGCAGCGCCTTGTCGCGGATTGGTTGCAAGATCAGCGGCGGAGTTCGCAACAGATGCGAACCTCCGCCGCTTTGTTATGGACGCCATGCCCTTTCGGTTCTTTCGTTTAGCTGATCTTCGGTTGCCCCCAGCCTAGCCAGGGCAGTAACATAGGGCTTCCACTGACATTCGTCGAATTGGCTCGTTGCCCGAATATTTTTGATCTGGCCGCATCCCACGATCGCCCCGAAGGCTGAAAGGGAGAACTGCGTTTGATCAACTTAGCTCACCGTTTCCGAGACTCTTTTGTTGGCCTTGGCATTACTTTTATTTTGGCCGCCGGTTCGTCGTTGCTTTGGGCCGATGCCGCCCCCTTTGATCTGATCGGGCCTAAGGTTGAAATTCACGTGCTGCGGGACGGCCACACTCTCCCCATCGCGGAGGTCCCGAATCTGCAGGCGAAAGACCGGCTGTGGATTCATCCAGATCTTCCCGATTCGCAGTCGGTCCATTATGTGATGGTCGTGGCGTTTTTGCGCGGGGCGACAAATCCGCCACCGGACTCCTGGTTTACCCGCGTTGATTCCTGGAACAAACAGGTTCGCGACGAAGGCATATTCATCACCGTCCCAGAGGGAGCCGAGGAGGTGATCGTGTTCCTTGCTCCCGAGACCGGAGGAGCGTTTAGCAGCTTGCGCAACGCCGTTCGCGGCAAGCCCGGTGCCTTCGTGCGCGCCGCGCAAGATTTGGATCAGGCCAGCCTCGACCGCCAGCGTCTGGAGAAATATCTCGACGCCGTTCGCGAGTCTACGATCACCGATCCGGAGAAGATGAAGGCACACACGACGCTGCTGGCGCGCAGCCTGAGCATCCGCGTCGAGCAGCAATGTTTCGACAAGCCCAGTGCGCAGCAGGTTCCCTGTCTTGTCCAAAATACTGACCAGTTGGTTCTGGACGATGCTCACAGCCAGAACATGGTCACGTCTTTGACGACCGGCTCTCCGACCGATTTGCTGGTGCAGGTGAGCGCTACGCCTACGGCAGGCGGCGGATATTACAGTGCCTACGTCGGCGCCGTCGTCGATGTCGTCCGAATTCTGGGAAGCGCGCACACCGCGCAATATCAATACATCCCGGCGCTCTCGCTGCCCAAACAGGACAATCTCAATCTCCGACTGAATTCTCCGCCTTCCTTCCGAAATCCGAAATCCGTGATCGTGATCGCGCTGCCGCTGGTGCGCAATGCAGCCGCGCCCCCGTTACGTGCCATCGATGCGGCGCAAGTCTTCTGTATTGACACTCCTTCCCTAGTGCTTCCCGCCGACGGCGCACCTCTGGCATTCGGTACGGCACTCGCACACGATTTCGTTCTTCATGTCGAGACCAAGTCGGGTCCGGGCATCGATCTTCCCGCCGTTCCCGATCCAGGCCAGGGCGGTTTCGTAATTAATACGAAGGCAATGCAGTCGGTCGAGCTGGAGGGCGAGGTAAACGGCATTCTGCGCGGGACGTGGGGTTTTCGTACCTTCGAGGGCCCTCATTTCCGGCTGCGCAGCTCCATTTCAAGCCAGTGGATTGTCGCTGCCAAAGACGCCAGCGCTCTGATTGTGGGCCGTGAGGATACCCTGCATTTGCAGTCTCTCGGCGCCTGCTGCGTGGCCGGAGTGGCTCTTCTTGATGAACAGGGCAAGATAACTGAAGCTACCTGGAAGATCGCGAAACCCGACGAACTGGAAGTGAAAGTCCCGCTGCAAACCGCGACGGCGGGCACGCTGACCATGCTGATCCATAAACTTGGTTCACGGCACACGGATGAAATTCCGCTGCACACCTATTCGGAAGCCGGTCGCCTGAACGTATTTACGATTCATGCGGGCGATTTGGAAGGCGTTCTGAAAGGCACCCGGCTCGATCAGGTTACCGCGCTTGACGTTAACGGCATCCGGTTTCTGCCTCAAGGTCTTACGCGCAACAATCAGGAGGACGAACTCAAGCTTATCTCCTCGGATAAATCTGTCGCCAACCGCCTCCAGGCCGATGATTCCATCGTGGCGCATGTAGCGCTGAAAGATGGCCGCTCACTGGATGTGAAAACCATGGTCGAAGCCCCTCGCCCGCGCCTGGTGGTGCTCAGCAAGAGCGTGCAGCCCGATCTATCGGCGCGGCCCTCTCAGGTTCGTATGCAGAATCAGGACGAACTGCCGCAAGATGCGCGCTTGAATTTCTTTCTCAAGACGCAGGTTCCTGAAAATTTTCCTCGCAGCGAGAAAATCGAAGTCGCCACCGCCGACGAATCTTTCCGGGTCATGTTGAGCGAGAAAGACGGCAACCTCATGCCGCAGGACTCCAAAACCATTTTTGCCCTGCTCGATCCCATGAAGCTGCTGGGCCCTTCCGCATTCGGCCCGCTGAAGTTTCGTCCAATTGGAGAGGATGGAGTCGAGGGCGACTGGCAGCCGCTCGTGACTCTGGTACGGATTCCGGTTCTCGAAGGAGTTCGTTGCGCCAGCAGTGAGGAGAAACAGTGCATGCTGAGCGGAGACAAACTCTTTCTGATCGACGCCGTCAGCGCCGAGCCCGACTTTTCCAACCCCGTGACCGTTCCTGACGGCTTTGTTGAGGCGGAACTCAGGATTCCGTCGCCCAAAGGGCCTACTCTTTACATCAAGCTGAGAGACGATCCCTCGACGGTGGTGACCGCGACCGTCCCGATGTTGAGCACGCCGCAGTAGCTCGCAGGCAAGTCGCCTGGAGAAGAGGCGCGGTCCAGAAAACTCCGCGGTACTCGGGCTGGCGGGCTTACCGAATTTCGCGACGAATCTCGGTTTTAGGTTTAATATAGCGGCTTAATCTCAGGCGCGACACGCTGCGCCACGGTAATTTCCCCGGCCCCATTTTCTGGCTCCTGCTTCTCGAGGTCTGCAAATGGTGGAGTCCTCGTCTCGACATGCCGCTGTGACCCCTGCTGACAATTCCCTGTCTGGAACTGTGGCCGGTCGTTTTCTGATCCGGGGCCGGCTCGGAGCCGGCGGTATGGGAGAGGTGTATCGCGCAGAGGATATCCGGCTGAAACGCTCGGTTGCGCTCAAGCGCATGTCCCCGCATCTGCGTGCCGACCGTCTCTACCGCGAGCGTTTCTTCAAGGAGGCCGAGCGGGCCTCCGGATTAACCGGTGAGCACGTGGCGGCCATTTACGACGTTCTGGAAGATAACGGCGAGATTTTTCTGGTCATGGAGTACGTGGACGGGGAGACTCTGCGCGAACGCCTTCATCGCCCACTCCCGCTGGAGGAGTTTTTCCACATTGCCAGGCAGTGCGCCGATGCTCTGGTGGTGGCTCATGCCCGCGGCATCGTGCACTGCGATCTCAAGCCGGAAAATATTATGCTGACCGCAACGCAACAGGTGAAAGTCCTGGATTTTGGAGTGGCCAAGCATCTTCCCCGTACTGACGACAGTTCCACCCTGGAGGACCTGGTAGGGGGAACCCCGGCTTATATGTCGCCGGAAGTTCTTTTGGATAATCTTTCTGACGGACGGGCCGATATCTTTTCTCTGGGTGTGGTCTTCTATGAAGCCCTCACGGGCCAACAACCT